>Ga0209840_1000197_pt1 | contig 13653 bp, 13 predicted proteins | sample PersoiDNA2013190_FD_185802 | JGI IMG/M metagenome (GOLD analysis project Ga0209840, IMG submission 185802) | Permafrost soil microbial communities from the Arctic, to analyse light accelerated degradation of dissolved organic matter (DOM) -... | ecosystem: Environmental > Terrestrial > Soil >... | reverse complement strand
GCGTATCGAGGACAGTGAGGTCCTGCATGCTGTGACAGCACAGCTCCGGAAAGGACGGCACGGCTTTGGGCGCGGGACCACGTTCGCCCACGATCAGCTCGCCAGGCCCGATGAACAGCTGCTTGTGTTCAAGAATGTACTGCAGGAGGTGTGCGCGGTAGACAGGTACCGACAATCCCCGCGTCTGCCGGTCGAACTCCGTCACCAGATGCGCTCGCTCCAGGGACAGCCGGGGCACTGCAGTAAGACTCTCATGGCGCAGACGTGCAACGCGTTCGTTCATGCTAACCTCCCACCGACGCTTCGATGCCGGCGTCCGCGAACGCGCGCCGGATGTTCTCCATGGCTTCCGCCGAAGGAGGCTGGAGTTCGGCCAGCTCGTACGGCCTTCCAAGCCTCCGGTATTTGTCCGTCCCGATGCGGTGATAGGGCAGCAGGTCGATATCGCGAAGCCCGAGCCGATGCATCATCGCAACCATCAGACCAACGTTCTCGCTGCCGTCGTTGACCCCCGGTATCACGGGAAATCGTATGATGACGTGGGCATGGGCCGCCGCCAGCGCTGCGAGATTCTCCAGGATGAGTTCGTTGCCAAGGCCTGTCGCTTCTCCGTGCCGCGCCTGGTCCATGAGCTTGATGTCGTACAGAAACAGGTCGACCTTGTCCGCCATCCCCAGCAATTCCCCTTGGTCAGTCATCCCGCAGGTCTCGACCGCAGTCGATATGCCTTCGTCCTGACAGGCCTCAAGCAGACTTCTCAGGAATGCCTGCTGCATGAAGGGTTCGCCACCAGAGAAGGTGACACCGCCGCCCGATTCCTCGAAGAAAACGCGGTCCCGAACGAGCTCGTTCATAACCTCTGCCACCGTCATGATCCCGCCCGCAATCGTCCTGGCTCCGGCGAGACAGGCGTCGACACACTGTCCACATGCGGTACACGCGTCAGTGGCCCCAGGTACTCCACCCTCCAGGATTGCCGCATGCGTCGGGCATACTGTCAGGCAATCCCCACACCTGGTACACCGTTCCACTGTGATCATAAGTTCGGGGCCCACGTTCTGGCTTTCGGGGTTATGGCACCATTGGCAAACCAGCGGACAGCCCTTGAGGAACACGACCGTGCGGATCCCCGGCCCGTCATGTAAAGCATAGTGCATGACATTGAACACCATGCCACTCATGCGTCCGCTCCGCACGGCCTTTTCATGTATGATGCCGCTTGTCGCCGTTTCATGCAATCATTCTAGCACAACACGCGGCAAGGTCACATTGTCCACATGATGACCCTTCCACAACCGCCTCCACCCTCTCTGTGGAAACAATGGCCAACCTGTCTACACTGGAACTTGACAGCGCAACGTGCACTGTCATGCTTCACACCCCGTTCGCCAGGAGGGACCGATGGAAGGAGAACACATACCGGGAGTACTCCCGGTCCAGTGACACAGAAACCCGTTCAACTGTCCTGGCTTCAAGATGTGGTTACAAGTTGACATTCCAGAACCTCCCTATTTTTGTTCTCTATTTCAACAGAACCATAGGCTAAAGTCAAATTTTCTTGCACCTTCTTTTCGCCCCTGATTGATTCCTGAGGGCCTCTACCTTTTTTAAGATTAGAGAAATCTCTTGCCCCCTGAGAAAGATTAACATATCTCCTATCTAAAATTTTTCGTTTAGAATTAAATACTGAAGTAATATAAGGCAAGAAACTGGTGAAGGTAAACCATAGTGGACTACAATGCACTACAAAATCGGATCGCGCTTTATTTCTTAGAATCAGCTCTACATTTCCCATCTCGTCCTGTGCGCCAGCGAGCGCTCCTCCGATCGGCCGATCAAGTTCCTTGTCATCCACCTGGAGAAAGATGAGGGGGGTGATCGAGACTGAGGGTCAAGAGGTCCTGAAGAAACTCGATTATTACTCGGAAATACAGGAAAAGATCTTCCGGCGGGAATTTCCTCCACACTCCTTCCTTAGGAAGTTGCCACTACTGCGAGGTCCGAGAGACCTGTCCCTCACAACGGACCTGACATAGAGAGGAAACCAAGCCTTAGCATTGAGAGACTTTTATTTATTATTTCTTCTCCACGCTTGTAGACCCTTACTACCAGCGGTAGAAGCGAGGTTGTGACCTCGCAGTTGATGGTCTCTGCCCAACTCGCCACTTCCTTAGCACTAATCTCCTACGATTAATACCACCTCGTCGTTCTCTCGGACCTCAGGGATTGAGTTAGCATCAACTGTCAGTTGATCTGTGCCGATTCCGCTGATGAATGGTGCGTGCTTACCTCGGATCAGCACGAAATCTCAGTTGGAGATGGGCCGGTGGTAGTTATCTCTCATAACTCACCGGAACTTGAGCTATCTGAGTAGAACGAGAAAAGAGATAAGTGCTGTCGTGGCCAGCCACTGATCCTTGAGGGAGAACTCGCACCCGGCTCACAATGCTCTTAAGTGTCAAGGCAGGGTAGATCTGGAAGGGTGGCTCCCACTCTAAGGAAGGCTTCATCCCGAGGAAGGGAATTCCTGTGCGTATAGCATTAAAGCTCGCTTCCAAAAAGCGTATTATCAACGCACTGTTGGCAGCGCGAATAACGGAGATTTGAAAGCCTGCCTCTCGCGGGAAGGGAGGAACGTCATTGAAGGCACGCAACTGCCGGCAGTTATTCAGGCCAAAAAATCGGCGGCGGAATGGGTGAAAATGCCCTCGAACCTTAAGTCAAACAACTTCGCCAAGGCTCTGAGAAACTGCAGAACCTCTCCCAGCATCAAACCGTAGCGGCCCAGATCCGTGTCAACCTTAATGTGCAGGGGAAGAACTTTCCAGTCTGAGAGGAGCAAACCGAAAGGGCCTCGGCGAAATCCCAAGTAGTAACAATAAGGTAAGATCAAAGCGAAAAACTTTGCGCCAAATGGAGGGTTGTAGCCAAGAATCAAAATAAGAGCTCTAATTTCTCAGCGGTGCAGAGTCTCACCCTCTAAGACACGATGTACAATCATGTGAAGTACCAGCTTCTAAAACAATTTGGGAAACCTCGACCGCTCTATGACCCTAAGCATTGGCCTTGACCATGGCAAATGACTCTCCTGATGGTCTGATGTGGTGCTTGACGGCCCGCACATTGAAGAAGACAGCGTCAAAGTCAATCTCAGCCCAAGTTACTACATCAGACAAGATTTGGTACAAATTCGCTCTCTTTCCGGTAGACCTAACCTCCAAGGTAGGCTTCTCTCACCTTGGTATTCGCGGTTAGCTCCCGGGAAGTTCCGGAGAGAGCGATGGTCCCAGTCTCCAAGACATAACAACGAGAGGCTACTTTTAGGGCCATGTTGGCATTTTGCTCGACAAGAAGGATGGCCATTCCCGACCTGTTGATCTCCTGTAGCATATTGAAGATTTCACGCACAAGAACGGGTGCAAGTCCCATAGAGGGCTCATCCAAAAGGAGCAAGCGCCCTCGGCTCATCAGAGCCCGAGCCACGGCCAGCATCTGTTGCTCTCCCCCCGATAGGGTGCCTCCAAGCTGATTCCTGCGCTCTTTGAGCCTGGGAAAGATTGTGAAAACTCGCTCATAGTCTTTGGTGATTTCCTTCTTGTCCCTACGCTGCCAGGTCGCCAGTTGGAGGTTCTCGTAGACGGTAAGGTTGCCAAAGATGCCTCGACCCTCCGGAACATGAGTGATGCCCATAGCAACGATTTTGTGTGCGGGGATACCCCGGAGCTCTAGACCATCATATTCCACACTACCCCCGTAATGAACCAAGCCGGAGATAGCCCGCAGAGTGGAGGTCTTTCCTGCACCATTGGCGCCGATCAAAGTAACGATCTCCCCTTCTTGTACATCCAATGAGATACTCTTCACGGCGCATATCCCGCCGTAGGAGATCACGAGATTGTGAACAGAGAGCAGGGGGTTGTCCTTGTTCATTCCACCACCTCCTCCCCGAGATAAGCCTCTAAAACGCGCGGATTATGCTGAATCTCCCATGGCGTGCCCTCAGCGATGGTTTCACCAAAATCGAGCACCTTAATCCTCTCGCATACCCCCATCACTACACGCATCTGATGCTCGATAAGGATAATTGTCAGGTCGAACTTTCTCCTCATCCACTGGATCAACTCCATGAGCTGAGAGATTTCACTGGGGTTCATTCCTGCGGCCGGTTCATCCAGAAGCAGGAGCTTTGGGTGGGTAGCCAGGGCCCTAACGATCTCCAAACGCTTCTGCGAACCATAGGGAAGATTTTTGGACTTCTCCTCGGCCAAGCAATCTAATCCAAAGAGTAAGAGGAGGTTCATGGTTTCATCAAGGATGCGTTCTTCCTCTCGTTGGAAGCGGGAGGAGCACAAGAGGGCATCCAAAGAAGAATAGTGTAGCTGGGAGTAACAGGCGATGCGAACATTATCGAGGACGGAAAGCTCTTTGAAAAGGCGAATGTTCTGAAAAGTGCGGGCTATGCCGTGAGCGATAATCCAGTTGGATTCCTTGCCCACTAAATCCATACTATCGGAAATGATACTTCCCTTGGTTGGGCGATAGACGCCAGTGATGAGGTTAAAGATGGTCGTTTTCCCAGCACCGTTGGGCCCAATGACGCCAATGAGCTCCCCTGGCACCAAGTCCAGGTTAAAGTCATAGATGGCACGGAGCCCACCGAAGTAATGAGTTAGGCTCTTAATCTGGAGAATTGGCATTAGTGGACTTCCTTTTTTTGAGCCATAAGCGAGCTCCGAAGCGATCGCGGTTTGGTACAAACAGGCCAAACTCTCTTAGGCCCATGATCCCTTTAGGCTGGAAGATCATTAAGAGGATCAAGAGTAAGGGGGCCACCACCCAGCGCCAAATCTCCAAAGACGGAATCAGGGTGAATGGAGGAATGGTGCCAAGAAGTTGCAGGGCTTCACGTAAAAGCTCCAAGAGAATGGTGTAAGTGGCCGCACCAAGGATAGATCCCCCAATGCTTCCGATTCCACCCATATATACCATCACCAGAAAATCAATGTTTTTTTGAATTACGAAGGTCTTGGGAGTTATGAACTGCAGGACATGGGCGAAGAGAGCCCCACCCACGCCAGCAAAGAAGGCGGATATCACAAAAGCAAGGATCTTTACCGTCTTCGTGTTCACGCTCACCAGATCGGAGACTGTCTCGTCCTCACGGATGGAGAGCGCACCCCGCCCAAATTTGGAGTAGATGAAGTTGCGGATCGCCCAGGCAGCAATAAGTGCCCACAAGAAAACCCAAGACATGGTCGTTAGCTTGTCCATCCCCATGAATCCGCGGCCGCCTCCGATGGCTTCGATGTTCTGCACTACAGAGACACAGATCATGTTGAAGGCCAGGGTGACAAGCGCCAAGTAGTCTCCACGCGTTTTGAAGGAGGGAAAGGCGACGATCAAACCGGCCAGAGCAGCGGCCAGTCCGCCGGCAATAACTGCGATGGGGAAAAGAACAAGGCTGGTCATGGTTGGACCCCAAGTATGGGGGAAAACCCATACCGTAAGGATAGAGGAGACATAGGCACCGATCAGCATAAAACCGGCGTGACCAAGGGAAAATTCACCCATATAGCCGTTGATCAAGTTGAGGCTCACCGCCATGATGATGTTGATCCCTACGTAGATGAGGATGAGCTGGATATAGTCGTTGAGCAAGCCGTAGTGAGGGATCAAAAAAGTCAAAGCGAAGAGGACAAGAAGGATGGGGAACAACAACCACTGCCTATTCCCCATCTTAGAGTGCGCTCCTGGTACTTGATTTACGCTTTTGGTAGTCATTTCCTCACACCTTCTTGATCTTTGGTCTTCCCAAGATGCCTGTTGGTCTAAAGACCAGGAGAAGCAAAAGCATAGCAAAAGCAATGAAGTCCCGGTAGGTGGATGCCATGTAGGCGGCGACGAAAACCTGCACTACACCAAGGATCAGCCCCCCAATCATGGCTCCTCGAACGTTCCCAATCCCCCCGACCACAGCGGCGATAAAAGCCCACCAGCCAATGAGAATGCCCATGTAGGGATCAAGGGAGTAGACCATGCCGTACATTGTACCACCCACAGCGGCGACAGCCGCCCCTAAGGCGAAGGTGGCAGAGATGATCGTGTCCACCGGTACGCCCATCATGGGGACGATCGTCTTATCGAAGGAGATAGCGCGCATAGCCTTCCCCACCATCGTCCGGCGAATAATGAGGTCGAGAATAAACATGCAGGTGAAGGAAACTGCGAAGACCATGATATGGTTAGAGGAGAATGAAACCCCTCCTAAGTTGTAAATCCTGAAGGGTATTAAGGGTGCAATCTGGTGCGGTTCTGGTCCGATCAATGCCAGGGTGATGGTCTCAAGGAACATCCCCACGCCTAAGGCGGTAATTACCGCCGAAACCCTGGGTGCAGTGCGCAATGGTTTATAGGCCAAGCGTTCAATGATCACTGCCAAAAGACTGGACACGATCATGGCTACCAGGATAGTAGCGGCAAAGGTCAGAATGGGGAAAAGATGAGGGGCAAACCTCAAAAGAAAGGCAGAGAAAAAGAAGGCGATATAGGAGCTCACCATAAAGATGTCACCGTGGGCGAAGTTGATCATCGAAAGTACCCCGTATACCATCGTGTAGCCCACACTAATCAGAGCATAAATACTCCCCAACAGCAATGCATTCAAAAGCTGCTGAAAGAAAAAGTTCATCAGTTCTTGGGGTAGTAGAGAAGGGCGGTAGCCACTGCCCTTCTCTTAGTTTTATTGCTCTTTAGCATGATAGTATTTGGGAGTATAGACTTTGAATTGGCCATCCGTGACCTGGACATAATAGACGCTTTTGAGGGGATCGCCTGTGCCTGTAAAGGTTGTCTTACCAGTCACGCCCTCGTAGGTAAAAGGGGTTGCTAGGACATCGCGCACAGCCTGACGATCGATTTTTTCTGCCTTCTGAATAGCCTGGAAAATCACACCAAAGGAGTCGTAGGTTAAAGCGGCCACATCGTCCGGAAATTCCCCATACTGCGCCTTGTAGGCATCGATGAACTTCTTAGCCGCAGGGTTGACTCCGCCAACCTCTATCGTAAAGGTGGAGTATAGGTAAATCCCTTCGACATTCTTTCCGCCTAATGTTAAAAGCTCGCTAGAAAAAGAAGCATCGGTCGTCATAAGGATACTGGTGATGCCCAAATTGTGAGCCTGCTGCGACTGCAGGGCAACCTCGCTGTAGTAGTTAGGAAGAAAGATCACATCAGGATTGGCGGCTTTAATCTTAGTGAGCTGGGCAGTGAAATCTTTGTCTCCCGAGGTGTAGCTCTCGAAGGCCACTACTTCTCCACCCAATTCTTCAAAGCTCTTCTTGAAGACATCAGCCATGCCCTTATTGTATTCCGAAGCTATATCATAGAGCACGGCCACCTTCTTGGCCTTGAACTCCTCCATAACAAACCTGGCATTTTCAACTCCTTGGACAGAATCTAAGTACATCATCCGGAAGACGTACTTCTTTGGCTGACCGGTTTTTGAGTCTATAGTGAACTTTGGGTTGGTAGGCCACGGGCCAATCAACGGGACCTTCGCATTCTCAGCGATCTCTGCCGCGGGAATGCCGTTGCGGCTAGCGTTTGGTCCGATAACAGCTAAGACCCCGTATTGAGAGATCAGCTTCTGAGTTACAGAAGCAGCTTGATCGGCCTTATCCTCGTCATCCTCGACAAACAGCTGCACCGGATATTTCTTTCCCGCAACCTCCAAGCCACCAGCGTCATTGATCTCCTTAACAGCAAGTTCCGCCCCTTGTTTACAAGACTTACCCACTTTTGGAATTGAGCCCGTGAGTTCAGCGTTAAGACCTATCTTAATCACGTCTACCTGAGGAGTACCCGTTCCTCCAGAGGGAGCAGCACAAGACGAAACCATCAAAGAGAGAGCGAGCAAGACCGCAAGCAACAAATAGACTTTCTTCACCTTATTCCTCCCCTTTCCTTTGTCTTAAATCCCAACGCCAGGCAATAACTCATCTTGCCTGAGAGATCAATATCTTCACCACAATTTTCATCAATTCTAATACATGTTTTTCCCTGAATACCATCCTTTTCCTTCTAATGCTCTACTTTAAATCAAATCCGCTCTGGAAAGAGTCATCCTTCTCAAGTAACAGAAATTGAAAAGCGGTAAGGAAGACCTCTCCCTGGATTTCGGGAATTATAGCCTTATAAGGACTTAAATTTTCTTCCTCAACCGCCCTCGCCTGAAATTCCGTTTTGAGAATACTTTGGTAACGATATGTTTGGTTAAGTTTAATTTTCCCTTTGGCAAAAAGAGTAGCGATCTTGGCACTGGTTCCGGTCCCACAAGGAGAGCGGTCAACTTGACCCTTCCCGAAAATCACTACATTTTTGGGGAGATTACAGTCCTCATCATAAATCTCCACCAAATCTACAGGAAAGTGTTTGCCCAGGATTGGATGCACGAAGTTAACAAGCTGATTAACTTCTTCTCGGATGAGCATACCAACTTCGATCAGTTGTGGGATTTTTGCAAGTTCCACAGGGAGGTTTATATCTTGTGATCTGATCAAGGCAAATAGATTCCCTCCCCAGGCAATGTCGGCCTTAATCTTTTGGCCCTTTATGTTGACCTCGACTGTCTCAACGAAAAACGAAGGGACATTGCGAATGGAAATTTGGGTTCTATTGTCGCTCGACACAAGAGAAGCGTGTATAAGTCCGGAGGGAGTATCAAGTACTATTGTTTTTCCGGGAAAGCCCATTTTAAAAAGCGCTGCTGCAACCCCCATGGAACCGTGAACACACATCGGCAGAGTTGCTTCGTTCTCCAAGAAAAAAACACCGAAGTCTGCTTTCTCAGAGACAGGATCAAGGAGAACAGCACCAAACATATCGTGGTGACCACGAGGCTCCGAGATAATCATTGATCTGAAGCCGGAACAGTTTTCCTCAAACCAGCTCCTCTTCGCTTCCATTGTCTCTCCAGGGATTTTCCAGGGACACCTAAGAATTATCCGAGTTGGCTCCCCGGCTGTATGGGTATCTATGACGGGAATTATTTCAGTAATAGTACTCATTTACCATCTCCTATTTAAATTAGAACACTCTTCTTATTTTGTCGAGAGCATGTACGCGTTACATACATTTGAGATACTATGATTCATATGTCCTGGCTTCAAGATGTGGCTAGAAGTTGACACTCCAGAACCTCCTTATTTTCATTCTCTGTCTCAACAGAATGACAGGCAGAAGTCAAATTGCCTTGTCTCCCTTTTTGCCCCTGATTGATTCTAACTTTTCTACATTAGCACTTTGCGAATTTAATGTCAAGTGTTTTTGAAAAGGCTGCTCTTTTGGGCTTTCTAAAGCCATTCTGCTTTAATTTGTATCCTTGATGTGTCCTTCGGTAGTTGTAAGAATCCATAACGTTATCCAGATCAATTTGCAACTGACTCGTCAATACGCTCATATCGCTTCTTTCTGAAGGCAACAGCGTAGAATTCATCTAAGAGGGTTTTATTGAGCCTCTCTCCGTAACCATTGGTCCAGGGGTGCTTTACCTTGGTCGTGGTATGCTTTATCCCAAGTCTGTTGCATGTCTTCTCAACTTCGTGAGTTGGTATTGCTTCCTCATGCTAGCTGGTAGACTCTGTTCCACAATCGGTAAGGATTCTCTCTCTCTTTTCTGGAGCAACCTTCTTGGCAAGATGATTCTCTACAACGTTTGTAGGAACCTTGGTGGTTTTGTTGTCATCAACGTTAGCTGCTCCAACAGAGGAGAAGCAATCATGGGCAACGTGATGATCGATTCTTCCTATTCTTTTTAAGCACCTGATATAGAACGTGTCCTGTCCTATCAATTGACTTGGATAGGTTGCTTCTACGTGATTATTTGTTGCTTTCTCCTTATCTCTGGTTCTTTCATCTTGGGTGATGATCTCTCCAGATACCTTCCTTACCTATTCCAAGCGAGCTTTCGCTGTAGTTAAGCCTCTTTTCTTAAGGATATTGTAGATACCGGTATGACCGACCAACAGATGTTCGTTCTGCCTCTGTTCGTTCTGGTCCATAGGGAGGATCCTCTCTTACGAAGGTTAGCATCTGCTCTTCTAGTTCTTTTGGCTCTCTACCCGGCATCTTGGGAACTGCTCTTATCTGGGACCTTAACCCTTCGTCTCCTCATCTTTCTCTTCTCTTTTCCACTTGTAGAGCTATTGTCTACTCACGTGATGTTTCTTACGGGGGAAAGAACAATTGGGATCTCTTTCTTATCTGCTTCTTGAATTATCTTTCATCTCATCTGATAAAGAAATTCTTGCTCGTTCATACCAGAACCCCTTTCTTGCTGTTGCTCTTCTATCAGAGGCTCTGGCTGGTGTCAAAGAGAAGAAGTTCTCCACACTATTAACAATGATCAACTCCCACTCTGAACTCCCCCTATTACTACGAATATTGTTACCATCACTTAAAGATATTACAAATAGATAGATATTTCTAACAAGTTTCAGTTTGCGTATGCATTCAGAACATCAAATAGCACTAACACGGTTACCTTTTTTAAGAAACTTGAAAGCGTCTACCCTTATGAAACTGGAATCTGTATTGTTCAGACTGATAATGGCCCTGAGTTTCTCAAAGAGTTTGACAAATATCTCAAGAAAAGAAATATCAAACACAACTTCATTTATCCAAGATGCCCCGGGAAAAATGGTTTCATTCAGAGGGCAAACAGAACCCTGCAGGAGGAGTTCATAGATCTCCACGTCAATCTTTTATCAGAGGATATTGATGAATTCAACAGAAAACTCATGGATTATCTTGTTTGGTACAATACAGAAAGGCCTCGTGAAAGTCTAAACAATAAGTCTGCTGAAAAGGATTGCAGATTACAGAGGAGTATGACTCCGATAGATTTCTTGCTAAAATATTATCCGGAGTATCAAATGTATGCAACCTGTACAAAAATTCGACAAATTTCCTAAATAGGGCTAGAATTTCGCGCAAGAGAAAAAATTGTTCAATTTGGGAGGAGGATTGATTATGCTTTTTCTAACAAAAGAAGATATAAAAAAGGTTTTTCCCATGAACGATGCAATTGATGCCGTTAAAGAAGCTTTCAGTATGTATTCTCAGGGCAAAAGCGTAGTACCGCTCAGAGTAAATATTGACATTCCTAAATATCAAGGCCAGACCCTTTATATGCCAGCGTACGTGGATGACCTGAATAGCGGCGGAGTAAAGATCGTATCGGTGTTTCCGGGCAATATAGAAAAAGGGATACTCTCGGTACAGGCTACGATGGTGCTTATAAATGAAGAGACCGGGGAAGTGTGTTCGATTTTAGATGGGACTTACCTTACCCAGCTTCGTACAGGAGCTGCTCAGGGAGCTGCCACGGATATTTTGGCAAGAAAAGATTCAAAAGTTGGAGCGCTTTTCGGCACAGGAGAACAGGCTTCATCGCAATTGGAGGCTATGCTGATAGCAAGGAAACTTGGAAAAGTTTACGTTTTCGATATAAATAAAAAGAGAGCGGCAGAATTTGCTGATAAAATCCAACGCGAATTAACAGGCTACGATGCGGAAATTATTGCAGGTTCCGACGTTGACAAGGTTCTACCTATGGCTGATGTAATAACCACCGTGACCACATCGAAAAAACCAGTTTTTGATGGGCGACTTGTAAAGGAAGGTGCCCATATCAATGGCGTGGGTGCATACACTCCTGATATGCAGGAACTTGACGAATATTTGGTGAAAAGAGTTGACAGAGTTTTCGTGGATTCAAAAGAAGCCGTTCTCTCAGAAGCTGGTGATTTCATAATTCCTATAAAACATGGTACTATTGGCTCCAACAGAATAACTGGAGAACTAGGAGAAGTAATCTCGGGTAAAATACCCGGGAGACAAAGTGAGAAAGAAATAACCCTATTTAAGACTGTAGGAATTGCAGTTGAGGATGTGGTGGTAGCTGCGAAAGTTTATCGCAGGGCCTTGAGTGCAGGTCTGGGAACGAAATTAGAGTAGGAGGATTTGCTGACGATATTCCTATCCCCTTCACTCATAGAACAGGAAAGGCATCCATTTGTTACCTTCTCTGTTCCGCTTCACCCATATAACGCAGATCTCGCCGAACGACTGAAAACAGTCCAAGTGATTGCGCGCATCTCGACACAGAGCTGGATTCCCGCCTTCGCGGGAATGACGGACGACTGCGACCGGAATAACGGCCATCGCTGGCAAAACGACCACCAGCTTGTCATCGTGACGCTACAGGGGAAGTTCGCCTACACATTCAAACCATTGATGAACGCCGCGGATGCGGCCAACCTTCTCGCCCAGGTGTTCGGCGCGATGGTGACATTGCGGTAGGAGCCTGTCGGGGTAGAGTCCCCTTATGCCTGATTGCCCTTTGTGTCTGCTCGCCTACAATGGTTGCTGAGGTGCAACGATGGCGACGGTGACGGTGAGAGTGTATCTGACAGAAGACTTCAAGCAGGGACCCGTTCCGGTCTCAGCCTCGACATGTATCGAGGCGCTGCGAAGCCTTGTTGCGGAGTATCCCGTTCTCAAGGACGTCATCCTCACCAGGGAAATGAAGCTGAAGCGAGACTACATATACCTGCTCAACGGGAAGAGTGTCGAGTTTCTGGGCAAGGAAGACGCGTTGCTCAAGGATGGAGACACCATGTCGCTGTTTCCGCCGATCGGCGGCGGCTAGACGGACCAGGCGCTCGACGAGCGCCTGGTCTTGCGACAAGGTGGCCCCTTACAGGACCACCTTGAAAACAGACGGATACAGGTCCGCGTGCGCAATGGTTCCATGCAGGACAGGGTTGATCATGGTACTGATGTCGGTCTGGTCTTTCATCATCCTGAGATAGACGCCGGGGTTGACGACGCCTTCGCCGACGAAGACAAAACCTTTCAACTGGCCGTCCTTGACGACGATCTTCCTGTACTCGCCGTCACTCACGTTCCTGTAGACATCACCTTCGTCGTGCGTGCTGATCCCACCGGTGAAGATGGTCTGTCCAAAAACCATCAAGATATTCCTGAGGACATCGCCACCATAGGGCATCTCCATGCCGAGCATATTCTCGGCAGCGTTGTTCGCTTGCTCTACGGCCACTGGCCAGAGAGCGTGAAGCGTTTTCTGGCCCAGCAGGATGTCGTCTGTCTCGACGGCATCCCCCGCGCCATAGATACCCGGTACACTTGTCTCAAGATACCGTCCAAGAACGACACCCTTGTTGAGCTGCACACCCGTACCCTTCAGAAAGCCAGTGTTGGGGCGCACCCCTTTGCCATAGACGACGCAGGAGCCGCTGAGGACTTTCCCTGATGCGAGCTTCACCTCCAGGGCGCCGTCCTTCTCCTCGATTTCCTGGATGTCCTCGCTCTTGAGCAGCTCCACATCGAGTCCTGCAAACGACTTCTCAATGATTGCAGAAGCTTCTCGATCGACGATCTGGGACAGCACCCTGTCCGAAGAAATGACATAGGTCACAGGAATACCAAGCTTTACAAGAGCATCACCTATTTCAGCATTGACCAGCCCGGCGCCTGCCAGAATGACTCTCTTCTGTGTCGACTCCGCTATTCTCTTCCGAATGACCTCAATATCTCCGATATTCCTGACACCGACCACGGAAGGAAGTCTGG
>Ga0209840_1000194_pt1 | contig 13750 bp, 15 predicted proteins | sample PersoiDNA2013190_FD_185802 | JGI IMG/M metagenome (GOLD analysis project Ga0209840, IMG submission 185802) | Permafrost soil microbial communities from the Arctic, to analyse light accelerated degradation of dissolved organic matter (DOM) -... | ecosystem: Environmental > Terrestrial > Soil >... | reverse complement strand
CCGGTCATGTACTGGGCGGCCAATCAGTTGATCTCCCATTTACGTCATGTGCAGCCCCACGACGAGAGCGGGCGATGCACCGTCGGCCATGAGCTTATTTGGTGGGAGTCACCGACCCAATGAGCGTCAGATTCCGATTGGGACGCTGACGAGACATCAGAGCCGGAGATCGTGGTCGAGTCGCCTTCACAACCAAGCGGGACTAAACCCCTGTTTGCATTGGCCCTGAGTCTTCTGGATGGAATTCAACGTCGAATCCCACCGTAACGTCGGGCACCTCCAAAATGTCGATTTCAGCGAAGACCTCTCGCCCTGGCGACTCCAAAGATCCGAGTTCATCCAATGTCACCAAGTCCCTCAGTGCGATCCGGACCCTCTGGCCCGCCTCGTTCACATACCGCTTCTCGAGGCTCCGACCAAGAGATAAGGCGATCCGTTGCGCTTCTGGCCACGACGGTGCTTCAAACACAAACACAGATCGTTGGTCGCTAGATTTCCCAACGCCATCGATGAGGCCGACCATTCGGACCATGCAGCTAAACCAGGCGTGAGTCATTTTGCGTACTCTCCCGAAATCAATAGCTTTCGTCTGAAATCGGGAATTTCAGACGGCGAGAACTGGGGACTTTCAGACTGGCGTTGAGGCTGTACATGAGGCCGACCGTCAACTGGCTTCGTTTTCGCTAATGGACCCAGCTCCGCGCTCACTTCTTTCGAGCGAAGGGCGACTGACTCCGGTCGGTGGGCCAAACCTCTTCGAACCGGATGCCTGTCATATGGTTAGCTTCCACGAACCCCTTGAATTCATCGGCTGAATCCTTCAACCCCTCATAGCACAGGATTTCAGATTTGGCTGTCTCTGGAATCTTGAAGATTGAGGACTCCGACATACGGTCGGGGTGGAAGGCATACTTCGCAATTCGAATCGGCCGTCCAGAGGACTTCTCATGAATCCATTCAGTATTTGTCGTGTCAAGGCAATTGATGCACTCCGTCACGTTGATTACTGAGAACTCGTTGCTCTCGAACGCAACCGGCAGCAACTGACCAGCCATAACCAAGAACTCGCGCAACTTCTCGGTGGCCTGCGCAGTGGTGGCCCAAGTCGACCTTAGCATCTCGAAACCCCAGAAGTCGCCCGCCATGAGCTTAGGTTTAAACGAAAACACCGCGAGCGTCCGCCAATCGGAGATTGGTGTGCAATCGAAGCGGAACTGATCGGAACCTGTCGATTCGCTGTCGGCGAGCAACAGGTACTGGAAGTCATTAAATTGGGGGACGGCTCGGAAGACTTTCATCCCAGGGCGGCCAACATCTCCTCTCTAAGGTCGTTAAGGACGCCACGGATTGTCCCAGGTGCCGCGTCCCTAAGTCTTGATGTGATGTAAGCGTAATACTCGTCGGTGTGCATGTGCCAGTGGAATTCGGCTGGCAGAAATACGCCGTTATCGGGGGGCCGGACAATGGCGGCACGCCCGATCCTCTACGAACGCTTCGACGACTACGGTATGGACTCGATGCACCAAGTTGACCTAGTCACGGCCTCCGATCAGCTAGAAGAGCCTTAAGAAGCCCTTGAGGCTCGTCGTCGATGTCGTGGGTCTCCACGCGCTTGATATCCGCCATCAGCGCGTCCGTCATCCAGTCGGGACGCTCACTCTCGACGCTGAGCTCTGGGTATCTAGCGAGGATTTCCTCCGCAGAGCGGGCTCGCATGACCCCCCAGAGGCCGCCGCTACCGTAATCGTAAACGATCAAGAAGTCCTGCTTCGGCCCTTCCAAAGTCAGCCTCCCAATAACCTGAAGACAGGGCCGGCGACGTCGATTAGAAAACTCAGTTTGAGCAGCCCCCAGAAGATTCATCGCTACCCTGGCGAATTCGAACTGATCTTAGAGCTGCCAGCAAGTTTCGGCGGAGGAGCTCAGGCAGGGTCAATCATTGGGACGAAGTTGTCGTCCGACACGGCCAGCGCGAAGCCCAAAGGATCAGTCCCAACTGGCTGAGATCGCCGAACTACTTCGACCAGTCGGCTCTGGTCCTCCCCACATACATCGTCTTCGCGGTCGCTCTTGGTCTGTTCATCGGCGCGCTTATCGGGCGGACTCTGCTGGCAATGGTTATGACGGGCATTGCCTACGCAGCCATCCGAGCCGCCGTGGCCACCTTTCTTCGGCCCAACTACATGCCCGCGATCAACACCCACCCGCCAGAGCCGCCCGGCGCCTGGACCGTTGCCTGGACATCATCGAATCAGCCCGGTGTTCTCGTCCCGACTTCGATCCTCTACCAGCCGGCCGACCGCTTCTGGACCTTCCAGGCGATCGAGGCCGTGATATTCGTCGGACTTGCGGCACTCCTCATCTTCGCGACCGTGCTCGTGGTCAAACGGCGGACGGCGTGACGGACGGTGTCGGAGACGAACCGGCTGGGGTCGAGTTGCGGCAGGCTCCGCGTCTTCTTGGTGCGAGTTTAAATAGGAGAACTCTGGTCCAAGAAAGTCGGGGAGGGGGGACACTATTTGAACCGACCGGGCAAAGTCCGCGGCGGCGTCCTCGATCTCATCAGGGCCCACCGTGACCGGCTCGAGAGCCTGGCACAACGGTAGCGGCCTGGTGAACCCGTTGAATGATTACATTCTGGCTGCATCATTTGTTATCAATCGCCCAGGCGGTCCCACGCTCAGTCGATTGGGGGCACCTGGGCAAATTGATCGCTAGTGAATGCACGATTCCATTTCGGTTGATGCACACGAGCCGCTGGTGCCCCGTGTTCGCCAAAAGTGCATCAACTTGAATTCGATTAAGGCTCCGGCCGGGCTCAGCTCGCGCTTTACTCGCCGCGGAGGGCATCGGCGGGATTAGCTCGATACGCATGCGCCAGAGGGGCGGCCACAGCGATTGCGGTCGCGACAAACGTCATCCCAACTGCGGCCAAGAGGCCCCATCCGATCGCCGCGTAAGGTGCTTGGAGCAGGACGCCGGCGCCTGAGACCACGACCGCTGCGACGAGACCCCCAGCCAGCCCGAGAAGGCTCGCTTGAATGGCCAGAAGCTTGACCACCGCCCAGGCAGGCCAGCCGAGCGCGCGTAGGGCGCCAAGATGGGAGCGCCGCTCCAGGTAGCTGAGAGTCACAACTTCGGCAGCTGCCATTGCGCCCACGATCAGAGTCAGGCCAGCCAAAACCAAGTGGAAGGGACGAACTTGTCCGGACAGGTAGGTTCCCAACACTGATGTGTCGAGCTGTCCTCTGAATGCGACGGAGATCAATACAACAACCCCCAAGATCGCAGCTCCCAGCGCGATCGCGGCTGCGCCGAGTGCTGCTTCAGCGCGCCATTGTCCGCGCATCTCCCGCCAGGCCACTCCGACCAGCCCATTCGGCGGCCGCCGATTTGTGATGCCCGCATGGCCAGTCGATTCCATCACAGCGGCTGCGCTGCCCCGCCCGGCCGAGAGCGCCGGAACAAGGCCCGCAAGCGCGGCGATGGCCACCGCCATCGGTACCACAGCGGCGAGCTGCCAGGGGGACGTGCCCATGCCAAGGCGCGAGACGATCGGTATTCCTGCAACAAGCGCTATGACTCCGGCACCGAGTCCGAGCACCAACATCTCCAGTTCGACGAGCCAGGCGATCGATGAGGCGCGCCAGCCCAAGCCTCGCAAGACGCCAAACTCACGGCGGCGACGGCGGACGGAGATGTAACCGGTCTCACCTACCAGGACCATCGCGCCGACCAGGACCAGCCCGAAGAGAGCTAGGTTCTGGGCGCTCACTGCGCGAAGGAATTTGAAGGCGACGCCCTTCACCGCCCACGGTTCGCTCACGGTCAAAGCCGGGCGTCCGAACTTCCCAGCCGGCAGGTCGACCTGGATCGCGCGGGGTGACGATCCACGAATGATGTCGACCGACAGCCCGGTCGCTTCCTTTATCTGGGCAGCGACTCGGCTCAGTCGAGCTTGCGAAACCGGACCCGGGGTGTCCACTCCGGTGACGCGCACCCGGATCGCGCTGATGAACTTGTCGCCCAGCCCCCCCGGGTACTGGATGGGATCGGAGAAGAACTGAGCCGCTTGAAGGGTCGTGAGCAGCAGAGGAGGTGTGTTGACATAGCCGGCAGCTGAGCGCGAGGGCAATAGCTTCTCACCGTTTGGCAGCGTCACCTGAGGCGGGGCATATGTCTGGAGCTGTCCAGCCCCCAACTGATTGAAGCCCGGAATACAACTTGGGTCATAACTGCCGACCGGTTGCCAACCTGCCAGCGTCGAGTGCGTGTTGGCCGAGGTGTTATCCCAGTTCGCCTTAGTTAGCGGTCGAAACCAATCGTCAAGCGCCTCCGATGGCGCCTGTTGTGCGGCAGGACCCTGGAAGAGTGCATCGCCATATACGTCGAGGTTCTGCGGCTGGAGCTCGGCCACCAGATGATCAGGTCCAGTCACCTGGTATGTGACGTCGCCGGGGCGAACGAACAGCGTTGCCCCACCCACGATCGGGGCTTGACCGACGAAGCTGCTATACACGGACTGGGCGGTGAAGTCCTTGGTCAGGACAGGGGTCCAGTCCCCAAGCTGCTCGGGGAGGCCACCGCGCTCAAGCGATGCCGCCTGTGACGATCGATCGACCTGGACATGAAACGTCTCATCAACGAAGGACGTGTTGCTCACGAATGCAGGAATGGAAAGGATCGGCGGAGAATTCGGTGGCGTCGTCATTTGCAGCGTTCCAGATTTGAGGTATGAGCCATTTGTGACACAAGAGTCGATTCCAGTGAGCTTGGCCTCGGCAGCCGGGTCGATCGCGGCAACCAGAAGCGGTTGCGCCACGTACTCCGTAAACCCAGGAGTACTCGGACCCGCTGAAGCGGGACTCGCAGCCACACATCGTGGGCAGTCGATGTTCGGAGCCCAGCAGCTTTCGACCGGCACATGGAACGATGTGCAGTCGACAGATCCGCCCGGGAAAGTCAGCGTGGTCGTCATCGTCGCGACGTTGGGGCCGCCGCGAGCGTGCAGGGTGCCGTGTGGAGCGACGACCTCGTAGGGCGCGGAAGTGAATGGAATGGTCGACATACCGGCGTCCGCGTGAGCAGTTGTTTGCATGCGAAACGCCTGGACCTCTTGGTTGGGCTGTAGAAGCGAGCTCAGGTTTATCGGCACATAAGCAGGCCAGTAGACATACCCCAAGATGGCGATCGGAGCCGCCACGTCTACCCCACCCACCTGGCGTATGGCGTTCAACTGCTGCATCGTGATCCCGCCGTCGCCGCTGGAGAGGAAGTTCGGCCGCACCAGGCCCTCACTAACCTCCAACGGCGTGGCAGAACCTGCAGGACGGACAAGCAAGTCGTAGGGCGCGGCCCAGGCTTTGTTGATGTCGCCTTTGAGGACTGCCTCCGTAGTCTGGGATGTACTGGCCAGGACCATGAATCCGAGCGTTGCTGTAAGCAGGCCCGTGCCCGCGAGTAAGGTCGCCGTTCGTCGTGACATCAGCTCACGCAGCGCCAAAAGCAACATGCTGGCTACTCCAACTCCCGCACTTCGATGCGCTCGGCCGAGGGCTGAAGTCGATCCTCGACGATGCGGCCGCCGCTCAACCGGATGACTCGATGCGCAATGGCCGCCACAGCCGGATCGTGAGTAGCGACCACAACCGTTAGCCCAAGATCGCTACGGAGCTCTTCGAACAAATTCAGCAGCTCCTCGGTGCTGCCAATATCGAGGTTGCCGGTCGGCTCGTCAGCGAGCAGCAGCCGGGGCTGACCTAAGAGAGCGCGGGCGATTCCGACCCGCTGACGTTCGCCGCCTGAGAGCCGCGCCGGCGGATGATTCATGCGCGAGCCGAGCCCGACCACCTTCAACAATTTGCGCGCCTCGGGCTCGAGCAGCTGACGCTTGGTCCAAGGCAGCCTGGCTGCAATTACGTTTTCCAGGGCTGTCAATCCAGGGAGCAGGTGGGGATCCTGAAAGACCAGACCCAAGGATTTCGCGCGAAAGGCGGTCAAGTCGCGCTCCTTGAGAGACGTCAGATCCTGGCCGAGCACGATGACCGTCCCCGACGTGGGTCGGTCCAGACCGGCCACCAGATTGAGCAGCGTCGTCTTGCCCGAGCCCGAGGGCCCGGTGATCGCGGTAGTCTCCCCTATCGCGATCGTTAGTGACACTTCGGCGAGCGCGACCACTTCGTCGCCCCCGCTCTGGAAGGCTCGCGCGACCCTGGTCAGCGTGATCGCTGGATCAGCCCGTGCGCTCAGCTGAAGCAATTCCTGACCTTCTCTTTGCTGTGGGCCTGGCAACTATTTCTACATGGCGCTCGCGAACTAGCGCTAGCCAGCGCAAGTCCGATTGCGCCCTTGCGATTTCGGCATCAAGGGCTTCAGGTTGAAAGCCTTCGGTTGCCTGGCGGCGGAGCTCCCGGAGTCGCTGCAAACTCGCAGCTCTTTGACTCGCTATCTCTGCCGCTAGCGCCTCGAAACGATCCGGAATGACCAGTCGAGCGACCGCCAAGCGAACGACCGTCTCATCGGCTGGACCGAGGCCTTCTAACCATTGCTCAGCGACGCCGCGACCACGCTGGGTCAGGCGAAGCACGTGGCGGTCAGGCCGGCTGTCTTGGCGGATCCGACTGCTCGTGACCAAGCCTTCGCGTTCCATGCGAGCCAGGGTCAGATAAACGCGACTGCTCCGAGTCTCCCAGAGGGGCCCCAATTCGGCCTGCAGGGTGGCCATCAACTGATAGCCGTGTGAAGGACCACTGAGGAGAAGTGCAGCCAGCGCCTGTTGGAGCGCCATAGTCTCGATCGAGACTATTCCCAACTGCGCTAACAGTCAAGCCACCCGGTGGCGACTCTCCTGCGCGAGCACCATTTGGCAAGGCCGAGCAATTCCAACCTTTGGTTGATACACACGATCCTCTGGGTGCCCCGTATTTCCTTAAGGTGTACGGACACCCGCAGGAAAGAAATTCGCGTCCTGCCTACTGCAGACGGCTCGCGCTCGCGCCCGAATAACCGCTTCAGGCGCAGGTCGTCAGTCGGAAAACCCGTTCTCACGCCCTTCGAGGAACAGCTGGTGCACTGTCTGTCCGGCGCGGAATGCCGCCGGGCCGGGCACCCCCATCCCGTCCCTGTCGAAGGGGGATCGGTCGTAGAAGAATAGGTTGAAGGCGAGGTTGTCCCGGAGATAGCGCCGGTAGTGCTGGGGGTGGTCGAGCGGCGCCCTGGCGAGTCGCCAGTGCAACTGCTCCAGCTGGTCGCCGTACCACTGCGCAACGGTCTCGCGATCCGCCGGCGCGCTGAGGAAGGCGCGAACGTACGCTGACGTTTGGTGCGGATCGCCGGGGTCGACGGGCTCCTCCTCACGTGAGTCCGAGTGCAGAACAGTTGCGCCGGGAAACGTTAGTCGCGACTCAGGCTGACTCTCGATCCACGCGCTGGTCAGCATCCTGAAAGCTTAAGTGGAGGGCTCACTTCCGCTCGGCCAATTCCCAACGTGCGGACAGCTCGAACGATTTCTCTCAGACCACAAGCCGCATGCCCTTGGCATTGCCCCGGCCCCACCAACCACGCTTACGGGGCGTCCGTCAGAGGCGGAGGTCGGTGGAGCTCGACTTCCCAATCCTCATAAGGCGGGTCGACGACAAACGTCGGGTCGAAATACGCCCGCAGATAGTCGGTGGCCCGGCATCCGACTTCAACGCTAGTCTGGGGCCTGGATTTGAACCCGGGCCCTCACGGTCCCGAACTGTGTAGGGGAGTGACCTCGAGCTCACTCTCAGAAAGCGGAGTGGCTGGCCAGCAGAGAGCCCGTTGCGTCGAGAATGTCTGCGGTCGCCGGCACATCAACTCGGACATCGGCGATCAACAGAACAACCCCGTCGTCGACAGTATCCTCGAGCATCGGTCCTTCTCGGAAGTGCAGACGGACACGGGTGGCAGCATCAGAGCCGCTGCCGATGACCCAGCCGCCGCCGCAAAACGAGCGCGGCCAGCCCCAGCCGCAGAAGTTAACCCATGGCTGGTTGCGGGGAGGGTCGTTTCCGCCCCCACCTGCTAGACCCTTAACCTGCCAGCCGCCCTTCGCGTCCTGGACGACACCAACGAGATACCGATAGTTCCTTCCGTCTCGATCGGCGAAAGCGACGGCGTGGAGTTCGTGGCCAGGGATGCCGCGCTGCTTAACGAAGCGCACCGTGTCTGGATCCGCGTCGTGGCCGCCGCCACGAGAGATAGCCGCTCGCGGGCCCCCCGGAGAGGGCGTACTTTGCCATACGGGTTTTCTTCTTGGCTGAGCCAGCTGCGCCACTATGGCTTGCCGCGGATCGGGATAGCCCATGGCCTCCGTCCAATTGTGGCCTCTCGGGGCCATACGGGCAAGCACAGCAACCGTGGGACCTACTGGGCCGGCTCGGACCCGGGGGGAGGTGGCAGGCGATGTCTTGACGTGCCTCCGACTGGATATAGAGCCACGGCGAACTCGAAATTGACGTAAATCGGCCGTGCACAGAAGCCTTGCCTAGGGTTCCAGCCCGAGCCGACCGGGCGACTAACCTTGCTCTCGATGAATGACTTGCTCCCAAGGTAGGTTAGAAATGCGCCGCCGCCTTCGGGTGCCCGACACCGCAAAAGGCCGGAGACCGTGCGAAAGTTCTGCGGGTGGGAAGTCAAGACCGTGGCGTGCGGTCGGTCGCGGTGTTCTACCTCCTAGCCTTCGCGGTGTCCTGGGCGATCGTGATCCCCCAAGCCGCCGCCGGCTAGCTGCGGCGTGCATGGTTGCTGTGGCCGTTTGGGCTCCGAAGGCCTACATTCTGGTGGACGACTCAACCATCACGTTTGGGCCGGCCCTGACCTCATTTGCCGCGCGCCGAAACACCTTCAACCGTCGAGAGGTGGCTCGCATCAGGGCGACTAACTCGCCAATCACGAGAAACACGCTGTTTCTCCGGTCTGACGGATCAACGTTGTGCAGCACGCCCGGGTTCTTCTGGGGCCGAGATGGGCTGCAATCGCTAGCAGATTATCTCGGCGTCCCTCTTGAGTGGTAGAAGAGAGGACATCGTCTACTTCGACGAGGCTAACTTCGTGCGCGCGTTGCCGGGATTTTGGTGGTCCCCGCAGACTCGAACCATAAGCCTCCGGCGTGCCCTGTATTTCCTTAAGGTGTACGGACTACAGACCGTCCGAGCTGCAAGGTGGACCCGGCCGGGGCGTCCTTGAACTCGTGAAGGTCTACCGCGACCGCCTCGGCGAAGTTGCGGGCTTCCTCAGACTGTCCTAGGCCGGTCACCAATGATCGGGAATGTTCGCGCCAAAAAACGATCATTTCGACGAGCACACCCACCGCGACGCGCTCCGCGAGCGTCGCTTCACCAACGTCAAAGTTGGCGATCGAGCTCCTTTTCAAGTGCGAGGGCCCCCATACCAATGTCTGGGCCAGGTCCACGTGTTTCCACGCTGGTCAACCGCTCAAAGCTAACAAGCAAGAAAAGGACGAGCTAAACAGGCGCAGAACCCCCACCACCACGCTCAAGCTCAGCCGTGTACATCGCCTCCTCTCTAGCCCATTCCTGGTCAAACAGGGCCTCAGTCTTATCGATCTCGGCTATCAATCGCTGGGTTTTGTCACGTGCGAGGTAGTCGGCCATCATCCTCTCCACCATGGCTTGGAGTCACTCCTATCCTCGTCCGTCAGAGTTCCGTGCATCCTGGTGCTGATATTCGCCACAAGTGGTGCTAACTGCCCCGATAAGCCCTCGTTGGCTGTGTGGGGTGGAAAAAGATCCCAGTGCCACGCCGGCTCTTTTCCCGGTGTGTAGAGCGCATCTCCGGTGAATCTGTCGTTAAAGGCCCTGACCTCGCTGACGCTGAAGATATTGTTCGCCTCATATCTGGCCTTCGCCCGTCCCTTTACGCCTTCCTTTCCTTGGCCATCCTTGCTTTTCAAGTCCAAGGTCGTGGATGACTTCCATTTCAGAGAATTGATCAAGTCCTGGAGCTTGAATAACTCCTTGCTCTTGCGTCCGTGCTCCCTCTCATACCGACTCAGGTAATCCACAAATGGGGAAACCCCTTCAACTGCATCGTTGTCAGGTCTCATCTGGCTCAATCTAGCCCTCTCCCCCGCGTGGCCGGACTGCTTGATAGCAATTTGACTCAACCAGAAGGCAATCATTCGCCCGCGCCCACCCACGAGTCCAGGCGGGGCTCACGTCGAGCCAAATGCTACGGCGGCTCTGCCGCACAGTCCCCGCCTAAACCACCTTTCGGCCACCGGCCGGGCCCCCTGAGATCAAAAAGCTGGTGGGCCCTGACGGACTCGAGCCAATGGCCGCCGCGTGCCCTGTATTTCCTTAAGGTGTACGGACTACAGACTGTCCCAGCTGCCCGACAGCTCGAGCTAGCCGCCACTCGTTCGGCTATCGGAAAGTGCCCTTCCTGGGGAACGTGATCAACGGTTGTTCCCGGCCGGCGGTTGGGGTAGACGCCTAAGGCGCGTACGGGATACCAAGCAGGATGGGCAACCCAAACAGCAGCACCACAGCAAGCAGCACCCACCCCTCCCACGTTTTGGGTTTCGGCACTCGGCTCCAGGGCAGCTCCGGCCGCAAATGCCGAACTCCCTTCCTCCACAGGATCGTCGTCGGGATTGCGATCGCCGCCAAAATGATTGCCAACGAGAAGCCGCCGAAGAGCACGGCAACCGTCAAGCTTTGGATGCACGTCACGCCTTGCGAGTCCGAGCACAGCGGGAAACTCGCGTGAAGATGACGGCCGACGATTACTTCAATCACGACCATCGGGGCGACGAGTAGCACCCGCAGCGCGAGTACGTCGATTCCCTGGCGGCCGACCCCTAATAACAGCCCGCATAAGCTGAATTGCGCGATGGGCACGAACCCTGGCTGCCGGTCAGGTGATATCACCAGCGATGGCACGAGCAAGACAGCCCATGCCAGCAAGACGCTGCCGGCCAGCCATTGCTCGCGACGAGAGGGCGACGGAGACCTGAAAGTCTCGTTGATCAACGTAGTCTTCCTTTCCTCCATGACGGCGGACGTGTTGGTTCCCGGCGGGGTCGTTTCACCTTCTAACGGAGCCCACATAGATAAGGTGACGCCGCGAGGAGGTGGAAGGCGATGTCTTGACGTGCCTCCGACTGGATATACAGCGCGATTGAACTCGGACGGCCTCACCGCCCAGACCCGTGCGGCGGGCTAAGAGCCCCCTATTCGCTATAAGTCCATCAACTTGAACTCGGAGGTCTGCCAGAGGCACACCCAATCAACCCATCGTCGTGAAACCGGCACCCGTTGCACCACGGTTCGCATTCTTCCGCTACAGGCAGCCCCAGTTCTGTCTGGGGGGCGATTCTGAGCCCTCAATCGAGGGCAAAGAACTCTCACCCGTTTTCCATTCGGCTCAAGGTGATGGCACCAATCGCCGGTTCATGGCGTTGTATTAGGCGTTGGATGACGAACAGCGGCTGATCGCGCTGGCGCGGGAGGGCGACAACGGAGCCTTCCAGAGCTTGCTGGGACCCCACGTCGAACCGGCCTGCAAGCTCGCCTTTGTGATGTTGGGCGATTGGCAGGAGGCGGAGGACGCTGTTCAGGAAGCTGCGCTCAAATCATGGCGGGCAACGAAGAAGCTCCGCGAGGGAACGTCTCGGTTCCGCCCATGGTTCCTTACGGTCGTCGCTAACGAGTGCCGTTCGCGACGCCGTGGTCGGTGGTTCAGGACGCTCCGTGTGGCCGAACCAAGAATCGCAACTCAGGCGGACGTGGCCGACGTGGCCGCTGGACGGGCCGACCTTGAGCGGGCGGTAGCGGCCCTCGACAGGTCGGCGCGGCTGCTGCTGTTCCTCCATTTCTACCTGGACCTGTCGCATGAGGAGGCCGGCCGCGTCCTTGGCATCTCAGGCGCGGCGGCGAAGACCAGGTTGTACCGAACCCTGAGGGCGCTGCGCCCGGAATTGGAATTGGAGACTGCCTTATGAATCGACCACTGGGCGACGACCTCCGAGAGCTTTTCGAACGCGAAATTGGTGCTCCGCCGCCAGGGGCGCGCCAGCGTGTCCTGGCCAGCATCAGCCACGCGACGCGGAGACCAGTGAGACGCTGGCAGGCGGCGGCAGGTTTGGTCGCGGTGCTCCTGGCGGCTGCCATCGTGGCGACGCTGCTCGTCGCACGCGAGAACCAGCGGACCGTTCCGGGCATCAAGCCGACTGGTGTGATCCCATGGCTGTCGCTGCCCGCGCAGCTTGAGGCGCCCGTTGTTCCGTCACCTACGCCGAGCCCACTCCCAGCCGGGACCCAGGCCTGCACTCCGGCCCAGCTGCAAGTCGATGTCCTGGGGAGCAATGGCGCTGGCGGCCACGTCTTCAGAAGTTTCGGGTTCTCAGGCACCGGGACGACTGTCTGCTTTGTCCAGGGAACTCCGGCAGTGGCGCTTTTCGATCCCTCCGGACATGTGTTGCCATTCAAGCCGCGCCCGCTTTTTGCAGGGTCGCTCTCGACTGGGCCTGTCGTGGTCGAGCCCGGACCTTTGCCTGATCCCTACACCAACCTGAAAAATGGTCAGGCTGCCCTAACCATCGACTGGGCCAGTCAACCGGAGCAGTGCCAAGGCAATGCGGGAGTCCAGATTGCCATGGCCAAGATCACCCTCCCTAGCGGTGGCCCCGCCCTCACCGTAACCCTCCCAACCGCACCCGAGGCCTACACATGCCAGGGACTTGGCATCGGCGCCTTCGAAGGCCCGCCACCACCGGTCGAGGAGCCAACGGTACTGCCGCTGCCCGCGATAGCGCTGAAGGTCCCTTCGAGTGTGCGAGCTGGTGGAGTGCTCGTTTACCAGGTGACGCTGACCAACGGCACGCGGCAGCCCATGGATCTGATCGCGAACTGTCCCAACTATGGTGAAGAGTTGGTTCTCATTGACCCTAAGGGCGGCCCCATTCGCGGGATCAAGCCCACGTTCCAACTCAACTGCACACCCGCCGGCACCATCCAGCCCACGGCGAGCCTGACGTTCGAAATACGACTCGCGGTCCCACAGGATGAAGCGCCGGGCTCCTACAAGCTTTTTTTCACGCTCGGCTACTGGAACGCGATGACGACACCAACGAGCGCTCCGGTGACGATCAGCAGGTGAGTGAGTCCGCTACGGCGGCAGCGACTCGGCCAAGGCCGGGTGCCCCGTATTTTCTTAAGGTGTACGGACTCAACGGGCCCGAGGTGCGCGGCCACGCCTTGAAGTGCCTCGGACTGGATATACAGCCACGGCGAACTCGAATTTGAACCCGGGGCTCACGGTCCCGAACCGTCTTGGTTGCTTGTCCTCGAGTGTCCTGCCGGCTCGGCACGGGGCCTCTTGAACTCAACTGCCGTTGTCTTCGTGTCCTCCCGTGACCTGATAGGACCGTATGGTGCCGGGAATGCGTGATCCGGCTGTGATCCGGCTGGCGGCCAGATCAGCCCCCAAGGCCGAGCCCTCGCAACCCCACGCCTCATCGATTGGGAGTGTCCGCATCGGCACGTTCGCCAGCCACAGAGGCCGCGAGCTCGACGAGGGGGAGCGGTCTCCTTCAGGGCGGAGGAAAAGACTCGCGGTTCATCAAGCTGCGCGCTCCGGTCGACGCTGAGCGGCCGGACGTCAAATGATTGGTGCGAAAGGCATTCAAGCTCGGCGGCGGGGTCGAGTGAACTAGTCGGTCCGCCTGGATCTTCTGTCTAAGCCGCCTCGCACTCGGCTTCCC
>Ga0209840_1000193_pt1 | contig 13786 bp, 14 predicted proteins | sample PersoiDNA2013190_FD_185802 | JGI IMG/M metagenome (GOLD analysis project Ga0209840, IMG submission 185802) | Permafrost soil microbial communities from the Arctic, to analyse light accelerated degradation of dissolved organic matter (DOM) -... | ecosystem: Environmental > Terrestrial > Soil >... | reverse complement strand
GGCGATGGAGTCCTTGGCGTAAGTGACCGCGACAAGGCCGTTCTTGGCGATGGCCGCCGCCGTCTCCTTGGTCTTCGGTAGCAGATCCTCGGGTGGGAACACTTCGTTGACGATCCCCCAGGCGCAGGCCTTGTGGGCATCAATCATCTTGCCGGTCAAGATCAACTCGTTGGCCTTGTTGCGGCCGATGAGCCGCGGCAGGTTCTGGGTTCCGCCGAAGCCGGGCATGATGCCCAATGTGACTTCCGTAAGCCCCAGTTTCGCCGTTTCCGAGGCGTAGATGAAGTCGCAGGCGAGCGCCAGTTCCAGCCCGCCCCCGAGAGCGTAGCCGTTCACCGCGGCGATCACCGGCTTCTTCATGTTCTGGATGAAGAGCATGACCCGCTGCCCTCTGCGGGCGAAGGCGTGTCCCTGGACGGCGTCCATCGACTCCACCTCCTTGATATCGGCCCCGGCCACGAAGGACTCCTGGCCGGCCCCGGTGATGATCACCACCTTGACGGCCGCATCGAGCTCCAGCTCGAAGAGGGCGCACTCCAACTCCCTCACGACGTCGCGGTTGAGCGCGTTGAGGCTCTGGGGACGGTCGATGGTCACGGTAGCGATGCCGTCTGCCGTCTCGAGCTTCAAGTTCTGGAAGTCCACTGTGCGCCTCCAAGGTCTTGCCACAGACATGCCTGTGGCGGGCTTCAGTACGTGAAGAAACCTCTCCCGGTCTTCCTCCCCAGGTACCCCGCGTTGACCGTTTTGACGAGGAGCGGACAGGGGCGGTATTTCGGGTCCTTGAAGCCGTCATAGAGGACGTTGGCGATGGCCAGCACTGTGTCGAGACCGATGAAGTCGGCGAGGGCCAAGGGCCCCATCGGCTGGTTGGTGCCGAGCCTCATCCCCTTGTCGATGTCCTCTGCCGTGGCGATGCCCTCATACAGAGCGAAGACCGCCTCGTTGATCATGGGGATAAGCACCCGGTTGATGATGAAGCCGGGGTAGTCCTGGGAGACGGCCATCTCCTTGCCCAGCTTGACCACCATGTCGGCGGTGACCTTGAAGGTCTCGTCGCTGGTAGCGTGTCCCCTGATCACCTCGACGAGCTTCATGACCGGGACCGGGTTCATGAAGTGCATGCCGATCACTTTCTCCGGACGTCCGGTGACGGCCGCGATCTTGGTGATCGGAATGGAGGATGTGTTGGAGGCGAGGATCGCTCCCTCTTTGACCGTCGCGTCGAGATTGCGGAAGATGTCCAGCTTGAGGGGCTCATGCTCGGTGACCGCCTCAACGGCGAAGTCCGATTGGGCCAGATCGGTCATGTCTTGGGTCGCCTTGAGCCGCCCCATCGTCTCGGCGACGAGGGTTTCGGGGACGGCTCCCTTCTTCGCTTGCCGCTCCAGGTTCTGTCGTATGGTGACAAGCGCCTTCTCAAGCTGCTCCGGCACGATGTCGTACATCACCACTTCGTAGCCTTCTTGGGCGAACACGTGGGCGATGCCGTTCCCCATCTGCCCGGCGCCGAGCACGCCGATTCTCTCGATCATCCTAGGTTCCTCCTCGTGCACAGTTGCCACGAACGGTGTCTCACACGCGTTCGAAGATGGCCGCGAACGCCTCACCCCCGCCGAGGCAGAGGACGGCCAAGCCGTAGCGGCACTGCCGTCTCTGCAGCTCCCGGACGACCGTCGCCGCCAGTCTCCCGCCGCTGGCGCCGATGGGGTGGCCGAGGGCGCAGGCGCCGCCGTTAACATTGACCTTGTCGACGTCGAGGCCGAGGGACTTGATCGAGATCATCGCCACCACGGAGAAGGCCTCGTTGATCTCGAAGAGGTCGATATCGCCGATGGACAACCCCGCCTGCGCGCAGGCCTTCTCGATGGCGCCGACCGGTGCATCAGGGAAGTAGTCGGGATGGAGGCTCTCGGTGGCCGCCGCGACGAACCGGGCCTTGGGGGTCAAGCCGAACTTCTTGAGCCCCGCTTCGTCAGTGAGAAGCGCCACGGCGGCCCCGTCGCTGATGGGGGAGGCGTTGCCGGCCGTGATCGTGCCGTCTTTCTTGAACGCCGGACGCAGCTGCGTGAGCTTCGCGAGATCGATCTTGAACGGCCCCTCGTCGGTGTCGACCGTCACATCGCCTTTCTTCCCTGTCTTGACGAACGGGACGATCTCATCCCGGAAGACGCCCTCCGTCACCGCTGCCTGGGCCAGGCGGTAGGAGCGAAGGGCGAATTCGTCCTGCTCTTCGCGCGAGAAGCCGTTTCGCGCGGCGCTATCGTCGGCGATGACCCCCATGTGCTGGCCGGAGTAGGGGTCCTGTAAGCCGTCGCAGATCATGAGGTCGACGATCTCGCCGTTCCCCATCCGATAGCCGGTGCGAGCCTTCTTCAGGATGTAGGGGGCCAGCGACATGCTCTCCATTCCCCCGGCGATGACGACCTCCGAATGCCCCAGCTGGAGAGCGTCGGCACCGAGCTGGATCGCCTTCAGACCACTACCGCACACCTTGTTGACGGTGAGGGCGGCAGCCTTGTCGGGGATACCCGCAGCCCGCATCGCCTGCCGCGCCGGCGCCTGCCCGCAGCCGCCCGCCAACACGTTGCCGACGATCACTTCGTCGACCGCTTCTGGGGCGAGGTCGACCTTCTCCAGCAGTGCCTTCATCACCGCTCCCGCAAGATGCGGCGCGGGAACATCCGCCAGCGATCCTCCGAACGAACCGAACGGAGTTCGCAGGGCGTCCACCACGTACACGTTTTTCATGTTCTCCCCTCCATCAGAGGTGCGCATTTTCCGCCGAATATAGCTTCAGGCTGCGGGGGAACACAACCTGTCGCATGTGTGGACGGTGGCGCATACGGACCCCGACCGTATAGTCTTCGTCCACCGACCCGCGACCGGGACTTGGCGCGGGATGTGTCGGCGATGCTCCAAGAGCCTCCGGGCGCCGGAATCCGTCGTCGACATCGTCAAGCAGCTCTGGAGCAGAGCCGTTGCCCCGGAGGCGAGTCGCCCGAAGACCGCGGAGTCGGCGCCGACAGGGGACGAGACGCCCGCAGACGGTCGATGCCGGCCAGGCAGCCGAGACGCGCGAGGAGAGGCTCAAAGAGAAGCTTCTCCTGTTGGCAAACGCGTAGAAATGGTCGGGGCTCGAGGAATCATGACTGACGTCACCAAGGCTTTGAAGCAGCATGCTCACTCCCTGGGGGCCGACCTGGCGGGGGTGGCCGATCTGGCGATGCTTGAGGGCGTCGAGACCACTCCGCCAGATCTGCTCCAGCCCTTCATTCGGGCTGTCTCCTTGGCCGTCAAACTCCCCACAGCGGTCTTCGAGCCGCTGGTGGACCGTCCGACGCCGCTGTATGCACAGATCTATCTCAACGCCAACCTGCTGCTGGACCAGATCGCGCTGCGGCTCTGCGGCTGGCTGGAAAGGCATGGCACCAGCGCCTTTCCCATCCCCGCGTCGCAAGTGCTCGACATGGAGGACTTCACCGCGCATCTGTCCGCCAAGGCGGTCGCCAACGCGGCCTCGTGCTGCAGCGGAGCGCTGCCGCGGCGCTGTCGGGACGACGGCCGGATGTCTCCGTGGTCGCCATCAAGCGAGTTCACCAAACGAGGGCGAGGATGCTCTCGAGAGCAGAACCGGCCCTGTCACCGCAGGTAAACGATGTTTCTCGAACTGACCGAAGAGCAGCGACTGATCCAGGACACAGCCCGCGAGTTCGCCAAGGCGGAGCTGGACCCGATCGCGGCCACGCTCGACCAGGAAGGGGATCGCCCCGCCTTCTTGGCCAATCTGCGGAAGCTGGCCGAACTCGGTTTCATGGGTCTGAACGTCAAGGACGAGTATGGCGGCGCTGAGGCGGGTGTGGTGGCCTTCAGCGTGGCCATCACCGAGATCGCTCGCGCCTGCGCCTCGACGGCCGTGACCCTGTCTGTGAGCAACATGGTCTGCGAGGTGATCCAGGCGGCTGGCTCCGAGGCTCAGAAGGAGGCGTACATCCCCAAGATCTGCTCCGGTGAGTTCTCTGCGGGAGCTTTCGCTCTCACCGAGACCGGCGCCGGCTCGGATCCGTCCGGAGTGGCGACTCAGGCGGTCCTCGACGGTGATCAGTGGGTGCTGAACGGTTCCAAGATCTTCATCACCAGCGCCCCATATGCAGGCGTCTTCGTGGTCTGGGCAGTGACCGACCGGTCGGTGCCCGAGGGGAAGGGTATCAGCTGCTTCCTCGTCGAGGGCGGCACGCCGGGACTGGTCATCGGCAAGGAGGAACACAAGACCGGGCAGCACGCGTCGGCCACCAATGAGCTCCTGTTCGAGGACTGCCGTATCCCGAAAGACGCCCTGATGGGGAAGCTCAACGACGGCTTCCGCATCGCGGTGGGGGAACTGGCCGGCGGTCGCATCGGCATCGGCTCTCTCGGCCTCGGCGTGGGGCTGGCGGCGATCGACTATGCGACCCAGTATTCGACCGAGCGTGCTCAGTTCAGCCAGAAGATCTCCAACTTCCAGGCGATCCAGTGGATGATCGCGGACACGTACACCGAGCTGGAGGCGGCGCGTCTCCTGTTGATGAACGCCGCCTTCAAGAAGGAGCAGGGCAAGCCGTTCGCCAAGGAAGCCTCCATGGCGAAGATGTACGCCACCGAGGCGGCGAATCGCGCCTGTTACAAGGCGGTGCAGATCCTCGGCGGGTATGGCTACACGGTCGATTTCCCGGTCGAGCGTTACGCACGCGATGCGCGGATCACAACCATCTACGAAGGGACCAACGAGATCCAGCGGACGATCATCTCCCGCGAGATCTTGCGGAGCATCGTCTGATCAGGGAGCGTGCCGCTCAGGGGCGGCCGCCACCGGGGGGTCGGCTTTCGCGAGGCTCGGCGCTTTCGTCATCACTAACATAGCGGACGTGACGGCTGCCCGTTGTGTCGGCAATCGTCGCGAGTCCTTCGTGCTCATACGCGGCAACAAGCCCATCGCGGAGCTCCGGCCTTGCCCACCGGCAAGCGGCTCGCGGAGCTCCCTGGGCTGTTCGCGGCGCTACCGCGTCTTTCGGCTGCTGAAGCCGGGCAGTTCGCGGACGATCTCGACGTGGCACGCGAGGAACTCGCACGGATGGAGGCAAACGACCCGTGGCGGTCCTCATCGATGCCAGCATCCTGATCGAGGCCGGGAGAGTCGCCTTGACCCAGGCAGCCGCAGCCCGCAGAATCGCATGACTATGGCGACCGGCAGGGGCAAGAAGAAACGACGTAAGGGCTCGTCGCGGGCCCGCGCAGGAGCGCGGCTGGCGTCAGGCGCTCCACCCCTCGACCATCTGGTGCAGACCGTTCTGTCGGGCGGCCGGGAGATCCTTGACGAAGACGACCCGCTGCTGGCCGAGTCGTGGGCGAGCGCGATGCTCGGCGCCTTCTACAAGACGCCGCTTCCCTTTGAGGCGCGTCAGGAGCTGGAAGCGAGCATCGGGCCGGCCATCGTGCGCGGCGCCGAGCGTCGCGGCGACCGCACCGCGCTCGCCGTGCTGCGAGCCTTGGCCGCCGTCGCCGACGACAAGCTGCGGCCGGTCGTCCAGACGGCAGCCGACACGCTCGCCGCGGCCGGCGTCGCCGAACCGCCGTGGGCGGCCGCCATCGGCCACCCGGCGTTCCTCGACTGCTGGATGGCGGCAGACCCCTTCGGCGACCAGCAGGGCTACTACTTGCGGTTTCGCTACCCCGGCCGTGCGACCCATCTGCTGATAGCCCTCTACGACGAGAACCTGGGCGGGATCATCAAAGACGCGTTCGCCGGTGAGGTGGCGCGCGGGAGCGATCCGCGCCGCAGCGCCGAGTCGCAGGCCGACGTCACCGTGAGCGACGTCGATGCGGGTCTGGCCGCAGGGCGCATCGCTGACGCACTGGCCACCGGTGATGTGTTCATCGACAACGACTGGTCGCCCGAATTTCGCGAGACCCGAGCCCTGCTCGCCGCGCGCCTTACGCTCCTGCCGCCGGCTCCGCCGCTCGCGCCAGAGCCCGAGCCGCTCGACGACGAGGCGCGCGCCGCCCTCGTCGAGGAGTTCCTCGCCTCCCCGCATGCGCCGGCCGTCGGCGAGGCGCGGTCCATCGTCTATCGCTGTCTGGAGGCCCGCTGCGACTACGGCGACGGCGATCCGCTGCGTTGGAGCCCCATCGGCGTCGAGCTGTTCATGCTCGACTACCTGCCGCGCAAAGCGCTGCTGAAGGCCGCCGAAGTCGATGCGCTGCCCGAGGTCCTTACCGCCTGGGTGCGCTTCGCGCTGAGCAAGCGCGGGCTTGCCGAGCACCTCGTCGTCGAGACAGAGGATGCTGTGCGGGACCTTGCGCCCGAGTACCTCGAGGCCGTGCGCGAGCCGGCCAACTTCGGCCCCGCCAAGGCGATGCTGGGTGCGCTGGAGGCGGCGGGCATCGACCTCACCGATCAGCAGGCCATCGACGCCTGGGTTGCCGAGTTCAACGCGCGGCCGCGACACGAGCGCGACGCGATCATGCGCGTATCCCCCTTCCCCGACGACTCCGATCCTGCAACCTGAGCGGTAGGTGTGACCGCAGCCCGGAGAAGGCCTGCGCCGCTCACAAGGCCCGCGGACCACGCTGGTACCATACCGCCATGAAGGTCGTCGTCTTCGGAGCCACCGGCCGTACCGGGAGACTGCTCGTGGAGGGCGCGCTGGCCCGCGGTCACGACGTGACCGCTTTCGTGCGCGCCCCAAACAAACTCGGCGCCCTGCGGGACCGCGTCCAGGTCGTGCATGGCGACGTGCTTGACGGCGGCGCCGTCAGCGACGCCGTGGACGGTCAGGAGGCGGTCCTCGTCGCCCTTGCCGGCGGCGGCACAAAGGCCGCTGAGCAGGTCAACGCACAGGGCACCCTCAATGTGATCCGCTCGATGCAGCGCTACAGCGCGCGCCGCCTCGTCGTCCTCTCGGCGGGCGGCACCCAGCCCGGGCGCGACCCCAACCTGCCGTGGTTCTTCGAACGCATCGTCAAGCCTCTCTTCCTGAAGAATGTGCTGGCCGACCTGCGGCGCATGGAGATCAGCGTGCGCCAGAGCGAGCTGGACTGGACCCTGGTACGGGCGGCGCAGCTCGTCGACGGGCCCGCCCGAGGCGCGTACCGCGCCGAGCCCGGCTACTCCCTGCCGGGCGGCACGAAGATCGCGCGCGCCGACGTGGCCGCGTTCATGCTCGACGAGCTCGAGCGCCGCGACAACATCGCCCACGCTCTAGCGATCGCCTACTGACGGGCGGGCCGGGTGAGGCGAAGCCGCGCTCCTTGAGCCGCATCGGCACGGCCCGCTGGCTGGCGAGGAACATCTCCTTGCCCATGCCGGCGCGCAACGGTTTGTCGCGATGGTCGTCGGGGAACCCCCGTGCACAGGCCGGCATGGAGCGGCCCGCATCGAGGAGGAGACCATGAAAGACCTCAGCTGCAGCGAGATGGGCATTGAATGCGCGTTCCGCGCTGAAGGCGAGACCGCCGACGAGGTCAAGGCGAAGCTGCTCGAGCATGCTGCCGCGGAGCACGCGGACATGCTCGCCGGCATGACCGAGGCACAGAAGGCCGAGATGATGGCGACGATGGACGAGAAGATCGCCGCGCACTAAGCCGCCGCGTTGGGCGGCCGTGCCGCTCGCGACTGGTGCGCAGGGCGGGCCTCGCCCCGCTTCTACCGCCCGAGCTCATAGCGAAGCGCCGGCTCGAGCTCGGCAAAGCTGAAGCGGAATCCCCGCTGCTTGAGTTGCGCCGGCACCGCGCGCTGGCTGGCGAGGAACATCTCCTCGCCCATGCCGCCGAGGCCTTTGGCGACCGCGAAGCGGGGCGCCGCCAGCGCAGCCGGGCGGCGCAGGACGTGGCCGAGCGTCTTGGTGAACTCCAGGTTGGTGACGGGTTCGGGGGCGGTGACGTTGACCACGCCGCTCAGTTCGTCGTCGTGGAGGGCCCACTCGACGGCCGCAAGGAGGTCGTCGAGGTCGACCCAGCTCCACCACTGGTTGCCGTCGCCGAAGCGCGTGCCCAGCCCCCACTTGAAGGCGGGGAGCATCTTGGCGAGCGCCCCGCCCGCGCCGCTGAGCACGATGCCGAAGCGCGGCGTCACGACGCGCACCCCGGCGTCGGCCGCGGGCGCGGCCGCCGCTTCCCAGGCGCGGCAGACGTCGGCGAGGTAACCGTCGCCGAGCTCGGCGAACTCGGTGAGCGCCTCGCCGCCACGCGAGCCGTAGGCGCCGACCGCCGACGCGGAGACGAGCACCTGCGGCGGCGTCTTCATCTTCTGAAGGGCGCCGACGAGCGTGCCGGTCGCCTGCACGCGGCTGCTCAAGATGGCCTCCCGCCGGCCAGCGGTCCACAGCGACGAGATGCTCACGCCGGCGAGGTTCACGACGGCGTCCACGCCGGCGAGGTCGGCCGGGTCGAGACGCCCGGCAGCCGGGTCCCAGCTCACTTCGCCCGGACCGGCGGCTTCGCGCCGGACCAGCTTGACGACCTCGTGCCCGGCCGTCGTCAGGTACACGGCCAGACTGGAGCCGATCAGCCCGCTGGCGCCGCTGATCGCCACCCTGAGCCGCGGACGGTCCGCCCACACGGCGTGACGCTCGAGGTCGGCGCGCGTGCGCGCGTGGCGGAAGCGGCAGAGGCGCTCGAGCTGCTTGCGGGCCGGTCCTGCACCGATGGAATCGGTGAAGCGCCCGGCCGGCAGGCTGTACTCGATGTGGTCCAGGAGTTCGCTGGCGCCGTCGTCGACGCCGGGCAAGAAGCGATGCGTGTGCTCCCACGAGGCGAAGGGCCCCTCTACCTGACGGTCGACGAACTGCCGACCCTCCACATAGCCGCCCATCTCGGCTACCCAGCGCTTGCCGACAGGGCCCACGTAGACCTTGAAGACCACGCGGCCGCCGTCCCTCATGCCTCCCTCCTGCTCCAGGATGCGGAGTCTCTGCCACGGCGGCGCCAGGCGCTCGAATGCTCCCGGGCGGGCATGATAGGCGAACAGCTCGTCGACAGGCACGCGCATGATGCTGCGCCACTCGAAGACCGGCATGGGTTCCCTCCATCAGTCGATGCAAGGGTTCTACCCGGCGGCGGCACGGGTATCACGCTTCAGGACTCGTTGCGCAGGCAAACGGAGGAGGCTCCGAGATGAGCGCTCACAACTGCGACGACCGCAGCATCACCGCGGAAGGCATGCGCCGCGATTTCGGCGCGCTCCACGCGGTGGACGGCGTCGATCTCGGGATCCCGGGCGGGCGCATCTGCGGTTTTCTCGGCCCCAACGGCGCCGGCAAGTCGACGCTGGTGAAGATCCGGACGACGATCCTGAACCCCACGGCCGGCCGCGCCACGGTGGCCGGCTACGACGTCCAGAAGCAGGGCGGCAAGGTGCGTGAGGCGATCGGCGCGGCGCTGCAGGACGTCGGCCTCGACCCGCTGATGACGGCTGGCTCAAGGTGGTGGCCACCATCAACCCGACGACTTACGTGTTCGACTCGATGCGCTCGCTGCTGAACACCGGCTGGGACGCGACCTCGCTGGTCGTCGGGTTCGCCGTGACCCTCGGCTTCGCCCCGCTCACCGGCGTCATGGCGCTCTGGGCGACGCGCGGGGCGACCAAAATGACGTCGTAGGCCCGCCGTGTAGACTCAAGGCATGAGACCGGCGCCCGGCACATCCTCCGCTCCTGCCGGGCGCCTCGGCCTTCTCAGGATCCGCGACTTCCGCAACGTCTTTCTGGCGCAGAGCATCTCCGTGTTCGGGGACGGCATCACGCCGGTGGCACTCACGTTCGCCGTGCTCGGCCTCACCGGCTCGGCCACGGATCTCGGCCTGGTGCTCGCCGCACAGAGCCTCCCGCTGGCGGCGCTCGCTCTGGTGGGCGGCGTGTGGGCCGACCGCTTGCCGCGGGCCGCGCTGATGGTCGCAAGCGACCTCGTCCGCGCGGCGGTGCAGATCGCCGGCGCGACCCTTCTGCTCGCCGGCGTGGCGCAGGTATGGCAGCTGGCCATCCTGGCGGCGGTCCACGGCGCCGCGGAGGCGTTCTTCAGGCCCGCCGCCGGCGCCATCATGCCGCAGATCGTGCCGGCGGAGAGACTTCAGCAGGCCAACGCCCTCATGGGCCTGAGCGACAACTTCGGCTGGATGGTCGGGCCGGCGGTCGCCGGTACGCTGGTCGCGGTGATCGGCGCCGGCGGCGCCATCGCCGTGGACGGTGCGACCTTCCTCGTCAGCGCCGCCTTCCTGGCCGCCCTACGGGTGCCGGCCATTGCACGAAGTGCGGCCGCCAAGAGCTTCGTCGTCGAGCTGCGCGACGGCTGGCACGAAGTGAAGTCGCGCACCTGGCTCTGGGTGATGCTGCTGCGCGCCTGCCTCGTCCTCTGCATCGTCATCGCGCCGTTCCAGGTGCTCGGGCCCCTGGGCCTGCTCGCGCAGGGCCACACCGCGGCGGCCTGGGGCTGGATCCAGGCGGTGTTCAGCGCCGGCATGCTGGGAGGGGCGGCGATCGCGCTGCGCTACAAGCCGCGCCGCCCGATGGTGGTGGTGTGCCTCACGGGCACCACCGCGGTGGCGGCGCCGCTCACGCTCGCCCTGGGCGGCGGGGCCCTCTCTCTCGGGATCGTCTACGGCCTGCGCGGCATCGGCGTGGGCCTCCTGGTGGCGGTGTGGAACACGACCCTCCAGACCAAGATCCAGGGCGAGGCCCTGGGCCGCGTGACCGCCTGGGACTGGATGTCGTCGCTGGCGCTCTGGCCGGCCGGGCTTGCCGTCGCCGGCCCCTTGGCGCAAGCCTTCGGGGTGACCGCCCTCTGCTGGGCGTCGGCCGGCCTCGGTCTTGTGGCTTCGGTGTGGGTGCTCTTCGTGAAGGACGTCTGGCGGCTGCGGCCGGCGACCGCCCTCGTGGCCGCCCCGGCCGCCGGAGCTTCGCCGCCGCCCGCCGCGCCGCCGCGCGACTGACGCTTCTGCGGCGGCACGCAGGCACGAAGGGGGCGGGGCACCCTGCGAGCGCCCCGCCCCCGCCGTCTGCACGCTCAGTCGTGCGCAGTCTGCGAGCGCGAACGGCCGCCGCCGTAGTAGATGAAGATGTCGAGGATGATGCCGACGGCGAACACCACCGTGCCCCCGCCGGTCAGGCCCCCGAAGGAGTTCTGGGCGATGGCGTAGGCCATGGTCGTGCACGGCGCGAACAGGAAGCCGATAAAGCCCCACCCGAACGCGATGCTGGCCTGCGCGAGGTAGTCGGTGAACAGCCACAGCCCGAAGAGGATGAGCCGCGGCGATGCCGCCAGGATCCCGAAGATCAGACAACAACCCATGCGCCTCTCCTTGTGAGTGTGCTCGCCAGCGTAACCGCGCGCTCGCCGCGCTCTGACGCAACGCTAACATGCGGTGGGAATCATGTGGTTGTCATGATCACGCACCGCACGAGGATCAGACGGCATCTGCGCAGCGCGCGCGTCGCAGCGCTGACCCCCGAGGAGCGTCGCGAAGAGCTCCGCGCCGCCGAGGCGAGATGCGCGAGAGGACACGGCCGCTCAGAACCGGCCGGTGTCGACTCTGCGGGTGCGGCCGACCGCGAGACACACGACTCCGCGCCGAACCCGCACGCGCTCTAGGAGCGGCGGCGGGCGCCGACGCGCCCGGCGGCGCCAGCGGACGGGGCCGAAGGGCCTCGCCGCCCGCTCACTCGGCCTTTGCCCCGGCGAGCTCGGGCACGTTGACACGCAGCCCCCAGCGGCGTACGAACGGCCCGCTCGCCGGGCCGCCGCGCTCGAGCAGCGAGTAGCCGGCGCCGATGAGCGCGCGCCAGCGCGCGAGCAGGGGATCGTCAGGCGGCAAGAGGCCCAGGCGCTCGACCAGATAGCCGAGCCGCCTGGGCACGGTGCCGCCGGCGAAGCGCTCGAGGTGATCGGCCAGCCGTTCACGGTCCAGGTTCGGCCAGGCATCGCGCAACGCCGCGGCGGCCGCGGGAATGCCGCCACACAGATCGCTGCGGTCGAACATGTCGATCAGCGTGCGTTCGCGCTCGGTGACGCGGATGCGCAGCCCGGGCTCGCCGAGCAGCGCGGCCCCGAACATGCGCTCCGGCTTGATGAACACCAACTCGAAGCGCACGCCCAGGAGCTCGGGCCGCATGGCCTGTTTGCGCTTCGGCGTGATGAAGGTCACCACCGGGCAGGGGCCGCCGCCGGATCCGACCTTCCCGCCGACCTCCGCTCCCACCGTCCACCCCCACCAGCGCATCGCCGTGCCGTAGGCTGCGGCGCCTTCGGGCGCCAGCAGGCTGCCCACGACGATGGCGTCACGGAAGCGTTGCTCGTCGTCGCTGCGCATGCGGCCATCCTACTCGACGTGCCAGCGGCCGGATGCGCCGGCGGCATCGAGCTGACGCCGGTCGCCGGTCTCGAGGGCGCGCGTGACGCCGCAGCAAGGCGGCTAAGCGGCCTCCTGGCGCGACAGACGCCACCAGACGAGGCCGTAGGCGGCCACCGCCCACCCAAGGATGATCACAAATGAGAGCCACTCTGCGCCGAACAGCTGGCGACCGGCAAGGGCGTTGACGCCGAGCCGCATCGTCTGCGCGGTGGGGAGGACGGACACGATCGCCTCGGCCCAGCCAGGCACCGGCAGCCCGGCGACGATGGCGGGAACGAGCAAGGGAAGCAGGGCGACAGAGCTCCAGGTGTTGAGCTGCGTCTGGGTCCGCATTAGCCCGCCGAGAAGCAGACCAAGGCCGACCAGGGTCACCGACGTCAGGACGATGGCGACGACGAAGAGCGCCACGTTCTCGGGCACCACCCGGGTGATCGCCAGCATGAGCGGCACGGAGATGACGCAGTACGTAAGCCCGAACAGCGATTTGGCAACGATCACCTCCGCGCCGGAAGCGATCAGGGTGAGCGCCTCCATGGTCCCTTTCTCCCTCTCCTCGGTGAGTACTGCCGGTAGCGCGTAGACGGCGATCATGGCGAGCATGAGGATGACGGCCACGAGCACGAAGACCTTCCGTGCGCCAAGCGCGGCGAATGCCGACTCAGAGCTCCCGACCGTGGCGGGGAGCATCACCCGCGCGATGGTCGCCGCCGGCGCCTGCCCCGCGAGCGACTGCGTCACGCGGTCGAGCATTGCCGCCACGTAGTCACCGCCGAAGCTTGGCGAGGCCGGCAGTATCACCGTGAGCTTCGGCGAAGCGCCGCCCTTCAGCGCCCTGTCAAAGCCGCTCGGGACGATCAGCGCGACGTCCACTTTCTTGTCACGCACTTGCCGGGTCAGTGCCGCCTGATCGGCAAAGGACTGCACCTTCAACTGCATTGCCGCCTGCGTTGTCGCCTGGAGAGCGGCCGGCAACTGCGTTGATGTGGACGCCACCACACCGAGCTTCGCAGTCGGCTTCGTGTCGTCCTTGAACATGAAGCTGTAGAGGAGGCCGATGAGCAGTGGCATGAGGACGGCGATGATGAGGCGCGAGTCTCGCAGCGCGTCGCGCAGATCCTTGCGGTAGATGGCGTGGATGCGCACGACATTCACAGCGGCCTCCCGGCCAGATTCACGAAGACGTCCTCGAGGGTGCCCTCGTGGGAATGCACGGTGAGCACCTCACCGGCGGCCATCCACGACTCGAGGCGCGCCGCGTCGCCGCCGTCGTCAAGACGGACCTCGTGCTCCGACCGGTCTCGCAGAAGCACGGTGGCGGTGGGCTCGCCGAAACGGAGCTTCAGCTCACGGGGCGTGTCGAGCGCTACGATCGCGCCCGCTGCCAGAAAGGCGACTCGATCGCACAGTT
>Ga0209840_1000192_pt1 | contig 13825 bp, 11 predicted proteins | sample PersoiDNA2013190_FD_185802 | JGI IMG/M metagenome (GOLD analysis project Ga0209840, IMG submission 185802) | Permafrost soil microbial communities from the Arctic, to analyse light accelerated degradation of dissolved organic matter (DOM) -... | ecosystem: Environmental > Terrestrial > Soil >... | reverse complement strand
ATCGCCGTGGAGACGTAGGCCATGGGTCCTCCTCGCTGGGGGTGGGGAGATCTCCCGGCAAGGATAGCACGTTATACTAACTTCTGCAAGGAGCTACTAGCCGCGGGGCGTCGTCTCGGCGGTCGCGCCTCCGTTCGACCTCGACCGATCCCATTTGGCGCCCCGTGCCCGGTCCTGCGCCAACGGTTCTCGCTCGTTCGCCCTTGACGCACCTCCGCCGGAGCTTCTGGTATGGTTTGCATTATGACACGCGTGTCCGCTTAGCGAGCAGTCTGGACTCACGGGCGGCGCCCGTCTTCCCCCGCGGGAGGGCCCCGACTCGCTTGCCTGCCCCCCTCGGGTCAGCCGGCGCGGCGACTTGGCGGCGGACGGAGATGCGACGGGCGAAAGAACAACCGATCGACCAGAAGGAGACCGGAATGAGTTCCGAGGCCGAGGGACAATGTCTGCAGGGGAGAGTGGCGCTGGTCACCGGCGGCGGCGGTACCAACAGCATCGGCCGGTCGATAGCTCTACGCCTCGGCAAAGAAGGGGCCAAGGTCGGTGTCCTGGACATCAACGGTCCCAGCGCTGTCTCGGTGGCCGATGAGATCAATGCAGCTGGGGGAGAATCTACACCCGTCACCTGCGACGTCACGGATCTAGAGCAATGTGAGGCGGCGGTCACACTGGTGGCCGACACGTACGGCGGCAGGATCGATATCCTCGTCAACAATGCCGCCGCTTTCGGTGGCTTCGTTTCCAGACAGAACTGGCATCCGTTCGACCAGTGGAGCATCGAGGACTGGGACCACATGATGGACGTGAACGTCCGGGGCATGTGGTTCTGCGCCCGGGCTGTCTATCCGTACATGCGGCAGCAGGGATACGGAAAGATCATCAACCTTGCTTCGAACACCTTCTGGGGGGGCGTGCCGGGCTTCATCCACTACGTCTCCAGCAAGGGCGGGGTCATCGGCTTCACCCGGGCTCTGGCCCGGGAGCTCGGGCCAGAGGGGATCCGTGTGAACGCGCTGGCTCCCGGCTTCACGCTCACCGAGGCGAATCTGGAAGAGTCCGACGTCCCTCCGGAGCACTGGGAGGCGACGCGCAAGGGGCAGTGTCTCAATCAGCGGAACGAGCAGGCGGAGGATCTCTCCGGCCCCGCCTTCTTCCTGGCTTCACCGGACAGCGACTTCATGTCCGGGCAGACGCTGAACGTGGACGGTGGCCTTTACCACAACTAAGAGGCCTGGCGCAGGCTGGCTCGACAAGAAGGGCGAGCCAGACACGCGAACAGATGCCGCCGCCTTCGAGACGGACACCGAACGGCAGTGGACGCAGCCGCCGTATGACGGAGATACGCGGGGCCTCTTGCGTGACGAGGTCCCGGAGCCCGTTGCACGTCAGGCCGGTCGCCGCGATCGAGGACGAGTCCGCGGAGGCCGTCCGTTGACCCGGAACAGTCCTCGCTGCGAGCATAGAGAGACCGAGAATGCATAGAAAGGGCGTGTGAGGAACGTGAGCGACCAAGTATCTGACAAGCCGGTCCAGCGGCGAATCGGCGTGCAGGTGATCGCCCGCGCCGCTGAGATCTGTCGCGAGCTCGCCACGGCGACCGACGGTCTCACGACCGCCGAGCTTGTGGAGCGCATGGGGCTCACGCGACCGACGGTCTACCGAATCCTGAGGGCGCTCATCGACGAGGACTTCGTCCGCAAGATAGCGCCCGGGCGGTTCACGATCGGGCCGGCGTTCATGGTGATCGCGGGCTCCACGTATGGCGGTCTCCGCCACGATATGCGGCCGTTCATGATAGGTCTGTCGAAACACCTCGGGGAGACTATCGACCTCGCCGTGCTCGACAACGGAGAGGCCCTCTTCGTTGACCAGTTCGCGGCGGTGCAGGGGCTGCGCGTGGTCGCCCATATGGGCGCGCGCCTGCCGCTGCACTGCACGGCGAGCGGCAAGGCGCTGCTCGCCGTGCTCACCACAGACGAAGTCGAGCAGGCGTTGCCGCACACCCTGGAAGTCTTCACGCCGAACACGAACACCGACCGCGCCGCCCTCTCGGCCGAGCTCGAACAGATCCGCGAGACGGGCGTGGCCTACGACCGCGAGGAGTTCGTGCTGGGGGTCTGCGCCGTGGCCACGCCCATCCACGATGCCGTGGGCGCGGTCGGCGCCTTCACGGTGGAGGTGCCCGCTACTCGCTTTCACAGCGCCGAGGAGACGATCGTGAGGGCGCTCATCCGCTACCGGGATCTTGCTCGTCGCGCTCTTCTCGGCGCCGAACGCTAGTCGGCAGTCAGCGGGCGCTGAGAGACCCGCCTACGCTACTCCCCAGCCCACGCCGGTGTCGGTCAGCGCCGCCCCGCACGGATCGACCACGGCCGCTCCGCCGTCCAGCAGCAGGGCGGCGCCGGTCATGAACGTCGAGTCGTCGCTGGCGAGGAAGGTGCAGATGCCGGTGACCTCGCTCGGGGACGCGGCTCGCCGCAGGGGTACGGTGCCCGTCAGCTTGCCGAGGACGCCCTCGATCCCCGTGCCCATCGCCAGCGCCATCGGCGCCAGCGAATGCTCGAGCATCTGAGTGCGGATCGGCCCGGGGCAGACCGTGTTGCATCGTATCCCGTGTGGCCCGTAGTCGAGGGCGGCCTGCTGGGTCAGCATGATCAGGCCTGCTTTCGAGGTGCAGTAGGCCGCCATGCTGGGGAGGCAGCGTACGCCTCCCAGCGACGACATGTTGATGATCGACCCGCCGCCGGCCTCGATCATGTGCGGGATGACCGCCTTCATGGTGGTGAAGGGCCCCGTGAGATTGGTCTCGAGCACCTGGTGCCACACGGCCGGGTCGAGGTCGACCACCGAGCCGCCGGGGTCGACGCCTGCATTGTTCACGAGCACGTCGATCTTGCCGCCCAGCTCCAGTGTGGCGGCCACCATTCGCCTGACGTCGTCGTAGTCGGACACGTCTCCCGCGCAAGTGGCGACTCTGCCCTCCGGCAGCGACCCGGCGGCCTCCTCGAGCTTCTCCCGCCGGCGGCCGCTGATGCAGACCCGGGCGCCCTCGGCCACGAAACGCTCCACGATGGCCAGCCCGATGCCGGCTCCTCCGCCGGTGACGAGCGCCACTTTGCCCTCGAGATTCACTGCGCGGCCTCCCCTCTGAACTCACCGCTCGGATCCAGGAAGATGCCCGGGAGCTCCCCGATGCGCTCCGAGCAGGAGTCGGGGAACAGCAGGCGCGCCTGCCAGTGCACCCCGAAGTCGACGGCGCGCATCCCCGGGTAGTGCCGCTCCATGCCCTCGACGAGCTCGTCCCCGGTCTTGGCTTGAGCGAGCACTTCCTCGTAGACGTCAAGGTAGCGCAGGGTGAAGTCGATCCCCGAAGCATCGGCGCAGTGGAGCTTCTCCGGGCTGCAGTGGCCGGGGATCACCACCTGCGGGTCCATGGCCTTGAGCTTGTTGAGCGAGGCGCGCCACTTCGTGCGTCGGGCGGCGTCGCTCTCAGCTGTCCACACGTGGGCGTCGTTGTACACGACGTCTGTGCCGCACGCCACGCCGAGCGAAGGAACCCAGATCATGGTGTTGTTGGCGCTGTCTCCGTCCCAGTCGTCGGAGAACTCGATGACGTGGCCCTCTACCTCCAGGTGGCCGCTGGGCAGCGGCATAGGGAACACCACCTCGGAGGGTGCGTTCCGGCCAAACTCCTCGCCCCAGAGGTGGATCTTGTCGTCGGTCGTGAAGATGATGTCTCTCACCACGCTCGGCAGCGCCACCACTTTCGCATCGGGGAACGCGCGCCTGATCACACCGGTCCCGAAATGGTGGTCCGGGTGGAAGTGCGAGATGTAGATATGGGTCAGGTTCTTGTTCGACTCGAGCAGCCCAGCGGCGAGGCGGTGGGCGTCGCTCAGGAGCTGGGTGGTGTCGATGAGCACCGCGTCGCGCTCGCCGTAGAAGAGCGTCGAGACGCCGTTGAACCCCTCGTAGCTGTGCTGGAAGACCTGGTAGCCGAGTGCCATAAGTGTCACCTTCCCCTAGTAATACTCCGTTAGGTGAGGTCATGGCGGAGCGTGCGGGAAGACGGTCGCGCGGGGTAGCCTCCGTCCACAGGTCGGGCAGGCGCCGGCCGGAGCAGGCCATCAGGCGCTGCAGCTCGCGCAGCGCGGCGAACAGGCTTTAGGCCGGCGCATCCGCTTTTGGGTCGAGGCGCTGCAGGGTGAGGAAGCCGTGCGCCAGCGAGACGAGCGTGACGTGGTGGTGCCAGCCGCGAAACGAGCGCCCCTCGAAGTGATCGAGGCCGAGCGCGTCTTTGAGCTCGCGGTAGTCTTGCTCGACGCGCCAGCGCAGCTTGGCGAGGCGCACGAGCTCGGCGAGCGTCGTCTCCTCCGGCAGGTTCGCAAGCCAGTACTTCGTCGGCTCGTCCTCCCCTTGCGGCCACTGGCAGAGCAGCCAGGCGAGCGGCAGCGCCTCGCGGTGGGCGCGCCGCAGGCCGACGTTGGCGGGCCGCACGCGCAGCGCCAGGAAGCGCGCCGTCATGGGGCCGCGCGAGCCCTCGCGCCAGGTGACCTCGCAGGCCGCCGCGCTCCCCGCGGCCAGGGCCAGGGCGCGCAGCGATGCCGGCGGGCGCCCTGCGCCCCGCCAAGCGGGGCGCTCGGGAAGCACGTCCTTCTCGTAGGCGCTGGTCGCGGCCTTGACCTCGACGACGTAGCTCAGCTCGCGTTCCTCCAGGGCCGCGCGGAAGGCGGTGATCTCGCCGTAGCCGGCGTCGGCGACGACGGGCGGCGGGCTGAGCCCCCACTGGCGCAGCTCGTCGAGCATCTCCAAGGCCAGGCGCCACTTCTCGCGGTGACGCTCGCCGGCCGGCAGGTGCGCCTTGGCGCGGCGCTGGACATCGTCGTCCCAGGCGGCCGGCAGGAAGAGGCGCCAGGTGAGCGGAGCACTGCCCGCCTCGGAGGCCGCCGAGACCGAGACGCCGATCTGGCAGTTGCCGACCTTGCCGAGCGTCCCCGAGTACTGGCGGGCGACGCCCACCGAGTAGCGTCCCGCCTTGGGAAAGCCGGTGTCGTCGATGATCCAGGCGAGCGGCTCGATGGCGGCGCTCATGCGCGCCGCCAGGCGCTCGCGCACCGGCTGCCACTCCCAGGGGCTCTGATTGACGAACTGCTGCAGGCACTGCTCGTCGCCGTCGGCCAACCGCGCCGCCATCGGCTCGATCGACTTGCGGCGCCCGTCGAGCATCAGGCCGCGCAGGTAGGTCTCGCCCCAGCGGCGCTGATCGGAGCGTGCCAGCGGGGCGAACACCTCCGCGGCGAAGGCGACCAGTTCGCCGCGCGCCCTGGCAAGCTCCGCCGGCTTCATGAGCTTCGCGTCCTTGGCATGGTCCCTCCCACGACGACGATGATATCGTCGCCGGGGTTCGCCGCGGCACAGCGAAGACCTGCTTAAGCTAACGGAGTATTACTAGGAGCCTGTCGAGAAATACCCACCCTCCAGGCCTTTGGCGTAGTGCAATCCGCCGCGTAGCCACTACCTCCGGCAGGCTCCTCGAAGAACCCCGCCGTGCCGCCCTTGGGCCTCCGAGGCGGCCTCGGGTAGCTCGCTTTCCGCCCCCCGTTCTGATAGACTTTCCCCTGCAAATAGGCTTAAACGAGTCTGCCAGAGGAGGCAAGCACGCCGTGGCCAGAGACTTCCTGCCCTACGACCTCGATCAGCACTACCTGCTGCCCCCGGACATGCGCGAGTGGCTGCCCGCGGGGCACCTCGTCTGGTTCATCAGTGACGTCGCCGACAGCCTCGACCTCTCCGCGGTCATCGGTGCCTACGAGAAGCGCGAGCTGCGCGGCCGCCCCGGCTATCACCCGGCCATGATGGTGAAGCTCTTGCTCTACGCCTACTGCGTGGGCAAGCCCTCTTCGCGGCAGATCGAGAAGGCCACCTTCGAGGAGGTGCCCTTCCGCGTGCTCTCCGCCGATCAGCACCCCGACCACGCCAGCATCGCCGCCTTTCGCCGCCGCCACCTTCCCGCCCTCTCCGGCCTCTTTCTGCAGGTGCTCACGCTGTGCCGCAAGGCGGGCCTCGCCAAGCTCGGCCACGTGGCCCTCGACGGCACCAAGCTGCGGGCGAGTGCCTCGCGCCACAAGGCCATGAGCTACGGGCGCATGTGCAGCGCGGAAGAGCAGCTCGCCGCTGAGGTCGCCGAGCTGCTGCGCGAAGCCGAGCGCGTCGACGCGCAGGAAGACGGCCTCTACGGCAAGGAGCGCCGCGGCGATGAGCTGCCCAAGGAGCTCGCGCGTCGTGAAACCCGCCTTGAGAAGATCCGCGCCGCCAAGGAAGCCCTCGAGCGCGAGGCCCGGGAGCGGGCTGAAGGCGCGGCCGCCCGGGCGCGCGAGCGCCTGCGGGTGCGCGAGGCGAAGGAAGCCGAGCGCGGCAAGAAGTACGGGGGACGCCCGCCCCGTATCCCCGATCCCGAGGCGGCCACGCCCGGCCCTCGCGAGCAGAAGAACTTCACCGATCCCGAGTCGCGCATCATGGTGGACGGCGCTACCGGGTCATTCGTCCAGGCCTGAAAGCGCGCACGCCGCCGTGGACGCAAGCTCCCAGGTCATCGTCGCTGCCTCTCTCACGGAAGGACGCCAACGACAAGCAGCACCTGCGGCCGCTGCTCAAGCAGATCGCCGCGGGGCTCGGCGTGCTCCCCCAGAAGGTCTCCGCCGACAGCGGCTTCTTCAGCGCCGACAATCTCACTGATCCCGATCTGGCGGCGGTCGAGCTCTACGTGCCTCCGGAGAAGCGCGTGCAGAAGTCTGCGGTGGCCGCGGCCATGCGCGAGAAGCTCGGCAGTGAGGAGGGCGGCGCCGTCTACGCGCGGCGCAAGGCCGTCGTCGAGCCGGTCTTCGGGCAGGTCAAGGAGGTCCGCGGCTTTCGCCGCTTCTCGCTGCGCGGCCGCAAACTGGTCAGCGAGGAATGGCAGCTCATCTGCCTGACGCACAACCTCCTCAAACTGTTCCGCTCGGGAGCGCAGCTGGTCCCAGTCTAACCGGGCAGGGGCCGCGGGGCTTCAGCGACCCGAAGCGCCCCGGAAGGGACCCGCTCCAGCGGCCAGGAGCCGCCGGCCCGGCCGTATCCGCCGAACCACCCGCTGTTTGTCACCTTGGGGTGTCCGCTCGGGACCTATCGGGGCATGATTGCTCGACAGGCTCCTAGGCCACCACGGCCACGATTCGCAGGCAGCTGATCGCCGTCCCCGCACGCCTCGCCTGTCCCGCCAGGCACCTCGTGATGTACCTGCCGACCGACTGGCCCTGGCAGGACAGCTAGGAAGGGCTGTTCACCGCGGCCTGCGGACCACCAACCCCAGCGACGACCTGACCACCCAGCCCCGACAGGCGCAACCAAGGACCCCAGTGGAAAAGCCGGACAGACCGGCGGCTTCCTCACGCCTCCAGGGCGAACGCCGGATCAGAATCGTGCTCACCCACCCGCGAATACCTCACCGGTGGATCGAGGCTGAGCTGCCGGCCCTTAGAACTGGAATCCGGTCGGGAAGGGGTCGGCAGGGTCGAGCAGGTACTGGCCGATGCCGGTCACCCAGGCCCGACCGGTGATGGTCGGCACGACGGCGGGGATGCCCGCAACGGTCGTCTCCCGGACTAACCGGCCGGTGAACCTGGACCCGATGAACGACTCGTTTACGAAGTCCTGGTCCAGACCGAGTGCGCCGCGTGCCCACAGTTCCGCCATCCGGGCCGAGGTTCCGGTGCCGCAGGGCGAGCGATCGAACCAGCCTGGGTAGATCGCCATCGCGTGCCGGGAGTGCTGCGCGGTCGAACCCGGCGCAATGAATTCGACATGGCGGCAGTGGTCGAGGCCGTCGATTTCCGGATGCCGTGGCGGGTTCGTCTGGTTGATCGCGTCCATGATCGCCAGGCCGGCCTTCAGGATCTCCTGCTGGCTGCCGCGGTCGAATTGGAGCCCGACCGCATCCAGGTCGACCATCGCATAGAAGTTTCCACCGAAGGCGAGGCTGTACGGCACCGTGCCGTACTCGGGCACCTCGACCGTGTCATCCAGCCGCACGCTGTAGGACGGAACGTTCTCGATCGTGACCGAGTCGGCGTGACCGTCGCTCACCGCCACCCGCGCGATCACGAGTCCGGCCGGGGTGTCCAGGCGGATGGTGGTGACCGGCTCCAGCACTTCCACCATGCCGGTTTCGACCAGCACCGTCGCGACTCCGATCGTTCCGTGGCCGCACATGGGCAGGCATCCGGACACCTCGATGTAGACGACGCCCCAGTCGGCGTCCGGCCTGGTCGGGGCCTGCAAAATCGCACCGCTCATGGCCGCGTGGCCGCGTGGTTCGTTCATCAGGAACAAACGGATGTGGTCCAGATGCTCCATGAAGTACAGCCGCTTCTCGTTCATGGTCGCGCCGGGAATGACCCCCACACCACCGGTGATGACCCTGGTGGGCATCCCCTCGGTGTGGGAGTCGACCGCGGTAAACATCCGCTTCGAACGCATGGTTCAATCCTCTCAAAGGGCGGCGTTGCGGGCGCTGGCAGGAAAACGGCTCGCCCCGATGCTGCCGACTAAACGGCCGACTCAGACGAGAAGTGCCGTTACGCCCACAGTTCGATCAAGAGTCAGTCGGGATCGTACATTCCAGGAAGCTCGCGTACTAGTCCCTGTTCGCCCAAGATTAGCTTCGCCGCTTTCAGCGTCGGGCCAGTGAAAACGATCGGAGAGAAGGTCTCCGTTCGTATGGTGATCAGCTCGCCAGGACGGCCGAAGAAGACTTCGTGGTGGTCGGCCATGCCCGGCATTCGGATGCTGTGGACATGTACCCGCCCCAACTACGCTCCCCGCGACTCCGGCATTCCGAATTGCGTGAGATCCGCCGTTGTCGGAATCGATTAGGACGTGCGGGTTTCCCGCCAAGGCCGCTTGAATGTCATCCGTAATCCGTACCCCGGCTGGCTCCAGCCCCAGCGCTGTGCCGATATCCATACCGGCTCCAGTTCGCCCGAGCGCCCCCACCAACTTGAAGTCCGGGCGCGCCAGTATCGACGGCACCAGTCCCCGGCCTACGTACCCAGTTGCGCCACCAAACACCACCCGAATCACGTCTGCTGTCATGTCATGGTCAATCCTTCCAAAAAGCGTGCGCTGACTGCAGGGGGCAACAACCCACACTGTCGGAGTTCAGCGACACGCCGATCAGCGTTGTCCGGCCGTAACGGTGGCCTCGGTGGATGTCCGCCCACCGCCTCCTGTGCGGGCGGGATGAGTCGTCACCGTAGGCGTCAGCGATCGCAGCTGCGGTCTCGAATCCCGGAGCTAACTCGGATATCACGTTCGCCAAGTCCGTTACGCAGCGAAGCTCATGAGAGGACCGCCAAAGTAGTCCACGTCAACCGAGATCCCAAGACCTGGGCGATTCGGCGCCGAGCCCCGACCGCGAAGTGCGCGTGGCTCATGACCCGCGACATGCTCATTCGTCCATTCGTTAAAGAAAGACGTCGTCAGCAATGACTCCGGACGCGTGCTCGCGGCCAAGTGGCTCACCGCAGCAGTCGTGATATCCCCACCCCATGCATCCTCTACAGTGACCTTCATCGCTAGGTCCTGAGCGAGGTCACGCATTCTGGCGGCACTGCTCAAGCCGCCCAGCCGGCTCAGCTTGATATTTACAGCGCCTGCCTTTGCATCGTATTTGGCACGGACGAGCTCCGCGGAGCCCACCACTGACTCATCGAGTATCAGCGGGAGCGGGCTTCGACTACTCACCAACGCGCAGTCCTCTAGATCGCGGCAGGGCTGCTCAATAAGCACAGGCAGATCCTCGACCTGGCGCATCGCGATCGCGGCATCCGGCACATTCCAGCCGCCGTTTGCATCGGCAATGACAACTGTCCCAGGCGCAGCTCTTTCTATCACACTACGAATCCGCGCAGCGTCGTCGACCGGATCGTTTCCGACCTTAACCTGAAAATGAGCTATTCCCGCGCCCGCTCGACGTACGACGAAATCGCTCATCGACTCGGCGGAACCAAGCGGCACCGCCTCGTAAAGCGGGAAGTCCTCCTGAAGCACTCCTCCGAGTAGCGTAGAGATCGGTAGGCCAGCTTGCTGGCCAAGGAGATCCCAACAAGCTATATCCACCGCGCCCTTGGAGGCGTTCTGACCCAGCAATAGGCCATCCATCACATGATGCACCAGCGACAGGTTCGTCGGATCCAAGCCGATCAGATGCTCCCCAAGCACCGCCAGCGCCGCACGCGTCCCTCCAGTGAAGGCGGGCAGGTATGTCCCGGACAGCGATGACGTCTCTCCCCAGCCTTCTTGGCCGCTGTCAGTGCGCAAGCGCACAACTGTCGAATCCTGGGCACGAGCGGCCCGCCCCCCCGACATCACATATTCACCATGGGCATAGGTCAACTGATACCCGAACACATCAACCTTGATGATCTTCATTTAACTCCCGTGCCCCTCTCTTCGCGGCGGGTACTCCCAATGCCTGTTCCCACGCCAGTCACTCTTCTCCGGACAACGCCCTACTGCAGCACAAAGCCTCCGGGGAATGGATCCTCCGGATCCAAGACCCACTGATGGAGCCCCGTCATGTAGGCACGACCGGTTATCTCCGGAACAATTCCCCTAATATCGCCCACCTCGACGCGGCGTGCGACTCTGCCGAGGAACGTGGTGCCTAAAATGCCTTCATTAATCAGAACGCCGCCAACATCCAGAGCGCCGAGATGATGCAGCCTCGCCAACATGGCGGACGTGCCGGTCCTACAGGGCGAACAATCAATCGCGCCGGGGGGCGCCACAACAACATTCTTATACCGCAGCGGTGACGCACTGAGCTCTTCATAGAGCATCACCATGTACGCTCTGTCGAGGCCGGCACGTGTAGGGTGACGGACGATAATGTCTCGGGCAGCACTTCGAATGTCCGCTGCACGTCGAATGATTTCCGAGGCGGAGTCCGGCGCAATTCCGAGACCTACATCCGTTGAGCGAACACAAATGTAGAAATCTCCACCGAAACTGATATCAGCAGTACTGTTGTGGAATGTGACACACTACATTGAAGACCCTCAAGCGCCCATTGAAGACCCTCCAGTGAGCCGCTGTCAAGACCTCGCGCCCGTAAGCTCATTTCGAATCTCATGATGGGCGACCCATCCCGCAGGCGGCGTCCGGCCGGCAGGAACAGACAGACGGGTGCCGTGCACAGTTGTTCGGCCGAACCCCTCTCTGTCAGCCTTGTGTGAGACACCCCGGGCTTCGGGGTTTGGCTTGTAGGGCGTGACTGGAGACCGAACGTGATCAGCAGTAGCTCATCCGCCGAGGAGACCGACTGGCGGTGGTCGCGAAGTACGAGGCGGCCCCGCAAGGGGAGAAGTCCGCGGTGCTGCGCAGGGAAGGGGCTGTACCACTGCCACATCAAGGAATGGGCCGCTGTCTTAGGCGTCCTGAACACCGCTGGCAACGCTGACCTCTCGATCGGGCAGGTGTGGGCTCGCGAGCTGGACGAGGCCCGCTACTGGTGCTCGCTGTCGAGCATGTACCGGATCGCGCGAGCCGCCGCGCAGACCCGGGAACGACGCGCCCAGGCGACCCACCCGGCCAAGGTCAAACCCGAGCTCCTTGCCGATGCGCCCTCGCAGATGTGGAGCTGGGACATCACCAAGCTGGCCGGCCCGATCAAGGGCCTCTGGTTCCACCTGTACGTGCTCATCGACATCTACTCCCGCAACACCCCCAACTGGATGTGGATGTTCTGCCTGCGGCTCTCGCACTCGGGCAAAGCTGTCCACATCGCCTACGCCAACCAGACGCAGGAGTCGTTCCTGGACGGGCACGTCCGGGCCTTCGCCCGGCTAGAAGGGGTGCCGACCGGGATGATCCGGTACGACAACCTCAAGCCCGCGGTGATCCGGGTAGCGCTGGGCCGGGAGCGGTTCGAGCATCCGAGATTCATCGCCATGCGGTCGCACTACGGTTTCGATTCCTTCTTCTATATCCCGGGCATCGAGGGTGCTCACGAGACGGGCGGGGTCGAGGGTGAGATCGGCCGGTTCCGCCGTCGGCACCTGACCCCGGTCCCGCACCTACCCTCTCTGGCCGCGCTCAACGAGGCGCTGGCCGCGGCCGACGCCGGAAACGCTCGCCACGAAACCGCGCACGATCGGCTCAGCGCCCTCAGCCTGCAATGCCGGATTCACGCTGTCGAGTTCCCCATAAAACGGGATCGGGGCAGGAGGGGCGGCGGCAATGTCCGCGAGCATCCGTCCAACGCGAATCGAGTCGGTAAGACTTCCTGCCCAGATGCGCGAATCCTTGAGCATCTCCACCCCAGCCGCCTGCACCGAGAGCCGCGGATGCCCGGAACGCGCGTGATGACAACCGGGCATTCCGTCGCGCGCACGCGCCGGGCTCAACGGGGAACCCGTACAAACTCTCATCACTGGGCGCCTGCTCACCGGCGGACCCGACGCAGGCGAGCCCCGAGGGCGGCAGGCAGGCGTGATTTCACCCGCTCGGGACGCAATGAGGATGCCGCAGTAGACGGATTCAACGGAGGGAGGGACCCCTTCCTCTGCCAGGCCGGCCCACCAGCCGATCACGTGGCCGATGTGCGTGTGTATGAGGATTTCGGCCTCCTCTCCCCGCCCCCCGCGAGCAGGTCGAGCCACTCGTGGTGCTCGTTCGCCGAGACCTCCAGCTCAACCGTATGACTAAGGGTGGCCAGGCCGACGAGGCGAGTTTGCCGGCGCAACTCTGCCACCAGCGCGACCAGCCGGCCGTTCCCTGTCAGTTGGAGAAGCGCCAGGTGGAAGTGCGCATCGATCGTAAGGTACTCGTAAAAATCGGAGCGCGCGGCCGCGTCGCTGGTCGCGCGCGCGCGCGACGATATTTTCCCACGGACCTTCCCTCGAGTTTTTCCGCCGCGATCCTCATCGCGGGGCCCTCGAGCCAACGCCGAACCTGAACGATGTCGGGCAAATCCTGCTCGCTCACATTGGTCACCAGGCAGCCCTTGTTGCGCACGGGCTGGACGAAACCCCGCTTCTCCAGATCCAGCATCGCTTCACGGACCGGGGTCGCCGAGACCCCGAACTGCGCCGCAAGAGTCGGCACTGAGACCAGGGTTCCGGGCGCGAGCTCGCCAGACACGATCGCAGCGGACAGCGACGACTCAACCGTGTCCCGAAGGCTGGAGCCGGGGATGAGACGGTGAATGCTCGAAGGGGGGCCGTTCATGGCGTGCCTTTCCATAACTGACGGCCCGGAGCCGCAACCGACAAATACACATGAGGGGGTTTCCACTTCGATGCCGTAAGTGTCCGTAAACGGTGCCACTGCCCCACCCCGTTGTGGTGCTGGCGATCGCTGACCCCCAGCAGTAGTGGGACCCCTTGGGCTACGGCACTGAGATGGAGACCCCCTTATACACATATCTCACTTTCCCCACCCTACCGCCCCGTTCTTCTTGAGTTTCCCAGAGCCGGCGATCAGCCCTTCTTCCGCCGGCCTTCTTCGCAGGTGAGCCTGGACAGTTCGACCTCAAGCTGCACCCATCTCGAGGCGAGCTCCCGGAACCTGCGGTAGTTCGCAAGCTCCTGCTCAAGCGCGGCGACCTCCTGCGGCCTCACGTACCTGGTGTGGCCCTTGCCCAGATAGCTGTAGCTCAGCTGCTGGTACGCGCCGCCGCGGGAGCGCTTCTGGGCGGAAAGGCTTCCCGGGTGCATGCGGCCCAGCCTTGCGAGGCTCACCTTGACCGCGGCGATCTGCGCTTCCAGCTCTGTTTGAGGCGCGCTCATTC
>Ga0209840_1000191_pt1 | contig 13887 bp, 11 predicted proteins | sample PersoiDNA2013190_FD_185802 | JGI IMG/M metagenome (GOLD analysis project Ga0209840, IMG submission 185802) | Permafrost soil microbial communities from the Arctic, to analyse light accelerated degradation of dissolved organic matter (DOM) -... | ecosystem: Environmental > Terrestrial > Soil >... | reverse complement strand
ACTCGCCGTCTCCGACAACGGTCCGCAGATGCGGTCCCACACCACCCGCGAGTTCATGGCCGCGGTCGCCATCGCCCAGCACTTCGGCCGCCCGCACACCCCGTAGCGGCGCTGCCCGACCAGCCCGGAGAACCCCGGCACGGGTTCACCAGCCCAGCTGGACACCGGGCCTGCGGCAATCGTCCTACCGTCGCCAGATCACAGCGGCCGGGACCTGAATGGTTACTCTCGCGAGCCCTTAGCGTCGGCGGGCGCGTCCGGTACGTCATGACGGAGCCGGAGGGCGACCAGCACGCGGGTCAGCCCGTCGTGGTGCGACAGCCTGCGGCTGATCGACGCCACGCCGCTGCCGTGTGGAGCCTCGCGGGAGACGGTCAACCGCTCGGACATCGGCGGAACCGGCGGATACGGGTCTTGTGCCTCCCACACCCGCCACTACTGGGGCCTCAAGCTCTATCTGGTCACCGCGCCCGACGGAATGCCCGTCACCTGGTGCTTGGCGGACCCGAAGCTGGGCGAGCGGGAGGTCTGCCTGGACCTGCTGACCATCGCCGTCGAGACCGGGCTGGTTGTCCCCGGCGCCACGGTGCTGGCCGACAAGGGCTTGGCAGGGCGCGACGTCGAACAGCAGATAGCCGGGCTCGGCGTGCGGCTGCTGCGCCCGGACCGCCGCAACGAACCGCGCCGGCATGGCAGCCTCGGGGGCGTCCGACAGTGGATCGAGTCGGTGTTCGACACCCTCAAGGGCCAACTCGGCCTGGAGCACCACGGGGCCCGCACCGCGCATTGCCCTGACCGCCGCGGTCTGGCGCAACTGGGCGATCAACGCCCCCGACAAGCGCAGCCTCATCGCCTACGACCACTGACCCGGCCCAGCTTCAAGGAATCGATCATCTAGAACGCGACTGCCGGCGGCCCGGACCTGTGAAGACTTTCTCTACCTACATCAAGAGCCGCGCCCTGCGGGCGGCCGCTCCGCGGCCGTCCTCGGGCGCGCCATGTCACTCAGAATAGGAAACGGTCAGCGCCGCCCTCATCTGCCGAGAACGATCACTCGCTGGAGGCCGTCCAGCTCGGTCGGAAGACGCTGCGGATCAAAGTCGACTCGATGGAGCGGATTGACGCTACGCCCGTCGGCAACTGGCGCTGACGCCTCAGCCGCTTCGTGCCGCCGATTGAAGGCTCCTGGGTCGAGGGCCCGTTTGGACTGAGTGCTCCCTCAATCGTCGTCCAGCCGCGCGACTGGACGATGATGGGCGCTTCTTGCAGGACGACTCATTCGTCGGCCAACTCAACTAACGTTTGAATCGACAGTGACGGAGCGGATACTCTGGGAAGTCCGTGGCAGCCAAGATCATCGGCGGTGGGTCCAGCGCCGTCGCCGCGTCGTCGCACGCCGCGTGTGCCCGGTTCCGAGGCACCGACCCGCTGATCACGGGGATCTCACGTCGTGGGCTGGCAAAGGCGGTGGGATTCAACGACGAGTTCGGCGGCATCCCCGACGCCCGGTGGATGCGCGCGATGACGTTCGAGCGACTGGTGCGCGACGCGCGGTTCGCCAGCGAAGTGGCCACCACGGCGGTTGGTCGCCTCGACCTGGATCGGCCGACGCAGGTCGTTGTCGTCAACGCCAGGATCAACGTCGACCGGACTGCGCAGTTGCTCGCCGACGCCCACAGCCGAGCGGTGGCCGAAGGGGCGGCGACGATGATCTACGGACTCGCCGTTCCTTTCGTCGGCTTCGAGGACGAGCGCGCCACGGACGTGAAACCCGACTTCGCCGTCGTCGCGCCAAAGAAGGGCGACGAACAGTCGAGTTGGCTGATCGTTGGCGATGCGAAAGACTACGAACGCGTCCGCTCGCGCATCGACGACCCCAGACTCCTGAAGGGCTTCCTGCAGGTCGCGCTCGGCGCCGAGTCGGCCGCCGGGTGGAGCAAGCTTCCGCCCGCCATGGAGGTGCACTCCCACGGGGTACTGGCGGTGCCACGCAACGCGTTCCTCCAACCCGAGGCCCTCGTCGAGTTCCTCGATGACCACCGCGAAGAGGTCCGGATGAGGGTGGCCGAGCGTCGACGCGAGGCCGGCGCCGTGCGGTACGACGAGACGACCGCGATCGACGAACACGCCCGGCACATCAAGGCCACCTTCGACCCAGCCACGTGCACTTCCTGCACCCTCTTCTCCTTCTGCCGCCAGGAGCTGCGAGTCTCCAAGGACCCGGGCGACCTGCTGATCGAGATCGGCGTCGCACCCCCCGACCGTCCGCAAGTGATCGGCCTGGTCGACGGCACCGGCGTGGTCGGGACGCCGAGCGCCTCGGTTCGCGCTCAGGTGCTGGCCACCGTGAACGGCGCGGCCGAGTCGACCGGCCAGCGCAGAGTCGACCAGGCCGGGCAACCCGGCACCATCAACGTCGCCATCGCGAAGTCCGACAGCGCCGCGCTCGGTGTCTACGGCGTTGCCGTCCAGCGAGTCACGGACGCAGGCGCACGCGAGTGGAAGACGACCGTCTTCGACGACCCGCAAGGCTCCGGCACCCGCCGGGGCATCATGCAGATCCTGGGCGCTGAGATCCTCGCAGCGCTGAAGGACCGACGTCGGTCCAACCCCGAAGAGCCCGACCCCGTGCACCTTGTCGTGCCCGACAAGGCCACGGCCGACGTGCTGGCGTCGATCGCCGACAACCTCGCCGGCGTCGAACTGAGCCGCCTGCGCTGGGCCAACGACAAGCTCATGGGTCGGCCCGCGCTGACGTTCAACGGCGAAGAGGCGACGATCCCGGCCGCGCTCAGCGGGAAGGAGCGCACCGCGGTGTCGTTCCTGCTCGAGGAGGACCGAGCGCGGGCGTTCACCCTGCGCACGCCGATTGTCGACGTCCGAGCCGCCCTCGCCCTCCATCTTGTTCCCGGCGGCTCGACGTCGAACTCCGGTCGTCTCGACTACCTGGTCGCCTGGGCCGAAGGAGGTTCCGGCGGACGCGCTCGCCACCGCACTGTCTCCGACGACATCGAGACAGAGCTCCACACGCCCGGAGCACGCCTGACCAACCGACGATCCAACGCGATCCACGAAGCCTTCACCGGCACCCCCAAGGACGACGCGCGCCCCGCACGACCGGCCGAGTACGCCGACCTGATCCGAGACGAGCTCGCCTACAAGACCGCGATCCTCGAGAAGGCAATCCGCGCGCTGCAGGCGATCCCAGAGTCGCGGCTACGCGCGGTCTACCGCACTGTCGAAGGCGACGCCCAAACCGTCTGGCGCCGTCGGCTCACCCTTCACGCCTCCGACCTGGTCCGGTTCGGCCGCACCTACCGCTTCTGGCGTAACTCGCTCGTTCCCACGATTGAGGCCGACGACAAGTGCAATCGCCAGCTGCTCGCTCTGGACAACCGGCAGGCCGCGCTCGACGCCGCCGGGGACGCCGGCACCCGCCAGCTGGCCATAGCCAGGGTCGTCGGCACGACCCCGCTCGTGCTGGAGCTCGACTCTCGTCGGATCGGCGACGGCGACCGGATCGTCCTGCTCCACGTCAACGAGTCCGCCTGCGCCGAGGAACCCGACGTCGACGTGAAGTTCCAGAAGGGCAGCTTCAAGTTCTCCGGACTCTCGATCGGGCCGCTCGCGGCCGTCGACCAGAAGCAACGCCACTTCGAGTGGACGCCAGCCCTCGACCCGAAGCTGAACGTCGGTGGCACCCTCGTCGTCGCCGACTTCTCCTGGTTCTCGGACCTGAAGGGCAACACCGCCCTCCCGGTCGACCGACCAACACCCGACACCAACTCCGCGCCCAAGCCCGACTGCACCGACATGAGCTACTCCGAAGACCCGGTCGGCCACAAGTACTGTTGCCGTCCCCACGAGGACTCCGAAGCCGAGTGGTCCAACACACTGGCCGAGCGTCGCGCACGCGGCGAGCTCAACCCCGACGTGTGGCCGCCGGTCGTCGACGGTGACGCGTTCGAGGTCGCCCCCACCGGTGCCCCAATAGGGGATCCGTCCGCCGAACCCGCCGTACCGTCACCGGACGACGTCACCGCGGACGACCTGGACTAACACATGACGGTCACGTTCACGCCACCGCTCGAGCCAGCCCGGCCGGCAATTCACCACGCCCGCGCCGCAGCGAGGAACGGGGCCGTAGCCGAAGAAGCAATCGGTCAGCTGCGCGACGCGCTCTCCGGATCCACCGACCTCGAGCGGATCCTGCTCAAGGCGGCGGCCGGCGCAGGCAAGTCCTACGTCTTGAAGAAACTCGTTGCCGACGCCATCGAACATCGGCGCTGCCTGCGCGTCGGCGTCATCGCGTTTCAGAACCGCCAGCTCTGGCCGATCGCAGCCAGGCTCGGCAAGACCATCGGCAAGGACAAGGTCTGCCTCTTTGCGGCGAAGGGCGCGTGCGACGACGTCCCCGATGACGTGTTCGACAACGCTGAAGTCAACACCACCACCTCAGCGATCCCCAACGACTGTCTCGTCATCATCGCCACGTCCCACAAGCTCGGCGCGATCGGAGAGCGCAAGCGGCTTCTCGACAAGTTCGGCCCCGGCGCAAACGGGGACGCGCCGTTCGACGTGCTCTTCGTCGACGAGGCCTGGCAACTGCCACACCATCTTTTCGACAAGGTCCGCAACCTCGCCCCGATCGTCGTCGGCGTCGGCGATGTCGGACAACTCCCGCCGATCGAGATCGGCACCAACCCGTGGCGCGGCGACCCCGGCTACAACCCCTTCCGCGCGTGGCCGACCGACTACGACAACGACCCCAAGACCTGGTCCGCCGAGCTCCCGGCCGTCTGGCGACCGACGGCCGCGCAGCTCCCACTGTGGCGAGCCTTCTACCCCGAGTGGGGCGAACTGAACTGCGTCGCTGCCCCGGGCGACCGTGAGATCTCCGTCGCGGGTCTCGGCGGCGTCGCCGACCAGGTGTGGCAGCAGGTGGCCACCGGCGTCCCGGTCCTGCTTGAGGTCGACGGACTCGAGGAGGCCGAAGCCGCCGACGTCGACCTACCGCTGTTGGCATTCGTCGAGCACCTCCTCGACGAACTGTTCGCCAGCACGTTCGCGTTGGAGAAGGTCGCGTACGACGACGCCGGCTCCCCCAAGGGCGATGTCACTGTCGTCAAGCCTGGAGATGAACCCGACGACCCGCTCGTCGCGATCCTCGCCACCCGCAACCAGGCCGTCGACGACGCCACCGAAGCGGTGGAACGTCTCCGCGAGAAGCACGGCCTCACCGACAAGGACCTGCGAGCCTCGACCGTCGACTCCTGGCAAGGGCAGAACAATGGGATCACCGTCGCACTCCACCCGCTCACCGGCGCGTCGCAGCTCGACGAGTTCAACTCGGCGTTCGGCCGCCTCGCTGTCACGTGTACCCGAGCCACCCACGGCCTGCTCGTCGTCTCTCGGCCGGGCCTCGACCAGCTACTGACGGAAGCCCCCGCCCGCCCTGGCACGCCCTTCGGCGAGCCCGGCAACCGCCACCTGCCACGCCAGACCCACCAACGCATCCTTGCGACGTTCACCCGTGGCTTTGTGACCGTCACACGCAGCGAAGACTGAAAGCGAGTTCGACCTTGTCCCGCCTCAACGATCTGATCCGCCAGGTCGGCCGCACCAACGAGACCCTCGCCGCAGATCTGCAGCGAGAAGTCGCCGCTCTGGCCGACCGACGGTCGTTCGGACTCAACTTCGAGCGCCACGTCCCCGAAGCCGTCGAACTCCCCGGCCGACCGGTGCGTCGCGGCGACAAGGTTCGCATCCTCCCGCCCCGGGGCGAGCTTCCGAAGCAAGCGGACGAGAAGCTCTGGCAGGTCACGAGGATCGACCGGACCGGCGGCGCGCCCGTCGCCGAATTGGTGGGGCTCGCCGACGAGACTGAGAACGAGATTGTGCTGGTTCAAGACTTGGTCGTCGTTGCGGAGTTCCGCGATCCGATCTACCCCGGTCTGGTTTCCACGGGGAAGGTCGAACGCGGAGGCGACAAGCCGTTCCACACGGTCATCAACGCCGAGAACTACCACGCCCTCCAGGCATTGCTCTTCACGCACAGGGGCAAGGTTGACTGCATCTACATCGACCCGCCGTACAACTCTGGCGCGAAGGATTGGAAGTACAACAACGACTACGTCGAGCGTGACGATATGTACCGCCATTCCAAGTGGCTGGCCTTTATGGAGCGGCGGCTCCTTCTCGCAAAAGAACTCCTAAACCCAGACGCGTCGGTCCTGATCGTGGCTATCGACGAGAAGGAAGTGCGTCGTTTGGGATTGCTACTGGAGCAGATCTTGCCCGAGTCCTCGATGCAGATGGTCACATCCGTGATCAGCCAGAACGGGACTAGCCGGGACGGCGAGTTCTCCCGCGTGGAGGAGTACCTCTACATGCTTCGTCAGGGCCGGCAGGCGATTTCCCGGACCAACGACAACATGCTCGCGGTTGAAGGCAAGGGTGTCGTGTCGAGAGTGTGGTTCAACTTCATGCGAACGAGTACCCTCCGCGAGGACCTCGAGGGGCAATTCTATCCAATCGTCGTGGATCGAAAGACCAATCGAATTGTGCGACTCGGCCAGTCAGCTGGAAAGGGGAATCCGCAGGTTGATCCGCCAATGGGCCCGGATGAATTTGCGGTTTGGCCGATCCGTGACGATGACCGCGCCTCCACGTGGGGCGCAGTTCCGCCGACTGCCCAGACCATCCTCGATGGAGGGTTCCTCCGTGTCGGCGGATTCGACCACAAGACACAGCGCTGGAGCATTCACTACGTTCGCGACGGTGACCGAAAGCGCATCGCCGAGGGTGTCATCGAAGTTGTGGGGACTCGCGAAGACGGGTCGAAGGAGTTAGCCTACGTCGACATCTCTAAGCGCAAGAGCTTCCCCAAAACGGTCTGGAACAGGACTTCACATGACGCGACAGCCCATGGGACGAGACTGCTGAAGTCGCTGCTGCCAGGCAGGGCATTTCCCTACCCCAAGGCGCTGTACGCGGTCGAAGACAGCCTGCGATTCTTCGTTGCAGGGAACTCCGACGCAGTCGTCGTCGACTTCTTCTCTGGTTCAGGAACTACGGCGCACGCTCTCATGCGCCTCAACAAGCTAGACGGTGGCCGGCGGCGCTCGATCTCGATCACCAATAACGAGGTATCGGCGGATGAGCAGACGATGCTACGAGCCAAGGGGCTGCGTCCTGGAGACCCGGAGTGGGAGAAGCACGGAATTTGTGACTTCGTCACCAAGCCACGTCTCGAGGCGGCCATAACTGGAAGGACACCTGACGGCGCACCAATCAAAGGGGAGTACAAGTTCACGGACGAGTTTCCGATCGCTCACGGGTTTGAGGAGAACGTCGAGTTCTTCTCGCTGACCTACGAAGCGCCGCTGCGTGTCGCTAGTCACCGGGACTTCGAGCGGATCGCTCCGTTGCTGTGGCTTCGGGCCGGATCCCGTGGGCGGCGGATCGACGATCTGACCAAGGGTTGGGATGTTGCCGAGGCCTATGGGGTGATCGGCGACCTCGACGAGGTGGAACCGTTCCTCAAGGCCGTGGCTGAGCAGGAGGAACTCGACATCGCCTTCATCGTGACGGATGAGGATCGGTTGTTCGAGTCGGTGGTCCGGGAGTTGCCCGATCACGTCGAGCCGGTTCGCCTGTACGAGGCGTACCTCCGGAACTTCGAGATCGAGTCTGGGAGGGGCCTGCGGTGAAGTTCACCCTCAAGGACTACCAGGTCGACGCGGTCGATGACGTTCTCAAGGCTCTCGAGCGGGCCAAGCAGATCTACGACGTTGAGGGCAAGGAGGTCTCGGTCTCGCTGAGCGCGACCACCGGCGCGGGCAAGACGGTGATGGCGGCGGCGGCGATCGAGGCGCTGTTCTACGGCAGCGAGACGTTCAACTTCGATCCCGACCCCGGCGCTGTCGTGATCTGGTTCTCGGACGACCCAAACCTCAACGACCAGACGCGCTTCCGTCTGATGGAGGCCTCCGACAAGCTCACCTCTACCGACCTGGTGACGATCGAGCCGCCGTTCGCGAAGCCGCGGCTGGATCCGGGGAAGGTCTACTTTCTCAACACGCAGAAGTTGTCCAAGAGTTCGCTGCTGACCCGCGGGCACGTCGAGGTGGACGATTCCGAGGTCCTCGCCACGATGACGACTGCGGCTCAGCCGGACCTTCAGGGATGGACGATCTGGGAGACGATCGCGAACACGGTCGAGGCCGCCGATCTCACCGTCTACCTGGTGATCGACGAGGCACACCGCGGCTTCAGCACTAACGCGACCCGCGACAAGGCGACGTTGGTGAGCAAGCTCGTCAACGGGCACTACGGGTACCCGGCGATCCCGATCGTGTGGGGCATCTCGGCGACGATCGAGCGGTTCAAGGAGGCGATGCAGACCGCGCACGCCGTCGACTCCAGGCGAGCGCTGCCACCGGTCACGGTGGACGGCTTCCGCGTCCAGGAGTCCGGCCTGATCAAGGACACCGTCGTCCTCGAGATCCCGGCGGAGGTTGGCAACTTCGACAGTGTCCTCGTGCGCCGGGCGGCTAGGAAGTTGCGCGACTCGACGAAGCGGTGGGAGCGGTACGCGCGCACGCAGGGGTCGGCCGACGTCGTACGGCCTCTGCTCGTGATCCAGGCACCGAACACCCCGGACTCCGACCAACTTGGGCGTGCTCTGGCGGAGGTGTTCCAGGAGTTTCCCGAGCTTAGGGAGAACGCCGTCCGACACGTGTTCGGTGACCACACCACTCAGAAGTTCGGGACATGGGTGGTGGACTGGATCGAGCCGCAGCGGGTCCAGGACCGCACCGTGGTGCGCGTGCTCGTCGCGAAGGACGCGATCTCCACCGGGTGGGACTGTCCTCGCGCCGAGGTGATGGTGTCGTTCCGGCCGGCGAAGGACCACACCCACATCACCCAGCTCTTGGGCCGGATGGTCCGCAGCCCGCTCGCGCGTCGCGTGCCCGGCGACGAGAAGCTCAACTCCGTCGAGTGCATCCTCCCGTTCTTCGACCGCACCACGGCCGGCAGCGTGGTCAAGTTCCTCACCGGGCAGATTAGTGAGGTCGCACCGCCGACCAAGAAGGCGATCATCGAGGAGTGCCTGCTCGGACCGAACCCCAAACTCTCCGAGGCGGTATGGAAGGCGTGGGACGCCGTGCCGACCCAGACGATCCCGCAGCGCGGAGCGGCGCCGGTGAAGCGGCTGGTCTCCCTGGCCCTAGCGCTGTCGTCCGACGGCCTGCACTCGGGGGCGCTGGCGCATGCCGAGCGGGAGATGCGCCTGGTTCTAGACGCGGCACGGACCACATACCCCGACCTTCTCAAGAAGGCGGTCAACGAGATCTGGACCGTTCGCGGGCAGGCGATCTCGGGCCGAGCCGGTGGGAGCCAGTTGACCTACCAGGACTTCGTCGAACGTGCAGACGACCGGGCGATCCAGGTCGGGTTCTCGGACGCCAAGAAGGCGTTCGGCGGCGATGTCGCGCAGTCTTACGTCAACCACCTCACAGCGGGTGACGATGACGATGACACGCTACGCGACGCGTACGTGACTACCTCCGCCCTGGCGATCGTCCCCGAGGTCAGGGCGCAGATCGACCGGGAGGCCGACGAGCTCGCCCGGAATTGGTTGGCGGACTACCGCGTCGCCATCAAGGGTCTCTCCGACGACCGGCAGCAGGAGTACGCCGATATCCAGGCTCTCGCCACCGAGCCGCAAGAGCGGACACTCACCCGTCCCCGCACCCGCATCGAGGACTACGTCGAGGTCCTTCCAGACGGCCAGACCGCTCGCGCGCCGATGGTCGACAGGCACCTGATGTCGGACGCGGACGGAATGTGTCCGATTGGCGCACTGAACGTGTGGGAGCGGGAGGTCGTGGTGAAGGAACTGTCCCGGCCGACGTCAGTCGGCTGGTATCGCAACCCGCCGCACCAGTCCGTCGACTCACTCGGCGTCGCCTATCGCGACGAGGTCGGCAACTGGCGATCGATGCACCCCGACTTCCTGTTCTTCAACGAGATCGACGGGGCGGCACTCCCGTCCATCGTGGACCCCCATGGCCACCATCTCGAGGATTCCTTGGTGAAGCTCCAAGGGCTCGCGAAGTTCGCCAAGACCTTCGGCGACAAGTTCCACCGGATCGAGGCAGTCAGCAAGCTGGCGAACTCGATGCGGATCCTGGATCTGAAGATCCCGGCGGTGCGCGACGCGATTCTCGCGAGCAAGAAACCACCTATGGAGCTCTACGAGTCCGACATCGCGATCGACTTCGACCTTTGAGCTTCCGGCCCGTGGCTACTCGCACGACCGGCTCCTCCCCGCCGATCACGACGTCGCAGGGGAGCCACCAGGAGCGGCGCGAGTTGAGATCAACCGGAGTGTCGCCCAGCTAACGCTAACGGAACCGCGTCCGCAACCTGTCGCCCAGGAACCGGAACCAAGGGATCCAGCATCTACCGGGCTCGCACATGGCGTACACCAAGGCTCTGGCTGCCGCCGTGGCTGCCATCACGCGCTCAGCACTTGGCCTCAGCTAGCGAAAATGCCAGGTCAGGGGGGTGGGCCGCCTGGGACTCGAACCCAGAACCTACGGATTAAAAGTCCGCTGCTCTGCCAGTTGAGCTAACGGCCCTACGGAGACGGTTGCCTTCCTCGGCGTGAAGGTCGGCCAGTCCCCCGAGAGCCAGATCGTAACGGTCGGCGTCGGTCGTGGAAGTGGTGAGGCTCGCGGGCTGATATACCGTGGGGCTGCCGCTGGGTATACTTCCCCCCCCATGGGCAGCACCACTACCGTGAAAGTCAGTACGGCAACCAGAGACCGGATCAAGTCGGCGGGCATGGCGATGCGCCTAACCGCCGACGAGGTCATCAACTCCGCGTTGGAGGCCCTGGAACGAGATCGCCTCTGGGAGTCCTGGCGCTCCGCGGCGGCGTCCTCGTCGCCGGCCGCGCGCGCGAGCTACGTCGAAGATCAGAAGGTCTACGACGGCATGCTCACCGATGGCCTGGACCCGGATGCGTAGACAGCCACAGCCGGGGGAGGTGTGGCGGGTCGACTTCGGCTCACCGGTCGGCCACGAGCAGGCATTTCAGCGCCCGGCCCTGGTGCTCTCCGACCAGCGGCTGAACAGCTTCGACCTGTCCATCGTGTCCCCGATCACGCGCACGTACCACCAGTGGCCCGTGCACGTCGAGATCTCGCCGGAAGGCACGGGCTTGTCGGAAACCAGCTACATCCAGGCCGAACAGGTACGCACCATCTCCCACGACCGATTGCTGGCTCGGCTGGGCGCCGTCGACACCCTCACCTTGGTCCACGTCCAGCGGCTGATCGCCACGCTCCTCGACCTGCCGATGCCCCCGCCGAGGCGGTAAGCGTCGACGGGAGCGAGCGGCCGGCCGGCGCAGTAATTACGCCCTCTCGCGCTCTCGCGGCCAATTCGAGGCCTGGTCAGAACGCAGCGGGGGCACTCCGAAAGTCCTGCTCCACCCGTCGTTCCATGACGAAGGAACAGAACGGCACGGTGCCAGCGAGCAGCACCAGCACGGTCCGTCCCAGTGACCACCGAGCCTTGCTGGCCAAGTCCAGAGCCACCACGAGGTAGGCGATGTAGAGGAAGCCGTGAATCGGTGCGACGACTCTCACCAAGAACGGGTGACCCCCGACGTACTTCACCACCATGGCCGCCACCAGCAAGAGCAACATCACACCGACGACGTACGCCATTACCCGGTAACGCCCGAAGGCGCCTCTTAGCCGTCCGTCCGACCGAAGCTCGGCGTCCGCCACTGATCCTCCTGTCCGCGCACCGACCCGTCACCGACCGCGGCTGTCCGCAGCGTCATCGAGCTCGGCGAGGTACCGATTGTAGGCGGCCAGCTCGTCGTCCCCACTGACCGCATCCTCGAGCGCCTGCCGGCGGCGGCGGTCCAGCGCCGGGTTGGGGGCCACCGGGGCCGGCGCGGGCTCGGGCGTCACTGGCGGTTGCACGTCGTCGCGCAACATCCGCCACCACCCGACCATGACGAAGGCGGCGAACACCCACCACTGCAGCGCGTAGGCCAAGTTCCGAGGGTGCAGCCCGTCGCCGGACGTCGGCAGGAGGGGTGGCACGGGCGTCAGCGCCGCGTTCGCCGGCGGCGACTGGGCGGTCAGCACGACGTACCCGTCGAGCAGCGGGTAGGACAACCTCGGCGCCACGACCGCCGGGTCGACGGCGCTGAGCTCCGGCCCGGCCCCAGCCGCCGGCGAACCCGTTCGCTCGGCCGACTGCACCCGTCCGGTGACATCCACGGGTCCGGTCGGCGCGAAACCGGCACCTTCCGGCGTGCCGGTCCACCCACGGACCACGATCACGCCCGACCCGTCCGGCAGCCGCAACGGAGATAGCACCCAGGACCCGACCTGGCCATTGAGCCGGCGACCGGGCACGACGAACTGGTGCTCCGCGTCGTACGTCCCGCTGGCCGTGACCAGCCGGCCGACGGCGTACGTCGGCAGCGGTTGAGCAGCCCGAACGACCGTGGTGACGCCTACCGGAGGCGCGGAAACCGCGGCGGCGTAGCGACTGGGCTGCGCCCGGTGCCACTGCCACACCCCGAGCAGAGACATCACGACGACGAGCAGCACCGCCAACACGGACAGCGCCAACCACCGCAAGGTCAACAGCCGACGCAACACCCGATGACGCTAACTCACCGTTGCGAGAACGGGGCACGTCAGGGCAGACCGGTACGGCGTAAGCCACCGATCACCGGGGTAGAGGCCGCGGCATGGCGTTGATCCTTGTCTTGCTCCTCATCGCGGTCATCTGTGGAGCCGTCGGCCTGCTCGTGCACGGGTTGATCTGGCTGTTCATCATCGGGGTAGTGCTGGCGGTGGTCAGCCTGGTGTTCGGCGGCTTCCGCACCGGGCGGCGTCGGCGGGTCTGACGGCCGATTGCCCGTCAGCCGCCGGCGGGTTGCCAGTTGCCGGTCGTAGCGCAGACCAGCGTCCTGCCGTTGGCTGTCTGGCCGGTGGCTCCGACCGGTGCGCACGCCTGGCCACGCGCCGCGCTGCCGGCGGGCGTCGCTGACGACGAAGACGAGGCAGTCGACGACGGAGCCGGTTCAGGGCTCGACGATGTGGCCGGCGCCGCGGAAGGTGTGGCCGGCGACGTCAGCGGCGCTGGTGGGCTCGGCTGGGATGCCGGAGCCAGCGGCGCTGGAGCTGCCGGGGTAACGGGTTCCGGGGCGGCGGGCGCAGCCGGTGCCGCCGCAACCGGCTGCGAGGGGACCGGCGCAGGCTTCGGGGCAGCGGTCGGGCTCGGTGTCGACCCGCGACTGGGCGGTGCCGACGTCGGCCCGGTGGTCGACGTCGGCGTGGTCGTCGATTCCGCGGACTCCGGACCGGCGAGCTGCACCGACGGCCCGGACGGCGTCGGGGTCCCCGGGCTGGGCGACATCTCGACGACGTACCGGCGCCAGGCGGCGTACCAGTCGGTGGCAACGTCTTGCTGAGCGGTGCCCAGCGGCACCGTGCCGGCGCAGACCAGGTCGTGCAAGCGGACGGCCAGGGCGTTCTTGCGGTCGGCCACGTCGGCGCTGACCGGCATTGGCCACAAGTTCGCGGCGCTGCTATCCCCGCCGATCTCGACCGGTACGGCGTGGTCCAGCCGGAACCGGTCCTGCGCCGTCGGGTAGGGCAACCCGTAGCGCAGGAAGGTCTCCTGCCGGTCGGCGTCGGAGGACAGCGCCACTGTCCCCAGGTACGTCGGCGTGCACAGCTGGGCGGTAGTCGCCCCCGGATCGACGGAACCGGGCGTCAGGATCCGGTCGGGCCGCACCACGCCCTGCTCGTCGGCCCGCAACAGCCCGCTCGTCGTTGATTG
>Ga0209840_1000188_pt1 | contig 13936 bp, 11 predicted proteins | sample PersoiDNA2013190_FD_185802 | JGI IMG/M metagenome (GOLD analysis project Ga0209840, IMG submission 185802) | Permafrost soil microbial communities from the Arctic, to analyse light accelerated degradation of dissolved organic matter (DOM) -... | ecosystem: Environmental > Terrestrial > Soil >... | reverse complement strand
GTGAACTACTCGGAAGAGCTGATCCAGCAGTACCTGGTTCCCCGGTCATGAGCGGCGAAGGTATCGCACGAACGGCCGTCATTGTAAGCGTTCGCAGGATCGGTGAGATCGTCGACCCTGACCGCCCTGGAGAAACACGACAGCTGGCCGAAGGCCTCGGAGTGGAAGTACTCGAGTCCAAAACTTATGTGCAACGGATCCCTCAGCGTTTCCTGCTTGGCAAGGGGCAGGTCGAAGAGTTGCATGAGCTGCTGCAGGCCCTGCGGGCCGATCTCGTCATCTTCGACACTGAACTTACGCCTTTGCAGTATCGCCATATGATCGACAATCTCGAGAGCTCCGTCATGGACCGAGCCAGACTTATCCTGGAGACATTCGCTTCTCAGGCTCACACGGGTGAAGCAAAGAAGCGCGTCCAGATTGCCGAGCGTCTCTTCGAACTCACGCAGCTGCGGGCAATGAACGCAGGATATGACCAGCAGGCAGGTTATATCGGCATGCGCGGGCCAGGCGAGACCTTGTTCCAGAAGCGCCGGAGAGCAAAGAGATCGGAGATCCATGATCTCCGTAAAGAGGTGAAGGAAGTCGATACGCGGTATGCCATCAAGATGCACACTCGGCAGGAATCAGCAATTGCGAAGATAGCCGTGATGGGGTACACGAATGCCGGCAAGAGCACGCTGATCAATCTACTGGCGGGGTCCGAGCTGTTGGCCGAGGACAGGCTCTTTGCCACGCTGGACACAGCGGCAAGACCGGCTCACTTCGGACGCCAGTCCGCTATCCTCATCGATACCGTCGGCTTCATCCGGGACCTGCCGGAATCACTGATGGATTCATTTCGTTCTACTCTTGAGGAAGCTCGTGATGCGGACCTCCTCCTGCACGTTGTCGATGCCGGCGTGCGGGACCTGCACGAGCGTATTCACGTAGTCGACACCGTTCTGGCACGTATTGGCTGCGCCGATATTCCCCGAGTGCTGATCTTCAACAAGATCGATACCGTCGATCAGGCCAGGCGGGAGAAGATTCTCCTCATCGGGACGGGGTTCATGATCTCCGCTACGACTCTCGAGGGTGTTGATGGACTCAAGAACCACATAGCGGAAGTCCTGCTCCGCCACGTTGTGCACGGGCGATACGTCATCCCATTCACTGAGCCGGGGGCGCGAGCTGAACTCTATGCCGGTGCAGTCGTCGTGAATGAGAGACTCACCGCGCGGAGCTGGATCATCGTAGCAGCTGGCGCAGCTCCCGGCGCTCGTCTCCCTCAGCGTTTCCTGCGAAAGGATTGACCAGCACCCACCCAGCGTTCTGGGACCCATCATGTGAACGCCTGTGAGCCCCGACTCTATTGGCAACGCGGCCTGCATCCCTATAATACACTCTGCCGAACTGGAGACCGATGCATGACGTCGGCACACAGCGGCGTGGAGCCAAGGAGTTGTGCAAAGCGTGAATATACGGGACTTCGACTACGAGTTGCCGAAGGGGCTGATCGCCCAGACGCCTCTTGAACAGCGTGACCTTGCGCGCCTCATGGTCGTGGACCGAGCGACTGGAACGATCGAGCACGGACTGTTTCGCGATCTTCTTTCGTACCTTCATCCTCATGATGTCGTCGTTGTCAACGATACGCGTGTCAACGAGGCCAGTTTTAGCTGTCGTAAGGACAGCACGGGCGCAACGATTGATATCCTGCTGACCGGGCGGCGTTCGCCGACAAGATTCCAGGCACTGGTCAGGCCATTGAAGCGTCTTCACACGGGGGAGACGTGCACTGTTACATCTGACGTCAGCCTGCGGCTGCTGGAACGCAACGACGGTGACGCGATGCTTGAGTTCTCTCGTGATCCATACACCAGTGAAGAATTCCGGGCCATAGCACGCGTTCAGATTCCACCCTACATCAAGCAGTTTCCCCGTGACCCTGGAGCCTATCAGACGGTTTATGCCCGTGAGCCAGGCTCGGTCGCGGCACCGACCGCAGGACTGCATTTCACGCCGGAGCTGCTGGACAACGTGAGAGGTCTGGGAGTCGACATCGAGCATGTTACGCTCGATGTCGGGCTGGGAACATTTCAGCCGGTCCGCGTTGACACCGTCGAAGACCATCATATGCATACCGAGCGGTTCACACTGCCTGAGGAAACGGCAAGGGCGGTCAACGCAGCTCGTGCAAACCACGCGGCCGTGACTGCCATCGGCACGACGGTCGCCAGGACACTCGAGTCATGCATCAACCCGGACGGGACCGTCAGAGCAGGCAGCGGAGAGACCAGTATCTTCATCTATCCTCCTCACGAGTTTCATGGATTCGACCATCTGGTCACGAACTTTCATCTCCCAAAATCGACCCTGCTGATGCTCGTTGGGGCGTATATGGGCATGGAGCTCATGTGGAAAGCATATCATGAGGCGATCAGTGAGCAATACCGTTTCTTCAGCTTTGGCGACGCCATGCTGATTCTCTAGGCAGCTGACATGGCCATATTCGAAACGACCTGTCAGAGTTCCACGGGACGCGAACGCACGGGGATCCTGACGACTGCCCACGGCACCGTGAGAACGCCTGTTTTCATGCCTGTCGGCACACAGGCGACCATCAAGGGGCTTACCCCAGAACAGGTGGCGGAGATCGGGTTCGAGATCATTCTCTCGAACACCTACCACCTGTATCTCCAGCCAGGAGACGACGTCGTGCGTGAAGCGGGCGGCCTCCATCGGTTCATGCACTGGGACCGGAGCATCCTCACGGACAGCGGTGGTTTCCAGGCGATGAGTCTCTCCCGAATCAGCAAGAAAAGCGATGAGGGCATCGAGTTCCAGTCATTCATTGATGGCTCGAGACACATGTTCACACCTGAACGCGTGATTGCGATACAGAAGAACCTGGACTCCGACGTGGTCATGCCTCTGGACATCTGTACGCAATATCCCTCAGAGCGCGTCACGGCAGAAAAAGACCTTGCGCGAACTGTCTCCTGGTTCGGGCGGGCGAAAAAGGCGATGGGCGAGTCGCACCAACTGCTGTTCGGCATCACGCAGGGTGGTTTCTATGGCGATCTCAGGGAGGAGTCGACTGAGCGTATCATGGAGCTGGAGCCTCAGGGCTTTGCCATAGGAGGTCTCAGCGTAGGCGAAGAGCGTCAGTTGACCATGGACATGCTGGATCATAGCTTGCTTCATGCTCCCGACGATCGTCCAAGGTACTTCATGGGCCTCGGCGATCCGATCGGGATTCTGGAGATTATCAGCCGTGGTGTCGACATGTTCGACTGTGTTCTGCCCACGAGGGTAGCTCGCAATCAGATGGTCTTCACCCGGGATGGCGTCGTCAAGATCTCCAAGAAGATCTATGAACGCGACTTCCACCCTATCGATGAGAACTGTTCATGCTATATGTGTCGCAACTACACTCGGGCATATCTACGACACCTGTTCAAGGCAAACGAGATGCTCGCGGGAACGCTTGCGACCATTCACAACCTCCAGTTCCTTCAGACGATGATCAGCGAAATCCGGGATGCGATTGCGGCTGGCACCTTTGCCGAGTACAAGCGCGCATTCATCGAGCGGTACACGGCGTCGTCCGAAAGGGCATGGTGAGCGTCTCGCAGTGCTCATTGCTGCATTGACACTGAGGCCTATTTGATGTACATTTGATGTGTTGTCGAAACGAGGAGGAACCATAATGCGGTCGAAAGTAACAGCAAGCCTTATTCTTGTGATTGTCGTGGCTATCGTCGCTGGTGTGATCAACTACCAGGGATTGATTGCCAAGAACACGAAGCTGGTCCCGAAGCTGGGGCTTGATCTCAGAGGCGGCGTGCGCATTGTGCTCGAGGCGCAGGACACGGAGTCGGCAAAGGCGACGAACGACGCGATCAACGCGGCGGTCAGCGTCATCGACAAGCGGGTCAACGCTCTCGGAGTCAGCGAGGCGGTCGTCGTTCGTGAGGGCGCCAACTCAAAACGTATCATGGTAGAGCTTCCTGGTTGGGAGGATCCCGAACGCGCTAGGCAGCTCATTGGCAAGACCGCGCTGCTTGAGTTCAAGACGGAGGACGGAAAGGTTGTTGTGAATGGTTCCAACCTCAAGACCGCCCAGCTTGTCTTCAGCCAAGCGCAGGAGAGTCTGGGAGAACCCCAGATCTCGTTTGAGCTGGACGCAGCGGGTACTACTGCGTTCGCTGCCGCAACTCAGGCGAATATCGGGAAGAAGATCACCATCTACCTTGACAGCCAAGTTCTGATGAGCCCGACAGTCGAAGTCGCGATCACGGACGGCAAGGGCGTCATCAGCGGAGGATTCACGGCTGAGCAGGCCAGCAACGACGCACTGTTGCTGAAGAGTGGATCGCTTCCTGTCAAGCTGGTTACGCTCTCCGAAGAAGTCGTTGGACCTTCGCTCGGCAGTACTTTTGTCCGCCGCAGCGCGTTGGCGGCCGTGATTGCCTTTCTCCTCGTCATTATCTGGATGTTCCTCATGTACCGGTATCTGGGTCTCGTCTCCGGCATTGCTCTTGTCGTCTATGCTGACATTCTCATGGCTGCTTATCTCGTACTACATGCAACACTCTCGCTGCCCGCCATCGGTGGCGCAATCCTGTCCATTGGCATGGCAGTGGATGCCAACTGTATCATCTTCGAGCGCATTCGTGAAGAACTTGGGATGAAGAAAACCGTCAAGAGTGCAATTGGGGCTGGCTTCTCCCGGGCATTTCGCGCTGTGTTTGACTCCAACCTGACCGTGCTCGTAGGCACCGTGTTCCTGTTCTACTTTGGGAGCGGCACCGTGCGCGGATTTGCCGTGACGCTTGCTCTCGGTGTTCTCGCCAGCATGTTCACGGCTGTGTTTGCCAGTCATATGCTGGTCGACCTCCTGCTCACTCCTGGCATTGCCAGGAACAGCAGGAAATTCCTCGGTTAGGCGGTGCAGTTATGACATTCAGAGAGAGAATCCTGACGTGGGACATCATTGGCAAGACACGTACGTGGTTCACTGCGTCAGCTATCATCATTGCGATTGGCATCGTGGCCATGATTGTCAATATGGTCAGCTTCGGGTCGCCGCTCAAATTTGGCATTGACTTCATAGGTGGAACAGTCATCAATGCATCCTTCGAGAAAGCACCTGATGAGGCAGTTGTCCGCGACATACTTTCAGCGAACGGCTACAGTAACGTTACGGTCCAGCGGGCCGGAGCAAAGGGCATTACGATGAAGGTGGAGGCAAATGAGATCGATCCCGCTGTCAGTGGGAAGATCATCAGTGACATTGTCGCGAAGTATGGCGCCGTTGATGCAGGCACCGAGGAAATCACCTCCATAGCACCAGTCATCGGGCGTGATCTCCTACGTCGATCCAGCTTGGCATTAGCCCTTTCGCTGCTGTTTACCTTGCTCTATATCACGATTCGTTTCAAATTCTCATTCGGTCTTGCAACGATTCTTGGCATGGTGCATGACATCCTCGTTGCTCTCGGCATCCTGGCTCTTTTCCGGGTTCCTCTCAACGCACCCTTTGTCGGGGCTTTCCTTGCGATCATTACCTATTCGGTGCAGGACGGTGTCGTGGTCATGGACCGGATCCGGGAGAAGTTGCGCTATCGGGCGAAAGAACCTTTCGATAAGCTTGCAAACGCTGCGGTCACAGAGACGTGGATGCGGTCGTTCAACACGTCCTTTACGACGTTTCTCGCCGTACTCGTTCTGTTCATAATGGGTGGAGCTCCAATTCGTGACTTCTCGACAACGTTGTTGGTGGGTATCATCTCTGGAACCTACTCTTCTATCTACATTTCTACGCCTCTGCTGGTATTGTGGGTGCAGGGTAGAGAGGCAGCTGCTTTGCAGAAGGCATAATGCTTCCAGGGCTCCCAGTTGACAAAGGACAATGCAGGGAGGCACAATGAACCTGAGAGATTACATACGCGACATACCTGATTTTCCTCAGAAGGGGATTGTGTTCAGGGACCTGACGCCACTCATGGGCGATGCAGACGCGTTCGCATTTGCGGTCGGCGAGCTGGCGAAGCAGTTCAGAACGGACCGTATTAACAAGATAGTCGGGGTGGAAGCGAGAGGTTTCATTATTGGTGCTGCGCTGGCCTACGCGCTGCACGTTGGTTTTGTGCCGGCCCGCAAGCCGGGGAAACTTCCCTACAAATCAGTTCGGAAAGAATATGAGCTCGAGTACGGCGTGTCGATCCTTGAGATGCATGAGGATGCCATCAAGCCCGGCGAGCGCGTGCTCATCGTCGACGACCTGCTGGCGACGGGTGGCACCGTCAGCGCGACTGCCGACCTTGTCCAATCATTGGGCGGCGACATTGTCGCGTATGCGTTTCTGGTGACTCTGAAGGACCTCGGCGGAACCAGCAAGCTGAGTGGTGGAAGGGTTGTCTCGTTGCTTGACCTTTGAAGCTTGACACTGAGTTTGACGTCGACGAGGAGTTTGAGACTCTCATAGCGACGCTTCGAGGCTGGCTCTCCCCAGAGGAGGTCGGCCTCGTTGAACGAGCGTTCGTGTTCGCGCGCCAGAGGCATGGGAATCAGAAACGTGCTTCTGGCGCTCCCTATATGCTCCATCCGGTCAAAGCCGCACTGGTGCTGGCCGGTTATCGTCTGGATGCTGAGACCTACGCTGCCTGCCTGCTGCATGATGTCCTGGAGGACACGCAGACGACGGCGAAGGAGCTTGAAGAGGGTTTCGGGGTTAAGGTGGCGTCACTTGTCGAGGGAGTGACGAAGCTGCGCGGCCTTAACTACCTGTCCCGCGAGGAGACCAACCTCGAGAACGTCCGCAAGATCCTGCTAGCTATGGCAGCAGACCTGCGGGTGGTCCTGATCAAGCTTGCCGATCGGCTGCACAACATGCGGACGTTGCAGTATCTAAGTGAGGACAAGCAACAGCGTATTGCCCAAGAGACCATGGAGATCTACGTTCCTCTCGCCCATCGGCTTGGGATATATGAACTCAAGTGGGAAATGGAGGACCTCGCATTCCGCTACCTGAACCCCGATGAATACCGGAGACTGGCTGGACTTGTTGCTGCCAAGCGGGCTGAACGTGAAGCATTTGTAAAGGAAACGATCGGCCAGATTGACCATTTCCTTGCAGAAAAGGACATCCGCGCTCAGGTCTCGGGCCGACCAAAGAACCTCTACAGTATCTACCGCAAGATGGTCCAGCAGGGCAAGACATTCGACGAGATCTACGATCTCACGGCGGTGCGGATTCTTGTCAACACGATCCCTGAGTGCTACCTCGTTCTGGGATATGTGCACGAGGCATTCACTGTCGTTCCCGGGCGGGTGAAGGACTACATTGCTCTTCCGAAGCCGAATGGCTATCAATCGCTGCACACGACCGTGATGGGCTCCAACGGAGAACCACTGGAGATCCAGATCCGGACCAAACGGATGCACGAAGTCGATGAGATGGGCGTGGCTGCCCACTGGAAGTACAAAGAAGGCAAGGCGGCGGATCTGGTCGATTCGGAGCGGTTCGCGTGGCTGCGCCAGATGGTAGACTGGCAGAAAGATGTCCGCAGCAGTGGAGAGTTCGTGGAGCGAGTCAAGGTAGACGTGTTTACGGACGAGGTCCTCGTCTTCACGCCGAAAGGGGACGTCATCAACCTGCCGGCTGGCTCCACTCCCGTTGATTTTGCCTATCGCATTCATACGGACATAGGCAACAACCTTGTTGGAGCCAAAGTCAATGATCGCATCGTGCCTATCGATACGGAGCTGGTGACTGGGGACCGTGTGCAGGTAATTACCTCGCGGAATTCCGGAGGGCCGAAGTCAGACTGGCTGAAGTTTGTCAAGGCGGCCTCGACAAAGGGACATATCCGAGCATTTCTGCGGAAGAAGGAACTGGAGCATTCAACCCCCGAGAGGTCCGATGTGGAGGAGCGCCCTCGCGCGGTCGTGACGCGCCCGTCGCTGTCGTACCGGCGGGCTGCGGCAGACAGTGGATTCCGTATCGTCGTTCGAGGTGACGCGACGCTCCCGATTATCATGGCTGCATGTTGCAGTCCTTCATATCCTGATGAGATTCTCGGTTACGTGACGCGCGGCAGAGGTGTCACGATCCACAGGGCCGATTGCGCCAATATTCCATCGCTGGCCATGGAGCCGGAGCGTCTTGTCGACGCTCATTGGGAGATGATCCCTCGGAAGGCGCGTGAACGGACGATTGTCATCGAGACCCTGAATGTCCCCGGCGTGCTCTATCAAGTGTCTGAGGAGTTTGCCAAGAGAGACATCAACATCAAGTACATGAAGAATGCCGAGCGTCTCTCCATGTTCAGGAAGAAAGGCGAGGCGACGCGCACGCAATTCAAGATTATCGCGGAATTCTCTGACGAAGCCGCCTATCGACAGACAATGGAAGCGCTCAAGGGGCTTGTCTCGGTGATCTCTGTCAAGCAGCAGTAGGCACTGGGCGTCGGTCCTGATCTGAAATTGCCGTGGACGGCAGGACTGACCCGTCTGTCTCCCGTGTGAGTACATCTTTGCTGAGGAGTAAGTTGTGTCTACTATGTAGTAGTGTTCTGATCGACACTGGCGATTCTGCGCAAGAGCCGTGAGCCGTGCCAATTGACAAGGAGGCGCTTGATGCTGTGTCCAAGTTGCGGAAAGACGATTCCTGACGGCTCCACTTTATGTCTTGGCTGTGGAACGAAGCTGGCGAGCGGGAAGAACAAGGTTGCAGCCTTCATCCCCTATCGAAAGGGTCGCAGATGGGGATTCTGCAACCAAGGAGGGGACATGGCAATACCAGCCATCTACGATAACGTAGATGACTTCTGCGAGGGGCTTGCGCGCGTCAAACTTAACGGTGAATATGGCTACATCGACGATAAAGGGGACATGGTAATACCGGCGGTGTATGATGGTGCAGGTTCTTTCGCCGGGGGTCTTGCACGTGTCATCGGACTCAACGACAAATGGGGCTTCGTCGACTCCAGAGGCAACATGGCAATACCGGCCATCTACGATGGCGCTCTTTCCTTCCGGGAAGGTCTTGCGCGGGTCAATCTGAACGGCAAATGGGGCTTCGTCGACGCCAGAGGCAACATGGCAATACCGGCCATTTACGATAACGCAGATGACTTCTACGAGGGTCTTGCACGCGTCAACCTCTACGGCAAATGGGGCTTTCTCGACGTCAAGGGAAACATAGCAATCCCTACGATCTATGATGGCGCAGGTTCTTTCGCTGGGGGTCTTGCACGTGTCGTCCTCAACGACAAACAGGGCTTCATCGACGCCAAGGGGAAGATGGTAGTACCCGCCGTCTATGATGACGCAGATGACTTCGGCGAGGGTCTGGCGTGTGTCGAAGTCGATGGTAAATGGGGCTTCATCAACACGAAAGGGAAGGTGGTTATACCTGTTGTCTATGAGAACGCACTTCCCTTCAACGGTGGTCTTGCGTGTGTCGAAGTCGACGGCAAATACGGCTTCATGGACGCCAAAGGGAGGATGGCAATACCCGCTATCTATGAGAGTGCACGTTCCTTCAGCGAGGGTCTTGCATCTGTCGGCCTCAGCGGCAAATGGGGCTTCGTCGACACCAAAGGGAATATGACAATAGCGGCCATGTTTGATCGGACAGATGACTTCTCCAAGGGGCTCGCTCGGGTCGAAGTCAAGAGCGAATGCGGCTACATCGACATCAAAGGCACACAGTACTGGGAAGACTGATAGAACGAAGGAGGATCTCTGCTTCGCGAATAGTTACTATTGATGCGCCCGTTACGTCGCAATGTAGTCAAGTGGTGGAGCCGAGGGGATTCGAACCCCTGACCTCATCCGTGCGAGGGATGCGCTCTCCCAGCTGAGCCACGGCCCCATCAACAGTAATTATACGAAATTCACCGCGATAGTCAAAGTGTTGTCGCGAGGACATAGCCTTGGAAGCATGTTTCGGGTTGACATTGGCAACCTTGGAACTACAATCTGTTAGGTATTAGACAACTTGTTCCTGAGGAGCAGTCATGTCCAGACCTGTTGGTCTTATCGTCGGCACGGGTGTCGATAGTGTTCAACTTCTTTCCGATGCGAGCCTCTCCAGCATCAAGACCCCCTTTGGTGACGTGAGCTATATGCGGGGTTCCATAGGCGATGCGGATGTCTGCGTCCTGAAGCGCCACGGGGAAGGACACGTCGTGCCGCCCCATCTCATCAACTATCGTGCCAATATCATGGCACTGTATATGCTCGGCGTCGACAAGGTCGTCACGACGAGTGCCGTTGGGTCGCTCAAAGAGTCAATTGCACCTGGATCGTATGCATTGATGGACGGTTTCCTGGATTTCACCAAAGTGCGCGTGCAGACATTCTTCGAGATTGGCAAGGTCGTTCACACGGACATGACTCATCCCTACAGTGAGGCCATCACCGGCGTGCTGGCGACCGAGATGTCGGCCCTGGGGCTTTCGCTTCACACCGGTGAAGTGTATGTAGCGGCGGAAGGTCCGCGCTTCGAATCGCCACAGGAAGTCCGCATGTATGCGGCCATGGGCGGATCCGTCGTCGGGATGACGGGCTTGCCTGAGGTGACACTTGCCCGGGAGGCCGATCTCGAGTATCAGACAATCGCCATCATCACAAACTATGCGGCCGGCATGGGGACCTCGCTGCTTACGCACAAAGAGGTTCTTGATGCTATGTCTGCAGCATCGACATCGCTGGTTGAGGTCCTGCGCAAATCTCTTCCGCGTATCGCACAACTCCCAGCCGGTCGGGCTGACGGTGAACATCCGCTCGATTTCCTGTTGAATTCATGAGGGTAGAGCTGCTCGCTCATACTCCGGATGCGGATGTGCTGTGTGCCTACGCAGCTCACATCTGCTACAGCACCTCACCATTCAACGCCGATCGAAGCGCTGGTATTCTACGCAAGGTTTGTGGCAACGGACATCTGTCCGTTCTCGAGCATGCCAGTTTCACGTTTCTTGTCGAGGGACTGTCGCGTGCAGCTTCTCACCAGTTGGTCCGGCACCGGCTCGCCTCATACTCTCAGCAGAGTCTGCGGTTCACGAAGGCTCAGCCGGTCTTCGTCTCTCCCGCCGGCCATGATTTCAGACACTTCTATGAGCAGGCTTACGTGGAATACGAACGCCTGCTCGCAGAAGGTGTGCACGAGGAAGACGCCCGCTATGTCCTTCCACAAGGCGTTGCGTCACGTCTCGTGGTTACGATGAATGCCAGGGAACTGAGACACTTCTTTGAGCTGCGTTGCTGTCTAAGGGCACAGTTCGAGATCCGAGCTCTGGCGTGGCTTATGCTGGCAAAGGCCAAGGCCGTGGCGCCCCTCCTGTTCGAAAATGCCGGTCCGGTATGTCTACAGGGAATGGAGTGCCCGGAACGCTCGTTTGCGTGTCACCTGAAAACGAAGGGACAGAAAGGGGAATTGGAATGACAGGAACAATGCTAGCGCTTGTGAAGGAACGTCCAGAACGTGGGGCAACACTGACAAAGGTGAACATCCCCTCGATCGCAGAGGACGAGGTCCTGGTCAAGATCGACTATGCCTCTATCTGTGGCACCGATGTCCATATCTATGTGTGGAACGAGTGGGCACAGAACCGGATCAAGACTCCGCATATCATGGGCCACGAATTCGCCGGGCACGTCGTGGAGACAGGCAGGTCCGTGCGGGGATTCAAGGATGGCGACTTTGTCAGTTCCGAGACACATATCTACTGCGGGCACTGCTATCAGTGCCATACAGGCCACAGTGAGGTCTGCCAGAACCTCCAGATACTGGGAGTGGACCGTGCCGGCGCATTTGCAGAGTACATCGCCGTTCCAGAGCGCGTGCTCTGGAAGAACGACCAGTCGATTCCAGCCGCGTGGGCTTCCATACAGGAGCCGATGGGGAACGCATTGGATACGGTCAATTCTGAGTCGGTAGCGGGGAAGACCGTCCTTGTCACGGGGGCGGGTCCGATCGGAGTGCTCGCCGTGGGGATTGCCAAAGCTTTCGGTGCTACGCAGCTTTTTGTGAGTGATCTGTCGAATTACCGGCTCGATCTCGCCAAGAGCATGGGTGCGGATTTCGTTCTCAATCCCAGCCGCGACGACATCGAGGCCGTGGTCAGGGAGCAGACGCATGGCATCGGCGTCGACGTTGTACTGGAGATGTCCGGCAGTGAGAAAGCCATGCACCAGGGTCTGAAGGCGCTGACACCAGGCGGACGCATGTCGATGCTCGGTCTTCCTGAGCGCCCAGTGACCATTGATTTGACCAATGAAGTCATCTTCAAGGAAATCCGCATCTATGGCATCACTGGACGCAAGATCTTCTCGACGTGGCAGACTGTATCCCGACTGCTTGCTTCGCGCATTGTGGACCCGAGTCCTGCCATTACACATCAACTGAAGTTTGAGGACTGGCAGACAGGCATGGATGCCATGGTCGCTGGGACCTGTGGCAAAGTCGTTCTTCAGATTGCGGGGAGGTAGCGCAATGAATGAGAAGTTTCAGGGGATGATGCAGGCCGAGCTTGACCGGCTCGAGAAGGAAGGGCTCAGTCTCCGCATACGAACGCTCGACTCAGAACAGGGTCCAGCATGTACCATCGACGGCAAGTACGTCGTGAACCTTGCTGCCAATAACTACTTGGGCATGATTGCTCGCAAGGATGTCAAGGAAGCCGCCAAGAAGGCTATCGACGAGTTCGGCGTGGGGTCTGGCGCCGTCAAAACAATCATCGGCAATACGCGCTTGATCGTCGAAGGCGAGAAGAAGCTGGCGAAGTTCAAAGAGGTCGAGGACGTTCTGATGTACCAGGGAGGTCTGACGGCAAATTCCGGCACCATTCCCGCGCTCGTCCACGATGGGGACCTTATTTTCAGCGACGAGTTGAACCATGCCAGCATCATCGATGGTTGCCGTCTCAGCAAGGCGAAGATCGTGCCCTTTAAACATTGTGACATTGCCAGTCTCGAAGAGAAGATCAAGGAGTACGAGAGCGAGCCAGGCACGAAGATGGTCATCACCGATGGTGTCTTCAGTATGGACGGGGACATCGCTCCCTTGCCCGGCATCGTCGAAGTAGCCAAGAGGCATGGCGCAGTCACTATGGTCGACGATGCACATGGCGAGGGAGTTCTGGGAGATCACGGACGTGGTATTGTGAATCATTTCCATCTCGAGGGAGAAGTCGATGTCGAGGTCGGAACCATGTCGAAGGCGTTCGGTGTGGTGGGTGGATACGTCGCTGGCACGCACACGCTTGTCGAGTATCTCAAGAACAAGTCCCGCACAATCTTATTCAGCTCAACCATCACGCCGGCAGATGCCGGGGCAATCCTGAAGGTTATCGATATCCTGACCGAGAGCGACGAATTGGTGCGCAAGCTGTGGGAGAACGCAGCGTACTTCAAGGCCAAAATGAAGGCCTATGGGTTTGACACCTGGCGAAGCGAGACCCCGATCACACCCATCATCATTGGCGATGGACAGCTTGCCAAGAATCTCTCTGCCAAGCTGTTCGAGAAGGGAGTCTTTGCGCAGTCGCTCGGCTTTCCGACCGTTCCAAAAGGCTTGGCGCGCATCCGCTGCATGTTGTGTTCAACGCACACGAAGGAACAACTCGATTTTGCAGCCGATATGTTCCATGAGTCGGCTCTCGAACTGAGTATTCTGAAGAGCTAGGCGTCTGATGTCCTATCCTAGTGTCCAGGCCCTGATCCTAGCTGGAGGACTCGGCACTCGCATGAAGAGTGCGGTGCCCAAGGTTCTCCATGATGTCCTTGGCCATCCCATGTTGTGGTACGTTGTTGATGCGCTGAAGGACATCGATGTGCAGCCGATTGTCGTTACACCGGCAGTCAATGAAGCGTTTCGCGCAGCGTTTGGCAACCGCCTGACCTACGCGGTTCAGCCTGAACAGCATGGCAGTGGTCACGC
>Ga0209840_1000186_pt1 | contig 13958 bp, 17 predicted proteins | sample PersoiDNA2013190_FD_185802 | JGI IMG/M metagenome (GOLD analysis project Ga0209840, IMG submission 185802) | Permafrost soil microbial communities from the Arctic, to analyse light accelerated degradation of dissolved organic matter (DOM) -... | ecosystem: Environmental > Terrestrial > Soil >... | reverse complement strand
CGAAGAAGTACCACTACCGCGGTCTCTATGGTGCGATGATCGGCTTCGGCATCGAGGGCGGCCGCGAGGCCGGTCGCCGCTTCGTGGAGAGCACGCGGCTGCTCTCGCACGTGGCCAACATCGGCGATGCCAAGTCGCTGGTCATCCATCCGGCGACCACGACGCACTCGCAGCTCACCGCGGAGGAGCAGCTCGAGACGGGCGTAACCGACGATTTCGTGCGTCTCTCGATCGGCATCGAGTCGGCCGAAGATATCGTCGCCGACATCGAGCAGGCGCTGGCCAAGGCCTGACTGGGCTGGGAGCGGCCGCCGGCAGCGGCGCCGCACCCTCGACCAGCGCGGGTGAACGCGTAGAATGGGCGGCGGGCGGCCGATGGGCCGCCCGCCGCCCACACGCCCGGGTCGTGATGACAGCAGCGAAGCACACAGACCGCAAGGAGATCGGCGACGTGGCCATGGGCCTCGGCGCCGACGCCGGCTCGGCCGGCATCGTCCGCACGAAGCACGTGACCTTTGATCAGCCGGGCCAGGAGCTCGCCCTCGAGGGCGGCGGCACGCTGGCGCCGTTCACGATCGCGTACGAGACCTATGGCAGGCTGAGCGAGCGCAAGGACAACGCCATCCTGGTGGCCCATGCCCTCTCGGGCGATGCGCACGCGGCGGGGCGTCACAGCGCCAACGACCAGCGCCCCGGTTGGTGGGACATGATGATCGGGCCCGGCAAGGGGCTCGATACGGACAAGTACTTCGTCATCAGCTCCAACGTGATCGGCGGCTGCAGCGGCTCCACCGGGCCGGCCTCGATGAACCCCGCGACGGGCCGGCCGTACGGCACCGATTTCCCCATCATCACGATCGCCGACATGGTCAACGCCCAGGCAATGCTCCTCGACCACCTCGGCATCGAGAAGCTGCTCGCCGCCGTCGGGGGTTCGATGGGAGGCATGCAGGTGCTGGAGTGGGCCGTCTCGCATCCCGAGCGCGTCCACCTCTGCGTCCCGCTCGCCACCGCTGCCCGCCAGCCCACGCAGGCGATCGCCTTCAACGAGGTCGGCCGCCAGGCGATCATGGCCGACCCCGACTGGCGCGGCGGCCACTACTACGGCGGCAAGCCGCCGGCGAAGGGCCTCAGCGTGGCGCGCATGGTCGGCCACATCACCTATCTGAGCGACGAGGCCATGCAGGAGAAGTTCGGGCGCCGCCTGCGCGATATCCCCGACTACTCGTTCACCTTCTCGGCCGATTTCGAGGTGGAGAACTACCTGCGGCGCCAGGGACTCTCCTTCACCAACCGCTTCGACGCCAATACGTATCTCTACATCACGCGTGCCCTCGACTACTTCGACCTCACGCGTCGGCATGGGAGCCTCGTGCAAGCCTTCCGCGACGTGACGGCGCGCTTCCTCGTGCTGGCGTTCAGCAGCGACTGGCTGCACCCGCCCTACCAGCTCAAGGAGATCGTCAGCTCCCTACGCGCCACCCACAAGCACGTGAGCTACTACGAGGTCGAGAGCCACTACGGCCACGACGCGTTCCTGCTGGAGCGCGAGAAGATGGAAGGCATCATCGGCGCGTTCCTGGCGAGCGGCGCCCGTACCTTCGCACTCCCCGGCTGACGCGGACGAAGGAGCTTGCGGCCGCGGGGAGGCCGCGGGGGACCCGAGGAGGAGCCAACATGAAGACCAAGACCCAGCGCCCCGGCGCCGTGATCGTGGTGCTGCTCACCAAGCGGCCGCGCGGGCGTCGCGCGGAGGAAAGCTGAGGCCCGGTCATGCGGCGCATCGACTACAAGCTCATCGAGGACCTCGTGCCTCACGGCTCCACGGTCCTCGACCTCGCCTGCGGCGACGGGGAGCTGCTCAGCCAGCTCATCCGCGACAAGGGCGTGCGCGGCAGCGGCGTCGACGTCTCGCAGGAGGCCGTCGAGGCCTGCGTGAGAAAGGGACTCTCCGTGTTCCACGGCGACCTCGACGCGGGTCTCGCCGATTTCGCCGACGGCTCGCACGACGTCGTCATTCTCAGCATGAGCCTGCAGCAGCTGCGCCGCCCGAGGATGATCGTCCGCGAGATGGTGCGCGTCGGCCGGCAGGCCATCGTCAGCTTTCCCAACTTCGCGCACTGGACGCCGCGTCTGCAGCTCTTCCTCGGCGGCCGCATGCCGGTGTCGCGCGACCTTCCGTACCAGTGGTGGGACACGCCCAACATCCACCTCTGCACGATCAAGGACTTCCGCGCGCTCTGCCTCGAGGAAGGCCTGTGCATCGAGCACGAGCTCTACCTCAGCGGCGTGGACAGGCAGCCGCCGCAGCGCGCCGTGCTTCCCAACCTGATGGCGCGCCTCGCGATCTTCGCGGTGACGCGCCTAGGCGCAGCGTGAGCAGCGCGTCAGCATCCGGGGAAGGCGCCGTGCCCGCCCCGGACCCCGCCGCCCGCGGCCCCTTCCCTCGCGAGGCGGGCCTGCTCGAGGGCGTGCCGGGATCCGCGCGCTATCTCAGCGTGCAGCTCGGCGCCCTGCTCGCTCGCTGGCCTATGCCCGCGAGCGGCGCCCGCCGCGGCCGCGCTAGACGGCGCCTCGCTTTCCGCTCCCGCGCGGAGCGGGTACACTACCGGTACGCTCTGCGCCTCAGAGACCGGCGTGAGCGGCACAAGGAGCGCACCCCGTCACCACCGAGCGCCGGCGGGGCGCACTTCAAGACAAAAAGGAGAAACAAGTGCCTCAGGGTAAAGTGAAGTGGTTCTCATCGGAGAAGGCTTTCGGCTTCATCGAGCAGGACAACGACAACGACATCTTCGTGCACGTCACCGGCCTCGCCGACGGCGTCACCGCGATCGACAAGGACATGCTCGTCGAGTATGAGGTCGAGCAGGGACGCAAGGGCCCGCAGGCCGTCAATGTGAAGCCCGCCGCCGCCGCTGCGCCGGCCGCCAAGGTCGAGGTCGAAGAAGAGGTCGAGGACGAAGAAGAGGTCGAGGTCGAAGAAGAGGTCGAGGACGACTAAGACCCCGAGCTTCTGACAGGGCCGGCCATCGGGGCAGTGCTCGGAGCCCGATGGCCGGCCCTTCGTTTTCCCGGCATCGGGTACCATCCTGAAGGCACACTCCGCGGGAGGCGACCATGATCGAGAACATCCACTGGCTTGGCCACGACTCTTTCCGCCTCGACGGTTCCAGCACGGTCTACATCGATCCCTGGAAGCTCGCCGCCGACGCTCCTCCGGCCGACCTGATCCTCATCACGCACGACCACTACGACCACTTCAGCCCGGACGACATCGCCCGCCTGTCCACGCCGCGGACGACGCTCATCGGGCCGGCGTCCGTGACCGCCCAGGTCGACGGGGTCGCGGCGGTCACGCTCAGCGCCGGCGAGACGGCGACCGTGGGCGGCGTCACCGTGACCGCCGTCCCCGCCTACAACATCGACAAGTTCCGCCAGCCCGGCGAAGTGTTCCACCCGCGGGCCGCCGGCGGCCTGGGCTACATCGTGGAGCTCGACGGCCGCCGCATCTACCACGCCGGCGACACCGACGCGATCCCCGAGATGCGCGACGTGCGCTGCGACGTAGCGCTGCTGCCGGTGAGCGGCACCTACGTCATGACGGCCGCGGAGGCCGCGGAGGCTTGCCGGATGATCTCCGCGGCCGCTGCGGTACCCATGCACTACGGCGACATCGTCGGGACGGCCGCCGACGCGGCCCGCTTCGAGGGCCTCTGCGGGGTCCCCGTCACCGTGCTGCCGTTCGAGCAGGGCTGAATGGGGCCGGCGAGTGCGGCGTGCGCAACCTGCGCGCCAACGTGTTCACGCTTGCCGAGGGCTCGATGTCGAAGCACATGCACCGCGAGCAGGAGGAGGTCTACCTCGTGCTCGACGGTAGGGCCATGATCGACGTCGACCAGGATCAGTTCAAGGTGGGGGAGCGCGAGGCCCTGGCGGTGCCGGCGCGCGCCTGGCACCGGGTGGCCAACGTGGGGTACGGGCCGCTCACGTTCTTCGTGGCGGCCGCGCCGGCGGTCGACGACGACGCCGAGATCGCCGGCTAGGACGCTACTCGTCCACCCACTCGAGGATCACGGCCTCCTCGGGGCAGGCCTCTTCGGCGCGCTCCACGGCCGCCCACAGCGTCTCGTGCGGCTCGGGCTCGAGGACCTCCGGCAGTCCGTCGTCGCGCATGAAGAAGACCTCCGGGCACACCTGTTCGCAGGCGCCCACGCCGGTGCAGCGATCGTAGTCGACGCTCACTTTCAGCTTGCGGCTCATGGGCGCAGTCTACACCGGACGTCGTTTCGTCCGCCCCTGTTGCGGCAATGACCGGGAGGAGAATGCTCGGCGGCGGCGCTTCGCCGGCCGCCGCCCCATGAGAGGAGGGACTCGTGCTCAAGCAAGGCGACAAGTCACCGAAGGTCACCGGCACGTCGTACGACGGCGCCGCCCTCGACCTGGGGGCGCCCGGCAGGCGCACCGTCCTGTGGTTCTATCCCAAAGCCAACACCAGTGGCTGAACGACAGAAGCCGTTGAGTTCAACGGCCTGCTCGACGAGTTCGTCAAGCTGGACGTCCAGGTCGTCGGCGCCAGCATCGACTCGGCCAAGGCCAACCAGAAGTGGGCCGAGAAGTACGACCTGAAGATGCCGCTGATCGGCGACGTCGGCGAACACGAGGTGGCTAACGCTTTCGGCGTGGCGCGGCCGCTGGTCGGCGTGGCCAAACGCACCACGTGGCTCATCGATCCGGACGGGACGATCCGCAAGATCTACCTCAAGGTGACGCCCAAGGGCCACGCGGCCGAGGTGCTGGCCGCGGCGAAGGAGCTCTGGGCCTGAGGCGAAGGAGGGGGCGGGCAGCACGACGGGCCGCCCGCCCCTTTCGCTCGACTACGCTTCGTCGCCGCCTGTCTCGCGGGGGCCGAAGTACGCCGGCGCGTCGATCATGAAGATGCGGCTCGACCAGCTCTCGCCGGCGGCCGTGGCCTTCTCGGCGTCGTCGACGGCGCCGATGCGCGCCGTCATGTCGTCGCAGTAGTGCACGATGATCGCCTCGCGCGTCTGCGGCACCACAGGGCTGCCCTTCTCGCGCAGGCCGTGGTGCGCGACGATGATGTGGCGCAGGCGCAATGAGAGTTCCGCCGGGAACCCCGGCGCCTCGGCGATGAGCTCGCGGACCATGTCGTGGCCGATGACGATCTCGCCGTGCAGCCTGCCGACGTCGGTCATGAGCGGCGCCATGCCGTCGCTGGTGTAGGCCTGCGTCTTGCCGATGTCGTGCAGGAGGGCGCCGGCGACGACGAGGGCGCGGTCGACGGAGTCGAACCGCGACGCCACCCCGGCGGCCGTCTCGGCGACGATGAGCGAGTGCTCGAGCAGCCCGTGCCGGTAGGCGTGGTGGTTGCGCACCGCCGCCGGCGCGACGACGAAGGTGGCGCCGGGCTCCTGCGAGCCGTCGAAGGCGCGCTCCAGGAGCGCGCGCAGGTGCGGCTCGTCGACCGAGTCGATGAGCGCGTGCAGGCGTTCGCCCAGCTCGGCGGTGCCGACGGGCGACACCGGCACGAGATTGGCGGCGTCGTACTCGTCGGGCTCGGCGAGCCTCAGGCGGCGCACCTGGATCTGGGGTCCGTACTGCGGGTGGACGCTGTAGGCGCCGCCGGCCACGACCACGTCTCCGGCCGACACTCCCAGCGCTTCTTCTGACGGGTCGAAATGGATGCACGAGACCTCTCCGGTCGCGTCGCGTAGCTTGAGGCGCAAGTAGGTCTTGCCGTTGCGGTCGGTGGCCGTGGTCTTCTCGGAGCAGGTGAAGTAGGTGTCGATCGCCTGGCCGTTCTGCAGCTCGGCGATGGGGGTGCGGGGCATCGCGGCCGCGAGGCCGCTGAGTTCGTTGATCATGTGCTCTCCTTGGTCCCGCCTAGGCTACCAGACGGCCCGGACGGGCGACGAGGGAGCGGGGTGGTGACGTTGCCCTCAGCCGGTCAGATGCGAGTGCGCATGCGCCTGCGAGCGCGCCTCGGCGATGAGCTCGCCGCCGGCCGGTCCTTCATTCACGGTCTTGTTCTTGCGCGACGACGGCTTCTTGGCCGCCGTCGGCTTCTTCGCCGCGGCCTTCTTGGGCGCCGGCTTCTTCGCGGCAGGCGCCCGGTGCTTCGCCGCCGGCTTCTTCGCCGCGCCTGCGGCGGCCTCGACCGGCGCCGCAGTCTCGGCTGCCGGCGGTGCCTCGGCGATCGGGGCCGTCGCCGCCGGCTCCGGCGCTCCCGTCTCAGCGCGTTCCGGCGCGGGGCCGGCCGCCTCGTCGGCCGGCGCGGGCGCAGCCTCGTCGCCGGCCTCCGCGCCGTGGCGCAGCCTCGCGATCTCGGCTTCCTTGTTCTGCAGGGCCTGCCGGGCTTCGCGCAGACGCGCGGCTGCCGCCTCGAGGTCGGGATGGGCGATCTCGCCGCTCTCGATCAACGAGAAGGCTGAGTGGCCCAGCTCACGCTCGGCCTTACGGATCTCGTTCTGCAGCACTACGGTCCGTGCCTGCGCGGCGGTGACCTTGCCGGCTCGTTCAGCGTCGGCGGCCAGTGCGTTGGCCTTCAGCTTGACCGTGTCAAAGAGCCCCATCTCGGCCTCCTTCTGACGCGTCCGGTCAGACCCGGGCGCTGCTGCACTCAGTGTCTCGCTTGCGGGCCGTCACGTCCAGCGTCCGCGAGACCCTCGTCCGCGGGTGTGCGGCCGCTCGCCAGCAGCGCGAACCCAGAGCAGCTGAAGGAACAGACCCACGCCCAGGGCGTACAGGAGGACGGCGAGAGTACTCAGTCTGAGGTCGCGGTCGAGGTGGCGCACGGCGTCTCCGTCGGGGGCGGGCGGGCCGATTCTAGCGGGCGCGCGGGCGTCGCCCTGCCCGGGCTGCCGCGGCTGGATGTCCGGGGCGCGGGCGGGCCCGCAGGGCCCCGCCGCCCGCGCGCTTTTGTCGCTGTGCGAGTTGATGCATACTGATGCACTTCGATCGCGCAGTCCGCGAGATCCACTGACACGAGGAGACGACACGCGTGGAACTCCGCCGCATAGACCGCTTGCCGCCCTACGTCTTCAGCATCGTGAACGACATGAAGGCCGAGGCGCGTCGCAGGGGCGAGGACATCATCGACCTCGGCATGGGCAACCCCGATCTGCCCACCCCTCAACCCATCGTGGACAAGCTCACGCAGGCGGCCCAGAACAGCCGCAACCACCGCTATTCGGCATCCCGGGGCATCGCGAAGCTGCGCCTCGCGCTCAGCGACTGGTATGACCGCCGCTTCGACGTCGAGATCGACCCCGAGCGCGAGGCGCTCGTCTCCATCGGCGCCAAGGAGGGTCTCGCCCACCTGATGTGGGTGCTCCTGCGCTCGGGCGACACCGCCCTTGTGCCCGAGCCGTCGTACCCTATCCACCAGTTCAGCTGCATCTTCGCTGGGGCCGAGGTGAACAGCGTGCCGCTGACGCATGACACGGCCGACTTCTTCGCCGACCTTACCCAAGCCTACGAGCGCACCTGGCCGCGGCCGCGCGTCGTCCTCGTGAGCTTCCCGCACAACCCCACAGGCCACTGCGTGGACCTCGATTTCTTCGAGCGCCTGGTGCACTTCGCGCGCCAGAACGAGGTCCTCGTCGTCCACGATTTCGCCTACGCCGAGATCGTGTTCGACGGCTACAAGCCGCCGAGCATCTTCCAGGTGCCCGGCGCCAAGGACGTGGCGGTCGAGTTCGTGTCGCTGAGCAAGAGCCACAGCATGTCGGGGTGGCGCCTGGGCTTCGCGGCCGGCAATCCCGAAGCCATCGCCGGCCTGCAACGCCTCAAGAGCTATCTCGACTACGGCGTCTTCCAGCCCATCCAGATCGCCGCCATCACCGCCCTCAACGATTGCGACGACGTGCCCCCGCTCGTGGCGTCGGTGTACGGCCACCGTCGCGACGTGCTATGCGACGGCCTCGCACGCATCGGCTGGCCCGTGCGCAAGCCGCGCGGCACGATGTTCGTGTGGGCGCCGATCCCCGAGCCCTGCCGGAGTCTCGGGTCACTCGAGTTCAGCAAGCTGCTGCTCACGGAGGCCAAGGTGGCGGTAAGTCCCGGGGTCGGTTTCGGCGGCTCCGGCGACGGCTTCGTCCGCTTCGCGCTGGTTGAGAACGAGGCCCGCATCCGTCAGGCTGTGAGAGGCATCCGCAAGGTGATGGAGGCGGCCCCCGCGACCGCCTCCACCGACGCGAAGGGATAGGCACGGTGCAACTCGGCGGCATGGCTCTCCGGAACGGCGTTCTGTTGCAGAGCGAGCGGTTCTGGGCTGCCGCCGTGCGCAGCCCCGGCGGCGGCGTCAACGTGACGTCCGGCGAGAAACCGCGCATCCCGGCGCGCCACAGCTTGCAGCGCGTCCCGCTGCTGCGGGGTCTGCTGCGGCTCGGCGAGTCCCTCGCCGTTCTGCCCGCCGTCCGCCGCTCCACCGGCGGCCCCGTGCTGCCTCAGGAAGACCCGCGGCTGCTCGCGGCCACGGCGGCGAGCGCCGTCGCGACGCTCGCCCTGCGCAGCTCGCGCCGCGGCTCGCCGCTCCTCAAGGAACTTGCCGCGGCCGGCGTCTCGCTGGCTCCCATCCTGCTGCTGCTGCGCGACTCGCGTCTGGCGCGCTACCACGGGGCCGAGCACAAGAGCGTGGCGGCCTACGAGAGCGGCCTCGACCCGGCGGCGGCCGACAAGGAGCACGCGCGCTGCGGCTCCAACCTCATCGCGCCGCTGGTCGTCACCACGGTCGCCAGCAATCTCGTGTTGCGGGCCGCCCGCAAGGAGCGCCAGCCGGTGGCCACGTTCGTCGCCGGACTCGTGAGCATCGGCACGGCCATGGAGCTGTTCTCATGGATGGCGCGCCACCAGGATCACCCGCTGTCGCGTACGCTGAGGCGTCCCGGCATCGAGATGCAGAGGATGTTCACGACGAGCGAACCCACGGCAGAGCAGCTGGACGTGGCAGATCTCGCGCTGCAAGAGCTGCTGAGGCTCGAAGAGGCGGCGCCGGCGACTGCCGGCGCCTGACGTCCCGGCGCCGGCTAGCCGTCGGCCGGCTGGCGTTCGGCGAGCCGCTTGCGGCGCCGGCTTTCCGCTTCGGCGTACCAGTGCTTCTGGTCCGGCGTCTCGGGGACCAGCGCCGGCACCGGGATGGGCTTGCCGCTGTCGCTAAGGGCGACGAGGACTAGGTAGGCCGAGTTGGTGTGCGCGACCATCCCGGTCGTGAGGTCTTCGGCCTCGACGCGCACCCCCACCTCCACCGACGTCTTGCCGGAGTAGTTGACGTTGGCGAGCAGTCGCACCAGGTTGCCCACGTGCACGGGGTGATGGAAATCGATGCGGTCGATGGCGGCCAGGACCACCTTGGTGCGGCAGAAGCGGTAGGCGCAGGCGCCGGCCGCTTCGTCGATGAGCTTCATCATGATGCCGCCGTGGATGTTGCCCATGAAGTTGGCGTCGGCGGGCTGCATGAGATGGGTGAGCACGAGGCTGGTCTCGCTGCCGCGGGGCAGGGGTTCGTTCATGGTGTCCCTCAGGTCGGCTGGGCTTGTCAGATGTCGAAGGCGCCGGGGGCACGACGGCGCCGGCGGTCCCGCGTGCTGCGCGCGCCGCCGCCCGAACGGTCGCCGCGACGCTCGCCGTGACGGCGGTCCATGATGACCTTGACGTTCGGGTTGTCTTTGTAGTGCTCGACGAGGCGGCGGTAGGCCTCTTCGCCGAGTTCGGGCGGCACGACGCAGTAGATCAAGAAAGCCTCCCAGTAGCTGAGCCAAACGGTAGCACATGCCCAGATGGGTCGCCAGAGGAAAGGGGGAGGGCCGGGACCGGCTGCTCTTGCCGGTCCCGGCCCTCTGAAGGGGGTACCGCTGAGGAGTATCGGCAGGGGGTCGCCGAGGCTTTAGCTTTCGGCTGCGGCGGCCCTTTTCACGAACGTGCCGCCGGTGGGCGGGTCCTGCGCCGGGCTCCGGGCACCCGTCTGGTAAGCTGACGGCAGGGCCACGAGAAGGGAGGGGCGATGTTTCCCAGCCACGACGCGGTCGTCACGGCCGTGCCCGAGTGCGGCCGCTATCCTCTCCTGGACGAGCTCGAGACCTCGACGGACGCGTTCGCCGCGGCTCACCCGGGCGTCGAGGTCTGGCCGGCCGGCGCCTCCCGCGCCTTCTCCCTGGCCGACGACTACGACTACTACGAGAAGTACGGCGCCGACCCCGCCATCCTGCTCACCAGCGGAACCTCGAGTGACGCCTACGCCGAGGCTGCCTGGGGCTGCTTCACGCTGGTCGCCGAAGTGCCGTACTTCACCAGCGCGAAGATCGCCGACAAGAGGCGGCCGGCCTGACCCGCGCCGAGGCCAAGCTGCGCGGCCTCGACGTGCAGCAGCAACTCGCCACCTGGCTGCACGAGCGCTACGTGCTGGCCGCCCCGCACCTCACGCGCGAGACGCCCTGGCAGCGCACCGTGCACGCGTACCTCACCGCCGTCAAGGACGACCTCCGCGCGGAGCGCAAGCAGGCCGAGACCGAGGCGGACTTCGCGAGGGAGGCGACGGTCGCGCAGCTCTTCGACTCGCTCTACCTGCGGGAGCTCGACACGCTCTCTCGTGTCGGGCAGTTCGCCAACATGCTCGCCGCCGAGCCGGAGCAGAACGACGCGCTGGTCGCCCTGCGCGCCGAGGCCGAGGCCAAGGTGCGCGATCGCGCGCCGCAGCTTGCCTCGACCGGAGGCCTGGAGCCCGTGCCCATCCGGGCGCTGGTCCAGTGTCAGTTCGCCGCCCTGCTGTGCACGCTCGTCGCGGTGCGCGAGCGCTACCGGCCGGCGCACCCGAGACCCTCCATGGCCCGGATCGCTCTGTGATGAGACTCGCCGGCGCAGATGAAACGCCGGGAGTGAGCTGACGCCATGAGCGAGCGTCCCCGCGAGCCTGACGTCCTCGATGTCGCGTCCGGCGTCAGTTTTGTCATCACCGACAGCCCCGACCTGGACGAGATGCTGTCGGTCGTCGCGCGGCGAGTGGCCGAGGCGCTCGGCGTGTGGGAGTGCGACATCTACGAGTACCGGCCCGAGAGCGACGCTCTGGTCGCCACGGCCTTGTGGTCGCCGGAACTCAGCGCCTGCGACCGCGAGTGGCTGGGCACGGTGTATGGGCTCGCGGAGCGGCCCAGCTACGAACTCCTCCTGCGGGAACGCGCTGCGCGCGAGTACCAGGTGGACGATCCTTCGCTCGGGGCGGCCGACGCGGAGATCATGCGCCGCTGGGGCGAGCTCAGCGTCCTCTCCGTGCCGCTCGTCTTCCAGGACGACGTGATCGGCGCGCTCACCCTGGTCGAGAAGCGCGCCCCGCGCCGCTTCAGCCCCGACGATCTGCGCCTGCTCGAGATCCTCGCGGTCCCTGCGGCCGTGGCGGTGCACAACGCGCGCCTGTTCCGCCGCGAGGCGGAGCAGAACCGGCGCCTGCAGGCGCTGCTCGTGGCCAGTCGGGCCATGAACTCCACTATCCGCCTCGACGAGTTGCTCGCCACGATCGCCCGCGCCGCGCGCGAGGCGCTCGACACCGCCCAGGCGGCCATCAACACCTACGACCCGGTGAACGACTCCATCACCATCGTCGCCTACGACCCGCGGGACCCCGAGCCGGGCTGGGAGCAGTACCTCGGCCGCACGTACCGGCTGATCGACTTCCCCGCCGACCGGGAGATGCTGCTGAGCGGCGAGATCGTCGAAGAGCGCGTGTCCGACCCCGCCCTGGACGAGCGTAACCGGCAGTGGATGATCGACAACGGCGAGAAGGCGTTCCTCAACGTGCCGCTCATCTACGAGGGCGAACCGATGGGGTTGCTGGTGTTCATCGAGACCGAGGCGGAGCGCCACTTCACCAGGGAAGAGCGCGAGATGGCCGCCGCCCTGGGAGAGCAGGCGGCGGCGGCCATCCATCACGCGGAGCTGCTCGAGCAGACCGAGCGGCAGAACCGTCAGCTCGGTCTGCTCCTCGAATCCACGCGCGCGATCAGCACCAGCGTCGAGCTCGATGAGGTCCTCGCCATCGTGGCGCGAACGACCGCCGAAGCGCTCGGCGCCGAGCAGTGCCAGATCCAGGAGTACGACGCCGCCGCGAACACCGTGACGCCCGTCGCGTTCTGGCAACGGCACACGGAGCGCCCGGAGCCCGACAGCATGCACAAGACGTTCTCGCTGGCCGACGAGCCCGAGGAGCGCGCCTTCCTCGAGGCGAAGCAGGTCGTCCAGCAGCTGTACTCCGACCCGGAGCTTGCCGGCCCGACGCGGGCGATCATGGACAAGTACGGCGATCTCGCGTACCTCAACGTGCCGCTCGTCTTCGGTGACCAGTCGTTCGGCGTCATGGTGCTCGTCGAGACGGAGGTGGAGCGTCGCTGGAGCGACGAGGAGGTCGCCCTGGCGCGAGCCCTCGGCGAGCAGGCCGCAGTGGCCATCGAGCACGCGCGCCTCTACCGGCGCGTGCAGGACCAGGCGATCACCGACGGCCTCACGGGCCTGTTCAACCACCGCTACTTCTACGAGCGGCTCGAGCAGGAGATTGCCCGGGCCCGGCGGTACGGCACGCCGGTGTCGCTGCTGATGATCGACCTCGATGACTTCAAGGCCTTCAACGACCGTCACGGGCACCTGGCCGGCGACGCCGTCTTGCGGGAGATAGCCAAGGTGCTCGGTTCGGAGCTTCGCGCCAAGGTCGATATCGCGGCCCGCTACGGCGGGGAGGAGTTCGCGGTCATCCTTCCCAACACGCCGATGGTGGCTGTCCTCGAGACGCAGATGGAGATGGACCTCGCCGGCAAGCTGGCGAAGGCGGGCGACGCCGACGCGCCGCCGGCCCCCGGACATCGCCACGGCGCCGAGGAGGTGGCGGAGCGCATCTGCCGCAGGGTCGGCGCGACGCACTTCACCGGCAGCGACGGCAAGAGACTGACACGGCTCACGGTGAGCATCGGCGTGGCCGTCTTTCCGCACAGGACGAGCTCGCCGGAAGACCTCGTGGGGACCGCCGACGCGGCGCTCTACAAGGCCAAGCGCGCCGGCAAGGACAGGGTCGAGAGCTACGGCTGAGGGCCGGCCGCGCGTCGGCTGCCCCGGGACGGGCTAGATGCGGCCCAGGGCGGGGAGGTCGTCCAGGTCGGCGGGGCGGCTGCCCGCGACGTGGAGCGCGGCGGCCGCGACGCGGGCCGTCATGGCGTCCACGAAGTAGCGGGCCGCCAGCAGCTTGCGCGCGTCGTCCTGCGCCGCGCGGAGCATCAGGTAGCCGCAGGACACGTCGATGGCCATCTCCACGAGCCGGCGGGCGTGGAAATCGCGGTAGCGCACGTCGTCCTGCTCGCGCACGCGGGCGATCGCCTCCGCAAGGCGCCCGCGGGCGTGTCGCACGCGCTCCAGCAGCTCCGGCGTCGCGCCGAAGTCCTCGGCGTCGTACTCGTCGAGCCCGGCGGCGAGAGTGCCTCCGAGCACGCCGCCGATGGCGGCCACGACCTGCAGCTGCGTTGTGCCCTCGTAGATGTTGGTGATGCGCGCGTCGCGGCTGTGACGCTCCACGGCGAAGTCGCGCATGTAGCCGGAGCCGCCGTGGATCTGCAGCGACTCGTAGGCCACGGTGTTGGCCATCTCGGTGCAGCACGCCTTGGCCAGCGGCGTGAAGAGCGCCGCCAAGCGCGTGTACTTCTTGAGCTCCCCGCGGAGCGCCTTGACCTGGTCGGCGGAGCCCTCGGGGCCGGCGGCCGAAGGCCCTCCGGCGTCGGCTCCCGGCGCCGTGATCTGCGCGATGCGGTGCTCGAGCACTTCCTTCATGTCGACGATAAGCGCCGCCTCGTACAGAAGGGCGCGCGCCGCCTCGAAGCTCACCTTCATGTCGGCGAGCATCGCCCTGACGGCGGTGAGCTCGCCGATCGGCGCGCCGAACTGCACGCGCTCCTGGGCGTACTTGGCCGCGG
>Ga0209840_1000184_pt1 | contig 14040 bp, 12 predicted proteins | sample PersoiDNA2013190_FD_185802 | JGI IMG/M metagenome (GOLD analysis project Ga0209840, IMG submission 185802) | Permafrost soil microbial communities from the Arctic, to analyse light accelerated degradation of dissolved organic matter (DOM) -... | ecosystem: Environmental > Terrestrial > Soil >... | reverse complement strand
CGTCCACAGGCGGATGCTTTTCTGTTCACGGGCACGTACGAGATGTTTGAGCGGCTCGGGTTCCACACTACTATGGACGCGCGCGGCAAGACCACTATCATCGTGTTGCATCACTTAAGAATCATCGCGAACGTGTGAGTCATTGCATCATCAAGAATCATAGCGAAATAGTCTTGCCTGTCACGGCTCCGAGGGAGATGTCCTGGCTGGTCTTCCTGAGGAGCCGTGCCTGCAGGATACCGATGTCCCGTTGCAGGGAGAGAGGGTCGATGGTGCCCAGCTGATGCAGGAGCCGTGCCTTGGCCTGATCACTGACCTCGGGAGCTTGCAGAAGTCGGTGGAGCGGAGTCATGGGAGCATGGTACCTCTTCTGGATCTTGCTCCCGATCCGGATCTTCTCGAGGAGGGCCATGGAAGGCTGGAGGATGTTGGCGCGCTGAGCAAGGAGGGTCTCCAGCTGCTGAAGGTCTGCGAGCTGACCCTTCGTATCGAACCGACGGTAGCCCAGGCACCTGCGCACCAGGGTCCAGTTCTTGCTCTCCACATAGCAGTTGTCATTCTTGTGGTAGGGACGGGAACGGGTAAAGCGAATCCCATGAGCATCACAGAACCGTCGCAGTTCATTATTGATGAACTCGCTGCCATTATCCGAGTGCAGGAGCTGGACGGGGAACGGCAGGTGCGTGAGGACACGGGTAAGCGCTTCAAAGACATACACCTGTGCACGGCTGGGGACCGGGACGATCTCCGTCCATCCCGAACAGCGGTCCGTGACCGTGAGGGTATAACAATGATCCCCTGCTTCCTTCCCTCCATCATGACTCACGAGGTCCACCTCCACGTACCCGGGGACAGCAGCCGAGAGTTCCCGGGAAGAGACGATGGGGATGAGTCTCAGCAGGCTTCCTGGTTTTGTTCTGGGAGCATGCCTCCGGTTCCTCCCTTGGCCTTCTCTTCCCGCAGCAGACGGTCCATGGTGGCAGACCCCATCCTCAGAAGGGAGGCAGAGAGAAGATCCGGGACCACGGTCCCGTGTCTTGCCATGGCTCGCAGGAGTTCCGGCATGGCTGCTTGCAGTCTCTTGCCACAGAGCTCCCCGGCAAGGTGGTACATCCAGACAAGAGCCTCTACCACAGCAAGACCATACAGGTGCTTCCGCTGTCTGGGCCATGGAGAGGGCCTCGTGGGGACCAGGGTCACTGCTCCCAGGATCACCCTCCTTGCATACGTGCGGAGCAGGTAAGCTGCGTAGGGAGGACTGTACCCCGTGGTAGCACAGAATTCCTGCAGCATGATCCCTTTCTCCTTCTTCCGGGCACGGAGGTACCGCAGAGCAACCTCTTTCCCAACATGCTGTTTCTCTTGCATTGATAGCGCCATGACGCTGCTCCTTTCCCTCCTGATCACGCAAGGATGTCAGTATCATGGCCACCTCCTCTCGTTTCACGATGATTTCTTCGTGATGCAACGAAGGGAGTTCGCGATGATTTAACGTGATGAAACTCGTCTATTGACAACTGACAATACAGATGCTAAACTACAAACAATAAACAGTAAACTGTCGAGACTTAATACTGATCCCGATAGAACTATCTTCGTTCCTACGAAGGATTAAATATGCTTTTGAAAGGAGTCGATATGGATATTTTAAGCGAAGCACTGCCGTTACTGAAGGAATTGGTATCCTATCCGAGTGTCGAAGGCAAAGAAGCGCAAGTTGGATTGTTCCTGGAGCAATATACCAGAAACCTAGGTATGCAGGTTGAAAAACAGTTTGTGGAAAACGACCGCGCCAATGTGTTGGCAAGCGTCACGCTGGGCAGCGGCGGAAAAACGGTCGTTTTGAATTCGCATATGGATGTCGTCCCCCCTGCTGACGGCTGGGAAACCGATCCGTATACCCTTACCGTCAAGGACGGACGCGCATACGGCAGAGGCTCCACCGATGCAAAGGGCGCCCTGACCGCATTTCTGATCGCCGTTAAAAACATTATGGAACACCCCGAAGGGTTGAACGGAACCATCCTGTTTACAGCGGTCGTGGATGAGGAAACGTGCAGCAAAGGCACGCGGTTCATGGCAGCCCATAGCACGATAAACGCGGATTTCGGAATCGTCGGCGAACCCACGCTGAGTAATGTATATATTTGCCATAAGGGAAGTATACGGCCGGTCATTAAGATTAAAGGAAAATCCGCGCATGCGTCCACCCCGGAATTGGGCATTAGCGCGGTACGCGTCGCAAGCTACCTCTCCAATCTGGTGGATGAAATGCATGAGGACCTGATACATATTCATCATCCTATCTTGGGAAACGCCTCCGTTGCGATCACCATGCTGAAAGCGGGCGTCAAGGAAAATGTACTCCCCGACACCTGTGAGCTTGTGCTGGACAGGCGCATCGTTCCGGGAGAAAACGAAGCGGATATCAAGGCTTCTTTCGAGCAGCTATGCCGCCGGGCTGAGGCGAAATTCCCCGGCGCCGTGATCACCGTTGACCGGTACATCGTTACGACAGGGCCGGCGTCCGAAGTGAAACCGGACAGTCCTATCGCGCAAAAGGCTTATGCAGCCTGCGAACAAGTAACGGGTATTCATCAGACGCCGAAAGGTGTAGACTGCAATACAGACATGAACCACCTGATCCGTCTTGGCATTCCTTGTGTGATTATCGGCCCGGGCACCTTAAAAGTCGCGCACATGCCAAACGAATATGTGGAACTGGCTCAGCTGGAGACCGCGTGCAAAGTCATGGAAAGCGTTATCCGCGCATTCCTGACTTAAGGCGGCGGGAGCCGAACCCACACCACTTTAGGAGAATGAATATGAAAATCAGTCATATCAGCGTCTATACCTGCAAACAGCGCTTGAAGATCCCCTTCCGTCATGCGTCTTCCGGCCTCATCGAATTTCTGGATGGCGTCTACGTCAAAGTAGAAACCGACGCCGGCTTCGAGGGCTTTGGCGAGGTGCGCGGGAACTGTTCCTATTTTACCGGAGATACAACAGATGCAGTCGTTTCGGTCATAGCAAACGAGATCGCGCCGAAGTTGATCGGAAAAGATCCGGAAGATATTGCAGAGCTGAATCGGCTGGTTGACAGCAGTATCGTCCGGAACATGGCGGCAAAATCAGCCTGTAACTGTGCCTTGTATGATCTGCTTGGCAAAATACGAGGCGTCCCTGTGTACCGTTTGCTGGGGGAAAAAATACATACTACTTTAAACTCCGAAGAAAATATCCCCTTCATGCCGGTACAGGAAGCGGAAGCGATGGCGCAGCATGTCATAGATAACGGCTGCCGTTTTATCAAGATGCGGGTCGGAGCCAAAGATTTTCAGTATGATTTGGACCGTGTTTCGGCGGTATGGCAAATCATAGGCAGAAATGCCCTCCAAAACGAGATTGTCTTCAGTATGGACGCAAACCGCGGATGGGAAACGGATCAGGCGATCCGCTGCATCAACGCACTGTCGCAGTTCGGTATCACGATTGTGGAACAGCCGATCCATTTTTCCTCCATAAATCAGATGCGCAAGCTCAAGGAAAACTGTCCGGTTAAGATTTTTGGCGATGAAGACGTCGGAACCATCGAAGAACTCCAACGCTACGCGGAACTGGGTCTCATCGACGGCATCCATATCAAGCTCATTAAGTGCGGGGGAATCGCCAATGCGATGCAGCTCGTTCGGATCTGCAAGGAATTTGGAATTTCCTATATGATTGGCGGTATGGATGAAGGCATGATGGCTGTGGCGGCGGCGGTACAGTGCGCGGCCGTTTGCGATACGAATTTTTTCGAGGTGCATGGCCATATGAGGATCCAGGAAGATCCCACTACAGGATTGGAGGTGATCGGCAGCATCGTTACCGTCCCCGCGAGCCCCGGCCTTGGCGTAACAATAGATGAAACAAAGCTCAAAAAAAGTTTCGAAATCTGAATATCCCTTTTTCATCCCTGTTTTCGCAGACATAACCCCTGCAGTATGCATTGATGATACGTCGGTCTGAAAGCCGTCCGTCAAACTAAAAAAGTGGAGGTAAAACATGTCAACAGGAACAATCGGATTAATTCTTGTATTCGCATTGGGCGCAGTCATGCTGGGAATCGGTATCTGGACATCCAAGCATATCAAAACCTCGGAAGACTACTATGTGGGCGGCCGGAATCTCGGATCCCTGGTTACCATCAGCACCCAGTGCGCCACGTTCGTGGGCGGCGGCATGACCCTCGGCTGGATCGGCCTGGGCTTCCGCTACGGTCTCAGCGCGGCATGGTACGGCGCGCCTCAGGCTTTGGGCTTTGTCTTTATGGCAATCGTTCTGGTGAAGCATATGCGCAACACCGGGAAATTCATATCCCTTCCGGACTGGTTTGACAGTATGTATAAACATAAGGGGCTCAGCATCATTGCCTCCATCGTCTGCCTGATTGTCCCCATTACATGGGTCACGGCACAGACCACCGCTGCGGCGCGGATGATGGAATCGATCGGTGTTCCTTATTTGGTCGGTGTATTCGTCATCGGTGGCGTGGTCATCACGTACACGACCGTTGGCGGCTATTTGGCCGACTGCTATACTGACACCCTTCAATGGATCCTGCTGCTGCTTATCTTTATTTGCACCATCCCCCTCGCGTTTATCCACGCCGGCGGTTTGAGCTCCATTATCGCAAATACGCCGTCGTACATGATGGATGTCTCGAAAGTACACGGTATGCCGTCCTATACGATCCTTTTATGGATGGTTTCAGGCTTGGTTTCCGGTATGGGACTCCAGTCCAGTTATCAGAAAATTTATTCCGCCAGAACGGATAGAATCGCAAAACAGGGACTTTACGCCACCGGTATTGCCACCATCTTTTTTGCAGTTGTCACCGCCTTTGTCGGCATGGCGTGCTTCAAACTGGGCGCCCCTTCCGTTCTGCTGAACGATAAGGTTTGGCCTTGGTTCTTAGCGAAATACGTCCCCGGGTGGGTTGCGGTGTTCTATGCGGTCTGCGTTATGATGGCAACCATGTCCACCGCCGACTCCATGCTGAACTCCGTCTCTCTTACCGTCACGCATGACCTGTATTCCAAGTATATCAATCCGAAGGCGAGTGATAAGAAAGTCCTGAGAATCGGCATAATTGTTTCCGCGGTATTCGGTATCCTGGCACTGTATTGGGCCACTGCCGGCGCCTGGATGATTACCCTTTTCGGTATGAGCTATACACTGGGTGCGGGCCCTCTGGCCGGCGCGGTGATTACCGCAGCTTTGCTGAAAAAGAAGGCGAATCCGACTTGCATCATGGCCGGGCTGATTTTGGGTGCGGTAACCGGATTTATCACGCTGCAAATCCCCACGCTGGTTTCAATCCCCGCAGGAGGCACGGTGTTCTCCTTCTCCATGTCCATCCTGGTTGCCTTGGGCGGCTCCTATCTTTTCAAGTCTAAGGCCCTTGTCGCAGATGCGGCCGTACAGTCAAATATTTAAATCAAACCCTGCCTGACACGCTTCTGAGGGAAATAGCAGCTTCGCAATTAACAAATGGAGGTCATTAAATAAATGTATATAAAACGAATGCCTTTTACAGAGGAAGAATTCAAGGGAAGGCTTAAAAAGGTTCAGGAAGAAATCAAGGCCAGGGGCTTGGACATGATGCTGATTCATACCCCGGAAAACATTTTCTACCTGACGGGCCATCACTCCGCCGGCTATTATATGTACACCTGTCTGGTTGTTCATCCGACAAAAGAACCGGTTCTGGTGGTTCGGTACGGCGAAGTGGGCAACGCCCTGATTTATTCCTTCTTAAACGAGGATAATCTGTGCATTTATGACGATACTGATGATCCTCTGGAAAAAACGGTGGAGGCCATTAAACGGCTGGAGGCCGCGCCAAAGAAGATCGGTACGGAAGAGACCTCTTTCTTCTTCAGTATCAAGAATTATAAAGCCTTGGCAGGTAAGCTGCCTGCCGCCGAACTGGTCAGCGCCACAGGGCTTGTGGAACAGTTCCGGATCGTCAAGTCTCCCGCCGAGCTGGATTATATCCGCCAGGCCTGCCGTGCGGTCAACGCGGGCATGAGGGCCGGTATGGACAAAATCAAAAAAGGCGAGAATGAGAACAATGTCGCGGCCGCCATTTGGCAGGCTATTGTTTCCAACGGATGCCAGCACGTGGGCATGGAACCCTTTGTGGCCAAGGGATGGAAATCCGGTTTGATGCACAATGTCTGGTCGGGCGACACGATTGAAGACGGCGACTGCATTTTGCTCGAAATTCCCGCAGCCATCAACCGCTATCATGGCGCCCTGATGAGAAGCGCCTATGTTGGAAATCCCCCCGCAATCATCAAGGAATGGTCCGCTGTCTGCATTGAATCGCTGAATGCAGCACTCAAGGCAATCAAACCGGGGGTCACCAGCGGCGACGTGGACGAAGCGTGCCGCGGCGTCATCGAAAGAGCAGGCCTTTATGATCATTTCAGAAAGCGTACCGGTTACTCCATCGGCTGCGCGTTCGCTCCCGACTGGGGTGAAGGCCATATCTGCAGCCTGCAAAAGGGTGATAAGCGCGTTCTGGTCCCCGGCATGGTCTATCATATGCCTCCCGCCATCCGGATGCTGGGCGAATTCGGAGTAGGCTTCAGCGAGACCGTGATCGTCACAGAAAGCGGCTGCGAGATCTGCACCGATTATCCGCGCGAATTAATCATCAAATAAGCGCAAGACTCTGTTCCCGTTCGCTCCTTACCAAACCGATATATGCTGCTGCAGAACCCCAAAACAAGACGGACACCAATATCCACCTGGTGTCCGTCTTGTTTTATCTCAATAGTCTCTGTTGTTTCCATCTTTCCTGGAACAACTTTTCGCAGGAAAGGATATTTAATGATTGAGCTTATTGCGTTTCAGCGAATTCTTCAGGTGCCACAAAACAGTGGCGCTTGCCTTTTCCGGATCGCGGGTTTCCAGACTGTCCAGCAGTTTCAGGTGTTCCTTGGTGGAGATAATCACCTGTTTTGCAATGGTCTTTTCATTTTTCTCCGGCAGGGCTTGCTCGACCAGATAACGAAAACGGATGGAAAAGGAACAGAGATTGCCGAGTATGACAGCCAGGACTTTTGAATCGGCATAGGCAAAGAGCATCTCGTGCACGATCATATCGGTTTCAATGAAAGTATTGAAATCACTTGGATTCCGAAGCAGGTTTTCCAACTGCTCGCGGACGTCGTCTATTTTTTCCTGCGGGATGTTCTGAACAGACATCCTGACAGCATAAGGTTCAATGACCATTCGGAGATCATTTATGACCTGATAATCCTTTGGGCTTCCTACGGCAACACGGGGGCGTTTATAGGATTCAAGGTCGATCAAGCCGTCCTGATTGAGCATGGATAACGCTTCACGGACCGGTGCCCGGCTGGTATGAAGCTGTTTTGCCAGATCTACGATATTTAACTGCTGACCGGGTTGGAGGTTCCCCATGATTATCTCCGTACGTAAAGCATCGTATACACGTTCTTTTAACGTTATCTGCTCATCAATGCTTTTTAACAGTCCCATCCGATATCTTACTCCTTTGAATTCCGGCAAATTATTATGCTCAATAAATAGTGTCTGCTGAACAAACAAATTCATCGGTTTGTTCGCGCTGCAGTGCCGCGCGAACCATTGAAAACATTCTGTTTTCAATGGTTGCAGCACTCTTTAATGTCTCACGGAACCGGCGCGATAAAAAACGCGCCGCCTCAAATGCAAGGTTTTTGCGGGATATCCCGCAAAAACCTTGCATTTGAGGAAATCAAAAATCCTTGAAATCGAAGAATACGTGCGTATTCTTCGATTTCCTCTCATTTTTGATTTGTTCAGTGGACATTAAATAACTATTTATGGATTAATGATAAGGCTTTTGAGCGAAAACGCAATATGCGATATCAGACAGTCTGCATCCTGTTCCGCCGTTCGGCTCCGCTGTTATCCATCCTCCCGCGCTTTTCGGGGCGCTGGTCAGGGATTCCGCTTCCCAATAAAATACGCCAGGCTCATCCACACGAGTCCGGCGTATTTGCTTTTATCCGTTTACATGCGATATTTTACCAAGCCGGAGCACCGCCAGAAAAATGACATCCCGGTTCTTTCAGCCGCAGAAGCAGATTATCCGGTGATGGGAACGTAAGTGTCCGCAGCACCGCAATTCAGGCATGCTTCTTTCGCAAAGCCTTGTTCCGAACAGATCTCCGCCATCTCATGCATACAGCCATAGTTGCCGCATACGGTGCATCTGAAAACATGGTTTCGGCATGGCTGCCCGCTTATTTCACCCGTACAGCGAGGAATCAGCGCAATCTCTTCTTCTTCCATCTCAACAAAACGTTTATGGTTCATGCGGCCATTTCCCAACCAGTATTTGCTTTTGCTAAATTCTCTAGCCATACCATTCTCTCCTCTCAAAAACTCAAGTGCAACTTGGCAGTTTGAAGGATTGTTCGTTCTCGCTGTTATTGTATCATGTTACAAATTATATTGCATTACTTTTTGATTGTTTGTCTGTTTTTCAGTACGAAACTGCTTTTTTTGAAAACAACCGCGAAAATAGTCTGTCAATTGATAAAATGAGAACGCAAAACGCGGGGGACAGCGGTTTTCGTACTTACAGTTCAATAATATCTTACTGCGCCGGAAATCATCCGGTTACGCATTTTCCTTCTCTTTGCTGTAGGCCGCCATCAGGCGGTATGCTAATTCTCCGGACTGGATCAGTTCCCGGATGCTTGCGGTTTCTTCCAGCGAATGGGCCGCTGTGTTGCCCATTCCGAAGCTGACGCAGGGGATTTTGGCTCCCACAAAGATATTCCCGTCGCAGCCTTCCATAATGGAGGTCAGTTCCGGTTCAATCCCCATTCCCTTGAGCTCCTGCACGGCCAGTTCGACCAGGCGGTCCTGATCTGAAAAACTGTAACCGCGATGCTGGATTTCATAACGGATATCGAGCGTCGCTCCCGTGTCTTTAATCCGCGTCTTACAGTAATCCATGAAATAATCCAGGTAATCCATCAGTTTCTTTTCCTGCATGCTTCTGGCTTCGCATTTCATCATTACATGATTGCAGACGGAAGCGGGCTGGGTCAGTCCGCCGTGAATGACGCCCAGATTTGAGGTGGATTCCTTGTCCAGCCTTCCCTCTCGGATACCGGCCAGCATATTGCAGGTTGCCTTGATCGCATTGACGCCTTTTTCCGGGCTGCCGCCGTGAGCCGCTTTCCCGTATACGTCGATATAGAGCATTGCTTTAAACGGACGTTTCACGTCTATGCGTCCGATGGGGCCGGTGCTGTCGAAAATATAGCACAGTTCTGATTGGAGCTTTTTCAGGTCATACAGCCTGGCTCCCCAGATACCGGCCTCTTCGCATACTGATAAAACAATTTCGATGGTCGAATGGGGCTTTTTGCTGGCCACCAGCCGGCGAAGCCCATCCAGAATGACGACCAGGCCGGAAACATTATCCGCTCCCAGAATCGTCGTTCCATCCGAAGAAATACGATCGTCCTGAATAACCGGCTTAACTCCGATGCCGTTATCCACCCGGTCCATATGGGCGGAAAGCATCAGGCAGCCCGGCAGTTCTCCCGGCAGGTAAGCGGTTATATTGCCCGTATTTCCTTTGGTTTGCGCCGCGGCGTTGTCTTCGGAAATCGTGCAGCCAAGCTCTTTCAGCTTTTTGATCATATAATCTGCTACTCCGCGCTCGTTGCCGGAGGAACAGTCAATTTGAACCAGTTCCAAAAATTCCCGAATGATCGTTGGGTATTGCTCCATGTTTTTCTCCTTCCGCTGACGACTGTGATCTGCCCTGGAATCTGCGATTCGAGTGCAGCGATCACAGCAGTCCTATTGCTGGGACATTTTAGCTCTTTTTCTCTTTTTCTTCAGCAGTCTTCCGGAAAGTATGTCATACTGTCCCGAAAGCATCTCCTTGATTTCTCTCGGGGTCTTCCCAAACAAAGAGATAATGCCGTTGGGTAAAAAGGCCAGTGTCAGAATGACGATGACTCCGTAGAGAATCATTCGAAGCTGATCCGTGGAACGAAGCAACTCCGGCAATGCGGTCAGAAGAACGGCTCCGACAATCCCGCCTTCCAGGCTGTAAAGGCCGCCGACAATTGCCATGGAAACCAGGATAAGAGACGGCTGCCAGCGGAACTGTTCCGGGCTCAAGTATCCGATAAAGGGGCCGTAGAGCGCTCCGCCCAGCCCGGCAATCGCGGTCGCCATCGTGAACGCAATCTTTTTATACTTTCTGGTATCGATTCCGAGGGACTGCGCCGCGTCTTCCGATTCTCCGATAGAAAGGAAGAACCTTCCGTACCGGGATTTCGAAACGCGCTTCACGGCAATATACGTGATGGTCAAAAAGGCGACGCATAGGATAAAATAGGGCTGCAGTTTAACAAAATCAAGCGGTCCAATCTTCGGCGCCTTAATTCCGGTAATGCCGAACGGCCCGTTCGTCAGCCAGATCATATTTAAAAGGAGCACATAGATGATCTCACCAAAGGTCTGTGTAACAAGGGCAAGGTAAGATCCGCCTTTTAACTTCAAAGTCGGGATGGAAAGGATAAATCCGAAAAAACCCGAAAAAGCCATTGCGACAGGGATGGTAAGCCAAAACGAAACGCCGAGCTTCGTCATGAGGATCGCAGACGTATAGGCTCCGATGCCCAGAAATGCGGCCTGGCCCAAATGAAGCTGCTTTGCATACCCGGATATCACAACGATACCCAGAACAGCGACTGCGTTGATGACGGCATTAATTCCTACATATACAAAATAGGTGTTGAAAGAAAGGCCAATGACAAACAATAACACAGCGGCCATGATAATTTCTTTGCTGTGTGCTTTAATCTTACCCACGAATCTCCACCTCCTTCTTAAAGTTTTGTTTTAACGCGCCTGAAGATGCCATACGGGAAGATGGTCAATACAACGATTCCGGCGACATAAACGATCAAGTCTTTGTAAGCCGAAGAAATATAAGTGGAGGAAAGAGATTCAACAATGCCGACCAGAAGTCCGCCGGCCACGGCTCCCACGAAGTTGCCAAGGCCGCCGATGACCGCCGCGATAAAGGTCTTCAATGCCAAAGAAGAACCAAGTTCAATGGTGACTGAATACAGCGGGGAGAACAGCATTCCTGCGATACCGCCCAGGGCCGCCGTAATGGCAAACGTAGCCGCTCTGGTGTTCAGTACCTTGATGCCCATCAGGCTGGCGGTAGAAGGGTCTTCCGAGGCCAGTCTTAAAGACAGTCCGAACTTTGTCTTGGAAAAGAACAGCTGCAGCAATCCCAGAAACAATATTGCGATGACAAAGATGCAAATATTATTAAACGGAATCGGGATGCCGGCGACGGAAAATTTAATGTTGGGAAACACGTTGGTTAACGCGCGGGGCTGCGGCCCGAAAACAAGCAGGCAGATATTCGTCACAATGGTCGACAACGAAATGGATACCAGCATGAAGGTCAGGGCAGGCACCTTCCTGAACTGCTTGAAAATCAGCTTTTCTACCAGCAGCCCATAGAAAAGCATGGCTGCGATAACGATCGGCATGGCTGCCAGGAAGGGTATCTTGGCACCCACAACCACGGTATATAAGACAAACGCGCCAATTGTTATCGTATTACTATGGGAGAAGTTCAGATAGCCCAAGGCCTTGTACACCATTGTAAAGCCAAGCGCCGCCAAACCGTAGATCATTCCGATGGTAATACCATTAACAATTTGCAACCCGAAAAGTTGCATATAATCACCCCAGTCTACATTTATAAATATATTCGGAAGTTAAACGGCCTGAACTCGCCCGCTTTTGGAATCCGATCCCCATTCAGCCTGTCCTCTTCCAAAAGCGTTCCTTAGAAAAACAAAGTTCCGGAATATACTCATTTTCATTCTTTCATGGCTTCTATGATGGTTTCTGCATATACCTTTGCAGCAACAGCAATCTCGGCTACATCGATCCACTCGTCTGCCGTATGGGCGCGATGCAGATCCCCGGGGCCAAAGACGACGCAAGGAATATGCGCAATATTGATTAAAAAATCCGAATCGAAATGCGCCCTCAGCCCAACAATCCGCGCTTCTTTTCCCATGACCTTTTTCGTTGCTTTCTTAAAGCAGGAAACCAGCGGGGTATTTTCCGGCACCACTGCCGCAAAAGAACTGTACGTGCAGGTGGCCGTTGCTTTTAAAGTAGGATCCGTCTTTTGAAGGTTCCTGATAATTTCCGTAATCTGGTCGCAGAACTGCTGTCTGCTTTCTCCTTCGACAACAAACCTGGACACCTTCATCACGCATTTGTCTGGTACCACGGAAGAACGTGTTCCGCCCTCGATGACGCCCACGCAAATCGAACCGTTTCCCAGAAGCTCGCTGTGCCCCGGTTTTATCTTCGAATTGATCTCGCAGATGATTTTCACCATCGCGTTAATTGCGTTCACGCCGTCTTCCGCAGTGCTTGCGTGAACCGGGATCCCTTCGGTTATGACGGTCACTTCCGCCATGCCTTCGCCGCCCCGGCAAATCTCCAGGCTCGTGGGTTCCCCAACGATGGTCATATCGGCGGTAAACCCGTCCTGTATCATCTTCCAAGTACCCTTGTTCCGTTCGCCCTGAACCTCTTCCTGAACCACCGCGGTAAACACCAGCTCGCCTTTTAACTTCAGCTGGTCTTCCTTCGCAATGATTTCTTCCATCGCCATCAGCATGCCGGCGATAGAACCCTTGCAGTCACCCGAGCCCAGGCCGTACATTTTGGTATTTTCCATTTCGCAGCCGAACGGGTCTTTCGTCCAGCCTTTCCCAATGTCCACCGTATCCATATGGCTGTTCAGCGCAAGCACGATTCCGCCGTCTGAAAATCGTTTTCTGGCGATTACATTGCCATGACGGTCGATTTCGGTGGCCATTCCGATTTTGGAACACTTTTCTTGAATGTATTTTGCCAGTTCCGCTTCATTTTTACTGATCGCCATCTCTGGATACCCTAGCGACGCTCAGTGCAGTTCGTGGATCATCCAGACGTTTGGATCGACGTATGTGACTACTGCGAAATCGTCCCTGTCCATACCATTCCTCGTACCAGCACTACGGGCGGTGGAAGCAGTTCCTCAACGCACACCCTTCATTGAGGAGTTCTTGAGTTTCTGAGGGATGTGTCCATGATGTTGAGCATCATGGAGGATCGTGTGAACGATGCAAGGCAGCGACTGGAGTCCATAGACGAGTTCAGAGGGTTTTCCATCCTGCTCATGGTGCTGGCCAACTATCTGGCCGATCCCCACGTTGTTCCAGCGTGGCTGAAGCATGCCCCCGACATAGGATTCACCGTCATCGACATCATCGCGCCGATGTTCATTGCGGCCATCGGACTCACATTTGGTGCGTCGTTCCGAGCCAGGCTGGTCAGAGACGGCAGGCGCGCGACGATCGAGCATTTCGTGTTTCGGAACCTTGCTCTCATTGGCATTGGAGCTCTTCTCACGGTGTTGGAAAATGTCTGGGGACTCACTGCCGCCGGGTCGGATTGGGGAGTGCTGCAGGCTATCGGCTTCGCGGGGCTTATTGCCCTTCTCTTCATTGCGATGCCGGCGCGCCTGCGGTGGCTTGCAGGGCTCTTGTTGCTGGTCGCCTACCAGTTTCAGCTCAACAGTTTCTGGTTGGCGAATGTCCTGAGTTCCACACACGGGGGGCTCGAAGGCGCCCTTTCCTGGGGGGCCATGCTGGTCATGGCGACCGCGCTGGGAGACCTGTTCCATGATGTCCCAAAAGGAAGGCGCTGGTTTCCCGCGGCGTCAGCAGGCGTCCTCGTCCTGGGTCTCCTTCTGGCTTTTATCGTTTCGGTCAGCAAGAACCGTGTCTCAGCCAGCTATGTTCTGATCGCATTGGGTGCAAGTGACCTGGTTTTCTGGTGTTTCCATGTGTTCGACGAACGTTTTGGGCGCTCGATACCTATCCTCAGAGAGTGGGGGCACAACTCTCTGTTGCT
>Ga0209840_1000183_pt1 | contig 14042 bp, 16 predicted proteins | sample PersoiDNA2013190_FD_185802 | JGI IMG/M metagenome (GOLD analysis project Ga0209840, IMG submission 185802) | Permafrost soil microbial communities from the Arctic, to analyse light accelerated degradation of dissolved organic matter (DOM) -... | ecosystem: Environmental > Terrestrial > Soil >... | reverse complement strand
GCGCCACGAGGAGCGCCGACGTTCCAGCCTTGTCCCGCAAGGCGAAGCCGCGGCGCCGTTGATCACGCCTCGGGTGCGAGCGCGACGCGCGTCATCATGATGCAGGGTCGCGCGACGAGGGACCCCGATGTCGACAGCTACCTGCACATGAACGGTGTCTCTAGCCCCAGCCAGGCTTCGACACCCGGCGGCCCAGCGCGCCCATCTCAGGAACGTGAGCCTTGAAACGGCACTGAGTATGACTTATCATCATACCCGGAGGTGCATCATGGGTCGTTCGAAGATCGCCATCACACTCGACGAAGAGACGCTCAGCGCGGTCGATCGCCTGGTGTCTGAGCACCGCTTCCCAAACCGCAGCCAGGCCATCCAGCAAGCACTCAACGAGAAGCTGACGCGATTGTCCCACAGCCGCTTGGCGCAGGAGTGCGCGAAGCTCGACCCGGAGTCTGAGCGGGCTCTGGCCGAGGAAGGCATGAGTGGGGCGCTGGCCGCGTGGCCAGAGTACTGAGCGGCGAGGTCCGTTGGGCCGATCTGGACCCGACCCGCGGTCACGAGCAGTCGGGACGGCGGCCCGTCCTTGTTCTCAGCGCCGACGTCTTCAATGAGCGCTCGGGCACGGTGATCGCGGTCGCGCTGACGAGTCAGCCCCAGAGAGCCGGTTTTCCCCTGACGCTTGGGTTGGGCTCCGCGTGGCTTCCCAAGCCCTCGTGGATCAAGATCAGCCAGATTCGCACGCTGTCGGCAGACCGCATAGGCCGCAAGCTCGGGATAGTCTCTCCGGAGGAAGTAGCGCAGGTCATCGAGGGGCTGAACGAGATCCTGGGCACCTGACGGGCCGACCGCGTTGAGGCTGACCCACGGCGGCATCGCGTAGGATGCGAAGCGCACCACTCCCCGACCGTTCACCCCCGACGATGGAGACCAGGACGTCCTCGCCACCCGCACAGATCGCCGGCGCGCCGAGCGCGCAGGCCGGCCGCGACCTTGGCATCCTGGCGCTCGTCGTCCTGGGGCCTATCTGGGGCTACGGGTGGGTGGCCACCAAGGTCGCGCTCGGGTACTCGCAGCCGCTGACCTTCGCGGCGCTGCGCGTCGTGCTCACGGCGCTCTGCCTGTTCCTCGTGCTGATCGTGACGCGGCGCTCGCTGCGCCCGCCGCCGCTCGGCTTCACCACGGTCATCGGCCTGCTGCAGACCACGGCCTTCGTGGGCCTCGTCATCGTGGCGCTCCACAGCGGCGGAGCCGGCAAGGTCGCGGTGCTCACCTACACCATGCCGTTCTGGCTGGTGCTGCTGGCATGGGCGTTCCTCGGGGAACGCCTGCGCGGCGTGCAGTGGCTGGCCGTGATCCTGTCGTTCGCGGGGCTCGTGCTGGTGGTCGGCCCGTGGCAGATCCACGGCGTGACGAGCAGCGTGCTGACGGTGGCGGGCGGGTTCGCGTGGGCGGCGAGCGCCGTGGTCGTCAAGCTCATGCAGCGGCGGCACCACGTGGACGTGCTCTCGCTCACCACCTGGCAGATGGCCATCGGCTCGCTGCCACTCATTCTCATCGCTGTGCTCACGTACAGCGGCGGGCCCGATTGGACGGTGGGCTTCGTCTGGGGCCTCGCCTACAATGTGGTCCTCGCCAACGCGGTTGCCTGGCTCCTGTGGCTGTACGCGTTGCGCACGCTCTCGGCCGGCGCCGCCGGGCTCGGCACGCTGGCCATCCCCGTGGTCGGCGTGGTGGCCGCCTGGCTGCAGCTCGGCGAGCGGCCAACCGCGGTGGAAGGTGTGGGCATGGCGCTCATCGTCGGGGCGCTGGCGATCCTCGCGTTACGCGGTCTTGCGGCCGGGCGGCGCCAGCCGTCCCCGGCCGATGAGGAACCCGCGCTGCAGCCGGTCACGGACTAGAACACGATGGCCTCGCCGTCTTCGCGATCCGGAGCGTCCGTTCGATCGGACGCCACGCCGTCCCCGCCCCTCCGCGAGCCGGCCACGGCCGCCGCCCGCGGCCGCGACCTCGGCGCGGCCGCCCTCATCCTGCTGGCCCTGATCTGGGGCTACAACTGGGTCGTCATGAAGATCGGCCTGGGCTACGCCCAGCCGTTCGCCTTCGCGGCGCTGCGCACGTTTCTCGGCGCGCTGAGCCTCTTCCTCGTGCTCATCGTGCTGCGCCGCTCGCTGCGGCCGCGGGCCGTCGGCTTCACCATCGTCATCGGGCTGCTGCAGACCACGGGCTTCGTCGGCCTGCTCATGTGGGCGCTGCAGAGCGGCGGGGCCGGGAAGACCTCGGTGCTCACCTACACGATGCCGTTCTGGCTGCTGCTCCTGGCGTGGGCGTTTCTCGGCGAGCGGCTGCGCGGCACGCAGTGGCTCGCCGTGGGGCTCGCCCTGGCCGGCCTCCTTCTCGTCCTGAGCCCCTGGCGCCTGCAGGGCGCCTTCAGCAGTGTGCTGGCGCTGGCGGGTGCGGCCTCGTGGGCCGCCAGCGCCATCGTCGTCAAGACGCTGCAGAAGCGGCAGGACGTCACTCTGCTGTCGCTCACCACCTGGCAGATGTTGTTCGGGTCACTGCCGCTGATCCTCATCGCGCTGTTGACCGGCCACGGCGGACCAGAGTGGTCGGCGCCCTTCATCTGGGCGCTCGCCTACAACGTCGTGCTCGGCAACGCGCTGGCCTGGCTGCTGTGGATGTTCGCCCTGCGCAAGCTGTCGGCCGGGGCCGCCGGGCTGGGCACGCTGGCCACGCCGGTCATCGGGGTGGCCGCGGCGTGGCTGCAGCTCGGGGAGCGGCCCACCGCAGGCGAGGCCGCCGGCATGGCGCTGATCATCGCCGCGCTGGCCATCGTCACTGCGCGCGGCCTTCTCGTCGGGCGACGCGAGCGGAGCCCGCGGCGAGACGAGACCTCCGTGCCGCGCGCTCCGGACTGAGCGTCACTCGCCTGGCCGGCCCTTACGCGGCCTCGCTCAACCCGTCGTCTCGTCCAGCGCGACTTCGTAGATCTCGGCCGAGACGCGCGTGCCCCATCCCTTGTTGGTGGGCGTCATGCTCTCGAGGATGCGGTCGGCCTCGAGCACCTGGTCGCGGCTCTCACAGTAGACGCAGACCGCGACGTTGCCGTTGTGTCGGTCGTAGAGCATCTCGACCCTGCTCGTGACCTCGGCGAGCCTGGGCGGCAGCTCGTGCGTGCTCTCGCCGCGCTTGAGCGCCGCGATCCCATCGCGCATGAGCGCGCCCTCGGCCTCGATCTCATCCATGTCTCCGCCCTCGAAGCGGGCGATCCGCACGTACATCACTGCCTCCTGAAGTCATCAGGTGAATGTCGTCATCTGCTGACCCGGATATTCCCGCATGCCGCACGCCCTGACCGTTCGCGCCGGCGAGTCCCGGCGCCTAGCTCCTCGCGAGAGCCCGGCGCACGGCTTCGGCAAGCGCCTCCGGCGGCTGCGCGCCGCTCATGGCGGACTGCTCGCCCACAACGAACGTGGGCACCGCGCGGATGCCGCGATCGGCGGCGCGCCGCTCTTCGGCGCGGACCGCGGCGACCCGCACGTCTCCGGCAAGATTCGTGGCCGCCCAGCTGCGCGAGAGGCCGGCAGCCTCGGACACGGCCGCCAGCACTTCGGCATCGCCGACGTCCTCTCCGCGCGCCCAGTACGCGGCGAACAACGCGTCGGCGAGCGCCTGCTGGCGCGCCTCACCCTCCTCGAGGGCTGCCGTCAGCAGGCGGTGCGCGCCGAAGGTGTTGGGGCGCACCTTGATCTCCGCAAGCGCGACCATGGGGAGGCCCTCAGCCTCGGCCACCTCCGCGAGCCTTCCTCCAAGGACCTCCGCCGCGCCGGGTCCGTACTTGGCCGCGAGAGAGGCGCGCGGGTCCACGCCCTGCGGCGGGATCGAGGGGTCGAGTTCGAACGCCGCGTAGCGCCACCTCACGCGCGCCTCGTCATCACCCAGCAGCTTCAGTGCTCCTCGCCAGCGCTCCACGCCGACATAGCACCACGGTCACACGATGTCTGACCAGATCACGACGTCGATCACGGTCTCTCCCCTCGTAGTCGTCTGCCACCCGTGCCTACCCGGCGGCAGGCCTCTTCATGCACCGGGGGTGATAGTGTGTCCCCATGGTCGCGCGGAGATCGCCACAGAGCATCCTCGCCGAGGTCAGCGCGACGCTGGCCTCGAGCCTCGCCGCAGAAGACATCCTGACCACGGTCGCTCGCCAGATCGGTGAGGCCATGGGCGTCTTCTCGTGCGACATCTGGGAGTACGAGCCGGGCGCGCGGCACATGACCTTCGTGGCCACCTGGTGCGCCGCCGAGGAGAACCCGTACGGCGACGCCGTGGGAAACACCGCTGAGCTCGACGACTGGGACAACATGCTGGCCGTCGTCGAGGGCCGGCGGACCGTCGAGCTGCACAGCGACGACCCCGACCTGCCGCCCACAGACCGCGCGTCCTTCGACAAGTGGGGCTTCCAGACCACGATCGACACGCCGCTCGTCTACGGCGATCGTGTCATCGGCGTGCTCGGCCTCGTGGAGACGCGCGAGCTGAGGCGCTTCACGCCGGCCGAGCGTACGCTCTTCGGGCAGCTCGCCGTGCAGGCGGCCATCGCCATCAACAACGCCCACGCGTTCCGGCGGCTGGAGGAGCAGAACCGCCAGCTCCAGGCGCTGCGCGAGATCGGCGACGCCCTCACCTCCACCCTCGTGTTCGAAGAGGCGCTCGAGGTGATGGCGCGCGAGGCGGCCGAGGCGCTCGGGGTCTCGCGCTGCATCATCAACGAGTACACGGAGGGCGACGACGTGCTGACGCCGCTGGTGGTCTGCGAGCGCCTGCCGGGAGGCGGCCGCCGCGGCCGCACCGGCCGCCTCCCGGCCCCGCGCCCCTCGGGCCGCGTCCTCCTCGGCCGCGGCACGCAGGCGGAGCAAGCCTCAGATCTCGAACTCGACGAAGCCGTGCGCACCGAGCTCACCGAGCGGGGCGAACTCACCAGTCTGAACGTCCCACTGATCTACAAGGGCCTGCCTCTGGGCCTCATGCGCCTCATCGAGACGCGCCAGGAGCGCCACTTCACCTCCGCCGAGATCGAGCTGGCGCGCGGCATCGGCGAGCAGGCCGCGCTCGCCTTCCAGAACGCGCACCTCTACCGCTCGCTGCAGGAACAGGCCGACACCGACGGGCTGACCGGCCTCTGCAACCACCGCCGGTTCCGCGAGCGGCTCTACGAGGAGTTCGTCCGGGCGCGCCGCTACAACCTGCCGCTCACCCTCCTGATGATCGACATCGACGACTTCAAGGCCTTCAACGACGACTACGGCCACCTCATCGGCGACGAGGTGCTGCGCATCGTCGCCAGGCTTCTGCAGACCGGGCTGCGCCAGAGCATCGACCTCGCGGCGCGCTACGGCGGCGAGGAGTTCGCGGTGATATTGCCCAACACCCCGCCTGAGGACAGCGGCTCGGCGGGCGACCTGCGGGTGCCGCCGGCCGCCGCCGGCCTGGCTCGCGCCAAGGCTCACCGCGGAGGCGCCGGCGCCGTCGCCGGTCGCATCCGCCACAAGGTCGAGATCACCGCCGCCCAGAAGGCCTGTGGCGTGCCGCGCACCGTCACAGTGAGCATCGGCGTCGCCCTGCTCACACCCGAGATGTACGAGGCCAGCGCGCTCGTGCGGGCCGCCGACGCCGCCCTCTACGAGGCCAAGCACTCCGGCAAGAACACGGTGGTGGTCGCCGGCTGACGCTGCGGCCGCAGCGGCCGCCTGCGCCCGCTTCGGCCGGGCGTCGCGCCTCAGCCGGTGTCGTTGCGGCGCTCGGGGGGCGGCGGTCCGGGCGCCATGAGGCGCCAGCGCCGCCACGGCGCGATACCCTCGATCTCGATCTCGAGCGAGAAGCTGAGGAACGTGCGGATGAGCACGATCAGGCCAAGTACGAGCACGTTCTGCATCGTCGGGTCCACGGCGACGGTGCGGATGAGGTCGGCGGCCACGAGGATCTCGAGGCCCAGCAGGATGCTCTGGCCGAAGTACGTGCGGATCATGCGGTAGACCCCGCTGCGCTTTCCCTGCAGGAGGTCGCGCAGGGCCAGGAACAGGCCGGTGAGAAAGCCGAGCACGAGCACGCCGATGCCCACGACCTCGAAGCCGCGCGAGACGCCGTCCATGATCTCCTTGAAGTCCACGCGCCACCCCTTCCGCGCCGTCTCAGTGATGGAACCCGCCGCCAGCCCTCGCCGTGTACCGCGGCGCCGGCAGCTTCTCCAGCTCCTTGACCTTCTTGCGCAGGTCGCCGAGCAGCATGTCGGCCATGTCCATCGTGAACCCGCGGCGCACCACGACGCGCAGCGCCGCAAGATCCTCACGGTTCTTCGGGAACGTGTAGGCCGGCACCTGCCAGCCGCGCTCGCGCAGCGCCGCCGAGACGTCGAACACGGTGAAGTTCTCGACGTCGTCCTTGAGCTTGAGGGCGAACACCGGCAGCTCGTCGCCCTTCGTGAGGAGCTCGAACGGGCCCATCCTGGCGATCGCCGCCGACGTGTACAGGGCCACCTTGCGTGAGTACGCCTGGACACGCTTGTAGCCCTCGAAGCCGAGGCGCAGCAAGTTGTAGTACTGAGCCACGACCTGCGAGCCGGGCCGCGAGAAGTTGAGGGCAAAGGTCGGCATGTTGTCGCCCAGGTAGTTCACCCAGAAGATGAGGTCCTCGGGCAACGCCTCGGCGTCTCGCCAGATCGCCCAGCCGACGCCGGGGTACACCAGCCCGTACTTGTGCCCGGAGACGTTGATCGACTGCACGCGCGGCACCCGAAAGTCCCACTCCAGGTCGGGGTCGAGGAACGGCGCGACGAAGCCTCCGGATGCGCCGTCGACGTGGATGGGGATGTCGAGGCCGGTGCGCTCCTGCAGGTCGTCGAGCAGCTCCGACGTCTTCTTTACGTCCTCGTAGCTGCCGTCGAAGGTCGAGCCCATGACCACGACCACGCCGAAGGTGTTCTCGTCGCAGAGCTTGACCGCTTCCTCCGGCGACAGGTGATAGCGGTCGCCCTCCATGGGCACCAGGCGCATCTCCACATCCCAGTAGTTGGCGAACTTGTCCCAGCACACCTGGACGTTGATGCCGGTTACGAGGTTGGGCTTGTCGTATGGCTTACCCTCGGCCTTGCGCCGCTTCTGCCAGCGGCGCTTGAGCGCGAGGCCGCCGAGCATGGCCGCCTCGCTCGACCCCGTCGTCGACGTTCCCGTCGCCTTCTCCGGGTCGGGGGCGTTGTAGAGGCGGCTCAGCATGTTCACGCAGCGCATCTCCATGGCCGCCGTCTGGGGGTACTCGTCCTTGTCGATCATGTTCTTGTCGAAGGTCTCGGCCATGAGCTTGTCGGCGTGCGGGTCCATGTACGTGGTGACGAACGTCGCCAGATTGAGGCGCGCGTTGCCGTCGAGCATGAGCTCGTCGTGCACGATCTGGTAGGCGACCTCGGGGGCGATCTCCTCGATCGGCAGCTGATGCGTGGGCACGCGGCCCATCTCACGCGTGAAGACGGCCCCCACCGGCACGTCGTGCCGGTGCGGGCCGGGGCCTTTGGGGTGTCGCAGCGCCATCTCGAGGGCCTCCGGGTCTCGCGGTCATGTCCGGCACAACCTACCCGAGCACACCCTCGCTTGAACCGATACGGTCGGCTTGGCTAGTGTGGCCACATGGGCGATCCTCGGCCGGCCGAGAGAGCCCCGCTGCCGGTCATCGGCGACCCAGTCGCGCCGGATGGCTACAGGCTCGTCGAGCAGCGCCGCGTCCTCGGCAGCGTGGTGTCCGCGGCGAGGGAGTCCCCTGAGGGCGAGCGCCTCGAGTGGACGTCGCGCGGCCACCGCAAGGGCCGGCCGCCGGCGACGCCGGCGCGGACGGCGCCGACGCGAGACGCTGGCCGGCGCGTTTCAGCCCAAGCGGTCGCGCCGGGTCATCTGACGCGAGTGAGGGGCGGCGGGGCGCTCGCGAGCGCCCCGCCGCCCCCTGCGTGACACGACCGCCGGCATCAGATAGCGTCCGCTTATGTCGAACTTCTCCTTTGCTGGTCTCCTGCCCGGCTGGCTCGAACTCATCTTCTTCATCTACTTGACGTTCACGATAGTCTTGCTCATCATGGATGACCGCGAGCCGTCGATCACGCTCGCCTGGCTGTTCATCCTCATCTTCCTGCCGCTGATCGGCGTCTTCTTCTACATCTTCTTTGGCCGCGACTGGAAGGTCGTGGCGCAGCGCAAAGGCTGGATCCAGACGCTGAAGCGGGTCGAGACCGAGGAGATGGCGCCGATCTACGAACGCAACGCCGGGGCCGGCGAGCGCTTCGAGCGCGAGTGGGCAGGCACGATCGCCGTACCCGTCTCTCGGGCGATCACCAGCGAGAACGTGTCGACGGTGCTGCCGGCCGCGTCGGTCGAGCTGTTCATCACCGGCAGGGCCAAGTTCGCGCGCCTCAAGGAAGACCTGGCGGGAGCGCAGCGCTTCATCCACCTGCAGTACTTCATCTGGGAGCGGGACCGGCTCACGGCGGAGATCGTCCCCATCCTGCTCGACCGTCTGGCGGCCGGGGTCGAGGTCCGCATCATGTACGACTGGGTGGGCTGCATCTCGTTCAAGAAGCGCGAGCTCAAGCAGCTCGCCAAGGCCGGCGCGAAGGTGCGCGCCGACATCACCGACCTGGCGCGCATCAACTACCGCAACCACCGCAAGATCGTCGTCATCGACGGCGAGATCGGCTACACCGGCGGCATGAACGTGGGCCAGGAGTACATCGACGGCGGCGAGCGGTTCGCCACCTGGCGCGACACCCACATGCGCCTCACCGGCCAGGCCGTGGCAGGACTCGAGAAGTTGTATGCGTCCCGCTGGTTCGAGCACAAGAAGGACCACGAGGACCTCTTCGTCGAGCAGTACATGCCGGCGCCCGACCCGACGGCCGTGGAGACCGGCACGCTGGTCGAGATCGCCGCGCAGGAGGTCGAAGACCCCTGGAGCGCGGCCCGCCGCGCGCACATGGTGGCCATCGGCCAGGCCGAGAAGTCGGTCTGGATCCAGTCGCCGTACTTCGTCCCCGACTACAGCGTCTACGACGTGATGATCAACGCCGCCCTCAGCGGCATCGACGTGCGCTTCATGATGACCGGCGTCCCCGACAAGCCCATCGCCCTGTACGCCGCGCAGACCTACTACCGCAAGCTCATCGAGGCCGGCGGCAAGGTGTACCTGTACGAGGCCGGCTTCTTCCATGCCAAGACGATCGTCGTTGACGGCGTCATCAGCGCCGTCGGGACGATGAACATGGACCAGCGCAGCCTCAAACTGCACAAGGAGCTCATGGTCTGGGTGTTCGCCAAGGGCTTCGCGCAGCAGTGCGCCGATGCGTTCCTCGCAGACATGGAGAACTGCCACGACGTGACGCTGGACGACGTGCTCGCGGTCAGCCGCCTGAAGAGGTTCCGCAACCAGGCGGCCCGGCTCTTCTCCAACGTGCTCTGAGGCGGCCGGCGCAGGCGCCATGCCACCGGGCGACGACAACCGGCTCGAGGTCAAGGCGATTCGCGCGCAGCCACGCAACGCCGTCCTCAAGCGCGTCGTGGTGCTGGGCGTCACCGGCGTGGGCCTCTACATCGTGTGGCCCAACCTCGCCAAGGTCTTCTCGGCCGGGCCCATGCTCGCGACCGTCAGCCCGCTGTGGGGCTTCCCCCTCGTCGCCGCCGAGGCGGCGAGCTTCGTCTGCATGTGGGCGCTGCTCCGCCTGGCCCTCGACGTGAAGCCGTGGTTCCCCATCGCCACCGCGCAACTCGCTGGCAACGCCTTCAGCCGCATCGTCCCCGGCGGGGCGGCAGCTGGGGGCGCGATGCAGTTCGACATGCTCAGCACGGCCGGCATCGCGCCCGCCCGCGCCGCCACCAGCGTCACCGCCGTCTCGCTGATCTCGACGGCGACGCTGCTCGGCCTGCCGGTGATCAGCATCGTCGCCATCCTGATCACTGGAGCTTCAGTCGAGCACAACCTGTTCCGGGCCGGCTCGATCGCCGTGGTCGTGTGCCTGGCGGCCATGGCCGGCGGGGCGGTCCTGCTGTTCGCCGACCGCCCCCTGCTCTGGCTCGGCGGCGTGATCGAGCGGGCGCGCAACCGCGTGCTGCGCCGGCGCCCGCCGCTCGAGGGCCTCCCGGAGCGCCTCGTCGACGAACGCGACCTGATCCGGAGGGTGCTGGGCGCCGGCTGGTGGAAGGCGCTGCTCTACAGCGCCGGCAACTGGCTCCTCGACCTCACGGCGCTGCTCATCGCCCTGGCCGCCGTGGGCGCGCAGCCGCGCGCCTCGGTAGTCCTGCTCGCCTACGTCGTGGCCGCCTTCCTCGGCATGATCCCGATCACGCCGGGCGGCCTCGGCTTCGTCGAGGCCGGCCTCATCGGGACGCTGGGGCTGGCCGGCATCGGCGCCGACCAGGCCCTGCTCGCGACGCTCGTCTACAGGCTCGCGTCGTACTGGCTGCCGATGCCCGCCGGCGCCGTGGCGTACTTGCTGCACAAGCGGCGGTACGGCCGAGGGCGCGGCGGTACGGCCGGCGGCTGACGCGCGGCGGCGCGGCGGCTCCTGACGCCCTTCTCAGCTCTCGTCGGGCGCCTTGCGGCGGCCGTCGACCAAATGCGCGACGGCGAGCACGGGGTGCGCCTTGATCATGCGCGGACCGCTGTACCGCATCACCTCGCGCACGCGCTCGCGCATGGCCGGCTTGTAGCAGTGCGTCCGGCACGCGGCGCAGGTCGGCTTGTCGGCGCCGTAGCGGCACTGCTGCAGGCGCAGGCGCGCGTAGGCCATCAGCTCCGCGCAGTCGGGGCAAAGCCCGTCCGCGTCGCGCGAGGCCCCCTCGCCGTGATGGTCGCGGCAGTACATGGCGATCATCTCGGCGATGGTGCGCTCTTCGCGCGCGAGTCGTCTGGGCGGGCGGGCGTCGCTCATGCGACAGTGATACCCCAGCCGGGGGCGACGACGCCTTGACTCTGGTCAGGACGGGCGCTGCGGCGGTACGGCCGCGGCGGCGGCTGCGGCGTCTCCGCCGCGGCCGTACCGCCGCGAGAACCACGCGTAGGCCCCGGCCCCGACCGGCAGCGGAAGCCAGTACGACACCAGGCGATACGCGAGCGTCGCCAGGATCGCCGGCCCCGCTTCCACGCCGGCCAGGCCGTGAAAGCCGACCAGTCCCAGCTCGACGAAGCCGAGCCCACCGGGGGTGATCGGGGTGATCATGAGGATCTGCGCCACGGCGTAGGCGAGCAGTACGAGCAGCGGCGACACGCGGGCGCCGGACGCGTACAGGGCCAGCAGCAGCGCCGCGAAGTCGAGGGCTCTCTGACCCAGGGCCGCGACCAGAGCCTGCCACCAGGCGCGGCCCAGCACGGAGCGCACCACGTCGCGTTCGTGCAGGATGCGGTCGCCGTAGCCCACGGGCCGGGAGTGCTTGCGCCGAACCAGCGAGCTCAGGCGGTCGAGCACGCGGCCCAGGAACGCCAACGGTCTGTCCGTGGCGAGCACGAGGACGGCGAACGCGACGGCAACGACAGCATGCCCAGGCCCAGGAGCGCCACCCGGCGGAGCGTGCTCTCCAGCGGGATCGCCCCGAAGAACAAGGGTATCGCGAACAGCGGCAGCGCCAGGATCGTGCCGCCGCTGATGATGTTCACCGCGGTGATGCCCGTCGCCACTCTGCCCCCGCGCACGCCGGCCTGCACGAGCATCTGATACTGGAGCGCCCCGGCTGACGCCGCCCCGCCGGGCACGATACGCCCGAAGGCGCTGCTGGCCAGCTGCGACGCCCCGATCACGAACCAGCCGCGCACGTGCAGCACGACGCGGTACAGCACCCACACGCAGAAGAAGCTGCCGGCGACCGCCGCGACCATCGCCGCGTACCAGCCCGGTTCGATGATCCGCAGCCGCGGCCACGAGGAGAAGATGTCCATGAGGCTCGGCCACACGATGTAGAGGCCGACGAGCGCCAGGATGAGGAAGGCGACGCGCAGGATGATGACCCGGCGCGGCCACCTGCGTAGCTCGAGCGCAGGGGCGGCGGCCTCTGGCGGAGCGCCCGGGCCGCCCTTCACCGGGCGGTCTGCCACGCGGCCTGCCAGAGCGGCCCGGCCGCGTCCCACACCGGCTGCCACACGGTGATCTTGCCGGCGGGAGGTTCGCCGCAGGTGAGCTGCACGGCCCTCCGCCAGTACAGGCGCACCTGCCACACGTCTCTGATCTCACTCCAGGGCACGAAGATCGCCGCCTGGACGCCCTGCGCCGGCGGCCGCGCCTGCACGTACAGGCCCGCTTGGCCGACTATGAGGGTGGTGCACCAGTCGTATCGCATCGTGCCGCCGAACTCCGTGCACTGGTTGTCCCAGCGCGTGCCCTCGGGCTCAGCCGTACTCGGGAATCGGGCAGCAAGGTCGTCGCAGCCGCCGAACTTGTTGAAGGCACGCGTGAAGATGCTCATGACTCCATCACGCCATCCGAAGAAGTGCCCGCTCGCCAGTGTCTGAGCGAGTGGGCGGCAAGGCGCGGCGAGGGGTAGCCGGATCGGCGCTCAGCCGCAGCCGTCGCAGCCGCAGCCCGGGCACCCGCGCGCAGCGGCGTCGGCCCGGCCGTCGCCCGTGTCGCCGGGCGCGGCGGCGGCGGACGAGCCCGCGCCGGCGGCGGCCAGCGCAGCGCGAAAGCGCCGGTACGGCTCCACGGGCAGGCAGGGATCGCACTCGAGACAGCCGTGCGGCGCCTGCTTGCCTGCGGCCAGCAGGCGCCGCACGTCGGCCTCGGCGTCGCGCACCTCGTCGCCGGGCAGGCGGCGCAGGTCGGCGAGCGCCTGCGCGGCGACGCCGAGCAGGCACTCGCAACCGGCGCAGCCCTCCACGGCGGCGATCTCACCGAGCTCCTCGCGAAGCTCCCTGACTGCGGCCTCGGTGGTCATGACCGGGTCATTCCCCGCCGGCACCATTCCATGACTCGAGCGACTCGGCGATGCGCACCAACTCGTCGCGCGTCAGGTCGCCGGCGACCGTGGCGACGAGTCCGCCCTTCTTCACCCACAGGTGCGGCCAGACGCTGGGGTCCACCACCACGTGGGCGACGGCGCCGCGGTAGGCACCGCTCTCCAGGCGCACGTCGGTCGTGTGCGACGCCCATTGCCTGCGCATCTGCAGGTCCTGCTGCGGGAGGAGGGGGTCGGAGGTGTCGGTGCGCTTGCCGTTCAGGTCCGACCAGTTGTTGCGTCGCGGATCGACGCGTAGCGACATGAACGCCTGGTCGAACCCGCGTCGGTAGCACAGGGACACGATGATGTCCTCTCCATTCAGCGGCGAGCCCTCCAGCCCGCCGTGGTCCGCCGCGGCGGCAGCGGCGCGCGCGAAGCCCTCCGGCATCCATCCGGGGAACGCCGGCGCTACGGGACCCAGGAGGCGTTCGACCTCTGCGGCGGTCCCGAGCGGCAAGGGGTTGAAGCCCCAGTCCCTGGAAGTGACCTGCGTCCCGGGATAGACGGCACCGCCGTTGAGGGTCTCGTCCGCCGCCGGCATGGCCAGCACGAACAGCGACCGCTCCGGTGCCTTGTCGCCGGTCGACATGTCGAAGCGCGCCTCCCAGGTCATGCCGAATTGCGACCACTGGTAGGTGAGTGGCAGCCGAGTGGCCGCGTCGATCACGATCGTCAGCGGTTGCGGCGGCTCGTGACCCATGAAGACGCCCGTCGCCGTGATGACCTTGGCGCGAAGCACGTAGACCGAGCGGCCGTCCACGGACGCCGAGGCCATGCTTACCGTGGAGTCGGTCAGCATGGTGCGCAGATACGCGCGCAGCCGCAGAAGCGCGAAGGGCCCGTTGCCGAGTCCGAGGTCTGGTTCAGCCGGCGCGACACCGGTGTAATCGCTCCACATGTACCGGAGGGGCCGACCGGAGGCGTCCTGCAGCTCGCCCGCGCCGGCGGCGAAGTCAGGGCCGTAGTCGAGGATCTCCTGGGTCCGCCGGGAGGACAAGTCGTAGACAGCCGTCACTCGGTCGCCGACCG
>Ga0209840_1000180_pt1 | contig 14112 bp, 11 predicted proteins | sample PersoiDNA2013190_FD_185802 | JGI IMG/M metagenome (GOLD analysis project Ga0209840, IMG submission 185802) | Permafrost soil microbial communities from the Arctic, to analyse light accelerated degradation of dissolved organic matter (DOM) -... | ecosystem: Environmental > Terrestrial > Soil >... | reverse complement strand
CGAGAAGTTCGACTACCGCAAGGGCTACAAGTTCAGCACGTACGCCACCTGGTGGATCCGCCAGACGATCACGCGCGCCATCGCCGACCAGGCGCGCACGATCCGCATCCCGGTGCACATGGTCGAGGCCACCAACCGGTTCATCCGCGTGCAGCGCCAGTTGTTGCAGGACATCGGCCGCGAGCCGACCCGTGAGGAGATTGCCGCCGAGATGGGCACGACGCCGCAGAAAGTCCGCGAGATCCTCAAGATCAGCCAGGAGCCCGTGAGCCTCGCGACGCCGATCGGCGAAGAAGGGGACTCGCAGCTCGGCGACTTCATCGAGGACAAGCATGCCGTGAAGCCGGTCGAGGCGGTCAGCGAGATCATGCAAGAAGAGAAGCTCAACCAGGTGTTGAGCACCCTCACGCACCGCGAGCGCAAGGTGATCGAGCTCAGGTTCGGCCTCAAGGGCGAGCACCCGCGCATGCTCGAAGAGGTCGGCCAGAAGTTCGGCCTCACGCGCGAGCGCATCCGCCAGATCGAGGCCCAGACGCTGGCCAAGCTCAAGGCCTACCGCGACTCGCAGCGCCTGCGCGACTTCCTCGACTAAGGATCCGCGGCGGGGCGGGCGGGTGTGAGGTCATCGCCTGTCGGGAAGTCGATCTGCTGCGGCAGGCGCGGTGTGCGTCGTTCCGCCTACCGGATCCCGCGCTCTGCGTCCCCTCTGCACTCCATGCCAGCAGGTCTCTCGTGACCCTATCAGGAAAGCCCATCCCGAGCGGCGCGACGGGAGTCCTGCTCGGCTCGAGCGCGGCCTGCAACAAGTCGACCGCCGATTCGTTTCGGAGCTGACCTGACCCCATTCGTTGGTCCAGTGCTGGCGACAGAGTCTTGGCTGCATGCGGGGGTTTCTGGTCGGCAGCGCGTTGGCGCGCTTGCCAAAGCGCCTGCACGTGGCCTTGGTCTGGCCGCCAGACACGTCTCCATAACCTGTGACGCCGACTCCCGATGCCCCTGTCCACCCAGCCGTGTCAACTCCACATTGGACAGGAATCCCAAGGCCCCTCCCATCTGTCTCTGTACTGCAACTTGCGGCCAGCGGTTGTGGTGATTGCGACGGCGCCGGTGGAGAACGAATAGCCGCGCGCATTCTCACACGCTGGGAGAATCACTTGGGCTCTGCCCGCGAAGAGAGAGTTCGCCGTCGCCCGCATCCAGAAGCCAGAATGCTGACTCTCCCGCTGCGGCCGCAGCTTGACGCACCTTCGCGATGACTTCGCGATCGACAAGCCTCCGCACCCCGCGTCCCCCTCAGCCTGTGCCTGAGCCAGGGATTCCAGCTCGCCACGGGCGTCCGCGGTGACCTCCAGTTCGAGGCCGTCGCGCTGCTCCAGCTCGTCGACGGCCCCTTGCAGGTACCTCTCCACAAGCGACCGCAAGGCATCGGGCCCTAACGACTCGAAGGCCACCACGGCATCCGTTCGGGCGACGAACTCTGGGGACAGCAGCTTCGCCAGTTCTTGCCGCAGGGCCTCTCCCTGCCCGTCGGCAGAGGCGGGCTCGCGAGCCGGGGAGAACCCGAGCGGGTGAGGGGGCTCCGTGAGCGCGTTCGAGGTCATCACGAACACGTAGGGCGCAAACGAGACCGTGCGGCCGCGCGAATCCATGGCCTCGCCGGCGTCGAACACCTGGAGGAAGTACTGACGCACCTCGGGGTGAGCCTTCTCGATCTCATCGAGCAGGATCACGCCCTCGCGATGCCCCTCGACGAAGGCGAAGAGCGCACCGGGCTGTTCGTGGCCGATGAACCCCGGTGGGGCGCCGGTGAGCCGGCTTATCTCGTGACGTTCGCTGTACTCGTTCATGTTCAGCCGGCACAGGGGCGCCTTGGGACCGAACAGCGCGCTGGCGATCAGTTCGGCGGAGTAGGTCTTGCCCACGCCCGTCGGACCTGTGAAGAGCAGCACAGCAAGGGGCTGCTGCGACTCCCCGGTGTGACGTACCGACCCCAGCGTCGCGACGAGCTGTTCGACCGCCGCCTCCTGCCCGATCAACTCGCGCTCCAAGGCGGTACGGAGACGTCCCGCATCGATGCCCACCAGCGCGACGTCGACGCCGTACTGTTCTTGCAGAACGGCCTCGACGTGCTCACGCGTAAGCGTGAGGCCCGTCTTGGACGGCCCGGGGCCGCTCTGGTGGATGGTGGGCAGCATCGCAAAGGTCGCCGCGTCGTCGAGCAGGTCGATCGCCTTGTCGGGTAGACGCCGGTCGGGGATGTGAGCCACGGACAACTCCACGGCCGCGTTGACGGCAGCATCCGTGACCGTCAGGCCGGGATGGACCTCCTCGATGCGCTGCTTCCACTCGCCGACGATGGTGAGCGCAACGTCGGTCGTCGGCTCACCGACGATGATGGGGCGCCCGAACCTCCGCGCGAAGGCCGGATCCTGTTTCACGTGGCGTTCGAACTCCTCGGTGGTCGTGGCCGCGATGCAGCGCACGTGGTCACCGTCGAGCACCGGCTTCAGTAAGTTGGCGATGGTCGCGGAGTCGTCGCCCTGGCGCGCCACGGCCAAATGGACCTCATCAATGAACCCGACTAGGTTCGGGTCCTCCTGCAACTGGGCCACGAGCGCCTGGACCCGCTCCTCGAGGTCGCCGCGGTAGCGTGTGCCTGCGATGAGGTCGCCGACGCTGATCTCGATGATGCGCAGCCCACTCAGGCTGTCGGGCGCCTGCCCACTGACGCAGTACTGCGCAAGGCCCTCGACGATGGCCGTCTTCCCCACGCCCGCTTCGCCGATCAACAGCGCGTTGCGCTTCGTCGCGCGCTGCAGACGGCGCGCCAGTTGCTTGATCTCGCCGTCGCGGCCAACGATGGGCCGCAGGCGGCCCGCTGCCGCCAGCGCCGTCAGATCGCGGCCGAGGGACGAAGTGTCGCCTTCGCCGGAGGGCTCCGAGCGGGGCCGCGGAAAGCCGTGAGCCGCGGCGTCTTGCGGAGCAACCTGCGGCAGCGCCGACCCGTCGACCGCCGCCTTCACCAAACCGTGGGCCTCAAGCACCTCGATGAGATGCACGACGGTGAGCGCGTTGTCGCCGGCCTCGATCGCCCGTTCTGCCGCTTCGTTGAACAGCGCCCGCGTGGCGGGGGAACGATGCAGTCCCTTCACATCTCTCGCTGGCGGGTCCTCCCCGCGCAGCTCACGCTGGAGTCGCCGCCGCGCCTTCGTCAGTGTCTCGTCGTCCAGACCGAGAGTACCGCGCGCTGCGGAGACGCTGAAGGAGACCGTCGCCAAGTCGTCGGCGTCGAGCCTCAGGTGGGCGATCTCATCCGCGCAGAGTCCGTCGACGAGTCGAAGAATGGCCAGCAGCAGGTGCGGCGGTTCGATCTCGCCGACGCCGGCGTTGCAGGCGTCGACATTGGCCGCCACCCAGGCGACGCGTGCCGAGACGTGGAGCGTGAGCTCGCTCACCGCGAGCGAATCTCGAGCACAACGGTGCGGTTCCGCTGACGCCCGGCGGCGCTGCTGTTGCTGGCCACCGGGTCAGCCGACCCGGCGCTCGCCGTGGTGAACGCGGCCAGCGGTAGCTCGGAGTGCCGCCGCAGGAAGTCGGCTGCGGCGGCGGCGCGGGCGAAGCCAAGCGCCGCGTTGTCCACGTATGGGCCGCCGCCGCTTGGCGCTACGTTGTCTGTGTGACCGATGACCAGCACCTTGAGGGGGTCGCCTGCAGACGAGAGGCCGCGGGCGATGCCGAGCAGCGCCAGTTTCCCTCGAGGCAGGAGCACTGCGCCGCCTGGCGCGAACAGGCCGTGCTTGAAGGTCACGACCTGGGCGTCGCCTCGCGGTGCGAACATGGCTGCATCGGTCTTGAAGGCAACGGCAGGGGGCTGCGGCGCTGGGGTGGCCGTGTCGCTCGGCGTTGGAGATGGCGTTGCCGGGACCGTGGGGCTCGGTGAGCTTGTCGCCGCGGGACTGCTACTGGCCGCGGTTACGCGACCCGACCCGTTGTCGCCGTCGGCGACCGCGAGCAGGACGCCGGTCGCACCGGCGGCGATCACGGCGCAGACCGCCAGCACCGCCACGCCGAACCAGAGATTGAAGCGCAGCCAGTGCGGCCGACCGCGCAAGACCTCAATGCGTCGCAGACCGGCTGCGGCCGCTGGCGCCACGGCGTCGTCGTCCGGCACCTGCTTCCAATATGCCTCAGCGCCGTCGAGGTCGCCTTCTTGGGCCCGGATGCGCGCAAGAAGGTCGAGCCGAGACGCGCTCGCAGGCCCGGGCAACGCGGCGAGAAGGCCCTCCGCCTGGCCGCCCCGCCCATCTCTCGCCAGGGCAGCCGCTAGCGCGACCGTCACTTCTTCGAGCGGACTCAAGGACTCGACAGGTGCGGCAATGTCGATTACGTCAGGCAAGACTGCTCACAGCCGTCAATCCAACAACCAGCTTGTTGAATCCGGAGGAGGTGGCGGACTCGGGAGCAGCTGAGCGAGTTGTCTGTTCGCCGCTCGCAGGCCGTCCACGTCGCCGAGCTGAATGGTGCGGTCGGCCCGCTGGAAGAGCTCCGTGGCGCGGCGCTGATCCTGCATTTCGCTCGCTCGCTTCTTCAGGTTCTCCAACCACCACACCTGAGTGATGCCCTTGCTGTCAAGGATTCCCAGGACGAACATCCGCAGCTCCTCTACGCGCTGCTCCAGAGTCTGCACATCATGGCTGCGAATGCCCTCGCGCACCTCATCGACTAGGTGCTCAAATCTATGCCGGTCGTCCGTATCGCCGTGCTCCTCCACCAGGCCTTGGCCCGAAGTGATGAACTCCTCGGCAGAGCGCACGAGGGTGGGCCACTCGAGAGCGTCCTCGGCTCGATCGATCGCCTGCTGCAGATCACGGAGTAGCTTGTCACAGCGGTCCGCGGCGGCTTGATCCGTGACCATCGCAGCGGCGGATCGCTCCACATCCTGTACGAGCCGCTCGGCGTCAATGTTTCGGAGAGCCTCCTGGGCCTGCCTGTCCCCCGTTGCTTCAGCATGTTCACGTGCCTCTTCGAGTCGGGCTTTCTGCTCCTCGACCGCTACTGCCAGCTGGTCGGTATCCTGGGCGCCCTCGCGATAGTTGCTGTAGTCAATGCGCATCTCGTAGCTCTCATCCAGAATTGGGATGTAGACCTCAGCCTCGATCACCCGTGAGACGTCAATGCTCATGGAGACCTCCACCTCACTACCTGCAAGCACATCGCGAGCAATCTCAGTCGCCGGGATCTTGATGGCCCCCATGGTCTCGTTGCGGTCGGCGCGCTGACTCAGCCCCTCGATGAAGGGGACGTAGATGGTCTCATCGGCGCGGCCGGCGTGAGCATCGAAGGCGGTGCGATATCGGCCTCGCTTCTTGGCCGGCAGTGCGGTGCCCTTCAGGAAGAGCCAACTCGGGTTATTGTTGGCCAACCCGACCCCTATGTTGTGAGGCAGCGACGGCTCGGTGAACACGTTTCCAACTGTGTAGCTCAGCCGGTCAGGATCGACCTGCTGCAGAGTACCTTGAGCGTCCGCCAACTCCATGAGGAGGGTGTTATCTCGACCCTTTTCGGCCCAGAGATTGACCATGAATGACCCGTTAGGGCCGAGCCCGATCTTGCCGCTACGCCATTGCGGACGGGACTCCGCATTGACGAACTCGATCGTGAAGCCAGTCATGTCCGCGCCGTCGCTACCAGCAACGACACCGCCAACGAGGGGTTCGGTGTCGGCACCGATACGCTTGTACTCGAGCTTGACGTGATAGGTCCCCACGGCCGGTGTAGCACGCCCGGGCAGGTCCAACTTCTGGGTGCCGGCGAAGATCGCCGCGCCACGCGCGACGACCGTAAGCGGGTCGATGCGGAACACCAGTCGATCCGTCACACCGTTGCCGAGCTCGCCGAGCCGTTCCCTAACGTACGGAGACAGTGTCGGACCGCCGATCAGCAGCACTTTCTCAAGATCGTCCGGCTCTAACCCCTTCTCTGAGAGTACGCGGCGGGAGAGATGAAGGGACCGCTCGATGATCGGTTCCATCAATCGGTCGAGGTCAGCGCGACCGATCTCGTGGAAGAACTCCTCGACCAACAATGCGTCATTCGCGTCCTTAATGTCGTCGACCTGCGCCACGACCGTGTCGGAGCGCGAGAGCTGGATCTTGGCATCTTCGGCCGCGCCCTGAAGCTTGGCAATCACGCGGGCCCAACGCGGCGAGCGATCAAGCCCGTCCAGTCCGTACTCATCACGAAGAACCGGAATCAGTATCTCGTCAACGATCACGGCATCGATGTCCCCCCCGCCGAGGTTGTTGTCGCCGAGGTGATTCACGATCTGGAAAACGCCGTCACGCATGCTCACGACCGCGGCGTCAAACGTCCCGCCGCCCAGGTCGTAGACCAGCCAGAAGGCGTTCTCGTTGGCTTCCTGAAAGCCATACGCAAGCGATGCTGCGACCGGCTCTTGCAGCAGCGGGCTCAGCTTGAGGCCGGCCTTCTCCGCTGCGAGCCTCGTCGCGGCACACTGCGCCTGGTCGAAAGCCGCCGGAACGGTGATCACCGCCGCGGAGATCTGCTCGCCCGAGGCTTGCTGTACGTCTCCGCGCAGGCTTTTCAGCACCTCGGCGGAGAGGTCCTCGGCGCGAAGCACACGGCCATCTCGTGCAAACGCGTACGTGCGCGGGGTACCCATCGCGCGCTTGAACCCTCCGAAGGCATTTCCGGGGTCCTCGGCCACGCGTTTCTTCGCCCCCGACCCGACGACTAGAGCGCCGCGGGGGTCCAGCCACACGGCCGACGGCGTGTAGTCCATCTGGCGATTGTTCTTGATTACGCGGGCTTCAGTGCCCTCCAACACGGCGACCGCACTGTTGGTGGTCCCTAGGTCGATGCCGTAGCCGATGATGGTTCGCGTCATGCGTGCTCTCCTTCTGCGATGCCGTGGGAGGCCTTCTCCGGTGTGCCGATGATTACCTGACCCATCTGTACGAGCCGTTCGCCCACGTAGATCGATGGTTTGACCGTCTCGATGACGCGTTCCCGCGAAATGCCCGGCATGGGCTGGTACGCAAGAACGTTCAAGCCAATCGACCCGTACTCGGGTACTAGCTCGTTGGTGTGGTCTCGTATGTCCACCCCAGCTTCGGCCAACGTGTCCCACACAGACTCAAGGTGGCGGAACGGTTTTCGCATGTCCTCGAGAGGTCGACCTGTGTCGGGGTCGATCATTCGACGACGAAGGCGCCACAAGCCGATGCACAAGTCGGGCAGAGCGGACCCGCTCAGCGGAGGCAAATGACCCGCCTCGCGTGGCGTCGAGCGGTTTGAGCCGCGAGTCGCGTCGACGTCCGAGGACTCCGTAGTTTCAACACTCGTGGCATCGAGGGCTAGGCAGAGCGCCATGATCGCGTGCAGCACACGCTCCTTCGACCCCACGTCTCCGCGCCCCATGCGGAATTCCGTTGGCACGTAGAGCTCCCGCCATCGCGACTGCGTGCGGAAGGACGTCATGGTGACCACTTCACAATGTGTTGCCTAAGGACGTCAAATGAACGCTTGTACGCCTTGAACTTGGAGTTGCTGAATGGATCCGCGTACCACGCGCCCGTTGCGGAAGCGAAGCGCGCACCCTCGAGCGCGACACGCCGTGTGCCCCAGGAAGTCTGATATGTGCTCGTCCAGGAACGTATTTGGCGGGCCAACCGATTGAGTTTCGTGGCCAGCTTGGGTAAGGCTTGGATAGTGTTTTCGGCGTCGCGCTGTGGGCTGCCCAAACCCGCTTGAACAGCCGCGCGAGATCGTTCCTCTCCTGGTATCCCGCAACCGGCTTTTCTGATGAGCTCGAGGGAGTCGGTGCTTGAGTGTCGGAGGGCGGCTCAACATAGCCCGCCTGGCCGGAGGTGGAGCCGGAGCTGCTCGACGAGGTGTTGCCTCCCTCACAGGCCTGGCCTATGAGTCCGATCACCAGCAGGACGCCGAAGATTGCAGCGACGATGCCTCCGCACGTGACGCAGCCGCTTCTCTTCTTCTGGGGCAGGAGACGGGGAGTTGACACGTTCACACGCCCCGAGCGATGGGCGTCGTAGGCATCCTCCGCATCCGCGTTCTCGCGCGCCGTGTCAGTATTCTCAGCAATCCGATCGAGTGCGGCCTCGCCCTCAGCAATCTTGGCGGCACGTTCCAGCCAAGAAACCGAACCGCGGAAGTCCTCACTTTCGTTGACGTAGGCGATCGTCATGCCCAATACGGTCATCGCCACGTCATCGTGCAACCCTGTACGCGTGGCGTCGCCTGCTGGAAGCGCCATGTCCACGAGGAGGAGCAGCCGCTCTGTCTGCTCAAGGAACCGTCCGGCCGCCACAAGAATCTCGCGCGGCGCACCGTCGGGCTTCTTCTCGAAGGACCCATTGCTCGCCTTGAGACGCGCGCGAGCTGGGCCGAGTGCCTCACGGATCGCCCGCTTGATGTCTGCATGCGGAAGTCCAGAGTCCCACAGCTTGGAGAGCACCCGCCTGCAGGCGCCAGTCTGGCCGGCGTCGAAGTCGGCAAAAGCGAGGCGTGCGCTGACAGCGGCGAGCGCTTCAGGCAGGGTCTTCCGGATGTTGGCTACCGTTGAGTCGTTGAGACGAGGGTCATTCGTCTCCGCCACGCGCTCACGAAGTGCCTCCCAGAAGGCTCCGCTCTTCCTGAGTTCACCCCAACGCTGAAACGCGGTGTCCCAAAGCGTTGGCAGCGCTTCGCGGCCTACGTCGCTGAGATCGCCCAATCGCTCCTCATGTTCCGCATCGAGCGCCGCGACGTGCCACAGAATCGCGAGGTTGTGATGGGCAAGACCCCCTCGGCGACCGCCCTGACCCTCAGCCGCCTCCCAGATCTCTGCCGCGGCCTTCGGACCCTGGGTGCGGAGTGTCGGGAGCGCCGCGTCGGTCTCCGCGCCATCGCCCAGGGGCCAGAACCAAAAGAGCTCGTCGAGAAGCCGCTTCTCGGGATCACGAAGTCGCTGCACCGCCTCGCGAAGAACGTCAGACTCGGGCGGGGGGCAAGCGGCATCACCTGGTCACTGAGTTCGGCGGTGACACCGATCTTCTCGGCCATGCGGATCTTGTCGACCTGCCGACTGATCTCGCGCTGCGTCGCGTTGACCGGCAGTTGAGTAACGCGGAAGGCATTGATGCGATATATCTCGGGAACCGCTCCGGCGAGCAGATGCTCGTACCTTACGCCGCGCGCTCCCCCTCCCGCGCTGCCCTCGTCAACCACAGCCCCTCCGCCTGGTCGGTTGTTACATGGCGATGCCCCGACGCCAGAGCTGCACGGTGTACTCGTGCCGCTCGCGCAAATCGGGGCAGATGTTCATCCCTTGCTCCATGAGATCGGCCGCCTCAGCGAGGCGGCCGGTCGAACGTGCCATCTCCAAAGCGTCGCGTGCCATTGCCGCGCCGCGCTCCTTATCTTCATCGCGCAGGGAACCGAGCGCACTCTTGGTATCGTCAGGCGCTCCAACGGACTTGAGAACCGCGGGCGTGCCGCTCCGCATCGCCCGCCAACGCTCGAGGTCGGCGAGAAGTTCGCCGGCGTCGGCCTGGCGCTGCTTAGGGTTCTGGCTGAGCGCCCGCAGAACGATGTGGTCGAGCATCTCGTCGACGTCGAGGTTGATGCGGCTTGGCGGCACGAGCTGGCGATCGAAGCGCACCGTGTCGCCGCTCCCGTGGTCATTGACGTCACCGTACGGCAGCCGGTCGGTGAGGATGAGATAGATCGTCGCCCCAAGCGCCCACACGTCGCCGCGGATGGAGTCGCCCTGCCGCGCGCGGAATGCCTCCGGCGCTTTGAAGCAGCGCGTGCCCATGGTCGTCGCCGCCAGCGTGAGCGGGTTGACGTGCCTGGCGAGGCCGAAGTCGCAGAGCCTCGCTCGCACCCCAGAGGTGTCGTAGCCGATGAGGATATTCTGCGGCTTGATGTCGCGGTGCACGATCGGCGGGTCTTCGAAATGCGCCACAGACAGGCCGCGGCAGACTTGCTCCAGCACCTCGACCGCCGTCTCCACCGGCATGAAGCGCTCGCCGTACGACTGCCAGAACTGCTCCAGGCTGCCGCCGGCAACATACTCCATGGTGAAGAAACCGCAGACGCCGGCCTGCGTGTCCACCGTGTTGGCGTCGTAGACGCGGATGATGTTCGGATGACCGATGCTCGAGAGCAGGATCGCTTCGCCGAGCATCGTCTCGATCTCGTCGATGGTCATGCCAACGGCTTTGAAGACCTTCATGGCCTGACGCCCTAGGAAACGATGGCGGACGCGGTAGACCTCGGCGAAGGCCCCCTCGCCGAGCTTCCGCTCCACCTCGTAGGTGTCGCGGATCATCTGCCCATCACGAAGAAGTGGCATCAGAAGGTAGTTCGACCCCTCGATTGCGTTTCTGAAGCCCCAGGCACCGGCGACCGCCTGAGAGCGGTCGCGACTACGTGCATTCGCAGCCTATCAGAGAGGGGGACGGAAGAACGGGAGTCTCCGATCTGTATTGGCGTCCTCAACCGTGAGTACGTGCGAACCGGGTCGCCTGAAGCAGCCATGACCCGCTGGAGTGTCCAGTGTCAAGGAAGTTGGAGACTCAGTGCCTGAAGAAGGCGTTGATCTCCGCGGTGCACCACGAGCGGGATCCGGACCCCAGCGCCTCGTGCGGCCTGACCTCGTTGTAGAGCGCGAGGTAGGCAGCAAACTCCTCGGCGAGCTCCGCCGCCTGCTCGATCTCGCGCTGGAAGAGGTGCTCGTGGTTGAGCGGTGGGGGCGATCAACCGGGGCGGCAGCGCTTCCGTCTGACCAGCTGTTGCCGCCGGATTGCCGACAAGACGCCTCACCACGGCCCAACACACCTGAGCACGGCCGAGCACCGAGCTCTCGCGGAACCTTGGACTGTGCAGCACCTTTGCACACGAGGCACCACTGCCCGTCACGCCTTCCGCATGGTTCCTAAACCTGGTGTCGCTGGTTCGATTCCAGCCGGGGGCACCAAATATGCCTGCATATGGCGATTTCTATTTCGGCCATTCGGCTCGAAGCCTTCCGAATCGGCAAGACTGCCGACATTCTGCCGACGAGACTCGAAGTGACGGCGCGACACGGCCGACTACGCTTGAACAAGAATGTCTGCGGGTCGCCAGAGTGCCTGCCGCACTGTCCATGGAAATGGTGATCGTTTGCCCTGTCGCCGTGTCGTCACAAGCGCGTCTGCAAGCGCGTCGTGCGCACTGGCGCAGCAAGGCCGAAGGGCAGGGTTGGCACCAGTCTCACATACAGTTGTGATAGTGCTAGGCTTCTAGAGGGGAGGCGTCGGCAAGGTAGTGGGGGTGCCCATGTCAGAGGAACAGCTCAGTCGTCACCAGTTTGCTCCACCCGCTCGAAGTGCGTGGCAGCCTTGGCTGTTCGCGTGTTTGGCTACGCTCGGCGTGCTCGTGGTTTCAATCCTTCTCATGGGACAGCTCGGATTGCTCAACGTTCCTCAAGGCGGGGACGGAACCAAGACTATCGCCGCATCACTCGGACTCGTTGGAACCGTCGTTGCGGCCGCCGTAACACTGGTCGGGACGCTGCTCAAGTACTCATCGGATGAGCGCTCAGCTGCCAACTCCGAAATCCAGGCAAGCCGCAATTTCCAGCTTGCAAAGGAGGAAGCTTTCCAGAGTCGAATCGACATCGCCCTGCGTGCCGCGGATCTGCTTGGGGAGAACAACATGAATGCCTCGGAAGCGCAGATTGCCGGTGCTGTCTTGGCGCTGGTGAAGCTCGGCGAGTTGGATCTGTCAGTCGCACTGCTGGGCGAACTCTGGCCGAAGGACCTCGTCTCCATGCACGTCGCATCGCAGACTCTCCAAGCCGCCTTCGCCCAGGGCTCAAAGCACACCAAGCAGGACGCCGCTTGTGTACTCTGGCAGAACGCTTCTCTTATTGCTGAAGGCGATCTTCACATCTGGCCATTCGACAACCTCAAATGGCCGCTTGACTTCGAGTACAAGACCCGGCTCGCACTCCTACTCGCGGCAATTGAGTGGTTCAAATTCGACCTCGAACGAAGACATTTCGGCAGCGATGCCGTCATCGTCCTGTTCAGGGCGCTTGAAGACCCGTCAAGCAATTTGGCCGACATGGCGGCATGTGCCCTGAGGCCCTATGCAGCAGATGCGACTCGACCACCATTCATCCTTGAGGGAGGCGATGTTCTCTCGATTGAGATGATTCAAGAGCGCCTGACGAGCTTCGACCCGGCCTGTCCTGAATCTGCTCGGGGGGGACGGGTCGCGAAGGAAGTGGACGCCTTGCTGGCGATAGCGGCGCCGTGAGTGCCTCGCCGCTGGCCTGCGCTACTCCGTTGCCAACACCAGCTCTGCAATCAGCGCCGCGCCCTCCTCGTGCATCGCCCGCATCGCGTGCGAGTAGGTGTCGAGCTTGATCGGCGGGTGCTCATGCTGCAGAGGTCGGGTTGCCTCCCCCTACCACCAACGCTCGGTGCGTGCGTCAAACGTGAAGCGCTTGATGGCCTCGTCCGCCTCATAGGCGTCAAGCGCCTTCTCACGCATGGACCAGCTGCAGACACGCTTGCCCACGGGGTAGATTTCCAGCAGATGGCTCATGGGTAGCAGGTACGCCCGAATCAGGCCGGCCGCGTCGACCACCACCGCCAAGTAGGGGACGCAACCGAAGGCTTTGCAGGCAGCCTCCGCTTTCGTGAAGTTGTCCTTCGTGATGCTGACGGACGTGTGCTCCGTGCCCGAGGAGCGTGAGCGGCTCTTCACTGAGATGCCCATGAACTCGCCGGTGTGAGGGCTACGCGCAATGAGGTCGATCCCCGTGTGATCGACCTGTGCACACTCGAAGCCATGCTTGGACAGCCAGTAGAGCACGAGCACCTCTCCGAAGGTGCCGGTGATCTTCGAGTGACGTGTACTCTTCAGTATGTCCACGGTGCAGTGCCCGTGTCGGCACCACGTCGGCGTTGTGGCTCAGTGCAGCAAGAAAGGGTCGCGCAGAGGTTCGCGTGACCTGTGTCTGCGGGCCGCTCAGTCGTTGATGGCGCCCTGGATCTCGGCGACAGTCCCTTCGCTTGGTAAACCGCTCGATAAGGTGACGACCATGACGGTCGGCCCGAACGACTTCGCTGCCGCAAACGCAACCCGCAGGGCGGCGAAGACCGACTCTTCGTCTCCCGGGGCGAAGGTGCTGAGGTGACCCACCTTGACGTCCACGCCCGCCTTGGCGGCGGCTTGCACGGCGGCCTCGATCGCCGCGTGCAGGTGTGCCTGACGTAATGGGTAGACCGAGAACTGCAGACCGACCTGGTCCCGGGCTGCCGGCTCGTTGGCGCTCATCGTTTGCCTCCTTCGCGGTCATGCCTGCCGGTCACCGTGCGCGGTGCACGGGCACGCATGTTCAACGCCGTTGCCGTAGCGCTGCAATCTCACCTTCTTGTTCCCTGCGTCGGGCCTGAGCAGCTCCCCTGCGAACCGGAGATTCATGGCCTGTGAGGCAGCTTGCGAGCACCGCGCATGCCGATCACGTCGAAGGCGGCAGCGGGCCGACCATGGCGCGCCATACAGCGGTCTCTGGCCGCCGTCCGGGGTCGGTGGTAGCGTCATACGCACATGAGGGAGGTCTGCGCCCGGAGTCACGCGCAGACTGCAGAATCCTTGTTGGGCTGGCGACGGTTTTCGCCGCGATTGGAGACTTGAGGAGGCGAATCGTGGCACCTGAAGACGAGACAATTGGTGAGTTCCTCGACCGCCTCGGCAAGATGCTGAAGGCACGCGAGGGAGTGGACGCTGACCTTGCCGAGATTGTCGTGCAGCACATCCTGACGCCGACGCCGGCCGAAGACTGTGTGGAGCAAGCGATGACGGCGATTGACTCACTGGCCGCGGCCCGCACAAGCTCACCCAAGGAAGGCGCGGATGGCTGACACTCCCTACCTCCTTGAGGAGTTGAGCCTGTCCGGGTTTCGAGCCACATGACCATCCCCTTCGCTCAGGTGCCCGTGAGCAGGGAATAGGGCGCTGGGGCGCCGTACAGCACGCAGCGATTGAGCAGGCGCCGGAAGATGTCCTCGCGCTTCTCGCGGCGATTGAGCCGGT
>Ga0209840_1000177_pt1 | contig 14159 bp, 11 predicted proteins | sample PersoiDNA2013190_FD_185802 | JGI IMG/M metagenome (GOLD analysis project Ga0209840, IMG submission 185802) | Permafrost soil microbial communities from the Arctic, to analyse light accelerated degradation of dissolved organic matter (DOM) -... | ecosystem: Environmental > Terrestrial > Soil >... | reverse complement strand
TCAAGATGACCAGGTCCCTCCTCGATGCGTACGGAAACGACTTCGAGAAAACCATCAACGGTTTCGTCGACTTCCTGCTGCTGGACAGCCATACATTTCCGCTTGTCGTGCTGGAGGCGAAGTCCGAAGGCAAGGACCCTCTGGTCGGCAAAGAGCAAGCCAGACGATATGCTCAATCTCAGCACGCCCGCTTTGTCATCCTGTCCAACGGCAACCTTCACTACTTCTGGGACCTCGAACGCGGTAATCCCTACGTCATCACCTCGTTTCCGACACCCGACTCGATCATCGGTTACCAGAAGGTCACGCCCAATCCGCAGCGCCTGATCACAGAACAGGTGGGCGAGGACTACATCGTTCTCACGCAGCGCCCGAGCTACCAGTCCGACGCCGGGTGGCGGAATGAGATGGAACGCCCCGACTACATCCAGACCAACAAACTGCGTTTCTTGCGGCCGTATCAGTTGAAGGCCATTCACTCCCTGCAACAAGCCGTAGGGGGCGGTAAAGACCGCTTCCTGTTCGAGATGGCCACAGGCACAGGCAAGACACTCACTGCCGCCGCCGTCATCAAACTCTTCCTCCGTTCCGGCAACGCCCAGCGCGTCCTCTTTCTGGTGGATCGCCTCGAACTGGAGCAGCAGGCTGGCAAGAAGGCTGACTCGCCTCTGCTCCTTCTGTCCGCCGATTTCCAGACGGTGATCTACAAGGAAGACCGTGACGACTGGCGGCGGGCGGACATCGTGGTCACCACAGTGCAGTCGCTGCTCTTCAACAACAAGTACCAGCAACTCTTCTCTCCGACCGATTTCGACCTGGTCATCTCCGATGAAGCCCACCGCTCCATTGGTGGCAATGCCCGCGCCGTGTTCGACTATTTCATCGGCTACAAGCTGGGCCTCACCGCCACGCCGCGTGACTACCTCCGCAGATTCAACAGTTCGAACCCGGGCACCCGCGACCCGCGCGAGGCCGAACGCCGCTTGCTGCTGGACACCTACCGCACCTTCGGCTGTGAGAACAGCCAGCCAACCTTCCGCTACTCCCTGCTGGACGGCGTAAAAGAGGGCTACCTCGTCAACCCGACGGTGGTGGATGCCCGCACCGAGGTTACCACCGAGCTTCTTTCCGAAGAGGGCTTTGTCGTCTCGTTCACGGATGACACCGGCGAGGATCAGCAGCAAGCCTTCAAGCAACGCGAGTTCGAGAGGCGTTTCTTTGCGGACGCCACCAACCAGCTCTTTTGCAAGACCTTCCTGGAGAACGCTCTGCGTGACCCGGTCAGCGGCGAGATCGGCAAGTCTATCATCTTCGCTGTCAGCCAGAACCACGCCGGCAAGCTGGCGCAGATCCTCAATCAGATGGCCGACCGCATGTTCCCCGGCAAGTACCAGTCCGACTTCGCCGTGCAGGTGACGTCACAGATACCCGACGCCCAGCAATTCACCATCAACTTCGCCAACAACAACCTGCTCGGTTCGGCCAACTTTCTGCCCTCGTACAAGACCAGCAAGGCGCGTATCTGCGTGACGGTCGGCATGATGACTACCGGCTACGACTGTACCGACATCCTCAACCTCGGCCTGTTCCGTCCCATCTTCTCGCCCACCGACTTCATCCAGATCAAGGGGCGCGGCACCCGCAGGCACAACTTCCTCGAACAGCTCTTCGACAATAGTCTCAAGGATGGTGTCTCACAGCCACAGAAGACCGCCTTCAAGCTCTTCGACTTCTTCGCCAACTGCGAGTACTTCGAGAAGGACTTCAACTACGACGAGGTGCTGAAGCTCCCCCGACGTCAGCACAAGGGCAACGGCAGCGGCGATGACACAGGCCCTGTGGTGGTCGGCGGCGCCTACGAGCACCTCGGTGCCGACATCATCTCCTCAATCAAGGAGGAGGCCGTCGGCTACGAAGGGATGAAAATCGACCGCATGTTCTTCGAGAAATTCGAGGATACCGTGCGCGAGAACGAGACCATCGCGAAAGCGGTCGAGACCGGCCAGTGGGATCGCGTGATCGACTACGTCAACCGCGAGGTCTTCGACAAGCCCGAGGAGTACTACACCCTCGACAAGCTGCGCAAAGCCGCCGCCGTGGATCGGCGCCTGACGCTGCGCGAGATTCTTGAGAAGATCTTCGGCCTCATCCCGCGCTTTAAGTCCAAGGACGAACTGCTGGAAGAGGAATTTGCCAAGTTCGTCGCCGATATCAAACCGGAAGAGGCCGAGGCCATCCCCGCTATCAAGACCTACTTCAAGGCTTACCTCACCAGCGACCAGGTGCGCCACATCATCGAGAGTGGCAGTTACACCGACTTGGCCACCAACCCTTACTTTTCCACCCGCGACTTCCGCGCCGTGCCGGCGAAGTATCGCACGCTCATACCCAACTACATCAAAGACTACGTGTCCCTGAACCAGTTCGCCACCTAGGAGAAGAGCATGAGCAACGCCAAGAAATTGAGCATCGAGGTTCTGGGAACACTGGAGCGCGTCCAATATCCCGATCTTATGTATGGCGAATTCGCCACAATTAGAAGTCAAAGGATAACCCATGCTTGATACTGACACCAAACGGCGCATTGACACGGCTCGCGACATCCTTGTGGGCAAGGTGCCCGACCCTAAGAGTCAGGTCGAGCAGATCACCATCGCGCTGATCTACAAGTTCATGGACGACATGGATGCCGAGAGCGAAGAGTTGGGCGGCAAGCGCAAGTTCTTCGCCAATCAGTTTGTCCGCTACGGTTGGGCCAACCTGATGCACGCCGGCCTCGGCGGCTTCGAGATCCTGAACCTCTACGCCGAAGCCATCGCCAAGATGCCGGAGAACCCCGGCATTCCGCCGCTCTTCCGCGACATCTTCAAGAACGCCTATCTGCCCTATAGGGACCCCGAAACGCTCAAGATGTTCCTCAAGATCATCGACGAGTTCAACTACGACCACAGCGAACGCCTGGGTGATGCCTTTGAGTACCTGCTCTCCGTGCTCGGCTCTCAGGGCGACGCCGGGCAGTTCCGTACCCCGCGCCACATCATTGATTTCATGGTTGAGGTCATTGACCCAAAGAAGACCGAGACCGTGCTTGACCCGGCCTGCGGTACCGCTGGGTTTCTGATCTCGTCCTACAAGCACATCCTCAAAGCCAACACCGACGTCAAGGGTCATAGCACGCTGACGCCCGACGAAAAGGGGCGCCTGGCCCAGAACTTCAGGGGCTACGACATCTCGCCCGACATGGTACGTCTGTCGCTGGTGAACATGTACCTGCACGGGTTCGCCGATCCGCACATCTACGAGTACGACACGCTCTCCTCGCAGGACAAGTGGAACGAATACGCCGATGTCATCCTTGCCAACCCACCTTTCATGTCACCTAAAGGCGGCATCAAGTGGCACAGCCTCTTCTCGGTGCACTCCAAGCGGTCCGAAGTGTTGTTCGTGGACTACATGGCCGAGCACCTCACCCCGACGGGTCGCGCCGCCATCATTGTGCCAGAGGGTATCATCTTCACGAGCCAGACCGCCTACACGCAGCTGCGCAAGCTGCTGGTGGAAGAGTACCTTGTCGCCGTGATCTCGCTGCCGGCGGGCGTGTTCAATCCCTACTCTGGCGTGAAGACGTCGATCCTGATCCTCGACAAATCGTTAGCCAAGAAGATCCACATCATCGCCTTCTTCAGGGTTGAGAACGACGGTTTCGGGCTTGGCGCCCAGCGGCGGGCGATTGACAAGAGCGACCTGCCATCCACTGCCGTTGCCCTTGAGGCATTTCGTCATTCCCGCGAAGGAACGTCATCCCCGAATGTTTCTATCGGGGACGGGAATCCAGAGGAATTTGATCCAAACCATTACCATAACGCGCTCGTGGTGGAGAAGACCCGCATCGCCGCGAACGGCGACTACAACCTGAGCGGGGAGCGGTATCGGGAGAACGGCGCGCGAGCCTCGGCATTCCCGTTGCGACGATTCGAAGAAGTCTGCACTCTGGAATACGGAGCTAGTCTTCCGAAGGAAAAGCGCATTGATGGCCCGTATCCTGTAGTGGGGTCGAACGGCATCACCGGCTATCACAATGAATACATCGTCGCAGGCCCTGCGATCATTGTCGGTCGCAAAGGCTCGGCGGGTGAAATCACGCTGATCGCGGACAACTGCTTTCCAATTGACACCACGTACTACGTCAAGCAAACAAAACCCAGTGAGTCGGACATCATCTTCCTGTATTGGGTGCTGAAGAGCCTGAACCTTCCTGATTTGCGAGGCGGCGCTGGGATACCCGGCCTTAATCGAAGCGATGTCTACAACGCATGTCAAATCCCCCTGCCGCCGCTGGATGTGCAGAAGGAGATTGTGGCCGAGATTCAGGGCTGCCAGAAAGTCATCGATGGCGCTCGCGCCGTCCTCGACAACTACCGCCCCCACATCTCCATTCACCCCGACTGGCCGATGGTGGAGTTGGGGGAGGCCGTCGAGATACTCGACAGCAAGAGGAGGCCCATCACCAAACACGAAAGGAAGCCTGGCCCATATCCCTACTACGGAGCTACCGGCGTTCTCGATTACGTCGAGGACTTCCTTTTCGACGAACCGCTCGTTCTGGTCGGAGAGGATGGTGCGAAGTGGGGAAGTGGGGAGAACACCGCCTATGCGATCGAAGGCAAGACGTGGGTCAATAATCACGCTCACGTTCTGCGCCCCATTCGTACACTCCTGCTTGACAGATTCTTGATTACAGTGCTCAACGAAATGGATATGAATCGCTTCATCACAGGGGTTACCGTCCCCAAGTTGAATCAAGAGAAGATGCGGGGTATCCCAATTCCTCTCCCGCCTCTCGCCATGCAGCAAGCCATCGTCGCCGAGATCGAAGCTGAGCAGGTGCTGGTCGCCGCCAACCTCGAACTGATCGCTCGCTTTGAGAAGAAGATCCAGGCCGCTCTCGCCCGCGTCTGGGGCGAGGAAGATCCTGCCACCGGGGAGACATGAGTCATGGGGAAAACGTGTGAGGACGACCAAGCTGAACTCCAAGCAGTGATCGATCGTATCCTTGCGTCCTCCAGCCGGAAGAGGCTGGTAGTTGCGGGTCCAGGCACTGGCAAGACGAGGCTCTTCAGGCGGATTCTGGAGGCTGCTCACAGCAGCCCTGACCACTTCCTCGTACTGACATTCAATCATAGTCTCGCAGAAGGCCTCGAGTCTGACCTAGGTGGCCTGGCTAAGGTCTCTACGCTCCACTCATACTGCCTTGGCCTCTTGCGCCGAGACCAAGCGCTGCGCGGCAGCCTATCTTCGGATCTCAGGTGCTTCCCCGGTCTGGCGACCCTCGTGAAGGATGATTGGCAATTCATCAACAAGTCCAAGGCACCCAAGTTCGTGGAGGAAATGCGGGAACTGAGTAGGGAGAACCATATCGCATTCTACTTGGAGCGTGGCGAGTACTACGATGCTGTTGATTTTGACGATACGGTCTACCGGGTCCATGAGAGCCTAAGCTCTGGCGCTGCAACCTGTGAGCGGTTCAGCATCGTCTTGGTTGATGAGTATCAGGACTTCAACCAACTAGAGGCCGCCTTCATCGGCATTATGGGCCAAGAGAGTCCGATCGTGATTGTCGGCGACGACGATCAGGCGCTGTACAGCCAACTCCGTGGCGCCAGCTGGGAGTACATTCGATCACTGCATGGGTGTGGGGAGTATGAGACCTTCGAACTGCCTTTCTGTATGCGATGCCCAAAGGTCGTGGTTGATGCGGTGAGTGATGTCATTGCACGGGCCCAGAGTCTGCACAAGCTGGAGGGGAGAATCCAAAAGCCGTACAAGTACTTTGCCCCAGTGAAGGAGTTTGACAGCGAGAAGTACCCGAAAATTTCGCTTGTCAGGACTACGGTGCAGACTAAGAAGCTAAACTACATGGGTCAGTACGTCGCGCAGGAAATCGCGCGCATCCCATCTGACGAAATCGAGACTGCCGTGAAAGAAGGCTATCCGCCCGCACTGGTGATAGCCAACAAGCCGTATCGCGAGCAAATCGTACGCTGTCTGGAGGAGCAGGGCATCCCCGTTGATGCCAAGCAAGGTTCACCAGACGAGGTGAGTCGGGAACAAGGACTCTCCATATTGAGGGAAGACCCAGCATCGAATCTGGGCTGGAGAATCGTGTTGTACGTAGATGCTCCAGGCTTCGCGGCGAACGCCATCGTCCGAAGTGCGGATGGTGAGCAACGCCTTGCCGACATTCTCCCTGAGGATTACCGGAGCCAAGTCCTAGCTGATGCGGCTGCTTACGAGCCTCCCCTTGAGGAGTCGCAGGATGGGCAGCAGCATGCGAGCGAGAGCGGTCTTCCACCCGTGAAGGTGACGACGTTCGAGGGCGCAAAAGGGCTTTCGGCCCAGCACGTGTTCATCGTTGGTCTTCATGATGGTGAGCTGCCGCACAATCCGGAAACGATTCGGGATCTGGAGATTTGCAAGTTCATCGTGGGGCTTACTAGAACGCGCAAGATGTGCTCACTCATCTATACGTGCCATTTCGGCAATAGTTGGATGGAACCTTCCACATTTATCTCCTGGATCGACAGCTCACGACTGGAGCGCATTAGTGTGAACGCAGGCTACTGGAAGCTATGACTCTGAGACGTGCAAGGCCTAGCAGGAATTGGCTTGCCCGTCGGGAAACCTCCTCAAGATCTAATGACCTCAGTCAACTTAGTTGAAACGCGGGAGTAGACCACACTTGAAGGAGTGGGCATGAACAACTTCCAAAGGAACGGTTCACTCAGCAACACACAGGTCGGCAGCGATTTCGAGAAGGTGGCCAAGTCATACTTCGCCTCTCAGGGGATCCCGCTTCAGGAGTTCCTGTCGCTCGAGATCGGTATTGAGGGGAAACGGAAAGCGCACAGATTTGACCTCGGAAGCGATGACCCCAAGATCATCGTTGAGTGAAAATCCCACACGTGGACCGAATCACAGAACATGCCGAGCGCGAAGATGATGGCCTGGATCGAAGCGATGTACTACTTCTATGCAGCCCCCAAAGACTATCGCAAGATCTTCTTTGTCCTCAGAGACTTCAGTTCGAAGCACAATGAGACGCTTGCCAAGTACTACCTTCGGACATATGAGCATATGATTCCCAAGGACGTCGAGTTTTGGGAATACGATGCAGCGAGGAACTCGGCAGAGAGGATCAGGTAGCGGAGGATACCCTGGTCCGAAGGTATGCGAACACCCGGCGGGGCTGGGTGAAGGTCGGGGTGAAATCTCTGTATCATCTCCCGATATGCTTCCACGATTTCCTCGAAGGTTGCGTCGCGACTTACACCCAGTATTTCATAGTAGTCTTGTTGCTTCACATTCCATCTCCCCTTTGTCCATTATTGAGAGGATACCCGCAATCGCGCGTTCAATCCATCAAGTCATGGAACATAGAGGTGAAGCGTCTTCGCAGACTCATGGGAACAGCCCAGCAGGAGCGGAACTCACGAGAGTCAAGAACGAAGTGTTCCAAGCGTCCGCACGTATGTGCCAATGCGATTCCAGCTGGCTTCTCTTTGGTCACGTCATGAAGTGCTGCCAAGTTACCAGGACGCCTGCTTGGCCTGACTCAGTTTGTTGACATGACTCAAGAAAACCGACAAGAAACTGCTGCTCTTCTTGACGGACCGTTCCAGAATCTGGCACGCGGCTATCCCCTTGCGCTTTCCTATCGGGTCAGAAACGCCGACAGAAAGGCCGCGAAATCGTCCCGAATTCTTTAGAATTCGGGACGATTTCTCAACCTTTTCTTGGTATCCTTCTACCCTACATCGACTCATCCAAGACGGGGGTGGCCCGGCTCCGTAGACTCATGAGAACAAGGACGTGAAGGATGACAGAAGAGTGCTGGTCCTTGAGATGAGAACAGAGCAGTGGGAATGACGGAGGCAGGGCGGTTCACCTCCGTTCTTACGTGAGTTGACACGACGGTTTTCGCGATGACTCTTTTCTTAGGGGAGCGGCGCCGCCGGAAATGAAAAAGCCGACTAGCTGGGGTGCCGACGGGCGGATTGTTGTGTTCGTGGTGGTGTTTCTTTGAAAAAGTCAGAACCCATTTTGCGGAGAACCTGAAACCTAATGCGGACTCGGCTTCTGTCCCGCCCGCAGGAGGGGTCTGGGGAGGAATGCGGGTGGGTTTCTGACTGGGGGTTTTCGGAAAGGCGGCGGCTATTTGGCTGAGCTGACAATAAAGCGCACATAATAATTAGGTGCATTTTTTGTCGCGTTTTTGACCGTCAGATCCACTTCTCCCTTGCCGCCAAATTCATAATAATACGACCAACAATCGGGATTACCTTCGGCCCCATAATCTTCGCCATAAGGTCTGGCGTTTGATACCCAGCTGGCGGTCGCGTTACCGCTTGCGGTTTTGAATTGAAGATTATGCTCTTTATCCGGATAAACATCTTTGGGAAGGTTAATGAAAAGCCGAGTTGTTTCCGTTATGTTCTGTGTTGATCCATTCGGTATACCACCGCAGAGAAGAATTTTCCCATCATTGAATATAGTGCTTCGGGACGGAAGTGTCCGAAGTGGATTATTCTGCAAAATCTTGTCTACTTCTTCATATCCAATCGGAAGTGCGTAATTATAACGCGCGGGAATCACAAATACATAATTAGTGTTAAAGCCAATCCTAGTGGGATTAACTGGCGCGGTGCTGACCATAAATTTTCCCCGTAACAGTAAGTCCCATTGGAAAAGAGCGAAGACCATGACGGGGATATCTTGATAGGGTTTCTGAGCGGTCCATGCCGGATTTCTGATTGAAATCAAAGGACCCTGCGTGACTGTCGTATCGCCCTTCGGTCCAGTATTTGCGAACCCGTTCCAATTGTCGGTAACGATAGAATATCCCTTCCAACTCTCCGGCAATGAAAAACTAAAACCGTATTGATCGTTTTGATACTCTATATGTGTGAAACAACCTGTTGTCACAAGAACGACGGCAAGCAGGATACTCATGAATGCGGCAATAATTGAATAGTTTCGTGCTTTAAGTGTCTTCATGCTGTGTATCTGCAACACGTGCTTTTAATGAACTTGGTGGACTGGAACCCGATCACCATAGCCGTCAAAACCACACGTTGTCTCCTTCCATCGCCACGCCCAACAACTTGGCATTTTTTTGGGTTGTTTGAACGCTTGGCTTTGTAACGACATCCCCCCTGGCGCTTCATGGCTGGTCGGGGTTTCACCCACGACAGGGAGCGTGTCTGTCAGCGGAGTCCAGCACATCAATGTCGGAGTACAGCGGAACGGCATGCCGGCGGGGACCTACGAGAGTCTCGTCCGCATCACCTGTCCCACGGGCAGCATCAATATCCCCCCGCGCAGATGAGGGTCGGGATGATCCAGGGGGTCGACGTTTCGCGGTGGAAGAGCAGTGATCAGGCGGGAAACCCCCTTAACTGGGCTGCCGTGCGCGGGGTGGAACGGCAGCGTCACCGGTACAGCCAATCCCCTTGCGCTTACAATGGATGCCAACAAGTCCGTCTTGGCGACGTTCAAGAAGTCCGTCGACCCGAACCAGCACATCATCACACTTTCCGTGGGAAGCAAGGTCGCCCATCTGGACGGACAGCTCGTGACCTTGGACACTCCTCCTGTCATTGTGAGCGGTCGAACGCTGGTGCCATTGCGCCCCATCATTGAGGGTCTGGGTGGCGCAATCACATGGGTCCCTGAAACGCGCAGTGTTGAAGTAGTGTTCAACAGCACGTCGAACCCACAGTAGGCGCTTGTGTCCTGCGGCTTGGCACGGGACTCTCCAGGATGGCCGTCAGTGGCGAGAACGCGTGTTATTTGCGCTGATACGTTCCCATTAGCTCTCCTTGGGAAAGAACGTGCCCCATCATGGCTGCGTCGAGCTGTGCCCGCGAGGCCGACGCCGGGAGGAACAGCACTGTGTCCAGAGCGTAGATTCGAAAGTAATACCGATGGGTGTTGCCGTGTAGTGGCATGGGCCCGTCGTAGCCACTGCGTCCAAAGCTGGTGACTCCCTGAACGGACCCGTCGGGCAGGGCTGCGTCGGTGGGTACGCCTTGTGCCAGCCACGTCGACGTGGCGGGGATATTCCACATCGTCCAGTGGACCCAGGTTCCAACCGAGGCGTCGGGGTCGTCACAGATAAGGGCGAAACTGACGAGGCCGTCCGGCGTGTCCTTCCAGGAAAGGTCCGGCGAAACGTTCTCGCCCTGTCCCGTGTACTTGACCGGGATAGGTTTGCCGGAGGTGAATGCTGTGCTAGTGATCGTGATTTCCATTGGTGCCTCCTGAATGTCCGTTGTAGTTGCTCGACATCCTGCGCTCCATGCAGTCAGGATGACAAGCGTGTATCCCAGTATGGACCGGAACAGTTGTTGTCTCAAAACTATTCGCTCCACAACGGGGATACATACTTTTAATTATAGTATATCTCAGGTGATGTTCCGTGTGCGCATCGACTCATCCAAGACAGAGGTGTCCCGGCTCCGTAACCTCATGAGAACAAGGAGGTAAAGGATGGCAGAATGCGGCTGGTCCTTGAGATCAGAAAGAAGCGGCAGGAATGGAGCTCACGATGCCCCCGAGCATGTTCTCTCAATGTGAGGGGTGCTGTTGTATCCGAGGGGCGTACTCGCAGGGGCGGTTCCGGGAACGCAAAAAACTCACGATGGCCAAGGCTGAGGCACATTTTTCACATCCGCATAGTCCATGGGAACGGCCTACCAATGAAAACACGAATGGGCTGTTACATCCATTCTCTCCGAAGTACACGAGCTTCTTGACGGGGACACAGGAACATCTGGATCATGCAATCCACCTGCTCAATAACCGTCCGCGGAAATCTCTCAACTGGAAAACACCTTATCCGGCCTTGGCAGAAGAATTGTTGTACTTGGTTTGACAAACCGCCTATTATAAATATTTCTATTTTATCTTGCAGAGGCTACCACTTCTTGGGAATCTTCAAGTTTCTTAGGCCAGTTAGTCAGGTAAAGCAAAAGTGTTAAAAGCCCCACAACAATAAAAAACAGAAAATATAGAATTCGGTAGCTGGTAACTATGCCCATATATGACAGCATCTTTAGCAAACTTCCGGTCCCTTGTGTCATAATTGCACCACCAAGAAAAGCAGCACAATTTGTATAACCCAACAAACTTCCACTATATTCCTTGGAAGCAAATGTTCTTATACTAGAAAATGATGAGGATAGACAGCCTCCGCTTAAGAGTCCCAGTACTAAATAGAAGATAGATGCCATACTAAAAGGCATTGCTCCAGACACCAATGCCATATAACCCCAGAGAATTGTACATAAAAGACCGGTCCACACCAAAATCTTAAAATTGCCAAATATATCAGCAAGTCTTCCAGCTAAAGGAGAACCAACAATATTGCCAACAGCCAGCAACAGAAGTGTTAAGCTAATCTGGTCAGGATTAAAGTGATATACATTTGAAAAATACTGGGCACCCCATAAACTCTGAAATGCTAGCTTTGTACCTGCAAAGAAGAAAAACCATATAACCAGTATTATAAATCCCGGCTTTAATATAATCTTCTTAAGATTTGCGCTATATTCTGCACTTTTTTTAGTCACTGCAGTACTTTTTTGCTCTACTTTTTTACCGAGCACAGTAAACCAAGAAAGTACTGCTAATGCCAGCGAAACAAACCCTATAATGGAGAATACTCCTCTCCAGCCGTAAAGTTTCGAAAGAAAAGCTAATGGTACCGAAGTGCTTAAAGCTCCAATCATTCCCATGGATAACATAAGCCCTGTTAAGACACCAAAATTCTTTTCACTAAACCACGTCCTTAGTGCACCTAGTGCTGGCACATATATAAATGCTACGGCGAGACCTATAAAGCCTCTTGCAATAACAAGCTCTGTAAGAGATTTGGCAGAACCAAACCATAAAGAACCTATTGCTGCTATTACCAATGATATACTGACTGTTAACCTTGTCCCAAAACGGTCGGAAATGGAGCCAGCAGGTATTTGCATTGCAGCATATGGATAAAAATACGCCGAGCCCAGTATTCCAAGACCTGCTGCGTCAATGTTAAAATCTGCTGCCAGGTTGGGAGATATAACACTTAAAGACAGCCTGTGAAAATTACTAAAAAAATAGGCAAGTCCGAGTACTAAAACCATGATTGCGAGCTTTACATTTGAAGGTGTCCTTTCTTTACTGGGGGCTGGTAAATTATACACTGTTTTACACCACCTTTAGAAGAAATAAGCCATATTACCTATTTCATATTCTTTTGATTGTCCTGTAAATCCTTGGGGGTAAGGTATCCTACCAGTACAACAATTTCCTTCCCCCAAGAATCGAAAACTGCAGCATCCAACTATAGAACAGCCCTAAGCCATCTTTTTGACCAAATCATAACCAACTTGAATAGCCTTCTGATTTATAGGTACGATCTTAGTATGTGATGGCCCAAATACCGATGGAAGTACTGAAAATACCGCACTAAGATCAACGATCGGCTTTATTGCAAGATACGCACCAAGCAATATCATATTTGCCATACGGTCATTGCCTATTTCCTGTGCAAGTATCTTTGCCTTTATTGGCACAATCTTGACATCGCTCCTATCGGGCAGCTTATTGATAATGGATTCATCTATAATAATCAGCCCCCCAGATTTAACAGTTGAAGCAAACTTATTCAAAGACGGCAAGTTCAAGCATATTAGAGTTAATGGTTCTTCAACTATAGGTGAGCCAATTTCCTCAGATGAAATGACAACTAAGCAATTAGCCGTGCCGCCCATCATTTCAGGACCGTATGACGGCACCCAAGTTGCCTTCAGTCCCTTATCTATAGCTGCAAATACCAAAGCCTCACCTAGAAGCATGATCCCCTGGCCACCCGAACCGGCGACGATTATTTCTTCTAACATGAATACACCTCCCATATTGAATATCTGGTTATCGCTTTCTACTAAATCTATTCGCTTCTATTCCTTAAAGACTCCAAGGGGGAATTCCTTACTAACAGCCTCACTAATCCAATCCATAGAGTCCGTTGGACTCTTATGCCATATAGTCGGACATGGGGATAGAATTTCAACCAAAGTGAAACCTGCTCTGCTTTTCTGCTTTTCAAAAGCCTTTATTATAGCGTTCTTAGTACGTCGTATGTTTGGTATAGTATCTATTGCAACACGCGCTGAATAGGCTACCCCAGGTATATTGGCGATTAGTTCAGGAAAATGTAATGGATATCCTGTCACACTAACGTCTCTCCCTTTAGGTGAACTACAGGTAATCTGGCCTTCAAGGGTTGTAGGTGCCATCTGTCCACCAGTCATTGCATACACTGTATTATTTACAAGTATAACTGTTATTTTCTCTCCACGTATAGCTGCAAACATGGTTTCTGCAATTCCTATAGATAAGGCATCACCATCGCCCTGGTAGGTAAAAACATAGTTGTCTTCTCCATTTCTCTTTATAGCTGTAGCTACAGCAGCAGCACGTCCATGTGGAACAGCCGCCATATCACAGTTAAAGTATTTCCATGAAGTTGAAGAACATCCGACTCCAACAACGCCGATTGTTTTACCTCGTATCTCCAGAGTATCAATTGCTTCAGCTACCAATCGATGAACTATGCCATGGCCACAGCCCGGACAAAAATGAAATGGTATCTCCAAAAGCGATTCCGGTCTTTTGAAAACAGCCTTCATTTCAAGTCACCTCCTTTTATACTTTTCACCTTTTCAATTATCTCATTTATCTGGGGAATTCCTCCCCCGTAGTGCCTTAGAAAATGCGAATGTTTCCTTGAATCTACTGCAAGAGTAACATCATCATACATTTGGCCATGACTCATCTCTATTGTTAGGAACTCAATGTCTGTATCCCAATATTTCCTAAAGACTTTGTCGGGAAATGGCCAGAGTGTAATGGGGCGGATTAAACCAACCTTTAAACCTTGCTCTCTTGCTTTTCTGACGGCACTTTTACATATACGGCCTACAATTCCAAATCCAACCAATATAATTTCTGCATCTTCGGTGAAGTATTCCTCACATCTTTGAAGTTCTTCTTTCATCTTGTCGTATTTTCTATATAGATCTTCAGAGTGAGATGGTAGGTCAGGGCCATAA
>Ga0209840_1000176_pt1 | contig 14207 bp, 17 predicted proteins | sample PersoiDNA2013190_FD_185802 | JGI IMG/M metagenome (GOLD analysis project Ga0209840, IMG submission 185802) | Permafrost soil microbial communities from the Arctic, to analyse light accelerated degradation of dissolved organic matter (DOM) -... | ecosystem: Environmental > Terrestrial > Soil >... | reverse complement strand
CGCCGGCGGACCGCCGTGAGGCCGTCCGCCGTTCCCTGCTAGAGTACTGCGCTCTCGACACGCTGGCGCTGGTACGCGTCGCCCATCGTCTGGGCAGTGGCTGAGAGGAGCCCTGTGGACCATCGCATCGAGATCGAGATGGACGGCCGCGCCGTCACGACCCTCGCCGACATCGTGCCCGCGCGCGGCCCGCTGCGGGTGCTGTTCATCGGCAAGACGCCGGCGCCGGTCAGCGTCGAGGCCGGCCACTACTTCCAGGGGCGGATGGGCAAGGGGTTCTGGAAGCGCCTCGACGAGGTAGGTCTGCTGCATTGCGCGCAGGGCGAGTCCCCCGACGACCTCCTGCTCGACAACGGTTTCGGGATGACCGACGTGTGCAAGGCGCCGCGGCCGTTCGGCGAGGAGCCCAGCGAGGCCGAATACACGGAGGGGTGGGAACGCGTCAACGGGATCATCACCCGCACGCGCCCGCGCATCCTCACGTTCGTCTACAAGGGCGCGCTCGACAAGGTCCTCACGTACTCGTACGGCTGGGACCACAAGAGCGGCTATGGCTTCAACGACGACCTCATGCGCACCTTCGGGCGGCGCGTGTTCGCCTTTCCGCTGCCCGGGGTCGCCTGCACGCTGCGCGAGTCGCAGCGGCATCTGGCCGACCTCGCCGGGGCGCTCAACATCGTGTAGGCGCGCCTGGCAAAGGCGCGCCCCGTCCCGTCATCATTCAGGAGGATCAGGATCCCGATGAAAGTAGTCGCGTTCAACGGCAGCTCGCGCAAGAACGGCAACACCGCCATCCTGCTGCGGCGCGTACTCGCCGAGCTCGAGGCCGAGGGCATCGAGACCGAGCTCGTGCAGCTCGCCCACAAGCGCTTCGCCGGCTGCACCGCCTGCCTCAAGTGCGCCGAGACCCTGGACAACCGCTGCTCGGGCCTCAAGGACGACGGCCTCAACGAGTGCATCGAGAAGATGCTCGCCGCCGACGGCATCCTCATCGGCTCGCCCACGTACTACGCGAATTGCACGGCCACCACGCAGGCCCTGATGGAGCGCGCCGGGTTCGCCACGCGCAAGAACGGCAACCCGCTGGCGCGCAAGGTGGGCGCCGCCGTGGTCGCCGTCAGGCGCTGCGGCGCCATCCACGCCTTCGACTCCATCAACCACTGGTTCCAGATCAGCGAGATGATCCTCATCGGCTCGAGCTACTGGAACATCGGCATCGGCCGCGAGATCGGCGATGTGGAGAAGGACGAAGAGGGCCTCGCGACCATGACCAACCTGGGCCGGACGATGGCCTGGGCGCTCAAGAAGCTCACCGCGTAACCGGGCCCGGCGGTCCTTCGACCTCCGGGCCCTCTGCACGCGTCCCTTGTCGACGAACGGCTTCTGCCGTCACGTCTTTCCGTGTTTGATCTCGCCGATGCGGGTCGCGGGGTGGTGCATCGTCTTGTTGTTCCAGCTCGGTGGCGGGGACTTTGTCTTCGAGGGGGCCGGCCAGCTCCTCCGTTCCTCGCGGTGCTCGTGACGCTTGGGGCTCGGGACCGTGGCGCGGTCGCCGTCGTCGGGTCTCATGCTGCACCTCCCGTGACGCACGTCTATGGTTGTGATACCCGCCGCTGCGGCTGCGTAACAGTTAGGGCCCCCGCCGCCGCCCGCCGGACTTTCAGTTGCTGCTCTTGGGCAGCAGCGGGATCAGCCAGCTGACGAAGGCCGCCTCGCTGCGGGTCTGCATGTAGAAGGCGCCCGGGCCGGTGAGCGTCACCACGAAGCCCTCGCCGCTGAGGAGCAGCGACTTGAGGCCGCCGATCTTGTGCACCTCGATGGACAGGCTCTCCGGCCAGGCCACGAGATGGCCCGAGTCGACCGTGTACTGGTGCCCGGCCTGCAGGTCCACGCGGCGCAAGGCGCCGTATAGGTGGCGACGATCGCCTTGCCCCGCCCGCTGCACTTGACGACGAAGAACGACGAGGCCCCGAACGCACCCTTGAGGCCGCCCCACTTGGTGTCGAGGTCGATGGTCTGCTCCGCGGCGATGAAGCCGTCGCGGTGGAACAGCCAGGTCTCGCCCTGCAGGTCCACGTAGGTCATGTCGCCGGGCAGCGACGAGGCCAGCAGGATCTCGCCGCCCGACGGCGGCGCCGTGAACATGTTCATGAAGAAGGACTCGCCGGAGAACGAGCGTTTGAGGCCCTTGAGGATGCCGCCCTGGGTTGTGGTCTCGATCTGCGTGCCGGTGGTCATGCTGATCATGGCGCCGCTCTCGGCGCGCAACTTCTCCCCGCCGGCCAGGCGGGCGACGGCGACGGTGAAGGCCGGATCGTTCTGAAACTCGACGTCCATATGGATCTCCCTCCTCGTTGGTACAGTTCGCTCTCTCGTATCCACTCGGCGGCTGCCGAGTCCGTTGACTTGGGTCGGGCCGCCCGCGAGACCGGCCAGAGGCGTGCGCCCGCGCCGGCCTGAAGGCGTGGGGGGAAGGGCCTGGCACCCGCCGCGGTTTCTCCGCGGCGGGCGGAGTGGCATACTCTGGCTGGCGCACGTGCGCCGGCCGAGCCACTTCGAGCGGGAGCGCATCATGGCCAAGCAGTTCTTCGGAGGCTTCTTCGCCACGCTGACCTTCGTGGCCGTCATCCTGGCGGCGCTGTTCTGCATCTTCACCCTAGTCAGCTACATCGCCGGGCCCGTCGGCGGGTGAGCGCAGCGTTCGCTGCGCCGGCGGCCGACGCCGCCGGCGACGCCGTCATCTCCATCCGCGAGCTCACCAAGCGTTACGGTGAGCTCGTCGCCGTCGACGGCATCTCCTTCGAGGCGCGGCGCGGCGAGGGGTCGGCATCCTCGGTCCCAACGGGGCCGGCAAGACGACCACCCTCGAGATGGTGGAGGGCCTCTCGCATCCCGACGGCGGCGAGGTCGTCGTCGACGGCTTGCCCGTGTGGCCCGATCCCACGGCCGTCAAGGCGCGCATCGGCGTGCAGCTCCAGGCCACGGCGCTCTTCGACTACCTGCGTCTTCAACCTGGCCATCGTCAAGCTCGACGACGGCATGGTCGCCAACGTGATGGTGCAGTCGTTCAAGAACGCCGACGGCATCACCGTGTCGCAGCCGGCCACCGAAGACGAGGCGCTGGCGCAGCTCAAGGACGGCAAGCTGCAGGGCGTGCTCGTCCTGCCGCCCGACCTGCAGCAGAGCTTTGCCGAGGAGGGCGCCACCACCCGGCTGCCGTTCCACTACGACAACTCCGACCTGGCCACGGCCGGCCAGGTGGTGGGTCTCACGTAGCAGGTCGTGGAGTCGGTGGGCAACGGCATCGCCAAAGTCTAGCCCAAGCTTGGCATCAGACCGCTGGGCGTGAAGTCGCAGAGCCTGGACTACCTCGACTTCCTGGTCCCCGGCATCGTCGCCGTGTCGATCATGCAGACGGCCATCTTCGGCATCGCCGGGACGATCGTCATGTACAAGGAGAAAGGCGTGCTGCGCCGCCTCCGGGCCACGCCGCTGCCGATGCGCAGCTTCATGGGCTCGAATGTGACCATGCGCGTGGTCACCGCCCTCATCCAGACGGCGATCGTGCTCGCCGTGGGGATGCTGTTGTTCCACGTCAAGGTGAACGGCTCCCTGCTGCTCGTGGCCATCGTGGCGGTCGTCGGCGCCGGCTGTTTCGTGAGCTTGGGGTTCGCCATCGCCGCCGTCTCCAAGAATCAGGAGGTCGCCCAGGCCTTGATGAACGTCGTGCAGACCCCCATGATGTTCCTCAGCTGCATCTTCTTCCCCATGGATACACAGCCCCGGCGTGGATCCAGCCCGTGGTCAAGGTGCTGCCGCTCACGTATCTCGCCAACGCCCTGCGCGCCGTGATCATCGACGACGCGAGCTTGTGGGCGGTACGCTGGGACCTCGTGATCCTGCTCGCCGTCACCGGCGTGTTCGTGGTGATGGCGTGGCGCTTCTTCCGCTGGGAGTGACGAAAGGAAGGCAGTAGGTTGGCTCGCTTCATCGAACGAACCAGGTACGACTGGCGGTCGACCACCTGGAAGCTCGCGATCTTCGTGGCGGTCGTCCTCTTCGCGATCCTCGTCATCTACCCGTGGCGCGGGTTCCTGCCCACGTTCCTGCTCATTCTGGCGGGGCTGTGGATGTACGTGAGCCTTGTGTCCCGCAGGACGGGGTACCGCTGCGACAAGTGCGGCCGCGCCTTCCAGGTGCCGACGACGGTCAACTTCTTCACCGCGTCGTCGGTGGGCAAGAACCCCGACGGCACCTACTACAGCTACAAGACGCTCACCTGCCCGCACTGCGGCAAGAGCTCCAAGGCGCGCGTCCTCAAGCGGGTCGACGCTCAGACCGCCAAGGGCAGCGGCAGACTGCTCAAGTAGGCTCTTCGCGGCTCGCTAGAGTCCGAGGAGGCTGCCCAGTTCCGTCAGGGCGGCGCGGGCGGCGGCCTCGTCGACGGCGTAGAAACTCCACTTGCCGCGTCTGGTCTCGTGGACCAGGCCGGCCTCGCGCAGCACCTTGAGGTGGTACGAGACCTTGGACTGCGCCAGGCCGTAGAGGCTCTGCAGCTCGCAGACGCAGACGCCCTCCGGCCCGCCGCCGGAGGCCTTGGAGGCGGCCGGCCCGCGACAGCATTGGGCGGCCGTCATCTGCGCGAGCATACGCAGACGGATGGGGTCGGAGAGCGCCTTGGCCGCGCTCGCCAGGCGTGCGGCCTCGTCGGCTCCGGGCCCATCGGTCGCCGGGAGAGGCGAGACGCCGGCGGGGAGCGGGCAGCACGATGCCTGCGGCTGCTGCCCCGGGGCCGGCGTCTCGTCGCGCGTGTGCTCGGGCATGGGCTCTTCTCCTGAGAAGGACAATCGTCTCTCTGAGAATACGCGCCGCGAGCGTTCATTTCAAGAAATGTTGATTTGGTGTTGACAGCACAGCGAAGAGTGCCTACAGTATACATCAAGGGAACTTGCTATGACATCGCGACAGAGGAGTGGTCATGCATACCTACGCCCTCGACATCGTCCGGCAGAACGGCGAGCGGGCCCAGGCGCGCGCCGAGCGCACGGGGCGGCGCCTCGCGGCCGTGCGGGCCGTCTGCCGCCGGGCGACTGGCCTGCACGGGCTCTTCGGGGGTTGCGCCCGCGTCTGAGCGGCAGGAGCGACGCGAGGGAGCGCCGGGGCGGTGGCGGCCGGAAGGGCAGCCCACGCCCCGGCGCTCAGGCGTCGCCGGCGAGCCGTCGCAGGTAGTGCCCCACGACGGCCGGGATCTCCTCCGGGGCGGCTTCGACGACCTCGAGCTTCGGCAGGCTGTCGACGAAGTCGCGGCGGTAGTTCTTCTGCGTGAGCCGGTGGTCGAGCACTACCACCACGCCGGTGTCGGTCTCCGTGCGGATCAGGCGGCCGAAGCCCTGACGGAATTTGAGCACGGCTTCCGGCAGGTAAAACTTGTCGAACCACCGCTGGCCGGCCTCTTCGCAGGCGCGCCGGCGCGCGTGGAACAGGGGGTCCTGCCGCGGGAACGGCAGTTTCGCGATCACGAGGCAGGTGAGTGTGTCGCCGGGGAAGTCCTGGCCCGTCCACAGCGTGTCGACGCCGAGCAGGATCGTCTCGGGATGGGTGCGAAACTCATCGGCCAGAGCGGCGGCGCTGCCGTGCAGGCCCTGGGCCAACACGAGGACGCCGTCGTCCTCAACGTGCGCGCCCACCTCGGCGGCCACCAGGTTCATGTCGCGTTTGTTGGTGAAGAGCGCCAGGGTGCGGCCGCCGGTCACTTCGGCGAGGCGCTTGAGGCGCTCGCCCTGGCGCTGCGCGAGCGCATCCGGCCGCCAAGCGCCGCCGGGGTCGTGCTCGAGCACGAGCACCGCCTGGCGGCTGAAGTCGAAGGGCGAGGGGAAGACGCGCTCCACGACGTCGACGTCCGCGTCCAGGCCGGTCATGTCGCGGAAGTACGCGAACGAGCCGGCCACCGTGAGAGTAGCGCTGGTGAGGACCACGCTGCGCAGGCGGTCCCAGAGCGCCTCGCGCACCTGGCGCGCCGGCGTCAGGGGCGTGCGCGTGAGCGTCCAGCGCGCGGGGCGCGGGGCGCCGGCGCCCGCGCCGCCGCCGGCGCGCCAGGCGGCCTCGATCTCGCCCCAGACGACGGCCTCAGCGCCGCCGCTGTCGGGCAGCTCGCCGAGCAGTGCGGCGTAGTTTGCCGCATCCTCGGCGAGCGCCACCACGGCGGCGTGGTCGCGGTGCTCCTCGGGGAGCGCCTCGGCGGCCGGCGCCACGCCGCCGGCCAGCGCAGCAAGGCCCTCAGCGAGGAGGCCCGTGGCGACCGCGAACGGATCCCAGGCGGGGTGCTCGCGCAAGCCCGGCGTGATCCACACGGTCTGGTTGTACTCCGCGCCCACGGCGGTCCGCCGGCCGCCGCCGCGCTCGCCGGGCTCGGCGTCTTCGTCGCGGGCCGCGACGCCGAGCCGAGCGAGCGTCTCGCCCACGGCGCGCACCAGGTCGGGCAGCAGCTCCGCGGCCCGTTCGCACGAATCGGCCGCGGCCACCAGGGTGCGCGCCTCGCCGGGCTCGGCGCGCTGTGCGGCCGCGCGCAGGCGCTGTGGGAGCGGCCGCTGCCGCCGCCGGCCGCGCAGATCGGCGAGAAGCAGGTCGATGGCGACCGCGTCGATCTCCTCGCTGAACGCCTCGGTGGCCTCGTGATAGAGCAGATGCGCCTCGTCGATCACGACGTCTTCGAACGGCGGGAGCGTCTCCGGGCCCGTGAGCAGCAGGGCGTGGTTGACGCACACGAGATGTGCCGCCTCGGCGCGGCTGCGCGCGAGCCGCCAGTGACAGCCGCGCCGGGAGGGGCAGTGCCGACCCAGGCAGGTGGCCCGCGAGGAACGCAATTCGCGGGCCAGCTCAGCCAGGGCCGCCAGCTCCCGGGAGGCGCGGTACGGCATCGCCGACAGGTCGACCTCACCTCGCCGCGCTCGGCCGACGAGGTAGGCGAGCGCCAGCGAGCGCTCGCGATCGGGCAGCGCCTCGCCCTCGGCGGCCACGGCCTCGTCGAGCCGCCGTCGGCAGATGTAGTTCTCGCGGCCCATGAGCAACGCCCAGCGCCAGCCCGGCGGCAGCGCCTCCGCGACGATGGGCAGCTCGTGCGCGGCCAGCTGGCGCTGCAGGGCCTTCGTCTTGGTGCTCACCACGACGCGGCGGCCGGCGGCGCTCGCGAACGCCGCCGGCAGCAGGTACGCGAGACTCTTGCCCATGCCGGTGCCGGCCTCGAAGAGGCCGACACCGCCGTGCCTGAAGACGTCGTCGGCGGCGGCGGCGAGCAGCGCCTGTCCCGGCCGGCGGCGAAAGCCGGGGAGACGGGCGGCCAGGCCCGGCTCGCCCTGTTCGGACTCGCGTTCCGCGCCGCCCTCCGCGCCGACCCCCAGCTCGGCGCGCCAGCCGTCGGCCTCGACCGGCAGAACGGCGAGCGCGCCGCCGGCGCCTCGCGGCTCGTCGGCGACCACCGGCGGGGGCGCCTGGTCCGGCGCCGCCCTGAACCGGTCGAGCAGCTCGAGCGGCGCCCAGCCGATGGCCGTCAGCAGCGCGCGCTCCTCGGCGCCGAGGCCGGCGGCCCGCGCGCAGAGGCGCCTCAGCACGTCGGCCGCCGTCTCCGCATCGGGAAGGGCGCGGTGCGCCTGGCGCTCGATGCGGAACTCGGCGGCCAGGACGGCCAGCGCGTGCCGGTCGAGCTCCGGGTACAGCAGAAGGGCTGCTTCGAGCGTGTCGAACCACGCGTTGGCGAGCGGCGGCAGGCCCGCCCTGCGGGCGCCGGCCGCCAGGTGATCGCGGTCGAAGCCGACGTTGTGGCCGACGAGCACCGCGTCGCCGGCGAACTCGCGCAGCGCCGCGAACGCCTCGGGGAAGGCGGGGGCGCCGCGCACGTCCGCGTCGGCGATGCCCCCCAGGCGCGTGATGAAGAGCGGGATCGGCACGCCGGGATCGACGAGCGTGACGAAACGGTCGCGGATTTCAAGGTCTGGGCCGAGACGCACGGCGCCGATGTCGATGATGCGATCGCGCTCCGGGTCCAGACCGGTGGTCTCGGTGTCGAGCACGACGAGCTGGGGAGCAGTGGCCGCGGGCATGGCGTCAGGATAGCAGAGCGGACGGGGCGGACCGCGGCGGAGGGGAGCGGTCCGGAGGAGACCCGGCGGGCGCCGCGCACGGCGCGGCGCGGAGGCCTCAGGCCGCGGGCAGACCCGCGATCGCGCCGGCGGCCATGGCGGCGATCAAGCCGAGGAGCTCGGCCTGGCCCTCGCCGGCGGCGCGGCTCAGGGTGAGGGTCAGGGCGAGCTGGCTCGCTCCGCAGGGCGCCGTCGAGACGATCACGTGGGCCGTGTCGGTCTGCGTGGCGCCGCCCCCGCCGGCGCCGCCCGTGGCGCCGGCGGTGGACCCGTCGCAGCTGGCCACGCAGGACATCGCGTCGAGCGCCTGCGTCGCCAGGTCGGCCGCCGCCTGGAGGACGCCATGCGAAGCGGCCTGGCTCAGCAGGGGGGCATGCCCGGCCGCGATCTTCTCGATGGCGTGGCGGAGGGCGAGCACGTCCTGGTCGCTGCGCTTGAGCTGCGCGAACACCTTGGCGTTGTGCATGGCCACGGCGGCCTGCCCGGCGACGGCGTTGGCGAGGCGCATCTCCTGGCGGCTGAAGCGCGGTTCGCGCTGATGGTCGAGCACCTCGAGCAGGCCGATGGCCTGGCCCTGGTGGATCATCGGCAGGATGAGAAGACACTTGTCGCCGTCGCGGCGCATGATCGCGACCTCGGCCGCGTCGGCATGAGGGTCGCTCACGTTGACGGTGATGCTCTCGTGGTCCTCGATAGCCTTGCGGGCCATGGGGAACTGATTGAGCGTGTAGGTCATGGTGTCGACCGTGCGGTTGCCCAGGTCGTCGTACTCGGCCTGCACCGAGACGGTGCGGGTCGCCGGGTCGTACTCGGCGATCACGCACATGTGGGCGTCGAGCAGGGTGGTCATCTGCTTGGCGATCTCGCGCAGGAGCTCGGGGACTTCGAGACGGCTGGAGACGACGATGGCGGTCTCGACCAGCGTCTCGAGCTCGCGTTCGCGGGCGAGGCGCGCGGCGAGATGGTTGCTCCCCCCGATGAGGTGGGTGAGCTCGTCGATGTCTTCCTGCTTGATGCGCCGGTGTCCGCCGGCGGTGCGCGTGCAGGGCAGAGAACCGGAGGCCGTCCAGCGGCGGATGGTGTGCGGCGACACGCCCAGGCGGCGCGCCGCCAGCTGCACGCTCAAATACATGGACAAACCGTATCGAGGAACTTGCCAAGCGTCAACAGAATGCGAAGTTTCTCGGGCAAGGGGTGCGAAGTTTCTGCGGGTGTCTCGGGGGGAGAACGCCCCGCTAATGGCCAGTATTTGGCGTTGGGAAGACGATCTTCGCGCGCGAGTTTTGGCGCGATCTCGTCCTGCGCCAGCGGACCTCAGGCGGTGGACCCTCCGGGAGCCGTCACGGCGGCGGTGGCCGCGGCGATGAAGTCGAGCAGCTCCACCTGGCCCTCGCCGGGCGGCTCGCTGAGCGTGACGGCGAGTGTGAGGTCGGTGCGTCCCGACGGGTCGCGCGACACGACGAGGCTGGCGTTGGCGCCGCGCTCGGCGTTGGTGGAGTCGGGACGGGCGGCGACCTGGCCGGCGCCGAAGGCGCCGGCGCTCTCGCCGCCCACGCTGGCGACGCAGGAGATGGCGCCGAAGGCTTCGCAGACGGCGCCGGCTACGGCGGCGAGGACGTCGGGGCCGCGCCCGGCGGCGCTCACCCCCGGCATGCGTTCGGTGAGATCGGTCAGCACGCTACGCAGGCTGGCCACGTCCTCGTCGCTGCGCCGTCGTTCGGCGAACAGCTTGGCGTTCTTGATGGCCACGGCCGCCTGCCCGGCGATGGCGCCCGCCAGGCGGAGCTCCTGGCGTGAGTACTGACGGGACCGCTTCTGGTCGACGACCTCGAGGATGCCGATGGTTTCTCCCTGCACGATGAGCGGCGCCATGAGGAGGCTGCGATCGCCCTCCCGGCGCAGCTCCGCGACCTCGGCCGGGTCCGCGTCGGGGTCGTCGACGTTGACGACCGCCGTCGTCTGGTCCTGCACCACGCTGCGCGTGAGGGGGAAGGCCTTCAGCTTGTAGGGGCTCGCGTCCGGGAGGCGCCGCCCCGCGTGGTCGTACTCCGCGAGCGTGATGAGGCTTTGGGCCTCGGCGTCGTACTCGGAGATGGCGCAGAAATGGCAGTCGAGCAGGCTGGTCATGCGCATCGCGATCTCCAGCAGGAGCTCGGTAAGGTCGATCTTGCCGGCGAGCGCGATGGAAGTGTTGATGAGCACGTCGACCTCGCGCTCGCGGGCCAGCTGGGCGGCCAGGTGGTTGCTGTTGCCGATGGCCTTGGCGAGGTCGTCGATGTCGTGCTCGTCGATGCGCCGGTGGCCGCCGGCGGTGCGCGAGCAGGGGAGGAAGCCGGTCGCGGTCCAGCGGCGGATCGTGACCGGCGACACACCGAGCCGCCGCGCGGCCTGCTGGACGCTCAGAAGCATACGCAAAACCTAGCGGCGTCGCTGCGCGAAGTCAATAAAGAGCAATTTCAGGCCTGCGACGCGACCAACTTTCGCAAGAAATATCCCCTGTAAATCGGTCACTTTCTCTGTGATACTCAATGAGATTGAACGGCCGCCTGGGTGGGACTCTCATCCTGGAGTCCCGGGGACCGGGAGCGCGAGGCAAAAGGGGTGGGAGCATGCGGGTCCTCCAACTTGGCGTTGGCGCGGTGGGTGAGGTGAATGCGCGGGTCATCGTCCGGGAGCCGGCGGTCAAGGCGGTCGTCCTGGCGGACATCGACGAGAGCCGCCTGCGTTAGGTGGCCGCCAAGCTGCCGCGGGCAAGGCCGAGACGCTGGTGCTGGACGCCTCCGACCGCGCGGCCCTGGTGAAGGCCGCGAAGGGCGTCGACTTCGTGCTCAACGCCCTGGCCACGGCCTGGGACCTCCCGGTCATGGAGGCCTGCCTGGAGGCCGGGCGGCACTACCTCGACATGGGCGCCGGCGGGCCGCGCGACATCACGGGCGCCGCCGACCTCGACGAGCAGCTCGCCCTCGACGACGAGTTCGACACCGTCGGGTCGCTCACGGTTCTGGACGGCGACAACGGCGCCGTGGACGGCTACGAGCTGGCCTGCTCGTTCTCCGTGGAGACGATGATCGAGGAGTGCCTGCTGCCGCCGTACGTCTTCCGGGACGGTAGGGAGGAGCGCAACGAGCCGCTCTCGGTCTTCAGGGAGTTCGACTTCCCCGCGCCTATCGGCAAGCTCACGCTGTGCAACGTCGACCACGAAGAGGCACAGCTCATGCCGATGTACCTCAAGGGCAAAGGGCTCAAGAACGCCATCTTCTTCATCGGCCTGGACGAGCGCTTCGTCGAGGCGCTGCGCGTCTTCAGGATCCTCGGCCTCAACCGGCGCGAGCCGGTCGACTTCAAGGGCGACATGATCTCGCCCGTCCAGTTCGTGGCCTCGCGCTTTCCGCGACCGGTCGATCTCGCCGGCAAGTTGCACGGCGCCGTCTGCGTCGGCACGCTCTGCGAAGGCGCCATCGGCGGCGAGCCGCTGCGACGCTTCCGCTATCAGACCACGTCGCACGACGAGTCGTGGGAGAGGTGCGGAGTGCAGGGCGCCGCCTTCCAGACCGGCGCCTCCGCAGCCTGCGCCGTCACCCAGTTCGCGCGCGGCGAGAAGACAGCCGACTCGATACATCACTCGCACAATGATCGGCAACGCACTCCATATTCGGTGGTCAGAATCCTCTTGACACACAAGATACTTCTTCATATACTCCCGCCGCGAAAAAGGAAGTTCTTATCAATAAATTACAAACTATGAACAATAAATCAGAATATTCCACGCTTCTGAATTCAATCCGCCGTTTTTCCATCTTGCCCAAGGATGATTGGAAACAGGCGCTGCGCGTCCGCCGTTTTTTCATGGCAGTTGCCGCCTACGCCCTTTGCGCGTCTCTTTCGTATGCCTCCTATCTGACCGGCTTCACGGAATGGGAGGCGATTTTTGGGTTCCTGATCGTCATTCCCATCATCAATATTATCTTGTACATCATCTTTCGCACTGGCCTTAATCTGAGGATGGCCGATCCCAGCCTGACGGCCATCCAGATGTGCGCCGCTATCCTTGTGACCATGTATGGAATGTATTTTGCCAATGAGGCCCGCGGCGTCCTGCTGCTGATCTACATTATCATTCTTCTGTTCGGTATCTTCCGTCTCAACACCCGCAGTTTTTTATATGTCAGTGTTTTTACCCTGCTGACGTACGGAGGCGATATCGCTCTGCTCCATCTCTACCGTCCTCAAGGCGTCAATTTTAATATTGAATATCTCCAATGGCTCGTGCTGGCCCTCGTCCTGGTCGCCTTTTCTATCATCGCGGGATATATCAGTTCTCTCCGCCGCAATTTGAGCATCAGCAAATCGGAACAGTCGAAATCCATCGAGATCATCAGGGAAATGGCAATCCGGGATGAACTGACCGGTGTCTACAACCGTCGTCATGTCATGGAACTTCTTGATTACGAAAAGAATCGTTCATCGCGCGGCGGCGGCATCTTCTGTCTTGCCATGCTGGATATTGACCACTTTAAGAATGTCAACGATATGTATGGGCATTTGGCAGGTGATGCGGTATTGCGGGCAGTCGCCACCATGCTAGGTCAAACCCTGCGCAACACGGAAATTTGCGGACGCTATGGCGGCGAGGAATTCCTGATCGTACTGGCGCAAACGGATATCAAAGGGGCGCTTATCTGCGCAGAACGTGTGCGTACCAACATCGAAAATACCCTGTTTCCAGACCTTGGCCCCGATTTTAAGGTTACCGTTTCCATCGGCCTTTCGGAGTATCACATACGGGAAGACGTTGAGAAAATTATTTCCCGTGCAGACGAAGCCCTTTACCGGGCCAAAAAGGGGGGACGAAACCGCGTTGAGTTTGAAGTTCTGACCGCTCCACCCTATAGCCCATAGCAGTCCGGCACATGAGATCAAGCGCCCCGCCATCGTCAAGCACAATGACTGGCTGTCCATAGCTGCTTGCCGGGAGATCCGTGGTGATCTCTGCCTTAATCCGCGCCCTTTTTTGCGTTTTCTTGAAAAATGTCTCCATACGGTAGAATCATGCTCATGACCTCCTTAATGAAAAAGGTCATGGAACGATTAGGCCTGTTACGAGCCCCCCGGCCATTGTCCCGCAAATGAACCCATCCCCAGGCGCGGTCATCGGCACCACACCCCATATTTTGTGGTCAAAATCCTCTTGACACACAAAATCGTTCTTCTTATACCTCACCGTGAAAAAGGAAGTTCTTAGTGCGCCAGGCAAAGCTTGGCGCATCCAGTTGGTTGAGAAGCCAGCCTGACAAAGTTAGCCGACCGTCAGAACTGAGTTTTGCATTTATGCGGGCAATCGTATGAGTGAAGCGTAAACAGGGCGACCGCAGGCCGTAATGCGAAAGCGTGAAGGTGTTCAGCCTCGAAAATCCTTATGTTGTGGAGCGAGCCCAAGTGATTAAGAACACTGAAGGCAGCAACGAAGCCATCGTTACGGGCGAGATGGTGGATACTCCACCGGGGTCATAGTCCACGGCATGTTTGTCCAAGGGATTCGTCAGGAACCTGGGAGAACCTATGCCTTCCTCTGATAAAGGGGTACTCATAACCGAGGAAACGAGGGGTGAGGATGAGGGACATGTAGTCGGATCAACTTTGCGCGGCGCGGGGTCTTCCCCGCCGAGGTGCTCGACCCCGCGGCCTACATGGCCGAGATGGAGAAGGTAGGCCTGGCGGTCGGCGTGATGGACCTGCCGGCTGACTAAGCGCGGGTAGCGGGGCTGCGCCGGCCACCACGACTCCGGTAGCATGAGGGCGTGTCGTCCCGTCTGAAACGCTTCCTGCTGGAGATTCGCTCCTTCCCCGGTCAGTTCTGGGTGCTGACCCTGGGCATCCTCATCTACGTGGCGGCGGCCGCGCTCGCCTTCCCTTTCGAGGGCATCTACCTGCACAGGGAGCTGGGCGCCTCCATGTCGATGGTCGGCGTGGTCTTCGGCCTCGTGCCGGTCGCCGTGATGCCCATGCAGTTCTGGGGCGGGCATCTCACCGACCGCCTCGGACGACGCTGGGTGATCCTGCTCTCGGTGAGCA
>Ga0209840_1000175_pt1 | contig 14379 bp, 10 predicted proteins | sample PersoiDNA2013190_FD_185802 | JGI IMG/M metagenome (GOLD analysis project Ga0209840, IMG submission 185802) | Permafrost soil microbial communities from the Arctic, to analyse light accelerated degradation of dissolved organic matter (DOM) -... | ecosystem: Environmental > Terrestrial > Soil >... | reverse complement strand
TTCAGCATGTCCATGACCTTCTCCGTGATGATCCCGATGAACAGGATGTCGAAGCCGTCGACGTTCTTCACCACATACGGCTGGAACAGGCGCTTGTTGTACTGGGTGATGTAGAGGTTGGCGTTGACGATGGGGAAATTGGCAATCTTCTCCAGGAACAGGAGGTGTGGCAGTCCATAATCGAACTCGTGGTTGCCCAGCGAGGCGACGTCCGGCGACAGGTAGTTCATGATCTCGATCGTGCTGATCCCCTTGTACTCGGCGTCGATGATTGACCCCTGCACCATGTCGCCCGCAATGCAGTAAATGACATTCTTCTCCTCACTCCGGACCTCGTTGATGTACCCGGACAACAGTGACAGTCCGCCGATCAGGTGGCCCTCTTCGCCGCGCATCTCTGCGAGGAAATCGCCGTGCATGTCGTTGCTGTGCAGGATCGTGAACCGCTTCCTGATACCCATGTTGACCTCCTGTGGAGAATGGCGGTGAGAACTTCTGGGGACATTCTCTGAAACAGAGGCTCCGTGTCAAGCGCGTGCCAGAGTCTGTTCGGAGTCGTCTCACGAATGGGGCACCGCGCGGCCTGACCATTGCCATGGACGCCTCGTTGCGTAGTATTGACCAAAAGGACTGGAGGAGACTGTGGCGACGATACAGGACTTTGAGCAACTCGACATCAGGACAGGGACGATCATTGCGTGCGAGCCGTTTCCTCAGGCCCGCAAGCCCGCGTACAAGCTGACCATCGACTTTGGGCCCGACCTTGGGGTCAAGCATTCCAGCGCACAGATCACGGCTCTCTACACGCCGGGGCAGCTCGTCGGGCGGCAGGTGCTGGGGATCGTCAACTTCCCCAGCCGTCTCGTGGCGGGGTTCCCGTCGGAAGTGTTGGTCCTCGGTGTCTACACCCCCGAGGGCGTGGTGCTGGTCGGTGCCGATCGTCCGGTACTCGACGGGCTCAGGCTCGGCTGATCCGGAGGTATTGCGCCTCAGCGCGCGGCACATATCATGAGAGAGAACCTCAACCAGGAGGCAACCATGGACGAAGACAGAAAGACGTTCTATATCGGTACCGAGGTGGACCCGTCGACAGGTCAGGTTGGAGCCCCTGTCCTGTATCCGAGCAGGGACCTGACGACGCATGGTGTCATCGTCGGCATGACCGGGTCCGGCAAGACGGGTCTGTCCATCGACCTCATCGAAGAAGCCCTGATGGACGGCGTTCCTGTCATCGCAATCGACCCCAAAGGAGACCTCGGCAACCTCCTCCTGACATTTCCGGGCTTGAGTGCCGCGGAGTTCCAGCCGTGGGTGGATCCGGCTGAAGCTGAGCGAAAAGAGCTGACGGTGGAGCAGGCGGCTCTCGAAACGGCAACGACGTGGCAGAAGGGTCTGGCTTCGTCAGGGATTGCGCCGGAACGGATCGCGCAACTGAAGGCGAAGGCCGATTTTGTCATCTTCACGCCGGGGTCGACTGCGGGTATCCCGGTGTCGGTTCTGCAGAGTTTCCGCAGGCCTGCGGGGGACCTGGGCGACGAGGAGACGCAGGAGAAGGTCAAGGGTGTCACCTCCGCCCTCCTTGGTCTCGTGGGCATCGACGCTGACCCAGTTCGCAGCCGTGAGCACATCCTTATCAGTTCCATCATCAACGATACGTGGGGCAAGGGCATGGACCTGACCCTCCCGGACCTCATCGTGCAGCTGCAGAACCCGCCGTTCGAGAAGCTTGGCGTCTTCGAGGTGGACACCTTCTTTCCGCCAAGGGAACGGCTGGAGCTTGCCATGCGCATCAACGGCCTCATTGCTTCCCCCTCGTTCCAGTCCTGGTTGAACGGCGCTCCTCTGGATGTCGAGAGGTTCCTTCACACACCGGACGGCAGGCCGCGTTGCAGCATTTTTTCCATTGCACATTTGTCTGACGTGGAGCGCATGTTCTTCGTGACGCTCCTGCTCCAGGAGGTTCTTGCCTGGATGCGTCTCCAGCAGGGGACGGATTCTCTGCGTGCCCTCCTGTACTTCGACGAGGTGTTCGGGTACTTCCCACCGTACCCGTTCAACCCACCATCCAAGGTGCCCTTGCTCACCCTGATGAAGCAGGCACGCGCGTTTGGCCTCGGCGTGGTGCTGGCGACCCAGAACCCCGTGGACGTCGACTACAAGGGCCTCAGCAACGCCGGTACCTGGGTCATCGGCAAACTTCAGCAGGACGGCGACCGCGAACGTGTGCTCGGCGGCCTCGAGGGAGCCCTGCAGGAAGGGGGTGGAACGCTCGACAGGACGTGGTTCAGCGGCGTCCTGGGCAGTCTCAAGCCGCGCCAGTTCCTGTTGCACAACGTCCATACCGCCAGGCATGTCGTCATGCAGTCGCGCTTCGCGATGAGCTATCTGCGTGGACCCCTCACCAAGGGTCAGATTGGACAGCTGATGGCGTCACGGAAGATCGAGTTCGAGCATGTTACACTCGAGGCACTGCCGACGTCGGGACCGTCGCGATATCTGCCTGCCTTCCCTGACGGCGTCCCGGTCCAGTTCGCTCCCGTCCCGGCGGGGACCACGCTCGACCCATTCGTGTTCGGCGAAGCGGACGTGGCGTACGAGGACAAGACGACCGGAGCATTCGTGCAGGAGCATCTGCTGCTTTCCGTCCCGGTCTCGCAATGGCCCGCCGTCGACTGGACAACCGCGGAGCAGCTGCCCGAGGGCATGACGTGGTTGGACAAGGTTCCCGAGGGCGTATTGTTCGAAGAGGTTCCTGCGGACCTGCAGAAGCCGGCGTCCTGGAAGACCCTCACGGTGCGGCTCAAAGACGTACTGAAGGTACGGCCCCTGACCCTGCTGACGAGCAAGCCGTACAAGGTTGCTCAGCAGGACGGCGAAACGGAAGGCCAGTTCATGGCGCGGCTTGGCGTCCTGTCCGCGCCCGACATCACCGGAGCCGTCAACAAGGTACGGGAGAAGCTGGAGGAGAAACAGCACAAGCTGCAGGACGATCTGACCGAGGCGCAGCAGCGGCTCAACATCGCGCAGATGGAGGCGCGCAACCGCAGCTCGGCGGCGACCATGCAGACGGCGGAAGCGTTCCTGGGTCTGCTGGTGGGGCGCAAGCGCAGCTTCACGGCGGGCGCCCGGACGCGGGGAACAGCCCAGACGTTACAGGAGAAAGCCAGGGACCTCCAGCAGAAGGTGAACGACCTTCAGCAGCAGGTGGCAGTGCTGGCAGTTCAGACGCAGGCGACCGTGATGGCAGAAGAACAGGCTGCCCGGGCGAAGTACCTGGCAGTGGAAGCCAAACTGCTCCGTCCGAAGGTAAGCAACATCGTCGTCAAACGGGTTGGTGTCGTCTTCCGCTAGACGCTATAACGTTTCCACTACTGAATGTGCCCGGCCCCATGCTTGATGGGGCCGGGCAGACACTTTGCAGGCGGACCCGTGGAAACTCAGGACGGCTGGTCTGCCAGTGCGTCGGCGACCGCGGTGATGAGGTCCTCCATGTGATATGGCTTCTGTACGTAGCCGACCATGCCTGCATCAAGGGTGTCCTGCGCATGCCCATCCAGACCGTAGCCTGTGGACAGGATGGCGCGCACGTCAGGGTCGATGGCCTTGAGGGCTTTGAAGCATTCCTGGCCATCCTTGCCGGGCATGACCATGTCGATGATGACGAGGTCGGCTTCGTGGGGATGTGCGCGGTACCAGGTGACCGCCTCCGTGGTATCGGCAGCGGTGACGACGTCGTACCCTGACCGCTGCAGCATTTCGTGCGTCAGCTTGCGGACGACTTCTTCGTCGTCGACGACCAGGATGCGCCCGTGTCCCTTGCGTGGAAGATCGGCAGGGTGCGCAGTCGCGGGGACGACGTCCGTCGCTGGGACGTACACGGTAAACGTGGTCCCCTTGCCGATATTGCTCTCGACATCGATGAATCCCTGGTGTGCCTTTACGATCCCATACACCATAGCCAGTCCCATGCCGGTCCCCTTGTCTAAGGCCTTGGTCGTGAAGAAGGGCTCGAAGATGCGGCGGAGGTTCTTCTTTTCGATACCGACGCCGGTGTCAGAGACTGATAGCGCGACAAACACGCCTGGCTCGGCTCCGGGGTGTGCCATGACCTGTTCGGCATCGAGCGCCTGGCGCCATGTCCGAAACGTCAGGTTTCCGCCCTGCGGCATCGCGTCGCGCCCGTTGATGGCCAGGTTGAGGACGATCTGCTGGAGTTGTCCGGGGTCTCCCAGGACGGTTGCCTGGTCCGTATCGAAGTGTTCGGTCACACTGATGTTCTTGTTGACCGTTCGGGTGAGAAGCGACACAACCTCGAGGATTGTGCTGTTGAGGTCGACGGTGGTGTTCTGACGCTTGCCCCGCCTTGCGAAGCTCAGCAACTGTTTGGTGAGCTCGGCCGCTCGCTCGGCCGCCTGCTGGATGACGTGCAATCCCTCCTGCATGGTACTGCCCGGAGCGGCGTCCGGCTCCAGCATATTGGCATATCCCAGGATGCCCGTCAGGATGTTGTTGAAATCGTGGGCGACGCCACCGGCCAGGAGTCCGATACCCTCCAGCTTCTGGGACTGGCGCAACTGCTCCTCGAGAGCAGCCTCCTGTGTGATGTCGCGCCCAACGTAGGTATAGTTTGCAACCTCGTCGCCGGGGCCCCGGACGGGACTGACCGTCAGGTCGAGTTCCACCAGGCTGCCATCCTTGCGAACACTGGTGATTTTCTTTTTCCAGCTGTCGTAGGTGGTCAGGTGCTCTTCTGCGCGCCGTTCGAGAGGGACCGCAACCTCGTCGCCCAGAAGTCCCCGGATGTTGCGCCCTCTGCTTTCCGCGTCCGGGAACCCGGTTGCGTGCTCGAATGCAGGGTTGATATAGGTGACGATGCCGTTGGGATCGGTGATGGCGATGGCCTCGGCGGCCTGTTCGATGGCGGTGGCCAGGCGAAGCGCCCTGGCCTCGGCCCGTTCACGCCGAACATCATTGATCCCAAGGAAGACAATACCCAGGACCAGCAGTAGCATGACCACGATGGTGAAGACGACAAGCCGACGGTTGGTATCGAGGATGGTGACGGGACGGTTGATCACCGTAGCCCCGACAGGGAGGCTGGACGCCGGAATGCCAAATACGTCCAGTTCGCGCCAGTCGAACGCCACGTGTGTCGACTGTCGGGTCACCACTGGGATTGAACCGGCGGGCTCACCGGCCAGGATGCGCGCGACGAGGTCGCCCGCTTTGGCGCCCTCCAGTTGAGGACTCGTGAGTACGCCACCAACGACCCCTTGACCCAGGCCCTGTTCATAGACGCCGTAAATCGGGAGTGCCGTGTGCCGGGCGAGCTCAGCAGTAAATTCTGGCATGTCTATGAGCACGCCGCCCTTGTCGCGGGTGAACGGGGCAGCCAGGATAATGGTATTGCCAGGGAGTGCCACCACAGTGTCCATGATCTCTGCGACTGTTGCGTCAGGGGAAAACGTAAACGCAGCGCGGTCCTGAAATTCCGGGACGACGCTCTGGATGGTTCGGCGAACAGCAATTCCTGCCTCAGTGAAGTCCGTGATGACGTAGACACTGCTGGCATGCGGATGCAGCCTGAACGCCAGCGCGAGCGTCCCCGCGGGATCGATCTCCTCGGCCACGCCCGTGACATCCTTCGCTCCCCTGAGCAGAGACGTCTGATAGTCGTTGATGCCGCAGAACACGATGGGTATGTCGGCAAACAGAGTGCTGCGGTAGCCCAGGGCAAAGTCCAGCGCCGGGTTGTCAGTAACAATCAGGATGTCGGGTCTGCCGGCGCCGTAGCGGGCCTGAAGCAGTTTCTCGACTTGATCATGGTTCTGCTGCGAGGGGAATCGGCGCCAGTCGAGGTACTCCACAGAGAGTTGGACCCACGACGGTGAGCCACCGAGGACACTGCGGATCCCTGCGACCTCACCGTCCGTCCGTGAGTAGCCCTGATCGTAGGAGTTGAGGATGAGGACGCTGCTGGGAGGCGCTGCGGCAACAGCCGGCGGAAGCCTCAGCATTGCTGCGAGAATTGCAGTCAGAACGAGCAATATGACCAGACGGGATGCCTTCACGCGTATTCCTCCGAGCCATGGAACGAACAGTGACACACGACCATTGTGAGGCTTAGGCTCTGCTATTCAAGAGGAGCGCTGTGTGGCGAGAGCCGCTGCAAGCCTTTCCATGCCGTATAGTTTTGCGAGGATGCCCTCGAACTCGCGGTTTTTTTGGTTTGCAGCGAGAGCATCCGGCAACTGGCCCCGTCAGGGACAGCTTCCGCCTCATATCCGAGTTTCTTCAGCATTGCGACCGCTACCTGTCGCACCGTGAGTTCGTCCAGGGAACGGCCCAGGATGCGTTCGTAGCCCTCACCGACAATGTCGAAGGCGAACGGGAATTGGGCAGACGAGCGGTAGACCATGCCGGGCAGACCTGCCATCAGCCGGGTCAACTCTCGGTCGTTTGCTGCACCCTTCGTGACCGGCACGTTCCTGTCGCTCATCCCAGCCTCATCACCACGAGTGTCCACAGGTCGACGGAAGGACGAACAGCCATCCTTGAAGACCAGATTGAGGACAGCAAGAACGAATGCAGCCACCAGCATGATTGTCTACGCACTACCAAGTCTCCTCCACATAGTTCACAGTATGGTGGAGAACCCGTTGCGTGCAAGGAGAGCTGCAACAGCACGCTGGCAATGACTGTCAGGTTTGTCTGCTCCCCCCACTCCTCTTGGCTATTTGCATCGATTCCCTGGTTATATATACTCTGACGAGTATGAGCGAATGCTCAGAAAATGAGTGAGCATTCAGGAAGGAGTCACAATGACGCAGAAACAGGAGCAGGATACGCTGTCCAGGCGCGATCGCCGTATCGAGCGCCGACAGGAGGAGATCCTCCAGGCGGCTGCATCGGTCTTCGCCGCCAAGGGATACGCGCAGGCGACGACCAGGGAGATCGCGGCAGCGGCCGATATCGCCGAGGGCAGCCTGTACAACTACTTTGCCAGCAAACGCGACATCCTTGTTGCTATTATCTCGCGGTCACCGTCACCTGTCGACCGCCTGTGGTCGGAGGCTCAAAATCTGGCGGACCGCGATGGGTTCATCCAGCTCGTCGAGCGGGCCCTTCTGGCGCCTGCTTCCGAGCAACCATGGATACGCACGGTCATCAAGGAGGCATGGACGGACGATGAGCTCTTCCGACAGTATCAGGCAAGTCACGTTCGGGAGACGGTCGCTCGTGTCGCGCATCTCATCGAACGTGGCATCGAAGCCGGATGGCTCCGGCAGGTGGACCCTGAGCGCGTCGCACAGGCTCTCGTCGGAGCGCTCATGACGTCCATGATGCCGTTGCTGCGCCGTACCCAGGGTTCTGAGGAGCCGGGGGAACGGGAGAAGGCAGCGCACGCAACAGCCGACCTCCTGCTGTTCGGATTGATGATGCCAGAAGGGGGAGCACATGCGTAACCTCCTGAAGATCCTCACATACCTGAGACCTTACCGTCGCAAGGCTGTCATCGCGTTGGCTGCGCTGACGGTCTCCATCCTGACTGACCTGGCAGTGCCGCGTCTCATCCAGGCGATCGTCGACAACGGTATCTCGAAGGGAGACATGCACGTGGTCCTGGGGACGATGGGCATCATGCTGGGCGTCTCGGCGCTGGGAGCTGTCGTCTCTATCATCAACACGCGCTACTCGGTCGATGTGGCGATGGGATTCGGGACCGACGTCCGCGCGGCGACCTTCCACAACATTCAGGGGTTCAGTTTCAGCAACCTCGACGATAACCGCACCGGAGCATTGATGACCAACCTGACCAGCGACGTCACCCGGGTGCAGGGCACCGTGCAGATGGCCATGCGCATCATGACCCGCGCGCCGCTGATGCTGCTTGGCAGTATCGTGCTCATGCTGGTGACCAGCCCGAGCCTTGCGGTCTGGGTCGTGCTGCTTCTGGCTATAACGGGCGCGATGGTCGTGGTTCTGTCCATGAAGGCGCAGCCCATGTTCCTGCGCGTCCAGGCGAAGCTGGACCGGCTGAACACCGTGCTCCAGGAGAACCTGGCGGGCATGCGGCTTGTGAAGGCGTTTGTTCGTTCGAACGAGGAGAACCGTCGGTTCGGAGTGGTCAACGATGACCTCATGGACCAGAACGTGCGTGTTCAGAGACTGTTCGCGGTCATCATGCCGACCATGACCGTCATCGTCAACCTCGGCATGGTGCTCGTCATCCTCATCGGCGGACGGCAGGCGATCGGTGGCACGTTGACGACAGGCCAGCTCATGGCGTTCATCAACTACCTCATGATCACGATGTTCCCGCTGCTGATGATGGGAAACCTGCTCGTAATGCTGTCGCAGGCTGAGGCGTCTGCGGGACGCATCAATGGGGTGCTGGACACGAAGAGCAGCATCATCGACCAGCCAGGGGCGGTCGATCTGTCCGACGTCAGGGGCAGGGTAGCCTTTGAACATGTAACGTTCAGCTATGACCACGAGAGCGGTGAGTCGGTGCTTCAGGATGTGAACTTCGTCGCCAAGGCGGGACAGACGGTGGCGATCCTTGGCGAGACCGGTTCGGGCAAGACGACGTTGATCAACCTTATTCCACGCTTCTACGATGTGTGCGGCGGCCGCGTGACGGTCGACGGCGTCGATGTCCGGGATGTGACGCTTGCTTCGCTGCGTAGCCATGTTGGCATTGCGCTGCAGGAGGCCGTGCTCTTCACCGGCACGCTCCGGGATAACATACGCTACGGCCGTCCCGACGCCAGTCAGGAGGAGGTGGAAGCGGCTGCGCAGGCTGCGCAGGCCGAGGAGTTCATCCTCAGTACCTCAAAGGGATATGACACAATGGTCGAGGAACGCGGCGGCAACCTCTCGGGGGGTCAGAAGCAGCGTATCGCCATCGCCCGAGCCCTGCTGCTCAAGCCGAGCATTCTCATCCTGGACGACAGTACGAGTGCGGTCGACGTCGATACCGAAGCGCGTATCCAGGAGGCGCTGCTGCGCCTGCACAGCCAGTGCACCGTCTTCATCGTCGCCCAGCGTATCAGCACCGTGCTGGCTGCAGACAAGATCCTGGTCCTGGACAAAGGGCGCATCGCGGCCGAAGGAACGCATCAGGAGCTGATGCAGACTAGTCCCATTTACCGCGAGATTTATGAGTCCCAGCTCGGAGGAGGAACCACAAATGGCTGACCAGAACGTACGTGGGCAGGTTGCTCGCGGGGGTGGTCCGATGGGAGGAGCCATGGCTACCGCCAGGGCGAAAGACGCACGTGGAGCTGCGCACCGCCTCATCGACTACCTGAAGCCCTACAGAGGGAAGCTCGTGCTGGTCACCGTCCTGCTGGTGGTCGGAGCCGGGCTCTCTCTGATGGGCCCGCTTCTCATCGGGCAGGCAATCGACACGATCATCAGGACGCACAACGCTCAGGGTCTGCTGCGCATCGCCGTCCTGATGACTGTAGCAGGGGTCGGCACATGGCTTGCCGGGTCGTGGCAGGCATGGATCATGGCAGGCGTCTCGCAGTATGCCGTGCGTGACATGCGGCGGGACCTCTTCGAACACCTGCAGACACTGTCCATGAGCTACTTCGATCGCCATTCCCAGGGAGACTTGATGAGCCGCCTTACGAATGACATGGACGCCATCAGCCAGACACTTTCACAGGACCTGACATCACTGGTCAGCAACGTCTTCAGTGTCGTAGCCATCATCGGCATCATGCTGGTCCTCAACAGGTGGCTTGCGCTTGCTGCCTTTGTCATGATGCCGTTCATGTTCCTCCTGACGGGCGGGATCATGAGCCGGACACGTGCACTGTTCCTTGAACAGCAACGCACAGTCGGGGCACTGAACGGCGTGATGGACGAGACGGTCAGTGCCCAGCGTGTCGTGCAGGCGTTTGGCCAGGAGGCCACAGCTCTCGGCGTGTTCGGCAAGAGCAATCAGGCGGCGCTCGTGGCAGGACGGAAGGCGCAGTTTGTCGCCCAGCTCGCTATGCCACTCCTCATGGTGCTTGACCATATGGATATCGCCATCGTCGCGGGGGTTGGTGGCATGCTTGCCATCAAGGGCATCGTCACCGTTGGCGTAGTCTCGGCCTTCATCACGTACACGCAACGACTGTCGCAACCCCTGCTGCAGGTGGCGAACCTTCTCAGCACCATCCAGGCAGCTCTGGCGGGCGCGGAACGCGTATTCGAGGTCATCGACCATCGGCCGGAACTGCGCGACAAGCCGGACGCACCCCAGCTCGGCGAAATCCAGGGCGACGTTGTGTTCGACCACGTCGGCTTCGGCTACCTCAAGGGCGTCCCGGTCCTGCGTGACGTCAACCTGCATGCCCTGCCAGGCCAGATGGTGGCGCTGGTTGGCCCCACCGGAGCCGGCAAGACGACCATGGTCAGCATCCTCTCCCGGTTCTACGACATCCAGGGTGGGCGCGTCACGATCGACGGCATCGACATCCGCGACGTACAGGTGGACAGCCTGCGCCGTCAGCTGGGTATCGTGCTGCAGGATGGGTTCCTGTTCTCGGCCAGTGTCAAGGAGAACCTTCGCTATGGGCGCCTCGACGCGACAGACGAGGACATCGTGGCGGCGGCGACGCTTGCCAACGCCGACCAGTTCATCCGGCGCCTTCCGCAGGGATACGATACCGTCCTCGCCGAGAGGGGAAGTGACCTCAGCCAAGGACAGCGCCAGCTGTTAACCATCGCACGAGCCATCCTCGCCGACCCCCGCATCCTTGTGCTCGACGAGGCCACGTCATCCGTCGACACTCGTACTGAAATCCACATTCAGCAGGCACTGCTCAACCTGATGAAGGGGCGCACCAGCTTCGTCATCGCCCACCGCCTGAGCACCATCCGCACTGCTGATCAGGTCCTGGTCATCGACCAGGGACATATCATCGAGCGCGGCACGCACGCGTCATTGCTGGCACAGCATGGATTCTACTACAACCTGTACATGTCGCAGTTCAAGGGGACCGCTGCTGCGGCTGCCGTCTCCTGAACCGCAGTCGTGCGCGAGGACCATTCCTGCTACACTGTCACCGGAGGGGGAGCCATGACACAGGAGAACAATGTGGCGACATGGATTTATGTAGTACACCTGACCAGGCCTGCGGCGAGAACGTCTCCGACGGAGGAGGAGTCCGCCGCCATCGACCGTCATTTCGTGCATCTGCAGCAGGCATGTAGTGCGGGGACGGTACGACTGGCAGGGCCCGCGACGGACGGGGCATTTGGCATTGTGATCTTCGAAGCGGAAGACGAGACTGCGGCGCGCTCGTTCATGTCAGACGACCCGGCCGTGCGCGCAGGTGTCATGACGGCGGAACTTCACCCGTTCCGTGTATCGCTGGAGCATTTGCCGTGCAGGTGATGGGGATCGAGTTGCTGCCAGTGCTCAGCTACGCGCTGGTTTCCATCTTTACACCTGGTCCGAACAACATCACCTCTTCATCGCTGGGGATGCGCGTAGGGTATCCCCGCACGCTGCGCTTCATCGGGGGTGTCGTTACAGGGTTCTTCTGCATCATGGTGGCAACGGGACTGCTGACAGAGCTCCTCGTCTCGGCCTATGACAGAATCGCGATTGTGCTGAAAATCGCGGGCGTCGCGTATCTGCTATGGATCGCCTGGACCGTCGTGCGGCCACAGGACAAGAAACATGCGTCCCCCGCGGCGAGCGGCACCCGGTACCGCGACGGGCTGCTACTGCAGTTCGTCAACCCCAAGGTCATCCTGTTCGGGCTCACAATGTATGCCACGCTGCTGGCTCCACTGGCGAAGAGCTGGCTGGCAGTTGTTGTCTCCGCAGTGTTGCTCTCAGTCCTGAGCTTCTGCTCGACCTCGCTGTGGGCACTGCTTGGTGCCGGCATCCAGCGTTTCATTGCCAACCCGAAGGTCAGGTTCGCCTACTCGCTCGTCCTCGTGGGACTTCTGCTCTACGCTGCCTGGTCGATTGTCGCGTCGTAGAAAGTACGGGGTGCTCAGTTCGTCTGGATGCCATCCAGTGTCGTGCGGACCATTTCTGAGAGTTCCTGCATAGTGTATGGCTTGGGCAGGATCCCGTCGGCGCCTCCAGGCCCCCCAACCAGATCCTGGATGCTTTCACCGACCGAATACCCCGACGAGATGAGGATAGGCGCAGTACAGTCCAGCCGTCTCAGTTCCCACAACACCTGGTCTCCCGTCATCCCTGGCATGGTCATATCCAGCAGGACGAGGTCTGCGATGGCAGGATTCCCCTGAATGATGGCGACCGCCGACGGACCATCTGCTGCTGTCATCACTGTGTAGCCTGACCGCTCCAGCATGCGCCTGGTGAGTTGCAGGATCATCTCCTCGTCGTCCACTATGAGGACGGTTTCGTGCCCCTCTGCCCGTTGTGTGCACGCTTCCTGGAACGCTGGCACCTGTGCCTTCGCTGGCTCCCTGCACCGTGGCAGGTACGTGGAGAATGTTGTTCCCTTCCCGACTGCGGTTTCCACGATGATCCAGCCATTGGCTTGCTGGACCGCCCCGTAGACGACCGCGAGGCCCAGACCGGTCCCATGCCCGATGGGCTTGGTCGTGAAGAATGGTTCGAACAGGTGCTGCAGCACGGTGTCAGTCATGCCGCCGCCGGTGTCGGTTACCTGCAGGAGGACATGTTCGCCCGACCGAGCATCGGGATGTGCCTGGACAAACCACTCGTCGACGTCGACGTTGCTGGTCCGGATGGTCAGCGTTCCTGCACCGCTCATGGCGTCCCGGGCGTTGAGGACGAGGTTGATGACGAGCTGTCCAAGCTGAACCTGGTCGATGAGAACGTTCCAGAGGCCCGGTGCATAGTCCCGCGCGATTTTCACGGAGGTCGGCACCAGTTCCGCGATGGACTGCAACGTGAGGTCGACAGACTGGCTGAGGTTGAGGCACGTCGGCGTTGGGCTCCCATTGCGACTGAACGTCAGCAGGTTGTGTGTGAGGCCGGCAGCCCGTCGGGCAGCCCGCTCAGCCTGGGCCAGCGGCTCTGCGATGGAGTCCAGCTGCCCGGCCTCTTCCCGCATGATGCTCAGGTTTCCAAGGATGCCTGTCAACAGGTTGTTGAAGTCATGGGCGATTCCACCTGCCATGAGGCCGAGGGCGTCCATTTTTTGTGCCTGGAGCAGGCGCGCGGTCATGCGCTTGCGGTCGGTGACGTCCATCAGCAGAGCGAGATTCCCCATGCGCTTGCGCAGCGGAGCGACGTGGAGGTCGTAGGAACGCTCAACGCCGTCGCAGACGAAGGTTAGCTCGGCATCAGAGCCCGGCGTAGCGGATGAAAGGGCAGGCAGGACCTGCGTCCCCTCTGCGCCCAGAACGTCGTGGGCAGAGCACCCTAGGATTGCCTCGGCGGCGGGGTTGATGTCGACCAGTCGACCCCGGCCGTCAAGGACGAGAACTCCGTTTGGGCTGGCCTCCAGGACGAGCGAGCGGGGAATGGGGACGAGGTCGAGGAAGCGGAAGCGATACACAGGACGAGCGAGCGGGGAATGGGGACGAGGTCGAGGAAGCGGAAGCGATACAGAGCCAGGAAGAGGGCTATGCCGCTCAGAGCGAAGGCGAAGGGAGTGAGGTCGACCCCGGTGACTGAAGTCCGACCAACCAGGAACAGGATGTTGGCGGTCCACGGTACGGCCATCGCGACCAGAACGGCGACCGTCTGGCCACGGTAGGCAGAGGGCACTCTGAACAGGCCGCGCAGCAGGATCACGACACCCAACAGCAGAAGTGCATACTGGTACGCGCTCCAGACCCAGAACAGTGGACCAAGGCGTGTGTCGACGCGCAGGAGTGCGCCGGGGGCCGTAATGGGCGTGGCGACGGCCTGACTCCAGAGCAGGTGGTGCAGGTCGTTGAACCAGGCCAGGACAAACATCACCGTCGGTTCTACTGCCGCGAGCGCCGCAATGCGAGTGACATCGCGCAGTGATCTTCCATCGTACCTGAGAGTGAAGACAAGCCACGCGACGCCCAGGCCTCCGCCAAGAAACGACATCTTCACCCAGAACAGGAAGGAATCCAGTGTTGTACTGCCGAGGAGGAACAGCGAGACAAGGATGTTCAGGACCACCAGACACATGGTCGCCGAAAAGGCACGAGCCCCCGGGGAAGGCCTGCGTTGCCACGCAAGGACTGCGACGATGGCCGAGATGAGAGCTGCTGCCAGCAATGGCAGCGTGTACAGTGTCATCTGCATGTTCAACCCTTTTCCATTCGTTTCATATGTGCGGTCACTCCACTGAGATGAGTTCTGGCCCTGATTTTCCGCAAGACTGTTTGTGAGCAGTCTAGCCACAGATACGTGTGTGTCAAAAAGGTGGAACGCCCGGGGACGAA
>Ga0209840_1000174_pt1 | contig 14494 bp, 11 predicted proteins | sample PersoiDNA2013190_FD_185802 | JGI IMG/M metagenome (GOLD analysis project Ga0209840, IMG submission 185802) | Permafrost soil microbial communities from the Arctic, to analyse light accelerated degradation of dissolved organic matter (DOM) -... | ecosystem: Environmental > Terrestrial > Soil >... | reverse complement strand
ACCTTATCCCTTGAGAAGCTCTGCCATGGCGTACGCGTAAATGTGCGTCGCCTTGAGCAGGGAGTCGACATCAATATACTCATCCGGAGCATGCTCAGTCATCGGCTGACCGGGGAACAATGGCCCAAAGGCCACTGCGCCAGGAATGAGCCGCGCGTATGTGCCACCACCGATGGCAAAGCACTTTGCTTCTGCGCCCGTATACTCTGTGTACGCCTTCTGGAGTGTCTGGATCAGTGGCGTGGCGGGGTCGACGTAGTGTGGCGGGCTGTCATGCATAACCGTGAACTCGATCTTGGTCCCCAGCAACTTCTCGACGAACTGGTCGGTGACCTGTTTGCTTGTGACCGTGATAGGATACCGGATGTTGATGACCGCGGTGCTGTTGTCATGGTCGATATGCAGAGTGCCCAGGTTGAGCGTGAGGACACCCGAGATCTCATCCGCAAAGTCGACGCCCACACGATGTCCGGTCCACTCGGTACCGATCTCGCGTGCAAGGAACTGCAGGGACTCGTCGTCTTCGAGACAGTGCACGGCGTCCAACACCTGCAGCAGCTTGCCGATGGCGTTGAGGCCCTTCTCGGGAGTAGACGCATGCGCTGGCACGCCTTCCACGTCGAGCTTCAGCTCGCCGTTTGCGAGCGTCGTCGATACCGAGAACTCGTCCTTGGGCAGGCGTTCGATCAACCCTTGCAGGCGCTGCAGCTTGTCATGATCGGCGACCAGGACTGCCTCGGCGTGCTGCGGTACGATGTTGGAACGCGTGCCACCCTCGGCGTGACGCAGGATGCCTCCATGCATGCCGTGACCGACCAGCTGCAGGTTGAGGATGCCCTTCTCGCCGTTGATGATAGGGAACTCACCATCCGGGCTGAATCCGGCCTCGGGGATGCCATACTTCTTGAAGTAGTAGTCAAAGTCGGCCATTCCGGTCTCTTCGTCGGTGCCAAACAGCAGCATGATCGCGTTCCTGGGCTCGATGTGCTGCGCTTGCAGCGCCGCACGGGCGGCAGCCAGCGCAAAGATGGAGGCAATGGCGGGTCCTTTGTCGTCTGTGGAGCCGCGGCCATAGAGACGGCCGTCCTTGACGGTACCGGCAAACGGGGGAACACTCCAGCCCGTTCCTTCTGGTACGACGTCTACATGGCTCAGGACGGCATATTGTGTCCCGTCGCCGCCCCAGCGAACGCGGCCGACATAGTTGTCCATGTTTTCGGCTGTGAACTGTCGTCCTTCGGCAGTCTTGAGAACAAACTCCAGGGCACGGCCGACCTCTTTGCCAAACGGTGCATGCGAGCTGGCCGTCGTTGGGTCCTGGACTGACGGGATAGCTATGGCGCCGGACAGCGCCACCATCATCTCGTTCTCATGTTCGTTGAGATAGTTGTCGATAGCTTTCTTCATCTAGTTCCCCCTTTACCTGAATATCAGGAGCCCGAGTCCACCGGCTGCAAGCAGCACGAGGAACAGGTTGAGTTTCTTCCCATACTTCAGTATAAGCAAAAGAATGCCGAGTGCTGCGACGTATCCCCACCACGCGGGGATCCCGCCCCTGGCGATGGAATAGATCGCATAGGTGAGCAGGGCCAGCACGACTGGTTGCAGTCCGTCGAGAAACGCAGAGACCCAGCGGTTTGTGCGGAACGTGTGTGCGACGGTCGCGATGATGAGGATGATGATGAACGAGGGCAGGATGACACCCAGCGACGTGACCAGCGCGCCGGTGAGACCGCGCAGCTTGTACCCCACAAAGGTCGCCATGTTGATGGCAACAGGGCCGGGAGTGATCTCGCTGATGGCGACGAAGTCCAGAAACTCCTTCATGGGAATCCAGAGCAGATTGACGACCAGTTCTTTCTGCAGCAGCGGGATCATGGCCTGTCCGCCGCCGAACGTGAAGATCCCTATCTTGAAGAAAACGCCGAATAAGGCAAGGAAGCTGATCATGACATCCTCTTCCCAGCGGTCGGCGCTGCCTCATGTGGTTTGAACGCCTCGACGGCGAGGCCCACCAGGCCTCCGACCAGGATGAGCCAGATGGGGCTGACCTGGTGGACGAAGAACAGAATGCCGAGCGATGCTGCGCATACGACAACGGAGACAATGCTCCATTTCTGCCGCTTCCCCAGGTCGAGGACAATGGTGGCTATCTGTGCGACGACGCCTACGATAACGCCGGCAAAGAAGCGCTGGACCCAGACGTTGTCCTTGAAGCCGGGGAAGAAGACGGCGATGATGATGATGACGGCCACGGCCGGGATACTGACGCCCAGTGTGGCAAGGACGGACCCCAGGACACCACCCTGCGTGTAGCCGACAAATGTGGCCATGTTGACAGCGATCGGGCCGGGCGTGACCTGGCTGATGCTCAGCATGTCGTAGTACTCCTCTTCCTTGATCCAGTGGTACTGGTCGACAAGATAGCGCTTCATCATGAGGATCATGGCGAACCCACCTCCGATGGTAAACGCCCCGATGACGAAGAAGATCCAGAACAGCAGAAACTGTTTTCTGACTGGCGCGTGACCGGCTGTATATGTGATGAATTTCTTCTGTTCCATTCATTCCTCCGGAGTCACGAAAGGGGCAGCACACGGCCACCCCAGATTTCTATGTCGTACGGGCTAGTCCCTGCAACTACGCGTTCAGCAACGCGATGCAGCAGACGTCGCGGATGTCTTCGGGCGAGCAGCCGCGTGACAGGTCGTTGGCCGGCTTGGCAAGACCCTGTGAGATGGGCCCGATAGCCTGAGCGCCTGCCAGCCGCTGGACCAGCTTGTAGCCAATGTTGGCGGCGTTGAGCTCGGGGAAAATGAAGACGTTTGCCTTGCCTGCGACCGGGCTGCCCGGAGCCTTGCGTTCACCGACGGAGGGCACGTACGCGGCGTCGAACTGCAGTTCGCCGTCGAGCAGGAGCTCGGGTGCCTTCTGGTGTGCCAGTGCAGTTGCCTCACGGACCTTCGTGACCATGTCGTGCTCTGCGGAGCCTTTGGTACTGAAGGACAACATCGCGACAGCGGGCTCGATGCCTGTCAGGGTCTTGTACGTCTTTGCAGTAGCGATAGCGACGTCCGCCAGCTGGTCGACGGTAGGGTCAGGAATGATGGCACAGTCGCCAAAGCCCAGCAGCTTGCCGTCGGGCATCACCATGAGAAACATGGAGCTGACCGTCTTGCAGCCAGGTGCGGTGCCGAGAATCTGCAAGGCAGGCCGCAGCATGTCGCCGGTGCTGTGGACCGCGCCAGTCACAAGCGCGTGTGCCATGCCGATTTCCAGCATGCAGGTGGCGAAGTAGATCGGGTCGACCGACAGCTCAGCCGCTTTCTCGGGCGTCATGCCCTTGGCCTTGCGCTTCTCATAGATCAGGGTGGCAAACTCGGTTGCCTTGGGTGACGTCTTCGAATCTACGATCTGGATGCCGATCAGGTCGACGCCCAGGCGGGTCGCGTTGGTGCGGATGGATGTCTCGTCCTCGACCAGGATGACGTTGGCCAGTTCGCCGCTGACTAGCATCTGTGCCGCTTTCAAGGTGCGCTCTTCGTTGCCCTCAGGCAGAATGACGGTGCGGTGCAGAGCCTTCGCCTTGACCCGTATCTCTTCCAGTACACTCATGTGTTCCTCCCGCAAAGGTTGACTACAGCAAGCATTGTACCACGGCGGCGCTCAGCGTCCAGCGGGACTGTGAAACGTTCCGTGCTGTCCATTGTTGTTGTGTCTCTACGGCTCTGAGAGCACCACCTGAGGTCCAGGATCGTCGGTCAGGATGACGCCCGAGATGCCGGTCGTGTCCACAATGGCGATGACGCGCTGTGTGTCGATGTCGACGACCGCGGAAAGACTTGTGGTGTGTGAACCCGTAGTCTCAATGGGAACGGTCACAACCCGGTGCAGGTGTACGTAGCCGCTGCTGAGGTCCAGCCTGGTGGGGTCATACGGGAGTGCTGGTTTCCCTTGCTGGCCTCCAGGGTACGGAATTACGTGCTGATAGACCGTTGCGGTCATTACATGTGCCTTGACGACCCGCCCTAGAGTTGCCACACTCACATCGCGTGAAGCGATTTCCTCACCGGTCGCCAGATCCTGCGCAGTTAGCGTACGTGCATCACGAGGGGCGATACGAACAACGCTTTCGGTGAGTGATGACGATTGTGACGACGAGGCGACAATGCCGACGATGCCATGCCCCGGCAGCAGAAGCAGGTGACCGGTTCCGCCCGCCAATTCGGCTCGCAACAGCCTGGTCCCGGGGACCTCACGAACATTCGTCAGAAGCCCGCGTGGATCGCGACCGGTCAGCGAGGCAAGCGCCCGTTGCAATGCACTGGGAGCAGAGTCTGCTTCTACAGGGACCAGGCGCACAACGCCGGCGGGAATCGTCTGCGTCTCGTGGACTGCCGTCACCATCGGTCGCGTCCAACGGTACCAGACCGTGCCTGTAACCATGACGAGCACAATGATGGCCAAAGCACAGGATGTCCGTGCGACCATGTGCATTCTGTGCCGCCGCTGGTCCAGCCGGGCAATCAGACGTGCGAGCGACGCCTCGGTGTGGGCATCATCCTCGGCCGGCTCCCAGTCTGTTGTCTCTAGCAGGTGCTCTATGTCTCTGTCATCTGTTTGCATGAGGTTGCCTCTCACCTATATAACGCACATGAGGTCAGATGTCCGAAAGTTTGCGGCGCAGAAACCCATATGCATGATTGAGTGCTGCTGTCACTTTACGTGGATGACATCCCAGTTCACGTGCAACGTCCTTCGTCGCCATTCGCTGAACATGGCGCAATGTCACACACGCGCACTCAAACGGGCTCAGCGAGCTGATAGCGTTCAGAATTTCTGGGGAATGCGCTTCGATATTCTTCACCGTGTCATCGTCGGGGTCGCTGCACGCGATGTCTGTGACGCCGAGCAGTCCTTCTCGTTTTCTCCTCCGTAGTTCGTCCATCGCACGGTTGCGCGCCACGCAGTACAACCATGGCAGCAGGGGCCGGCGTGTCGAGGCGAGCCAGCCGAGGTGACTGGTGAGCCGTGCAAACGTCTCCTCGGCAACGTTCTCGGCCAGGTCTCTGTCGTGCAGGATACCGAGAGCATAGGAGTAGATATGATGGTGATGACGGCCGTATAGGACGGCAAACGCACGCGAGTCCTCTCGTGCCAGTATCAGTAACTGCTGGTCGCCTTTCTCCTGCAGATCTGGTTCCACTCCCACCTCCACTACCAGCATATGAACGGGTAGTACACAAAGCAATGGGGCGACGGTACATCCGCCGTTTGTCCAAGCAATTGGCACGCAGACATGCTGGGAGGCTGTGGACGTGTCACCTCATGGGGCAACGCAATGGGAGCATGTATTGGTGGAACATTCGTGGTGATTCGGACATTCTGGACGATCTCCGTTATATAGATGAGAGGGGGCGAGATGGAGTTTTTAACAGTGACCAACAACATCTCCTCCGGCAATACCACGTGGGAGATATGGGATACACGGTACTAGGGAGGCCTTCCATGTGTAGACGCATGCTTATCATTGTGATTGCAGTAATGCTGGGAGTCAGTGGTTGTGTGGCGGTTGCTCTTGCTCACACCTCTCGGCCTGCTGTTCATCCAGAGAGTTCCTCTCAGAGTTCTCTCACGGACAGCAACATGGAGTATTTCTATTCGAGGATTTCAGATTTCGGCATAGAACTTAAGGCAATTGATGGAATGCCGAGCGTCACCAAAGACTTGGCCATCGCCATCGCAAAGCGCGAAGTGGGCGGCGATACGATCGCCAGGGACGCGGAACATATCACGGCCATGTACACGAGTTTCTCTGACTACCTCGCAGGCCCGGACAAGTCTCCCCTGACGTTGCCTGGAACAACCAGGGTCATGAAAGACGTCCCCGTCTGGATTGTGACCTTTCACGGCGTGCACATGGTCCACTCTGGTCCCTGCATGATCGATGCCAGTGGCAAACAGATTCCTTCGACCAGAGATCCGTATGTGTTCGGAGACGCGAATGTTGTCCTCGATGCTGAGACAGGCGAAGCACTCGAAGGCTTCAACTACAACACTCCATCCGTAGCTCAGAACTAGTACGTGCGGCCAAGTCTACGCGTCTTGCAGGACTGCTCATGTCGGACGGAGAAGCCCATGGGTGTGCACCTGGAATGAAGAATTGGGGTCTCGGTCTATGTATCAGAGTTCTGGCAGATGTAGTAAGGTCTTGGTAGATACACTAAAGTTCTGATATTCTGGGCCTTCTGTCCTGCAGGTTAGCAAAAACATCACCACCGCGTTATCCTTGTAATGGAAGGCATGATTTCCACTGCGATGCCGTATGCATATGGCGTACTGTTCCTAATGAAGGAGGAACTCATGTTAAGGAAGGAATCAACAAAAAGACTGTCCAAAGTAAGCAAGACACTAAGGGCGGGCTGGTCAATTCCGCAAGCCAAGGCGTCCGTTGCAGCGGTTGACCTTGTATATACTCGTACCGGAATCGGTGCAATCGGATACATATATTCCAATAATCCAGAGAGTCTACCGTCCGCAGCTGGTAATGCATGTACCATAGAGAAATATCTCAGCACTGCCAATGCCAACTACGACGTAGAGTTTTACCATTCTGTACCAACAGGAGGAGCTAGTAGAAAAGTTGGTGTGGCAATTCAAAATCTGACTGGTTCCACAGCAACCATTACTATCTACGCAGAGTCAGTGGCAGTGGCCACTTTAGGTCAATCAGCAGGTCCTGCTGCTGGAGTTGAACTGGCTTACCAAAAACAATTGGCCTTGGGGGGTGCCAGTATCACCACAATCGACCTACCGTCTAATCAGTCCGTTATGGTGATACCTAGTAACGTTAACAATACCATAAATGGAGGGCAGACCATTATTGGCAAGATCAGGTTGTCATCGAACGTAGCTAATGTAAAACTCCGGGTCTTCTATGGCACTCCTGCCAGTGCATCGACCGTTTTTACATACGCGTATGCGACCCCAAAACTGGGGTCAGATAACTACAGTGGTCAAACCGTTGGCTATTTCCAGCATGATGCATTGGCAGTATCGGTCAATTTCCCAGCGGTGCCAGATTTCAGGTTGCCAGCATGGGGTTCTAAGATAGGACCTGCTCCTGATAAGAGCGAATATGAAGCAGCTGAAAGCTATTCTGCCCCTCACGACCCTCACGGCCCATGTGGTCCATGGAACGATAATAATGTTGTCGTACTGGGCGGAAGCATACGGAATGGTTTACCAGATCACCATTCCTTATGCTTCTGGAAAGAAGCTCCATGTATCGGGTGCGGGAAGTTTTGTGGCACAGACTCCCGGGGGTAAGTGGTACAGCTATACTTCCTTCCCGCAGACTTTTGACATTACAAGCGATTCCTGGCTCTTCAAATTTGTCCAGCCCGGTGGCAATTCTAGTAACTTCGCATTTGAGATAAGCTGACAAACCATTTCGTGCTTCTGGGAATGTAGGGTCCCACGTCTCAGGGCAGTGCAAGGTTGGAAGAGAGGGTTCACATATGTTCTTGACACCTCCAAGAGAAGGAGAGATATGAAACAACTGAGAACGCAGAAGTGGTTCGTGTGTCTGTCCATCATGATGATTCTGGTCTTGTGTCTTGCCCTGAACTTTTCGGGCGTGGCGGTCAGCGTCCCGGCTGCCCGGGCGGCAGACACTGGGACTTGGACACAACTGCCACTGTACGGGGGTAGTATCTCCGTTCTTGCTATCAACCCCAAGACCCCAACCACCCTGTATGCCGGTACCGACAGTAGCGGCGTCTTCCGCTCCACGGACAGCGGAACCACCTGGAAGGCGACCGGGATCGCCGACGGAAACATCCTGTCCCTTGTCATTGACCCTCACACGCCCAGTATCCTGTATGCCGCCATCAGCACCCTCGCTCCTGCCACGCTGTACGCCGGTGGTATTGGTGTCTTCCGCTCTACGGACAGCGGGAACACGTGGACAGCAGCAAGTACCGGATTTCCGACGTATGCCTATGCTCAATGCCTTGCCATTGATCCCAAGACACCCACTACCCTGTATGCCGGTACTGGCGGCGGCGTCTTCCGCTCGACAGACAGCGGTGGTCACTGGACAGCCATGAACAATGGGCTTACCGAAAAACACGTCTCGGATATTGCCATTGACCCTCTCACCCCCACGACCTTGTATGCCGGTATCAATGAAGGCGGTATCTTCCGCTCGGCAGACAACGGCAACCACTGGACGGCGGTGAATGCGGGCCTCACCGATCTACATGTTCAGTCTCTTGTGTCTCTTGTCATCAACCCCTTGATCCCAACTACCCTCTACGCTGACACCTATGGTGGCGTCTTCCGCTCCACAGACAGCGGCACCACGTGGACAGCGGTGAACACTGGCCTTACCGACAAGGACGTGAACGGTGTCTCCCGGAAGGTTTTTACCTCTCTTGTCATCAACCCCGTCACTCCCGCCACTCTGTATGCCAGTACCAACAGTAGTGGCATCTTCCGCTCCACGAACGGCGGGACCCAATGGACACCGGTAAATACCGGTCTTACAAATCTAGATGTCACCTCTGTTGTCATCGACCCTGTCAACCCTGCCACCGTGTACGCCGGTACCATCGGTGCCGGTGTTTTTCGCTCTACGGACAGCGGCGATCATTGGATGGCGATGAACACTGGTCTTACAAATCTAAATGTCACCTCTGTTGTCATCGACCCTGTCAACCCTGCCACCTTGTACGCCGGCAGCTATGATATTGGCGTCTTCCGTTCCACAGACAGCGGGGGCACATGGAGTGCGGTGAACACGGGACTCACCGGGCATCCGGTCTATTCCCTTGCTATCAACCCCAAGACTCCTGCTACCTTGTATGCAGGCACCGACATCGGTGTCTTCCGTTCCACAAACAGTGGCGATACATGGAGGGCGCTGACGTCCCTGCCAAACACTGAACTTAACAATCGCGGGGTCCACTTCCTTGCCATCGACCCCAAGACCCCCACCACCCTGTATGCCGGCGCTGAAGTCGGCGTTTTCCGCTCCACAAACAGCGGCAGTACGTGGACAGAGCTCCGCCTGGGTGCGGTCTCCTCTCTTGCCATCAACCCTCTGACCCCCACCACCCTGTACGCTGGTGGTGCCGGCGTCTTTCGCTCCACGAACAGTGGCAGCACGTGGAGTGCACCGAACACCGACTTTCCCCAATATACTACCGCCTATTGTCTTGCCATCGATCCCAAGACCCCTGCCACCCTGTATGCCGGCACCCTTAATGGTAATGCCGGCAGAGGCAGCGGTGTCTTCCGTTCCACGAACAGCGGGAACACGTGGACGTCGCTGGGCACCGGTATTACCAATCAGAAGGTCCACTCCCTTGCCGTCAACCCCCTGACTCCCAGTATCCTGTATGCTGGTACAAATAGTGGCATCTTCCGGTACGATGCCGTGTCTTCTTTGAAAAGTATCATTCAGCTGGAGATCGGCAGTAAAACGATGGTTGTGGATGGAAAATCCTCCTCTCTGGAGGCAGCCCCTATCATCCTCAATTCACGGACTTTTCTCCCTGTCCGAGCAGTTGTTGAAGCTGCCGGAGGAACTATTACCTGGGATGCGTCAGCACAGAAGGCTACCATCATACGGAAGGGCAAGACGTTGGAGTTGTGGATCGGCAAGAACACAGCAAAACTGAATGGCAAGTCAGTCACCATCGACAGTAATGCCAAGGTTGTGCCCATCATCAGGGCTGGAAGGACGCTCCTTCCTCTCCGGTTTGTCGCGGAAACACTTGCAATGGATATCCAGTGGAATGCAACCACCCAGGCGATAACAATAACGTACACACCGTAGCAGAAGGGGCGATCTCCGCTGCGATGCCACAACGATACGGCGCGCTGACGGCTGTGGTGACCGGGTTTCAATTCACCATACTTGTTGAAGACACATGTTGGAGGCGCATAGCATGAAAACAACGAAATCACGATCCTGTTCAAGGGTCGCCACATTCCTGAGCATCCTGCTTGCCACAGTTCTGGTGGCGACAGGCTGTGCACAGAAAGTCAGTCCAATAGTGGGATCAGAGACCAACATGATGGTGGAAACCAATGTCACGTCATCGGAATATGATACAGTCCCACTTTTGTGGAATATCGGACAAAATGCGGTGGTCGTCGTGCCTGTTCCACCCGTCGTACATGTGAGCGATTTCAGTAACGGGGGAATACTGTGCTGGCAAAATGGTTCACCTATTCGAGTCGTTCAACAATGGAGCTACCTGAGCAAGAAACCACTCTTGACGACGACATCCAAGGATGTGGATCTTCTGGTTCCACCCGCGGGGATGCAGTACTTGGTCAGAAAAGACGGTGGTATCAGACGGTGGTATGCTTCAGACGAGAATGCTTTTGTGAGCGTTCCCGCGCAACCAGGTCTACTCAATGAGACGCCTGGCACTAAGACTATCACAATAACAGAGCAGGGCGTTGCTTCTGGTTCAAAGGCACAGACACTGACTGTCCCCCTTCCCTCTGGGCTTACGCAGATGGTCGTGGAATATGGAAGCGGCAGCATTGAAAAGGGATTTGTTCTCTTTGATGCAACAGAGCCCAACGCGACGTTGCCGCGCTTCATCTTGCTTCTTCGTCTGAACAGCGGTAAAGCAACGTGGTTATGGTGTGACGACGCATTCGGTGGAATCATTACTTCAGACCAGGGTTCGAGTTTTGCACGTGTCGGATCACTCCTCTATTTTACTCATACTGATATGAAAATCGGTTGCATTGATACATCAGCGACCTCGCTTTCAGTAACATTGCCAGAAACAATCAATACGCTCCTCGCCAAACTTCATCGTGAACAGCCTACCGATGCTCCGTACAATGTGCAGGCTCAGCTGGCAAGCGACAACGGTATGCTGATTATTGAGTATCCCGATGCCAATTGGAACGGTCTGTATTATGCCGTAGACGCATCTGGAACAGTTCTTGGAAGCCTTCGTTCAGACAAGACTTCGATAACAAGTTTTGACGCGAAGGGAAAGCAGGGCTCCTCCATTAACACACCAGGGAGTATCTCCTTTCCTTCCATCGGCCTCTTTCAATAGAATGTTTCATAAGCATCACGCATAGCGAAGGACTCATCCCTGTTCATACAAGAGCCGGATCAGACACACTGATCTGCTCTTTTTGTAGAACCGTTCATGTCAAGCCGAAGAGCCCGCAGACATATGCCACGGGCTCTCGATCTCTTGAGGATTGTCCGCTACACCGTCCCTGTCAGCACTCGGATGAAGGCGATGATAACACCTGTGACCCCCTCGCCACCCATGAAACCAGAAGCCGCGAGGGTCAGCTTCTCATCCCACTTCGGGCGCGTGCGCATGATGACGAACTTGACGAGCCCTCCCACTGCTGCCGCGGCGGAGATGAAGAAGGGCAGGTACACGCCGATGCCGATGGTCATCACGGGAATGTTCAGCACGTACAGGCCGAAGCCGGCGACTAGTCCGATGACGAAGGCTGACGGGCTGGGCAGGCCGGACACCATGGCGGCGACGAACGACGCCTGGGGGGCGACCAGCTGCGTGCCGGGCCCCATTGCACCGTAAGCGCGGTGCAGGACGAACAGGACAGCCACCGCGACGAACGAGCCGGTGATACCACCCACGAACTCTCCGATGATTTGTGCCTTTGGGTCGGTATGCAGAATATAGCCGGACTTGAAGTCCTGCAGCATGTCACCAGCGAGACCAGCAGCGCAGGCGACGACGCCTGCGATGAGAAAGGCTTCGATCTGGCCTGGCACCATGAAGAGTTTGACCAGCAGGAGGACCAGGACGCCGAAGACCTCCATCGGGTCGATCCCGGTCTGGCCCGTCAGCGTTGCGGCCATTGCCGTGGTGATGTAGCAGCTGAAGATGGTGATAATGCTGGGCACGAGGCGCATCTCGGTGAATACCGTGAGTGCAAATGCCACGAGCGCAAAGACCAGCGGCGTCCATCTCAGATCGAGGTCTCCTTTCTCCCGCCCGATCCCCAGCATGGGACCAAAGATCTCTCGCGCTTTTGGGATGATGTTCTTGACCAGGACGCCGATGCCACAACCCAACATCAGACCGAATCCCAGGCTGTTCTTAAACGCCGTCGCCGCTGCTACGTCAGCGAACCAGTGCAGGGCGACGCCGGCGGGGACGAGGAAGAACGTGGCGAAAGCGCCACCCAGCAGCCAGGTCCCCATGTACAGAGGACCGATGATGTAGCCGATACCCACTGCCATGGGTGACAGCCAGATGCCGACGAAGATGTTGTGACCCGCCAGCCACGTGCTGCTGACAAGAGTCGGTATCTTGTGGAACCAGTCGCGGACGGCGACAAACAGGGCGGACAGCCCTAGAGTGGAGAAGACGACACGGGCCTTGGAACCGCCTTCATCTCCTGCCAGCAGAACCTCACTGGAAGCAACTCCCATCGGATAGGGGAGTTTCTCCTTTTCGATGAAGTGGCGGCGGATAGTGTAGGTGAAGATGCAGCCCAGCACTGTGCCGGCGATGGTCACCATAACCAGCGAAAGGTAACTGACCTGTGCGTTCTTGTTGATCATCCAGATGCCGGGGATGGTGAACGCCAAGCCTCCGGCGACAAGCGGACCAGCCGACATGGCAGTATGTGTCACGTTGATCTCGTTCAGGTTGGTGTGTCGGAGTGCCGTGAGCACTGCCATTGAGAGGATGGCGACGAAGATGGTGGGCCACGGTAGGGCGCCCATACGCAGCGCGGCATAGACAGAACTGGCGCTGACGATGGCGGATCCGACTGCTCCCAGAATGAGGCTTCTGACGGTTAGCTGTTCGCGGAACGATGTGGCGTATCCAAGCTTGGACGGTGCGCTCTCGTGCTTTGACTGCATGCCAAACCTCCATGTAACAGAGTACGGCATCCTCGGCGCAACAGTCGCGGCCGCTTCCCGGCACGGAGAAGGCGGCGATGTCGTCATACGAGACCACCTTACTGAGGGGTCTAATATTTATTGTAGCAGGTTTTCTGCAGCAAAGTTTGAGCCAACGCACGCAGCTGCTGTACCCTTTTGGAATGTTGATGATTGCGGCGTGACAACGCGATGACCGGCAATATACTGTTCATGATGGGAGGTGAGCGATGGATGAGAATGAGAAGGCACGGCTGGCGCAGGCACTGAAAACGCAATTGGCTGGGGCTCCGCGCCCCGGTCCCGTTATCCCATCCGTACGTCCGGCCATCCGGCCCGACCTCACTCCGTTTGCGCTTGCGGCCTGTGCAGCGAATGTTCATCTGCATCGGCATATCGATGACGCGCTGCGACTGGCTGACCCCGCATGGGACGTGCAGACGGCGGGCAGTATGCTCGTGCGTCACCCGGCGCTGGTCACCCTGTCCATGGAAGACGCACCGTACGCGTGCAGGCTGGTGGGAGTATCGCTGGCGGCACAGCGCGACCAGCGGGCGCGGGCCTGCCTGGGCGAGATCATGCGGGACGGCTGGCGCCGCGCGTGGCAAACGGTCAGCGCCGGCGAGAGCATCAGCCTGGAGCGGTTCAGGGCGATGCATCCCAGGGAACAGCAGCAAGAGCCCGATGTGGAACTGGTGGTACTGGCATGGTACGCCGGCATTTGCGGTGTGCCGATAGCGGAGACACCGTTGCGCGAGGCTCTGGATCTTTCCCTGGTCAAAGCACTGCATCGCCTGACCCTGGCAGCGGCGGAGATCGATCCGGCAAGCCGGTCCCGCTATGATGCCGCTTTGAGGTATGACCAGCTGTGGTGGCGAGCCGCCGGTGGCGACGCTGGAGACCGGGAGCTTGCGACACGCCTGAGCGCTGCCCGTGACGTTCTCAGGCAGGTAGCGCAGGTGGACCAGGCCGTCTCTCCAGGACCGGGAGACGTCTGGCAGGCCGCCTTCCTGCTTGCTGGAACCGATGCCGGACTCGACGACGGGACAGCTGTCAGTATGCTCGCCGGACTCTTCGCCCTGAGGCAGGTGCCGGTGACACAGTCACCGACCGCTTACGGGCCGACTCCATTGGTCAGCGCCCCGGCAGACGGTGAGGAACTGCGCAGGGCACGCGCAGACCTTGCGGTACAACTGCGCGAGACGCACCGCCTGACCGGTGAGCTGGACCGGGCACGCGATCGGCTAAGCACGCGCGAGGCCGAGATCTCGCGACTGATGGGCATTCTCTCGGCGCGCGACGAGCCTGAGGCCGAAGTGCAGTACACCGTGCGCTCCATCACCGAGCGGGTCCTGGTCGCCGGTGGACATGAGACACTGTCCAGAAACCTGCAGACATGGCTTCCCAACAGCGTCTGTATTGCTACAAATGGCAAGGAAGACCTCGACCCGGCGGTCCTTTCCACGGCCCGCCTCGTGGTCGTCCTGACGTCGTACATCAGCCATTCCTTCTCGGGCAAGGTGATCAACGAGGCGCACAAGAGGGACCTGCCCGTCCTGATGCTGGATTGGCGCAGCG
>Ga0209840_1000172_pt1 | contig 14520 bp, 11 predicted proteins | sample PersoiDNA2013190_FD_185802 | JGI IMG/M metagenome (GOLD analysis project Ga0209840, IMG submission 185802) | Permafrost soil microbial communities from the Arctic, to analyse light accelerated degradation of dissolved organic matter (DOM) -... | ecosystem: Environmental > Terrestrial > Soil >... | reverse complement strand
GAGCTTGACGACGTGGAACGCGTCCAGCACCGGCACCGCCTCGGACAGCTCGTCACGCAGTGCGTTGGCGTAGCCGCGGAACGGGTCCAACGTGGCGACCTTCACTCCGGCACGCAACCCTGGTCCTCGCGCCTGGAGCCACGTCGCGTACGCCTTGCCGGTGCGCCCGGGGACCAGGTCCAGCAGCCGGGCGTGGACCTTCCCCTTGTCATCGCGGGTCAGGTCGACCATCCCGGTGAACATCCCCGGCCCCTTGACCGCGACCTTGTGCGGGGTGTGGTGCCACACGTGCTCATCGACGCCCAGGGTGCTCACGCCGGCGAACCGGGCCTCGTCTTCGGCCAGGGCGCCCAGGTGCGGCTTGATCGCTCGCCACAGCGTCTTCCAGGCGACCTGCAGGAGCCGGGCCAGGCCCTGGACGCTCGCGTGCTGGGTGCGCAGCTGGGCGATCGCCCAGGCCACTGCACGGGTCGTGAGCGCCCCCCGCGGGGCCACGAGGGTCGGGATCTGCTCGTAGAACCTCCGGCGGGCGCAACCCGGGTCCGGACAGGACCAGGTCCGTTGCCGCCACAGCAGCCGCACGGGCGTCAGGCCGGGCACGTCGTGCAGCACTCGAGTCCGCCGGCCGTGGCTGACGGCCACCACACCGCAGTCCGGGCACCCCATCAGCGCCCATGGCGTGGCGACCGTGACCGTCAACCGCTCGGGCGTGCGCGCGACCCCCTGCACGTGCACGCCGTCCAGCCCGAGCAGGACGTCACATCGGGCACACGGATCAGTCGCGGGCGCGTTGGCGCACCCCGTAGCGTTGGTCACTGTCGAGGTCCTCGAATGGAACGGAAGCTTGGTCGCCTCTGATCCTCGGGGACCTCGACCCCCTCACCCGCTCATCCGCTCCTACCGGCGCGCCGCACCCACCCCCACCAGAAGTCCGACACTCCTATAGAGATTCGTCAAGCGGCCACGGCCCGGGCGGGTGGTTGGAGGACGTCGCGGATCAGTGGGTAGAGCTGGCGGGCGAGGTAGCGCTTGAGGCAGCGGATGATCTCCATCTTGGTTCGGCCTTCGGCGGTGCGGCGGGCCACGTAGTCGCGGGTGGTGGGGTCGTGGCGCATGCGCACGATCACGACGTGGTAGAGCGCGGAGTTGGCCTGCCGGTCCCCGCCCCGGTTGAGCCGGTGCCGGTTGGTCTTGCCCGAGGACGCCGGGATCGGACACGCGCCGGCCAGCGCGGCGAAGTGAGCCTCTGAGCGCAGCCGGTCGGGGTTGTCACCGGCGGTGATCAGCAGCTGGGCAACCGTGTCTGGCCCGGCGCCGAAGACGGCCATCAGTGCTGGGGCGTGGTCGGCCAGCAGCCGGTGCAGGTGGCCGGTCAGATCGGTGATCTGCTCGGACAGCAGCAGGTAGCGGCGGGCCAGGACGCGCAGGGCGTAGGCGGTGGCCTCGGTGGCGGAGACCGGCGTGCAGGTCGGGCGTGTGGCGGCCAGCGTCGCGGTCAGTCGGGTGTTGGACAGGCCGCGGTGGCGGGCCCGCAAGGGCTCTGGCCCGGCGATGAGCATCGCCTTGATCTGGTTGATCGTCGCGGTCCGCTCCCGCAGCGCCGAGGTCCTGGTCGTGCGCAGCACCCGTAGCGCCTCCACCAGCCCGTCCGCGCCCTTCGGGGCCGCCCCTGCCCGCCCGGACAGGACCGCCTCGGCCGCGGAGTAGGCGTCGAACACGTCGGTCTTGCCTCGGGTGCGACGGTCGAACCGGTTGGGACGGTTGACCTCGATGGCCGTGAGGCCCGCCGCGCGCAGCTCGCGGGTCACCGCCGCCCCGTAGCTGCCGGTGCACTCCACCCCCACCTTCGCGACCTGCGGCCACCGGCCGATGAACCGCACCGCCTGCCGGTAGCCCGCCGCGGTGGCCGGGACCTGCACGTCGCCCAGCGGCCGGCCGTGGGCGTCGATCACCGCGACGTGATGGGTATCGGCGTGGGTGTCGATCCCGCCATAGACCGGCCCGCCATCGTGCTTCACCATGGAACTGCGCCCTTCCTGTCGTGTCGGGTGCGCAGCCGGTCGGGCGTCAGTCAGTTCACTATCGGGACCCTTGCCAAACCCCTATCAGGACATGACGGCCCGTCCGGCTGCACTGGTCGTGAGCCAGGCCGGTCGACACGTCGGATGAAGGACAGCCACCCGCGGGCGACGTCAGAAGAGCCGTGAGTCAGACCCGCCCACCGGGCCATCCTGGCCCCGGCGGCACCGACCGCCACGCCCCTCAAGGAGTCAGACCAACCGGTCCACCCGTCCATAGTGAAGAGCCCCTTTGCATGTCTCCCCATCGACGGGCCGCCAGCGTGTATCGAATCAGACAATCGTGTCCGCCGAAATGGCTCGTTCGGCCCTCCCAGCGTCAGGTCCCGAGATGGGTGAGCGCTGTGGTCAGGAGCCAGTGCTCGGCGGTCGGCGTTTCACCGTATCGGCCGGTTCGCTCGACGATTACCGGACCACCCACTGGAGCGACTGCCGGCGAGTCGCTGCCGACGGCCCACGTCAGATCGAAGGTCCCCTCGATGTGGGAGGGGTCGGTGACCATCTCGAACCTAGGTCCGACAAGACGCCCGAGTCGCTCCCATCGGTTCGGACTATCGACAACCGCAGTGACTGTCGCACCAGCGCTGGCGAGCAGCAGCCCTGCGATCGGTGCCTTCGAACACAGATCGAGTACCCGTGTCTTGCCGATGGGGTGGAGTCGCCTTCGTACGGCGTCGAGGAACGGGTCGAGGTGCCAACCCTGTCCGAATCGGTGCCCGAGAACCCCTAGTGAGAACGGGACGTCCGCGGACGGCCAGGCATCCTGAAGGCCCTCGAGCAACTCGTTCGCGGCGCGCGTCAGGCCCGCCCACTCAAGGAACTCGACGAGATCGATCTTGGCGAGCCCATCGTCGACGCCGCCGATATCCGCATTCGCGAAGCGCGGACCCGATGCTGCCTGGTCGAAGTCGATGAGTACCAAACCGCCGGTCGGCTGAACGATCAGGTTGCCTGGATTGAGATCGCGGTGGGCGACCCTGCGTGCTGCCAGATTGTCAAGCATCTCGTGCAGATCGACTCCGAAGGAAAGCAGTCGAGCCGTGGCGTCATCGCGGTTGGTGCGCAGCCAGGCGTCCAAGGGCTCACCCTCGACGTATTCGTACGCGATCCAGCTGAATGACGATTCGATGCCGTAGCCGATGGCAATGGGGAAGCGTGACGAGCGACCCTGGAGCCGTCGGAGAAGGTGGAACTCGTCCTCCAAGAGAGTCGGTTTGGGGTCGATCCGGTCATGACGTTGCAGCTTGATGATGGAGTTGCCTCGCCGGTAGACAGAACGGGCTCCAGCGGAGAAGGGGGACACAGAGATGAGTTCGGCTGGGGCAGCGAGGAATGCCTCGATGGCTTCGTCCTGTTGATCGCACCGGATCGACTCGAACTCTGTTGTGCACACGAGGATGTGGAGAGACGGACGGGTAATCGTCACATTGAACGGTTGGAGAGACCACGCAGTCGCTGGATCGACGGTGGGATCTGCGACACGATATGGAGCAAGAGAGCAGGTGATTGTCAGGACGAGCTTCGCACCGGGCCCGGACGCCGATGCCACCTCGACGGCCAATACTGCTGGATGAATGGCGAGCTCTTGGATGACATCACAAACCGGCTGAAGGACAACCCGAACGTCATCAGGGCCCCCGTCGGCGTCGGAAGTCACACCGGCTGTGCTGACCCGCCCCACATGGTCGATGAATGACTCAAGAAGTGGACGTGCGGTCGACCAAGGAACAGCGCGCCGGTACCGGTCATCGGATGCGAGACGGATCCATCGTTCCGCGTTCTGGAGATCGGCCCTCTCAACAGATCCTCTTGCGTCGCCGTTCGCAGTCAGGTCGTTGACGAAGTCATGCACGGCAGCACGATCCGGCCCTAGCGCCGCCGTGGCAAATGGTCGAGTCCGTTCGTGCACGTCGTTGTGGAAGAGAATCCAGCCCCGGAACTCGACGCGGCCCCGGAAAGCCAACACGAGTAGCGTGGTCATTGTGAACCACGAGGCGCCGAGCATCGCGCGATCGATGCCTCTGGGGATTCCGCCACTTATGTCGTGTCCGACCACGGCGACCGCGCAGAGAATCGACGAGAGGGCTGCGGCGAGGCCCAAGGCCGCTACCCACAGTGCTGTGGGTGATCGATTCCCGGCGAACCACCAGCGGTTCGAGAGAATTCGGTATGCACCCTGGGCGATCAGGCCAACAACTGAAAGAGACACAAGAAGCGGCCAAGACGCGTGAGGAGCGGAGCGCTTGAGGAGCACCGGGGTGACCGCCCACAGGGCGATGACGGGCCCGAGAGCGGTTCCGAGGCGACCGACGCGGTTCACGGAGTCGGCGTCGACAAACGCGGTTGCTCGTTGAAGAGGAACTTCGTCAGAGCGGCAGCAGCGGGTTCAAGCTCTCCGTCGTTGCGAAAGGCAACGTAGTCCACCACGGGCTGAGACCGGTAGTGGCGAAGCATGGTCAGGTCGTACCACGCGTGGCCCTTCTCAGTGACTTCGTCCTTGCGACTCTCGATCGTCGACCATGAGGCTCGGATATGGATCGTGGTGCAGGGGCGATGAAAGTTCGCGAGCAGGCGCGCGATTCTGGAGAGCCGCGGCTGGTCGCTCTTGCGGTCGACGATCAGAAAATCACCAAGGTAACGATCGAGCACGGTGTGGTCGGACACGATCTTCGGAAGGCGATAGGCCGCTATGGCGTAGGTGAGAGGAGTGAGCATGTTGTCGATCGTCTCGTAGGGCAGCCTGGGCGTATAGCGGTTGGCCTTATAGATCCCTCTGAAGACCAGGCTCCGTCGGTAGGCGTTCATCGCAGGAAGGGTGTCATAGTCCAGTGCCTCGGCGACCGCCCCGCCGAGGCTCGTCTTGCCGCTACCGTCGACACCTACGAGGGCGACTCCGTTCAGCCTCCGATGCTCGAACCAGCGTCGGCGGGCTCTGCCCAGCACACTCTGCCGGCGTGTGATCCTGCCACGCCCCTCAAGCTGCTCGCCGCATCGTCCTCGAAGCTGCTGTTCTGCCGTCCGAATGGCGCTCCGGTCGATCTGCCCAGTGGTCAGAATGCGTTCGAGCGCCTCGGCAAGCACCGGGTGACCGGAGCATCGGTGCAAGAGGCCAGACAGACGCTCGGCGTTGGAGGGGGACGTCGGGTCGCGGTCCATGATGGCAAGGTGTTGGATATACACGGCAGCCTCGAGATCCGCGGGGAGACGTCGCACGGGTCCATCCGTGTCGACTGCGAACCGTGCGACGTCCTCGTACGTGAGATAGGAGCGACCGCCGAAGATTTGCCAGAGTTGTACCCAGAGATCGATTCGAATCGAATGGGCCATGTCCGCGCTGAAGATGGCCACCCCAATCTTGCGTGGTCCGGAACGTTGCAGCCGATAATGAAGGTTCCACTCGGCGGCAACCTCGTCGACGATGTCGAGCATCGTCGGAATCGCGGCAGCAGCCACCAGAAGGTCGACGTCTCCTCGGTCGACACAGCCTGGGCCGAGTTCCGTCTCGCGGAGCAGGACGGCGTCGCCCCCGCGTTCGAGAATGTCGCTGAGCCCCTGGAGGAGCGAGGTGGTCATCATGTCCCTGCTGTCGGTGAGTTGCGCCGGACGACAAGCAGCGCCTTGGTGAGAGCAACCTGCCAGAACGGCGACATTAACACCAGGACGGAACCTCCGGCGAGACCGCCGACGGCTACCGCGACGAGGAGCATCCCGAGATCGCCAAGATGCGAGTCGAGCACAGCGACCGACGTGCGAGCGCCGACGACGATAGCCGGCACCGAGAAGAGGGCGGGCCGGACCGCGACAAGGATCTCTCTGAAGCTGGATCCCGCCATTCGGATCGCAAGGGCCAGTGTGATGGGCAGGTAGATGAGGGTGAAGGGCGCCGTCCGGCCGACTGCCATGGCCAGTGCCTGGCCCGGGGCGCCCCGATCGCCCACGAGGGAGGCTACGACCAGGAAGACTGCGACGTTGACCGCAGCGAGCGACCAGGTGAGCGCGGCCGTCACGCCCGGCCGGCCGGTTGCCTGGAGCAGAGGTCCACAGAGGTTGTTCACCGAACGGGCCGCGGCGAGCACCGTGAAGACCACCAACACCGTAGCCGCGCCCCTCCACTCAGCACCGAGCAACCGGAAGAACAGGTCGCTCACAGCGGCAGCACCGGCCGCCATCGGGATGACCAGTCCAGCGCTGTGGCCCACCGAGTCCCGGAATGTCCGCGCGAGTTCCGCCTTATCGTCCTGTGACCGGGAGAAGGCGGGCAGGGCCGCCAGGGCGACCGGCTGCGACAAGGCATCGACGATGGTCCGGGAGATGCGGAGCGCCATGCGATACAGGCCGACGGCAAGCGGGCCGAAGAAGACACCGATGATGATTGAGTCGAGCTGAGACTGGACGAACGAACCAACCGCTCCGAGAAAGACACGTCTCGAGAACCCGTACAGATCGACGACGGCAGCGCGGGAAAAGCGGAGGCCGGGCCGCCAGGTGCTGAGGGCCCACAACAACACCAAGGCGATCCCCTGGGTCGCGAGCTGCTGCGCCACGAGGGCCCACACGCCGGCGCCGGCAAACGCGGCGATGATCCCGACTGCACCGCCTATGACCGAAGCAGTGTTGGCGCGAAGGGCGAGGGCTTTGAACCTCAGCGACCGCTGGAGCAGCGCCTGTTGAACGACCGTAAGTGCTTGGATGATGATGATCGGCGACATCACCCGCAGCACGCCGGCGAGATCGGGGGCATTGCTGACTTCGGCCCACCAACCCGCCAATGAGAGGGTGCCGACGATTAGCAGCACAGCTGTGGCCATGATCACCCAGAACGCAGCGTCGAGGTGACGGTCGGTGAGCGTCTTCCGTTGAATGATGGTCGTCGTGAGGCCCTGCTCCAAGAAGAGCTGGACGAAGAGGAGGAAGACCGTCGCCAGGGCAACCGTGCCGAAGGCCTCAGGGCCCAGCAGGCCGGCGATCACCAACAGGACGATGGTGCTAATCAATTGGTTCCCGATATTCATCAAGAGCGACCACTTGACGGCATGACCGAACGAGCCGTGCTCGGAGGAGGCTCCAGGCCCGGTCACTGGGGAGATGCCTTGCGCCGCGGGCCGCGATGGGGGGGTGTGGTCACCAATCCGTCGACTCGATCATCCGCGTCACAGAAGAGAAGATCGGAATCTTTGGCTGCTTCGGCGCCAACATTGTGCGCCGCACTTGTGCCACGTCTCTTGCACTCCAGTACCGAGAGGGCGGGCAAGCGATCGCGGAAGGACTCGACCACGGCTCGAGTGTCATCGGTCGATACGTTGTCGACCACGAAGACCTCCCATTGGAAGCCCGCGTCTTGCGCCCCGAGTGCCGTCAACTGCTCGCTGATCAGTGTCGATGCGTTGAGCGCCGGGATGATGACGCTCACGACCGGTTCCGTTCGCGGAGCCCCCTGGTCGCTCACCCGGCAATCCTAGCCCGGATCAATGAGCCATCAAACCTGGGGGGCTTCACTACAGCCCGATTGCGTCAGCGAACTCGCGTGCGCGCACCGTCCAGCTATGGCTTTCGGCGTATGCCATGCGCCGCGCCACAAGTTCAGCGTCACGAGGCCGCGTCAGCGCCTCGTCGGTCGCGCGGGCGAACTCCGCGGGCCGAGAGCACCGGGTGACCAGATCGTCGGGAAGCATCCGCGCGGCTGGTAGGTCGGTGACCACGGCGGCGCGCCCCGCGGCCAGGTACTCCATGGTCTTGAGCGGGAAGCTGCCCCGGTTGAAAGGCGTATCCGTGTAGGGAGTTAGACCGACGGTTATGTGACGCATGTAGGACGGCAGGTCCGGAAAGGGCCGTGCTCCCGTCCACTGGACGTTCTCGCGGGAGATGAGCCTATCCAGTCGCTGGGTGTCAAACGTCAGTTGGCGGGGACCGACCAGGAGGACCGAATGACCGGTTCCAACGACAGCCTCGAGAAGGTCCAGGTCTATCCGGGCGGACATGTGCCCGATGAACCCTGCGATCGGAGAGGGCAGGTGTACGTCAGGAGCCGGCGCCGTCTGGTCGGTGACCGCGAAGGCGTCGGTGTCACACCCATTTGGAACCACCGAGACCGCTCGTGCGATGCCAGACCACTTCTCCGCAAGGATTGGAGAGACGGCAACGACCAGGTCCGCCTGCGCTAACTGTTCACGCTCACGTCGTTCGAGCCAAGCGGGCCGCAGACCCATGAGTTCCGCGCCGGCCACCCAGTCGTCTGTTCCGTAGACCACCTTGAGGTCCGCATCGCAGGCGCCCAGGACGGGGTTGAACGAAGCTGCAACCAAGGCGGAGACCCGACCGCCGAGTTCGGCCACGGCGCGTCTGATCGCCGCCCTCGTCGCCGCGTGGGCGGCGACGCGGATCATGGGACGGCTCACACCCGGGGGAGCCATCGGGGTGAGCCTGGCCACGCCAGGGGCCACCATCCGCAGCCGGGGACCTCGCAGTGCTGGCCGCAGATGGGGCTTGCGGAACGGTGTAAGCCAAGACATCGGTGGGTCGACGAAGAGGACGGGCACACATCGTCCGAGCGCGATCGCGAGGTGCTTCTCGGACATCCAGGGTTCGTCCCATGACATACCCGAAGCGATGACGACCATGCCGTCCCATGAAGCAGGCTCGAGGTCTGAGGAATCGATCATGGCGGGCTCCCGACTTCCGGGGTCGTCGAGGGCGCGATGAAGTCGGAGCGCATCTCTTGTTGGATGTGACGTCGGGTGGTTCGCGACAGTGCCGCGATCGCGCCGAGCGCGAAGAAGAGCACTCCAGCGACCTGCGGGAAGCCGAAGGCATCGAATGCGGCGCACGCCATCGCGGCGACGGCAACCGTAGCCGTGAGCGCGGCGGCCAGGCTCGCTTCGGCCGGAACCGCGGTTGTCCGGCGGATCTTCGTAGCCACGGAGATCCCGGTGATGAACAAGAGAATCAGCGCTGCCACGCCGATGACCCCGGCCTCGATCAAGAGACCGAGGTACTGGTTGTCGAAGATGCGATAGCGGGGGAGAAATGTCGCGTATCCGCGGCCGGTCAGGGGATGCTGGAGAGCATAGTGCAGGGCGATGTCCAAGCTGTCGACTCGCGACTGAGCGCTGTCGTCTCCGGAGATGTTCGTGAAGAGACGACCCATCGTGCCGAGCAGCCCGGGGACGGCCGAGTAGACAGCCAGACCACCGACAGTGAGCCAGAGATAGGCAAAGCGACGTCGGCGCTTCGACCACGTCGGCATGAGTATCCCGAGAACGAGCGCCAGGCCGAGGAACGTCGACCGCGACATCGTGACCGGGATCGCCGCCGCGATCGCAATCACCGGCCACCATCGGAGCACGCGGGAACGCGCGTCGGTGAAGGCAAGGTGCAGGGCCAGTGGCAGAATCATCGTGAGCAGCACGCCGAACTCAATCGGGTGCGTCGAAGTTCCAGAGGCTCTGGCCAGACCATTGCGGCTGAACGCGCTCGTAGGACTCCCGTTCCATGAGAGCCCGGGGATGAGCAACTCTTCGACGAAGGCTCGGTCAGTCACGAACTGGATCACTCCGAGCAGTGCGGCGAGCCCGGTCGCAGCCACGAGCACGCGCATGACTGAGTCGAGTCTCGGCCGCGCGAGAATCCCGTCCGAAGTCAGAACGGTGATCCCGAGCCACGAAACCACGATGAGGAGGCCGCGATCCGCAGCACTCGTCTCGATCGCCTCCATCGGCCTGGTGGCTGCGGCGATGTAGCTCAACAGGATCGCGATGAAGAAGACGGTCGCAGCGATCCGCACTGGATCGATCGGCATCAGCTGAGTCTGGGTGCGATTCAGCAGGGTGGCGAGCCACCAGGCACCAGCAACCAGACCCAGAAGCTCAGCCGGCGACCCGGCCGCACCGAGCGGCGCCACGACGAGGTTGGCCGGGACGAGGATCAGGAGCAGCGTCCAGATGACGAGTAGCGTCGCTCCGTCGAAGCCATATCGGTGCCGTCCGGTTCTCGGCACCCCCATCGTGTTCATCCGCATCTCGATCAGCGGGGCGCCGGGGCGTTCTGGCGGGCCTCGTCAGCACCATCGGATACGAGGTCTGCTCCGCCTGCCACGTCGGGCGTGCGGTCGGGGTCGTCAAGGTCGTTCACGGGCGCGCCGTCGTCATCGAGAGCGGCGCTCACCGCCCCTTCCATGAAGGCCGCCGGGTCCGCGCCGCCGTCCGAGCGACGTCTCATCAAACTGTCCAGCGCACTCACGCCGAAGAGAGTCAGCGCAAGCCCGCCGACGCCCGAGAGAAGCAGCGCTCGGAACTGAGTCTTGTTGTCCACAGTGGGTGTACTGCTGCGTGCGATCTCGACGACGCGAATCTGCTCCGCGGGCGTCACCCCAACCGCGTTCTGGAGGTCGAGAAGCACCTTCGGCACCGTCTCGGCAACCTGTCCAAGCAATGCCTGCGCGCCATCGCTCGTCGTGTCGGTCGCGTCGATCACGACCACAGGTCCTGCGCCGGAGGTGTCTCGGACTACCTCGAACGCGGCCGTGCCGTCCTTGGGCGCCAGGGTGTCGTGCACCGCGCCGGTGCTGACGGCGCGAGCGAGGACGTCCGTCGCAGCCTGGAGGCCGCCGAGGCCAAGGTACGGGTTCGTCGACTTCTCGAGCGCGCTCGCCGGGGGCAGCAGGAGCATCGCGGCCTGGTCCTGATACTGGAGCGGAACGATGCTGTAGACGTACTGGAGCAGGAACGCGGTGGCGACGATACCGAGGAGCCCTGCCCACCATCGGCGTCGCAGCCCCGCTATCAGGTCGGCAAGATCCATCAGCGAGACTCCTCGTGGGAAGCGAACGGGCATCCAGAGTGCGGCCAGGCGGACAGACTACGCTGCCCATCTGGACGGTCGCGACATGCGACATGCGGCGAGTGAGGTGAGGAGAGATCGTGACGATCTGGGAGTTGATGAGGCTCATGCGAAGCCACCCTGTGCTCGTTGCCGTGATGCTGCTCCTCTCGGCTGTCGCCCTGGCTCTGGCGTCGAGACCGGTTGAGGTCTGGAACGGGGAGGTCCGAGTCATCTTCCTCAAGCCGACTTCGAGCCCAGGCAACGCGCTTGCGGCGACGAGCGTCGCGCTCGTCAGCATGGCGGGCATCGTGGCTCGTGATGTTGAGGGGTTCAGCTCGACTCCCCAGACTGTGAACAGCTTTGTCACTCTCGCGAGCCAGGGAGTCGTCACAGGGGTCGAGGTTCGCCAGCGCAATTCTGGTGGGCAATGGGACCACAACTACGAAGATCCTGTACTGAACATCCAGTCGACCGGGCCCACCCGCGAGGTCGCCCAGGCCCAACTCCAGGCAGGCGTCAACTCGGTGATGCGCACCCTGGACGATCTGCAGAATCGCGAGTCCGTACCGACCGATAGTCGCATTCGTGCACGCTTGAGCGCTGGGAACCCGGAGTACACCACTCAGAAGGGAAGTCGCGTTCGGGCCGTGGGTGCGACTGCGCTCGTCTGTGGCCTGATTACTGTCGGTGCGCTCGCGCTGGTGGAACGACGAAGCCAAGGGCTCGGCGCGGTCAGGCTGAGGAGACTTTGGGGACGCCGAGACTCCGTGCTACGGCGCAGACCCGTGCGCCGACCGAGCGTCACCTTTGCACTGGCTCACGCCCCTCGATCGGCCGGTCCTCTCACCCCGATACCGCCACGTCCCCGTCCGCGGCGCGCCCTCCTCCGGATCCTCCCTGATCACACGCGGGCCTCGCCGTGACCACCGTGTCGAACCTTCTGGCTGGACTCGTCGCTTCACCGACGAGGCGACGCGACCATGGGGTGCACCATCGGCTACCTGCGAGCCTGGATTCGCTCGCTGCGACCGTGACCCTCGCGGCCTTCCTAAGTGAAATGCTCACCGGTTGCACGTTCACCGGCGGGACGTCGAGCCCGAGCACGGGCGACGGTCTCGACAGCCGGTCGGAGGCGATCTGTCGCGAGGTGCCAACTGCCGGTGACCAAGGCGCCAGTGCGTGCACGGGCCCTTCGGACAGCGAGCCCGACTCGGCCTCGCTGTCACCACTCCCGGAGAACTCGCGGAGTGGCCGGCCGAGCGCTTCGCCCTCGCCGGTCGCACCGTGGGGCTCAACCGTCAGATGGCCTGGACCGGGCGACACCGGCGTTCCGGCCGGGACGTCGCTGAAGGCGTCCGGTGCGATCACGGTGACGACGCCGAACACGGTGATCGATGGTCTGGACGTCTCCGGGACCGTGACCATCGCCGCGTCCGGTGTGGTGATCAAGAACTCGAAGATCCACGGCTCGGGGACCTACGGGGTATACACGCGGTCCGGAGACGTGACGATCTACGACTCGGAGATCTACGGCTTTGAGAACGGGATCGGGAGTTCCCGCTGGTCGGCCTACCGGGTCAACATCCACGGCACCTACGGCGATGGTGTCAAGCTCGGCTCGAACGTCACGCTGCAAGACTCGTGGATCCATGACCTGACGCCGGCTGCAGAGGCGCACGCCGACGGAGGGCAGATGCAGTCCGGCGTGACGAATCTCGTGGTCCGGCACAACACGATCGACCTCGCCTCGACCAAGAGCGCGAACTCCGCTCTGTTCATCGCCCCCAGCCTTGGCCCGAGCAGCGTTGGCCCAGTGACGATCATCGACAACTGGCTTGACGGCGGGAACTTCACCGTCTTCATCGTGGATGGTGACGACGGCCGCTACTACGTGGAGAACATCACATTGTCCGAGAACAGATTCGGACGGCACGCACGGTACGGTCCATTAAGGGTCAACGTGCCTGCAATCACATCGAACAATGTGTGGGCAGACACAGGCGTGCCGATCAGGAACGTGAAGCGCCCCAGGATCGATCCCACTCCTGTTTGAGGGCTCTTCAGAATCGAGGGTGTGGTTGGGGTCTGAGCCCTCAGCAGTCCCCTGAAGCCGCCGGTCTCCAGGAGTGATCGGGCGATGTAGTGGGTGAGGTTGCGGAAGTCGAGGGCCGAGCCGCGCAGGTGTTCGAGTCGGCCGTTGAATCTCCTATGCCTGTCAAGTCGTGCTGGGCTGGCGCTCCTCGGTTGCTGCGGCGCTGTTGAGGTGGCGGTAGATCTGGCGGGCGAGGTAGCGCTTGAGGCATCGGCGGATCTCGCGGAGGGTGCGGCCTTCAGCGGTTCGGCGCTCAACGTAGGCGCGGGTGGCCGGGTCCATGCGCATGCGGGTGACGACGGTCATGTGGAGCGCGCGGTTGAGGCGACGGTCACCGCCGCGGTTGATGCGGTGTCGGACGGTGTTGCCGGAAGACGCAGGAATCGGGTTCACGCCGGCGAGGCTGGCGAACGCCGCTTCGGATCGGATGCGGCCCAGGTGCGACCACGTGGTCAGCGCCACCGCGGCGGTGACCGGGCCGATGCCGGGCTGCTCGAGCAGAGTGCGGGCGGGGCTCTGGTGGACCAGGTCGGTGATGCGCTTGGTGATCTCCTTGAGGTCGTTGTCGAGCGCCGCCACGCGTTTGGCCAGCCTGATGGTCTCCCATCGGGCGGTGGCGGTGGCGAGGTCCTCGTCTCGGGAGCGCCAGGCAGCGATCGTGGTGATCTGTCCGGCGGTAAGTGGGCGGCGCGCGTCGACGCCGAGGTCGCTCACGCGCAGCAGCGCGGTCAGTGCGTTGATCGTGGCGGTGCGTTCGGTGCTCATGTGGTCACGGGAGGCGAGCAGGACGCGGACGGCCGCTCGGATTCCATCGTCTGCTCGTGGCTGGCGCAGCTGCGTCTCGTGCAGCGGTAGGGCTGCCCCCGCGATGCGGCGGGCGTCCAGCGGGTCGGACTTGCCGATCCCGCGGTTGGCGCGTGCGTTCATCCGCGGGGCCTCGACGACGACGTATGCGGCGTCTGCGGCAGCGCGGGCCAGACGGGCGCCGTAAGTGCCCGTGCCCTCGATCACCCACAGCGCGCCGAGGTCGCCACCGGTGCGACGTCCGGCCCAGGAGACCGCCCGCGCCAGCCCAGCGCTGGTTGCGGGGAACTCGGCCTCGTCGAGGATCTCGCCGTGGGGGCAGGCCAGAATCGAGACGGCGTGGTTGCGGGCGTGGGTGTCCACGCCGATGACGAACGGATGTGTTTGCGCGACGATAGCCATGGGCGATCGACGCTCCTTCCTCGAGACGGAAATGGTCAAGGTCGCCAAGCGGCCGGTACCGGTCCGGGAAGAGGTCACTCCGGGGCAAATCTGTGATGAGCCACGACCCGTGGGTCGGGCAGTCTCCTGATGAGGTCACCGAGGTGGGCCGGACGGTGCCGGCCGCGCCGGCCTGAGCGGACAATTCAACGGAAGGACACCGCAGCAGCGGGCCAATTGCTTCGTGAGTCACGCCCGGGTCGACACGACCGGAACCATCCTGACCAGCCAGTCCCAGACCAGCCACCCCCACACTCACAGATCGCCTCGGTGCCGCCGTTGTTCGCT
>Ga0209840_1000171_pt1 | contig 14540 bp, 18 predicted proteins | sample PersoiDNA2013190_FD_185802 | JGI IMG/M metagenome (GOLD analysis project Ga0209840, IMG submission 185802) | Permafrost soil microbial communities from the Arctic, to analyse light accelerated degradation of dissolved organic matter (DOM) -... | ecosystem: Environmental > Terrestrial > Soil >... | reverse complement strand
GGTGATGGCGGCCTCGCCGTCGACCACGACCTGCTTCGGCGGGCCGGACAGCGTCAGCCCCTGTATCGACGCGGCCGTCGCCATCGGCGCCTGCGCGTTCGCGCTGGACGCCACCGAGAGCGCGCTGAACAACCTGCTCGTGCAGAGCGGCCTCGAACCGGTGCGGCTGCGCGCGGGCGCCGACTACGGCCGGCTCGACTTCGTACAGACCGGCATTGAGGGCGCGAGCGAGGTCAACGTCATCGGCTTCGCCGCCAACTTCGCCGCAAAGTGTGAGAAAAAGTCCAAGAGCTGGGAGCTCGTCGTCGGCCAGGGCCTCGCCGCCCACGTCGGTAACAGGTCGCTAGTCAAGGAGCACGCCGACAGCCCCAAGACCTACCAGCGGGACTACAGGCCGGCCAGCTACAAGTTCTTCGACGTCCGCTGGCGCAGCATCCCGCCCCACGGCTTGGGCTGGGGGCTAGCGCCGTGCCAGACGTAGCCGCCCTCGTTGTCGTCGAGGACGAAGCCAGGGAAGGACGCGTGGACCGCGGCCTTATCGGCCTCGCGGCCGGCGGCGTTGTCCCACCAGGCGGCGCGCGGCGCCGGCGCGGCGAGCGGGTCGTCGCCGCCGTGGAAGGTGTGCGGCACGACGGCGGTCGCGGTGTGTGCCGCGACGGCGGCCACGGCGGCGTGGCCGGTGAGGACACGGCCGTCGACAGTAGGTGCCGTTTCAGCTCAGGGCGAGGTAGGCGTCGTCGTTCGGGGTCAACAACGCCGACACCAAGATCGGTTTCCTCGTCACGGCCCTTTCGGTTCTCACCGTCGCCGCCGTCAAGCAGCGCCCGCGCGTCGAAGCGCTGCTTGACGCCGGCGTGCACAGCCGCGGCGTCCTCTCGCTCGTCCTGCTCGCCGTCTGCGCCGTCTTCCTCGTCGTCGCCGGAGCGTGGCTGTTCACCGCGCTTAGGCCCCGGCTCGACAACGACAAGGCCAGCCGCTTTGCCTTTCCGCACCTCGCAGACGCCGACCTCGACGAGCTCGCGGACTACGACCCGGAGGAAGTACGCCGGGAAGCCTGGATGCAGGCCCAGACTCTGGCGAAGATCGGCCTCGGCAAGTACCGCCGGTTCAACAACGCGCTGTTCTGCAGCCTCGCCGCCGGCCTCGGCTTCCTTGGCTGGCTCCTGGTCGTGCCGGCTACCTGATCGGTGTCGGCGGATCGGGAGTGCGACCGGCCGTCCTCCACCACGCCGGCAGCACGTCTGTAAGACCGGCTCTGCGCGCCGCAAGCCGAACTTGACGTTCAACCGCGCTTGCGTGCCGGCGGCCTTGTCCCGGTCGGCGAGGAACTTCAGACCGTTCTCAACAGGCGCGGGTCGAACGCGCCTGCGCCTGCTCGGCACGGGCGAACAGGTCCCTGAGATGAGCAGCTGCACGTCCACGTCTACGCCGTCGCCGAGAAGCTCGACCTGCCCCGAGGACGACTGGGAGTGGTTGTTCAAGACGGCTCACGACCTCGGCTGGGACCACCCATGACTCCTGACTGGCAACGAGACATGCTGACGTGGGATGAGTCGGGACCACCTTCATCCGTCCGCGCGGCGCCCACCTGCTGCTGCAGCTCCGCACGCGGGTCCTCAACGACCCACTCGCCGATGACTTCCACCGGTGGCACCCAGGATTCACCCACGTGCCAGATCGACAGGGGCTGGCCGCGTAACTCCCCCAGTTTGTCCCGCTCTCACACATGACGCCCGGTACTCCTGAACGTGTCGCCAGCCGCAAACTGAGATGATCTTCAGACCTGTTGCGGATGTGCCGGGATGCTGACGGGATTCGGCAACTAGCCCGTCGGCGTGTCGACCCGGCGCGGCGCCGAGCGGGTGTCACGCTGCGCCGGTACCGGTTGTTGCCGTCTCCACCAGTTCTCGGCACTTCCCCCTGACTTCCCCCGCCCGCAGAAGAGTTTCCCGGGAAAGAAGGGGTTGGGCCGACAAGACCAACGGGCAGGCTTTATACAGAATGCGACGGATGCGACTGCTCCGCAACGTCTTATCGGCGCCCGGCTTCGCCCTGCTGTACCTGCTGGCGATGGCGCTCTATGCACGCGCCTACTACGGGCTGCTCGGGAGTTTCTACGAGTCAACCGCTATCTATGAGACCGGCTTCCGCACAACGGCAAATCACCTTGTCGCTTTCCTACAGAGAGACGTTCGAGAGGCTGCCGCCAGCGCTCCGACCGAACCGTTCGGCCCCCAACAGCTCCGGTTGGTGCCCGAAACTGTCGAGGTCAACCGGTTGACCATCGTAGATCAAGAAACGATCTCCTTCGACCTCCGATACAAGTGCGCAGGTGAAGGTTCACTGGCGTACACCGGCATGACACTTTCCCTGAACGGAGCCAGGAACCTGGGGTTTACTCGCACATCGGCCGGCATAGTGACGTACGAGTTCTCGGTCCAAGAGACTCAGCAGGACCCAATCTGCGGTGTCCAGATCGGACCGCTCGCAGGCCTCATGCGGGCGCCAGCGACAGCCGCCGCGATCGCTACCCGTCCCGACACTGCGATCTCCCTGAGTGCCCTGCTTCATGCCAAGGGCGGCTTCACCACCGATCAACTGCCAGGGCGACCTGCGCGTGCTGTCTACCTCAGTGCCGTCACTATCACGACGCTGGGCTTCGGTGATGTAGTGCCCGTGAGTGACGGTGCACGCCTGCTCGTCGCCTCCGAGGCGGTGGTTGGGGTCGTGCTTGCAGGCCTTTTCCTGAATGCCGTCACTCGCCGCAGAGGCTCATCAGCGACATCACCCAGAACCGGGGTCGGCGCCTGAGCGACCCCTCCCCCGTTTGGCTGCGGCTTCATCTGATCTACATCCGCGAGTTAGGGCGGTCTGGGTCGGCGACACGCGGCCTCGGAGACGACAGATGCCTTTCGTGGCAAGGAGAATCGGGGTTGGGAAACCATCCGAGTCCCGCGCCAGAAAGGCACCTGTCTGGTGGTCACGGTAGCGCCCCGCCGGCCGAGACCACCCGCACCGCGCACGGCAAACGGCTGCGCCGCGAACCGATCACCATTGCCGCCCGGGTGATCCACCACGCCCGCCCGCTCATCGTCCGGCTGGCCCCCGACCGGGTCGACGGACCGCTCTCGGTGGCCGCGACCTTGGCCGGAACGGTGCGCAGCGCCGCACAGGCCCGGTCTACCGGCGGGGTCCGCGGCGGCTGCCGGTCGATCCCTGAACCGGACCCGGTCCGGGCCGACCGAGGTCGGAGGAGACACCTGGTTTACGGCTGCGGGTCGCGGTGGCCGCCGGCCCGACGGGTGCGGCGGTGGCGCGCTGCGCGCCGGTGAGGCGCAGCTCAAAGATGGACCCGAGAGAAGTTGAGTATGGACCTCATAAGTCCGCCCCTGAACGTCAGCTGTTGTACATGAAACGAGGTCAGCTGGGCCCGTAGCGGCTGGGCCGGCGTCGAACCATCAGACCTCCCTGATAGGGGCAGGTGGTCGCGCGAGGCCTCAACACACGCCTAAAGGCCGCCTGAACAACAGGGTATGTGCTTCTTCGAGTGATGCTGGTTCGCCGAGTTGGTCTCAACCCGACCCTTCTTTCTATACCACCAGCCCCCCACCGTTGCAGCAACCTCCAACATGCTGAGCGCGTACACTATGACGCCTGCCATAAGAATCAATCTCCATGAGAATCGCCACAAACTTGGGTACGGAATGTAGCCGGCGCCGAGTGCGAGTATGTAGAGCACCCCTGCACTGACTATCGTCGAAACGGTGCGAGTATAAATCTGCTCCCAACAGGATTCGCTGCGCGTCCACTTTACGATTGTACTCGCCACTCTCTTCACCATGCGCTGAAACTACCGTGGCCGCGACCACGTATTGGCGCACATTTCATCAGCTCCCCGCTCGTAGGCCGCCAGCGCGACGAAGATGCCGCCCAGCATTCGCCCGCTCGGGGTCGAGTAGTCGATCCCCTCACGCAGCGAGCGCAGCAGCACCGCGGGCTCGGTCAGCGTCTTGATCGTGCGGACACCGGACAGCGACCTGCCCAGCCGGTCCAGCGTGACGACTACCACGGTGTCGCCGGCGCGGACGTAGTCCTAATCCGGTTCTTCAAAGTTAATAGGGAGCCCGTCGGCCGACCGAATCAGAGTGACAGGGTCAGGCGGCCAAGGCCACTCCCCCAGAGTCCTCAACCCGGAAGATAAAGGAACCGTTCTCTTCCACTCAGTCCGGCTCCCGTAGGTGCTGGACGGGGTCTCGAGGAACGTCCACCAGTGGGCCAGCGACGTGGCATAGCCGCGCACCGTGTTCGGGGACCACAGGTACCGGTGCGCCTCCAACCAGTCCTCGACCGGTATGACCGTCTGGTAACCCTCGCCGACCACCGTCCAGGTGCGCGCCCCACCGGAGGGCCGGACCGCAAGACTGTTCGCCACTGTCGCCACGTTCCATCTCGCTGCAGAACTCCCGCTGATAACGAGGAAACGACGATGACAGGACGTGATCAGGCTAATCGTTACTGACGTAGATGAGAGTGGGTCAGCTCCCGGGGATAACAGCAAGGCCCGCCTCAAGCGGGTCTGGCGGTGCGCCGAAGAGGAGTGCGGACGACGTACCTGGTCCGAGCGTCATCAAGCGATCCGACCCCGGGCCGTGCTCACCGAACGGGCCCGGGCCGAGTGTGCCCGTCGGGTCGGGGAGGACGCCACCGACGTGGCCCGGGTCGCGGTCGACCTGGGCGTGGGCTGGGCCACGGTGATGCGGGCGGTCTGGGAGTACGGCCAGCGCATCCTCGATCAGCAGTGGCTGCACACCAACGTCACGGTGCTGGGGCTGGACGAGACGGCCTTCCTGGCCGCGACCGCGGTCAGCACGACGCAGTTCGTCACCGGGCTGGTGGACCTCGCCCCCGCCGGCGGCGGACCGGCCCGCCTCCTCGACGTGGTCGAGGGCCGCTCCGGTCAGGTCGTCACCGACTGGCTGGACGAGCGCGGCCCGGACTGGTGCGCCGGGGTCACCACCGCGGCGCTGGATCCCTTCCGCGGCTATGAACGGGCCCTGCGCACCGCCCTGCCGGGTGCGACCGTCGTGCTGGACGCCTTCCACGCCGTTCGCCTGGCCCAGCAGGCGATCGACGACGTCCGCCGCCGGGTGCAGCAGGACACGCTCGGGCACCGGGGGCGCACCGGCGATCCGCTCTACGGCATCCGCCGGGTGCGGCAACGCGGGGCCGAGCATCTGAGCCCGAACGCCTACGGCCGGCTGCTCGCCGGACTGGACGTCGGTGACCCCCGCGGGGAGGTCGCCGCCGCCCACATCGCCGGCCAGGAGCTGCGGCACCTCTACGCCGCCCCGGACACCGACCGGGCCCGGCGCCGGCTGCACACCTTCTACCAAGCCTGCGCCGCTCCCGGCGTGCCCGAACTCGAACGGCTCGGCCGCACCATCTCCGCCTGGGAGGATCAGCTGCTCGCCTACTTTGCCACCGGCGGGGTGTCCAACGGCCCGACCGAGGCCGTGAACTTACTCGTCAAGCGCATCAAGCGCGCCGGGTTCGGACAAGCTCACAGCCCAGCAGCGGTCGGAGATCGCGAGGAAGGCTGCGGCAGTGCGCTGGGCGCGTTAGTCATCGTCTCCCAGGTCCACAAACAACGGCAGTCGGGGTTGTGCCGGTGGGTGCACGCGGTCGAAGAGATCCTCGAACTGTTGCTTGGATTCGGCTGCCCGCATCAGCGTCAACGTGCTGACGATCTGGCGGTCGAGGTGTTTGTTGCCAGTGCCTTCAGTCAGAAACTGGTGGTGTTTCCTCGCCCGATATCCCCGTTCCGTCTTGGGGTTGAGGCGACGCAGCTCATCTAGCACGCCGGCCGGCAACTGGTCATAGACGTACTTGTTCACCAGCTTGCCAACATAGGGAGTGCGCTTCGACGTACCCGGCTTGAACTCCCACCCCTGCAAGCGATAGATCTCGCGGAAGAAGTCATCGGGAAACGTCTTGATCCATACACGGAACTCCGCCAGCACGTAGTGCTCAAGGATGTGGGCGAGTTCGTCCCGGGCCCGAACCTCTTGGTAACCGGTGGCCTCATCGACAAGCGCGATGATGCCGACCTTGGCCAAGCCGCGTGCCAGGATCTCAGCCGCCTTCGCGACAGGCTCTTGTTTGGCAGTCAGTTTTCCGGCAGCGCGAGCATCGAGATAGACCCAACAGACCAAGGGAAGCATCTCGGCCCGGTACCCCCAAGACTTGCGGCTGCCCTCCCCCACGACCCTGAACGCGACGGGCTCGATCAACTCGCGCAGTTCATCCGAGATGAACTCTTGCAGGTTGTTGGCCACGAGGAACGGCGCGCGGAGATCGGCACTATCGCCACGGCTTCTGCGGGATTTCTGCGGGTTGCGACCCAACGCGGTTAGCACTGTGGTCTGGCTCAGCAACCGTGTCTGATCCTCCAGGACGGCAGCAGAGATCCCGATATTCCCGATCTGGATCTGTCCCGTGTGGTAGGCGACGTGCGTGTTGCCCCACCGCGCAGCGGCCGCGCTCCGAGCGATCTCGCTTCGCTGTTCGGCGCTGAGACGCTCCGCCCTTGCCATCCCACCCTTGCTGGCCCCCTTCTTGGCTAAGGCTTGCGCTTCGCCACTTAATGAGGCGTCCGGCCCGTCGTCCATGTGGTCTCCTCTGGGGGCCATGCTTGCTCGGGTAGGCATACTCTACCCCTCTCGGGAGATACTCGTTGGCCAAGGACGAAAGCCCAAGTCAAGACCGGTGCGCCAAAGCATTGCACGCTCGGGATTGCGCTGCTTGGCCAGCACAGACAGACAATGCTTGCTCGGGTAGGCATTTTTGCCACCTGCCTGTCCGGTCAAGCATGTGGGGTTCCTAGCTCTCGATGGCGTTGCTGGCTGGTCGGTGCCGCGCTCGGCGATGAACTGCTGGAGCCGGGCGGCGAGTGCTCGCTCCCGCTCCCCCGATTCGACCTGGATGGGGCTACCGTCCGGGCCGGACATTTCGACGACGGCCTTCGCGCTCCAGCGGCTCGGGAGGGCTGCCTGCAGCACCTTCAAGCCGAGGGTGCCGTTCGGCCCGGCCCGGTCCTCCTCCACCTCGACCGAACCGTCCCGCAGTGTCCGGGTGCGGCGGCTGCGGACGTACCCACCGGCAACGTCGCGCAGCACGTGGCCGACCAGCTGCGCCTCCGTCGCTGCCCGCGCACGCGAAACGGCGTCGTAGAAATCGCGGAACGGGCCGGATTCCTGCTGCCGGCCTTCGGCGAGCCAGCGGTACGCGGTCGCGTCGTCGATGCCGGCGAAGGCAGCCGCGACGCTCATGAAAGTTGCCACCGCGGATCGCCTGGACGATCTTGTCTTCGAGTTCGGGAGTCAGCTTCGACGGTCGGCCCATGTGGCTCACCGCAGGCACCGCAACCGCTTGGGTCGCGGGGGTAGTTCTACTACCCCACGGCCCGCCGATTAGCGGCTCTGCGGGGCGCTCAGCGGCTCGTTTGCCGGTCACTGCGTGCCCTGCTGAGTCAGGTAGGCGGTCACCGCGTCAGTGACGAGTTGCTGGACGCTGATGCCGTGCTCGACAGCGTGACGCTTGACGGCCTGGCGGAGGTCGGCGTCTACCCGGGCGCTCAGCATTGCCGTCACGGACGCGGCCGGGCTGTTGGCTGCCGTCTGCTCGACTGCCGGGGCGACAGGGTGCTCGCGCACCGGGGCCCGGGTCAGTGCGGGCTTGCGGGCCGGCGGCGTCACGACGTCTCCAGGGAGAGGAGCCGCTGCAGGAGGGCGTCGTACACCGCGGCGACGTCGCGGCCGCGGCCGGCGAAGTCATGCACTGGAGCGGCCGCACCCATTGCCTCGGCGACGACCACACGTTGTGGGACGTACGGCTCCCACACGGCGGGGCCGAATGCGTCGACCAGCTCGGCGAGGCGGTAGTCCGTCTCCCGCTGCCGCGGAGGGAGCAGGTTCACGACGATGCCGGCGACGGCCAAGCCGGGGTTGTAGTGCTCGCGCACGACGTCGACGGTGGCCATGACGTTGGCCACGCCCATTAGCGACGGCGCCGCGGCCTGGGTGACGACGAGCGCCCGGTCGGCGGCCACGAGGCCATTCGTAACGAGCCGCCCGACACTAGGCGGGCAATCGATCAGCACGAGGTCGAAGCCGCCGACGCCGGTCAGGGCCTTCCTTAGGCGGAACTCGCTGCCCAGGGAGACGTCCGCGTCCCGCTCGGCGAGGGCGAGGTTCGCCGGAATGCAGGAGACGGCGTCGCCCCAGGCCGTCTTCACGATCGCGTCGGCGGCGATCCCCTTGGCGTCGGCGTAGAGCACGTCGCCGGTGGTGAACTCGCCCGCATCAGCGCCGAGGCCGGCCGTGGCGTTGGCCTGGGGGTCGAGGTCGACGACGAGGACGCGACGGCCGGCCAGCGCTGCGGCCGAAGCGAGGCCGAGCACGGTGGCGGTCTTGCCGACGCCACCCTTCTGATTGACCACTACCACTGTCAGCATGTCCACAAGCGTACATGCTGGATGGGTAACGATGTCCACATGTAGACGGGCTGGTCAGTGGCAGCCTGACCACCCGGTCGTCTGCACTGGTGACAAGAGCACTCGCTTGCCGGCCGGCCTGGTGCACCCCGCTATCTGGCGAGGCGCCTCCCATCATCCGCCGGCATAGAGAGCGGCCTACATGTGGATCCGCCAGGAACCGGGCCTCCGAGCAGGCTCCGAACTTCGCCACCGATCGGGTTGAACAGGCGATACCCGTAGGGCGCAGCCGCCAGCAACGAGGCATGCACGACACCTTCTAGCCCCGGGCCGATAGCCCCCTCGCCGCCGGTCTTGCTCCCCGAGGCCCAGCTCAGGTAGCGGGCGTGGAGCAGGCGCTTGCGGGCGCTGGCATCGGTCACCGCCCGGGCAGCACCCCGCTCTACCGGGCGATGCCAGACCGAGACCCTCCGGCCCCCTCTAGTCGCCGCTGTGGTCGACGTGAGAAGGCCGGCTCTGACCATCTCGGCCTTGGCCGTGGTCAGGTGGTGCGGGTCCACCTTGGTGCCCAAGCCCGGCCAGGGTTGGTCTGAGATCTTGGCCTCGACCTCGGGCCAGACCACGGCGTGCTCCCGGTCGACGAGCTCACCGATCGCTCGTGCGCCAAGCAGCTCGTACTGCCGGGGGCTCGCCACGACCACCGATCATGGCCCAAGGGACCCCAGGACACTGCTATATCTCTGAGGCTCATCTGCTGAAACCGCACGCCGAGCCGACCGCCACGCCACTCCCCAGGGGCTGCGGTCCTATAGATAAAGGACGTTATCTTCAACTCGTGGACGCTCCGAGCAGGCGGTCGGCCGGCCCCGCCTCGACCGCCCGGGCGTCGGCGTGAAGGCAGCGAGTCTCGGCCTGCAGCTGATCGGTATCGCCTTCGCAGTGGTCGGCGTCGGTGTGGTCCGGGCCCGGATCGCCGAGGCCGCCGCTGCGGCCGCCGCGCTCGCCCGGGATGCGGCCCGCTCTGCCGCGGAGCAGCGGGGCAGGCTGTCCCGGTGGTGGACCCGTCGGCGCGGCCGGCCGGTGCACATCGAGGTCACCGCGCAGGACCTGGCCGGGGCCAGCGACCTCCTCGCTGGTGCCACCGTGATTCACCCGCAGGTCGACCGGGCGACCGTCAGTGAGCGGGACTGGCTCCACTACCTCGACGACCGGGTGGAGACGCTGCAGGACCAGCTCGACCAAGCAGCCCAGGCCCGGCACGCCGCGAACCGCCAGTGGGCCGAGCAGCTCGCGACGCAGCGCGCCAACCTGCTGGGTGCGATCGAGTCGGCGACCCGGCAAGGCTGGCGGCTCGTGCTCACCGGGCTCATGCTCTCCGGGGTCGGCACCGTGCTGGGATTTTGGGCGTGACCGCGTCGCGCGAGCTGGCGATCGTCCCGACCATACCCGCCCCAGTGCTTCCGGCCGCGGCCCTGGACCGGCTCCCCGCCGGTCCGGCCGGCGCCGACCCGTTCTGGCGGTTGGTCTCAGCGTTCCTCGTCGGCTACCCCGACGCCACCGCGAAGGCCTACCTCGGCGACCTCAAGGCCTGGGCCGGGTGGTGCGCCGAGCGGGGGGTGCACCCGTTCGCCGCCCGCCGGCACCACGTCGACTTCTGGGTCCGGTCCATGGGCCGAGATCCGCAGCCGGCCACCGGCCGGCCGGCCGCCCCGGCGACGGTAGCCCGCCGGCTGTCCTGCCTGGCCAGGTTCTACGACTACGGCCTGCGCGAGGTCGAACTACTCGAGCACTCCCCGGTGGCCAACGTCCGCCGGCCCAAGGTCAGCGAGGACTCCCCCACCGTCGGCCTGGACGCCGCCGAGCTCGACCGGCTGCTCACCGCCGCCGAAACCCACAGCCCCCGCTCCGCCGCCCTGGTCTCCCTGCTTGTCTACAACGGGCTGCGCATCGACGAGGCCCTCGCCGCCGATGTCGAGGACTTCACCTACCAGCGCGGCCACCGGGTGCTGCGGATCACCCGCAAGGGCGGCCGGGCCTCCACCGAACCCCTAAGCCCGCTCGTCGTGCGGGTGCTGGCGGACTACGTCGGCCCGCGCAGCAGCGCGCCGGTCTTCCTCAACCGGGACGGCACCGCCCGGCTGTCCTACTCCACGAGCTACGCCCTGATCCGCCGGCTGGCGCGGAGGGCCGGCATCCCGGCCGCGGACCGGCTCAGCCCGCACAGCCTGCGGCACAGCTTCGCCACCGAGCTACTCTCCGCCGGCGTCCCGCTGCAGGATGTCCAGGACGCCATGGGCCACGCCGACCCGCGGACCACCCGCCGCTACGACCGCTCCCGGCACAACCTCGACCGGCACCCGACATACAAGATGGCCAGCCAGTTGCGGCGCATGCCCAGCGGCAACCCGTAGGCGTCAGCCTTTGATCACTCCGAGATCAATCAAGACCTTGCGCCATTCTCACCGTCACCCCCAAGCCCAGCCCCTTCGAGCACCGCTTCGGCCGCGAGTGCCGAGTCGCCGTGGTAGGCGGCGCGCGTCCGCTTGGTGACCGTCAGGCGAGGTGATCGGCCGGCTCGTCGCCTACGGTTCCCCCTCTTGTGCAACTGGCATCGCTGGATTAGCGGCTCTTCACCACTGAACGTGGTAGCCGCGATCGCGACACGAACTCAAGCCTGACCTAGAGACCCTAGACATGCCATGGCCGGTGGTGGAGTACCTGGCTGGTCAGCGTTATCGACGCCTCGCCTGAACTCCTGTCCGACCAGTTCGCCGGCTTCCATGCCATCGTCGTGCCCGGCACGCTGCGCGACAGCCTCTACATCCTCGACGGCCTGCTTGAGCAGCAGACCACCCTGGAGCCGCACGAGCTGATGACCGAAAGGCGGTTGCTATCCGGTACGCGGTCGATCATCCACAATCTACAGCAAGAGGGCTATTGTGTCCGCCGTGAGGTGAATGGCATCGAGTGAGTCCGGTTTCGACAGTTCATCCGCATATCCAGGCAGCACCTGTACCACGATGCACCCCTTGTATCGCCCATCCTTGAGGATAGGACTTGCTAGCACGTAGCCGAAATGACGGATAGTGAGGAAGTCCTGATACGACAACCCTGATCGGGTATCTGGCGACGCGCTCTTCCACGCAGACCGAGTCACTTGCATTTGGCCATACACTTTCTCGTGATCCTGGTTGACGTCACGCTGTTGCTGCCAGCATTGGCCAAGCAGGCCCTTGTTTCGAGTCCACACGATGGCCGTCGGACGTGGAGAACTCCTCATTCTAAGTCGTGCGACACGTAGCTGTACCCCCCGGATCGGATAACGTCGCGTTCTCTTTACGAGGAACACTGTCAAGCCGATTTCGGCCCAGGGGATGGTTGTCGCCTGGGTAAGGGAGACCAGTAGGCCCTTAAGAGGTTCCTCGATCTTCAGCCGGAACTCGAGGGAGACGGTCCCCACCCAACCTGCCAGCGTCCGCTCCACATCATCAATGGGGCCGGCCAAGCCCACGATAACGGCTATTAGAAGAACTACTCCCGTCGGCACATCAGGCTCGCGCCGGACTGTAGACCAAGTCGCGACTGCGATCGCAACCGCGACAATGCCAGCCTGGATCAGACGCGCCAAGATGGAAAGAGGAACTCTGCGCTCCAAACGCCGGTGCCCCCTTCTGCTTGGTGTCATTCCCGCTTGAGCGCCTTCTACCCTACAGCCGTACAGTGGCCCCTCGGCGTTGATCGGGCAAAATCGCCTGAGAGTGGCCAGGCGCTCCTGCGTTTCGGGGAGGCTTTCGCCCCGCCTCGCTTGCGGTTCGCGGCGGTACGGCGCTCCAACGCTTTCTGGGGTGTCTTTAGCGTCACCCACAACGGTCAGTCTGCGCTCTTAGTTAGCCGCAGGCCCTATGCCTGCCCATAGGCGGCAACTTTTCCCGAGCAGGGCCGCCAATGTCTATATTGAGACCCTGGTAACTCTTGGCGCACAACGAGAGGTCTTTGTTGCGGCAGTGAAGGCCGCGCGAAGTGAAACAAGAAAGAGCTACTGACCAGTAACTAGCCAGTACATGCTTACCCGACTCGCTCGGCTGACGGCAGCGCTAACCAACGCTGCAGCTTGCCAACTCAGGGGGGCTCTCATGCCTGGGCAGACCACCCCCAGTACCTAATTGCTGGCTCGCCGGGTCGTTCGGCCCCCCCTGACCCCCCCCGCTCGCGAAGGTACTGGGGCGGGGAAGAACCCAAGTGCTTCAGGAAGTCACATCGTTACGGGACTAGCTAGGAACGCTTCGTCTTCCCATCGACCCTTCCGACCGGCCTCACGTCCCTCTGATCCTGACGTACGGCTCTCTGCCGGGCAGCCTCCTCCGCCGCTCGAATGACCTCATCGCGCGCTTCCAGCTTTCTCAAGTCTCCTATATAGCGCTCTGCGACATTGCTACGCATGATGCCCGCTCCTCCCCCGAAGCCCTCTCAAGATCAACTTGAGCGAAAGCATACACCCACTACTGAGCGTAGATCTCTCTGTTCAGCCAGCCCGGATCCGCGCAGCGAGTGTGACAGGAGCCACACCCCACGTTTCCGATCTTGTTAGGTGGGGTGGGTAGCCGTCGGTCTGCCTGGCTCTTGTCGCTTGCCACCGGGATGGGACCGGGGTCTTGCCACGACCTCGGGACCCCCTTGGTTGGGTGTTGGTGGTCATCTCAGCTCCTTGGTTCAGTCAATCGGGCACGCCGTGGCGGCGGGTTTGGGTCGTTGTTGGCGGCGGTAGGACTGGCCGTCGATGACGAGTTCGTAGCTGGTGGCGACGAGCCGGTCGACCGCGGATTGGGCGAGTAGCGGGTCGCTCATCATGCCGATCCAATTGGGCTCCGCAGCGCCCACTGCGGCGGCCCGCGCTGGCGACAGACCTCGGGCGTGGCGACCGAGCGTGCCGCGGCCCGGCAGCGACCGGTTCAGAGCGGAAGAATCGCCTCTCTGGCTTCGCCGACGAGCGGCAGCAGATCATACGTGAGAGCGACTCCCGGCGCCGTGGTGAAACCCCGGCCGGTCGTCTTGACGGCCACAGTGCCGAACGTCAGCGGCTGCTGGCGGGTGACCCCGAACACCTGCGGCACGACCACGGTGATGCTGATCGCGCCGGCGTCCGCGTTGGGCTCCAGGACGACCGTCAGCAGCGTTCCGAGCGACGTGTCGAGTCGGGTGATCTGCTGTCCGAAGAACGTCCGCTCCCCTTCGGGCCCCTGGTACTGGAGTTCCCCGCCCGCCTTCTCCGGGGTCAGGGGGCCGGGCGTCTGGGGAAAGAACGTGATCTGAGTTCGATCACCGGTGAAGAGGAACTCGTTCGCCCCGAGATCGGCGTTGGGCATGGCGGCCTCACGTCCCTTGGTCAGCAATCACCGGGCTTCGTGGTCATCGGGCCCGTGACTTGCCGGAGTCGGAGACGGGCCAGCAGATACACCAACCGATACCCACGCCTGCCCCGGCGCGACCGGACCGGCTATGCGCTGGCTGCGGCGGCGGCCGAGTCGGTCGGCACCCGTCGCGCCTGCGGCCGGCCGAAGAAGGCCAGCGTCAGCCCCCTCGTCGAGCAGCACCTGGACGCCGAGCAGCACGCCGAGCAGGGTGAACGTGGCGGTGACGATGTTGAACAACACGATCACGCCCAGGACCGCGGAGGCGATTCCGCTGATCAGCAGGCCCCACCGGTTCTCGGGAGGATGACCCACTGATCGTGGAAGTTGGTGGCGATCTCCAAGCGCATCGTAAGGTCAGGCCCGGACAAATTCGGGGATCGGCTGGCTGCAGCTCGCTGTTACTTGGGCCAGTGCCCCGGCGAGTTGCGGCAGTTGGGCGTAGCCCTGGACGCGGCGGAACTGCCCCGCGGCGGCAAGCATGCCGGCCGCTGCCCAGCGCAGCCGCATGTCCCCGTCCTTCCAGCGCTTCACGTTGCGGGCGTGGTCGCGCACGATCTCGATCATGGACTCGACCGGGTTGGTCGAGGCGACGGTGCGCAGCAGCGCGCCGGTCACGCCCAGGCGGGTGCCGGTGAACA
>Ga0209840_1000170_pt1 | contig 14695 bp, 16 predicted proteins | sample PersoiDNA2013190_FD_185802 | JGI IMG/M metagenome (GOLD analysis project Ga0209840, IMG submission 185802) | Permafrost soil microbial communities from the Arctic, to analyse light accelerated degradation of dissolved organic matter (DOM) -... | ecosystem: Environmental > Terrestrial > Soil >... | reverse complement strand
TCGCGCCATCGCACAGCAGCTGTCCAGATGTCTCTGAGTGAATGGGCAGTGCAGTCCAGTCGATACGATCAAGCGATGCACCAGTGGCCGCATCCCAGATCCATATACCTGGGTGACGCACTTCCTCAGTAGTGGGCACTGAAGTTGACGTTTGTTCTTCTTCAGCAATGACGTAGACGCGATCTGCTGTATGGCTCTGCTCATTGATATGCACGGCAATGTTGCTGTGGACTCCAAAGACAAAAGGTGAAGCGACCGTTGGAGTACTCTGCCAGAGGGTTGCACCCGTCGTCTTGTCAAGGCACGCAATAGACGCAACAACGCCGGGCTCGCCAGACTTGAACATGTCCGCACGGACAAAGAACAAGTGCTTCCCATCCGTCGTGAATGTCGTATACGGCGACATAGACACAGATGCATTCGTGGCTACTGACCAAAGCTTCTTCCCCGTTGCCTGGTCCCATGCAGTCGTCCATTGAGTCAAGTCGTCATGGTACGAGAAGGTATATAGCGTACCATCCAGGAACTGTGGTATGCCGGCGCAAGCATCATTGCCCAGGTTCAGATTTTCAGTGGCGTATGATGCAACAGCCTTGGCAGGTACCGCAAGCAGGCCGTTTACATCGACAAAGGTGCTATTGACAGTGCCCGACGTTGCCTGGTTCTGACATCCTGTCATGGCAGTACTGAGCAGTGTCAGTATGAGCAACCCTGCGATGATCCATGGACGCTTCTGTAGTTGTTTGTTCGTGTCCATTTCTTGCCCTCCGTTCTCCCCTCTTGATCCAATGGTGGACTGGAATCCGGTCACCAGAGCCGTCAGTGCGCCGTATCAGTGCGGCGTCGCAATGGACATCGTATCCTCCACTACAAATATAACGCGGTGGCGATGATTTTGCTAATCGGCAGGACAGAAGGCCCGGAATACCAGAACCTCAATGCATCTACCAAAACCTTACTACGTCTGCCAGAACTTTGCCACATATACCGAGACCTTAATTCTTCATTCCAAGTGCACAGCCATGGGCTCTTCCATCTGACATGAGCTGTCCTGCAAAATATGTAGACTTGACCCCGTTCAGCGTCCGGTTAGCCTAGAACGAGAACGGAGACTGAAGAGACGCTGGCGGATAACCGTATACAATCCTCCATTGGTCAATCACGCTATCGTGGACGTAAGCCGCAGTTCGCCCGGAGTCAGCGCCAATATACACATGGACAACGCCTGTAAATTTGTGAGGGCTGTAAGCTGTTACTACTTCTGCGGGCAGTAAAATGTCCCACATGTAGTGGTCCGTATCCGACATAAATCCATCTGGTGGAGTTAGTCTGACAAGAAGGGTAGTGCAACGATCTGCTGTCAAACGCAGATATCCTTTACTGAATGGCACAGAGAAGGATGACAACTTGGGGTTTGCTAGTGAATCCTTCGCACTGGCAATGGCTTGAGACCGAGAGACACGCGTATGAATCATCCAGAGAAACAGCGAATTAGAGACCGCTTCGCCAGGGTAGAGGTGACTGTTCGATCCTAGCCACATGAGGCCAACTACCACCACAAGAAGCACGACTGTGATTATGCGAGCGGTACGACGCTTCTGTAGTTGTTTGTTCGTGTCCATTTCCTGCCCCCCGTTCCTTGACCTGATGGTGGACTGGAACCCGGTCACCAGAGCCGTCAGCGCGCCGTATCGTTGTGGCGTCGCAGCGGAGATCATACCCTCCACCATGAGTGTAACGCGTTAGTGATGTTTTTGCTAATCGGCAGGAAAGAAGATCCGGGTGAGCTGGACGGCTGGCTTGCCCGCAGATCTGTTCCAGGTTGCATGTCCCTCGTTTTGTGTACAATACTAAACGAGGAGGCTTCATGGAGAATCTGCCGGACGAACTGGTCCAACTGATCGACCGCTTCAAGGAACACCTGGAGCAGTACAAGGGTGTCTCGTATGATGAAGCCAACACACGTACTGACTTCATCGATCCCCTGTTTAAGCTGCTGGGCTGGGACGTCGCCAACACGGCCAGCTATGCCGAGCAGTACCGCGAGGTCATCCGCGAGGACAAGGTCAGCATCGAGGGTGGCTCCAAAGCGCCCGATTACTGCTTCCGCATCGGTGGTGTCCGCAAGTTCTTCGTGGAAGCCAAGAAACCGTCAGTCGATCTGCGCAACGACCCCAGTCCCGCCTATCAGCTGCGCCGCTACGCCTACTCGGCCAAGCTGCCACTGTCGATCTTGACTGACTTTCAGGAATTCGCCGTCTACGACACGCGCATCAAGCCCGGCCCGAACGATGGCGCCTCGGTGGCGCGTATCCAGTACTTCACCTTCGAGGACTATCCCGGGAAATGGGCGTTCCTCACCGGTACCTTCTCGCGCGAAGCCATCCTTCACGGGGCCTTCGACAAATACGTGGAGGACACGCGCAGCAAGCGTGGCACCAGCGAAGTCGACAAGGAGTTCCTGAACCTCATCGACCAGTGGCGCGAGAAACTGGCGCGCAACATCGCTCTCCGCAACCGCGACCTGCCGCTGCATCAGCTCAACTTCGCCGTCCAGAAGACGATCGACCGCATCGTGTTCCTGCGCATCGCGGAGGACCGCGGTATCGACATCTATGGCACGCTGCACTCCCTGCTCAACGGCGCAAACCAGTACACGCGCCTGCTGCAGCTCTTCACCCAGGCCGACGCGCGGTACAACGGTGGACTCTTCAACTTCGCCGAGGACACGTTGACGCCGGGCCTGACGGTCGACGACAACATCATCAAGGACATCGTCCGCAGTGTCTACTACCCGCAGAGCCCCTACGAGTTCTCGGTGCTGGACGTCGCCATCCTGGGCAACATCTATGAGCAGTTCCTGGGCAAGACCATCCGCCTCACCACGGAGCACCGCGTCAAGGTGGAGGAGAAGCCCGAAGTCAAGAAAGCCGGCGGCGTCTACTACACCCCAAGGGACATCGTGGAATACATCGTGGACCATACGGTCGGGGAGGCACTCAAGGAGACGACCCCCGCCAAGGTTGAGCAGCTGCATATCCTCGACCCCGCCTGCGGTTCCGGCAGCTTCCTGCTGGGAGCATATGACAGGCTGCTGAGCTGGCACCTGGACTGGTACGCCCAGGACGCACACCGTGCCAAAGCGCTCAAAGACCACCGCATCATCGAGCCGCGCACAGGCGACTATCGCCTGACCATTGACGAGAAGCGCCGCATCCTGACCAACAACATCTACGGCGTGGATATCGACGACCAGGCGGTCGAGATCGCCAAGCTGTCCCTGACCCTGCGGCTGCTGGAGGGTGAGACCTCTGAGACCGCCGAGCTGTTCACCAGGGGTGGCCGCCAGCGCCTGCTCCCCAAGCTGGAGACCAACATCAAGTGCGGCAACTCCCTCATCGGTCCCGACTTCTACAGCGACAAGCCCGAGAGTCTGTTTGTCGATGACGACACGCGCTACCGCATCAACGCCTTCGACTGGAAGGGCGCCAACGGGTTCAAGGAGGTTTTCGACACCCATGGCGGTTTCGACGTCGTGCTGGGCAACCCGCCGTATATTCGCATCCAGGCGCTCAAGGAGTTCAACCCCGTCGAGGTCGAGTACTACAAGGGGAAATACAAAGCGGCGAGCAAGGGCAACTACGACCTGTACGCTGTCTTCGTCGAGAAGGGTCTGACCCTGCTGAATGATCACGGCCGTCTGGGCTACATCCTGCCACACAAGTTCTTCAACGCCCAATATGGCGAACCGCTGCGCAAGCTGATTGCTGATGGCAGTCATCTGCGGAGCATTGTTCATTTCGGGGACCAACAGGTCTTCGACAACGCGACTACGTACACGTGCCTGCTCTTCCTTGACGCCCAGCCGCACGAGAGCTTCCACATTGCCAAGGTCACCGACCTTGCCGCATGGCGCCGTGACCGTTCCACCACCGAGGGCGACCTTCCTGCGACCACGGCCACCGCTTCCGAATGGAACTTCACCGTCGGCGATGGAGCTGCCCTCTTCGAGAAGTTGAGCAAGATGCCGGTGAAACTGGGGAATGTGACACTGCGGATATTCCAAGGCATAAAGACCGGGGCAGACAAAGTCTTCATCGTCGAAGAGCTTGAACGACGCGATGCCTCTGTCTGTGTCTATTCTCGCGCCACTGGAAGCAAACATTGGCTCGAACATGAACTGCTCCACCCACTCATTAAGGGGGGCAACGGCAAGCCGTACGCTATGACTCGTGGCAGTTTGCTCGTCATTTTTCCGTATCTTCAGCGTCAGACAACCATGTCACTGGCGACTCCGCAAGAACTGAAGACAGGCTTTCCCTTAACTTGGGAGTATCTTGTCGCCAACAAAGGACTCCTCGACCAGCGCGAGGATGGAACGCTGCGCGGGGCTTACTGGTTCACCTATAGCCGCAACCAAGCGTTGGATGTCGTCTCGCTACCTAAGATCTTCACCCCCGATATCGCGCCGCGTGGTTCATTTTCACTCGACGAGATCGGTGATATCTTCTTCACCGGTGGCGTTGCTGGCGGCTACGGACTGCTTGCCGCACCGCCATACTCGCCAAAGTTTCTACTGGGGCTCCTCAACAGCAGGCTCCTAGATTGGATGCTGAAGAGAATCGCTACTTCCATGCGGGGAGGGTACTACAGTTTCGAGTCTCGCTTCATTCGAGACCTCCCCATCCGTCCCATCGACTTCACGAACCCCGCCGACAAGACAATGCATGACGAGATGGTCCGCCTTGTCGAACAGATGCTGGTGCTTCACCGTCAGCTCGCCACCGCCGGCACCGACCGCGAGAAGTCTGGCCTTCAGCTCCAGATCGCCGCCCTCGACCGTGCCATCGACTCCCTTGTCTTCCGTTTGTATGACATCAGCCCAGATGAGGTACGGTCGATCCTGTCATTGCCTTAACGTCCCGTCATGACAGACGAATGTGCTCCAATCTTGCCCGAGTCGGTAGGGAATTTACTCGCCAAGCTGGATCGACTCAAGGATCAAGTCACTCAACAGCTTGTCAATGCCTGGCAAGCAGACGAGAGAGGGATCTTCACTACTGACCTGGTTGCTCTCGGAGTGGCTCGCAGGACATATGCTCTGGTTGACGGTTTCGTGGCTCTGGTCAGACAGAAGAATCCGCTCTGTTGTGGAGCGCTCTTGAGACTCCAATTGGATACTGCAATGCGTTTCTATGCCTGTTGGCTAGTAGACAAGCCCGAAGAAGTCGCGTTAGCGCTTCTTGACGACCGTCACCTTGACAAGATGAAGTCGCGCGAAGGGAAGTGGCTGGCAGACGCCTACCTTCACGAGCAGCTGTCAAAGCAGTACGGTGACTGGGTTAGTCGGGTGTACAGGAATACGTCGGGGTTTGTCCACTTCACGGGAAGGGCCATGCTGGATGCCCGTACAGACCATGATGCTGCTACCGGACGCGAGAGCGTGAGCCTTCAAGGCCCCGGACGCATCTGGACAGAGCCAGAGATGGTCGAGATGGTTTCGGCATTCGTGGAGTCCGTTGGCATCACAGTGAATCTGCTGTATTCGTGGTCCTGTAGGAAATCGCTAGTCGCCGTACAACGAGTTGAGAACGAGCATGAGGCAACTCAGCACTCAACAGAATTGCACAATACCTAAGAACACTCCATGGGCACTGCAGATGCGAAAGACGCAAGAATCGCAACCCGACATATAGAGCATCGTCTCTCACTACCAGGGACACTTCACGACCAGACAGGTCTTTAAGGTCGACGCCTCCGAGTAGGCATCTGTTGTCTCATCTACAGTGTACACATGGTCGTAGTATCGGTGTACACACCCACCACCAAGACGAAGGACTGGAGACATCGGACACGCCGGACTCTGGCACACACGCCCTTTGAAGAAAGGCCACATCCCTGCGTTACCGAATTCGCGATCACGCCAGCGGGTGCCACGGAATTCGTCTTGGCAGTTTACAATTTGCATATTACTGTCATATTGTAAATCGTCGGTGCAACAGATTAGTGAGTTGCGCCTGAGGCTTTCCCATACGGCAATATGGTGGTGCGAGATGAAGATCGGCAGCAGATTGCGCGTAGCACGCAAGCGGAAGAGACTGTCCGTATGGAGGTTAGGCGAGATGGTGAGGATAAGCGGAGTTGCCATATCCAAGTATGAGCGTGATCTTGACATGCCCGGCTCAGGCGTGCTCATGCGGCTGTGCCAGGCGCTGGATCTCAGCCTGGAACGACTGTTCCGATCGACCGCGGTTGTGCTGTCAGAACCAACATACTGCAAGCATTTGGACCTGTCGCTCAAAGACTGCAAAGCCATCATGGCGGCTGTCCAGGGCGAGGCCGAGCGCTACAGCGAAGCTGAGGAGCTCGTGCAGCACCACGAAAGGTTGAAGTTACCTGTACTGAGCGTCACCGACGCCATGGACGTAGAAAAGGCTGCAGAGAGACTACGTGCTGAATGGTGCATAGGTCTTGATGCCATTTCTAGTATGGTCGCACTGCTGGAGGATCACGACATCCAGGTCGTTGAGCTGGATTCCAATTACGACTTCGATGTCTGTGCTCTGGACTCCGACGGTCGCCCGTTCATTGTCGTGCGCGCTGACGCTCCAGCGGATCGAGTCCGATTCACTCTTGCCCATGAACTGGCTCACCTTGTTCTGACACACCCGTCAGGCAAGCTACCGGAGCGGTTGGCCAACCGCTTTGCCGGAGCGTTTCTTGTTCCTGGGGATACTGCATTCCGCGAACTCGGTGAACATCGTGACCATTTGAGTGCGGTCGAACTGCAGTGGCTCAAGACAAGATACGGGTTCACCATGAGTGCCTGGATTCGTCGTGCAGGTGACCTCAAGATCATCTCTATCGCAGAGAAGACTCGATGGGCGAAGAAACTGAATCAGCTCGGTTGGAGTGTAGAAGAACCCTCATGTGGACTCTCCCCTGAAAAACCACAGCGTATGGAGCGCATGGTCGTGCGCGCGTATGCTGAGGGCGAAGTCACGGGAACGCACGCGACCGAACTCCTTGGTTGGAGCCTGGAGAAGGTTCTCGGTAACGGAGAAGGGCATGCCGATTTACTCGTCGCTGAGCCTGGTCATTGATAGCAATATCTGGATATATCTGTACTATTGCGGTCTGGTTGACGCCGTCTCTTGACCACTACAACGTCTGAGCCGTATTCCTTGGAGGAGGAGAGCCATGAAGAGCATTCGTGAAATGACAGCCGATACTGAAGTTTATCGGCAGGAAATCAGAAGACTTGTCGAGACTGATCCTAAGGCAAAACAGATATACACTGAGAAGAAGGCTGAGCTGACTGCAGCACGGCAGTTGCGCGAGGACGATGCTTGGTGCCTGCAGTGGTTTGCAGGCATTCTGGCCAAAGGGTCGGAAGAGGAGGTTTGACATGCCATTAAAGAAGGGGTACGGCAAAAAGACGGTTGGGGAAAACATCAAGACTGAACTCAAGGCCGGCCGTCCTCAGAAACAGGCCGTAGCAATTGCACTTTCTGTTGCAAGGAAGGCCAAGAAGAGTCACGGCAAGTAGCAGGAAGTGCGTAGATAATCCGGAGCAGGTGGACAAATTCGTCAGCGCAGACTGGGACGGCAGGTGAGTTGAGCTGTGGCTCCAGACAACCTCACAGAGGCATTGCTATTGTGTTTTAGGAACAATGACGTTGCGCAACGAGGCTTCCGGTCATAGAATATTGGTATGAAATACTACATCATCGATGCGTTTACGGATAAGTTGTTTGCTGGGAATCCAGCAGCGGTGTGCCTCCTGCAGGAACCGCTGGCGGACGAGGTCATGGCGTCCATCGCGCGGGAGATGAACCTGTCGGAGACAGCGTTCGTCCTGTGGGAGAACGACGCCTGGCGACTGCGGTGGTTCACGCCGACAGTGGAAGTGCCATTGTGCGGCCACGGGACCCTCGCTACTGCCCGGGCGCTGCGCGAGGCCGGCATCGTGACGGACGACGAAGTCTACTTCCGCAGTCTGAGCGGGGACCTTGCCGCCCGGTACCAGGAGGACCAGATCGAGCTCGACTTCCCATCGCTGCCTCCCACGCCTGCGCCCGTCCCCGCAGGGGTCCTCGACGCCCTGAGAATCAAAACGGCACCCCGTTGGAGCGGTGTCAACGATCACGACTATTGGCTGCTCGACCTCGGTTCGGCAGCAGCCGTGCGGGCCCTGACGCCCGACCGTGCATCCACGATGGCAATCGACCTGCCCGGCATCATCGTCACAGGAGCGGGTGATGCGCCATATGATTTCACGTCCCGCTTTTTCGCGCCCGCCGATGGTATCTTCGAGGACCCGGTCACGGGGTCTGCCCACGCGGCCCTGGCGCCTTACTGGAGCAGTGTGCTTGGCAAAACCGACTTCGTTGCCTACCAGGCATCCTCGCGCGGGGGCATCCTGAAGGTGCGCCTCGCGGGCGACCGCGTGCTCATCGCAGGCGAAACGGTCGTGGTGGCCACCGGAGACCTGCGCATTCCCTGAGGCACCACCTGTAGGGCCACGCCTGCAGACAACGGTAGGATTGGATTCCTGCATGTACGGGATGACATACCACACCACTGATGCCCCGCCGCTCCTGACCCTCGCACATATTCCCTCCTCCTTCAGCGCTGCCGACCCCCGGCAGCGCTGAACTATTTCTGGATACCTCCATCAGCAAAAACAAACCCATTGCGTTATAGAGGTGAGGGGGTAAGGCAAATGCGTGCAGAGAAGTAGGGATGCTGAAACGTCCTGACTTGTTGAAACATTTGGCCCAGTGATGGGAAGAAGTAGCGTCATTAACGAGAGGAGTAGTAGATGAAGTATCTCAAGAGCATTTTGGTTCTTGTTGTTCTGCTTGCACTCCTGGGGGCAAACCAGTCGGTCCTTGTCCGCGCCGACAAAGTATCTGCCGCCACAAATACTGAACAGGTACCTGTGATGGCAAATGGAAAGATCCATCCTTTCAGTGTCAGCATCGGAACTTTTGGTTATAAGGATACGAGTGAAACGTATACTGTTAAGGCTGGCAAGTATATCATCGCGTATCTGGAGAAGTCTGGTGGCCACGATGTCTATATGACGGTCATCTGCCCAGACGATCAGCATCTGGTCGGCGGAAACAACTATAAGGTGAAGTTCGCCAAAGAAGGCCAGACAAAGCTTCTATGGACAAACATTACTGCTACAACGAAATACGTGACGATTAGAATGAGTTCACCTGCACTGGCTCCCGTCCACGCAACAGGCACAGTCTCCACCGGCTGGTACACTAAAAATGACACGACGATCTATTGATACTGACTGACAAAGGTCAGATCCCGGGCCTCTGCGGCTCGTTCTAAGGGAGTAGAATGGACATGAATCAGAAACAATCAAAAAAGGCGGACACATATTCAAGTGGATTCTATGTTCCTGACGCTCAACAGAAACAGCACAGGTCCTCGCCGCGAATGCATCGGCGCAGAAAAGGATGCCTGACGATTGTTCTTGTCCTGGCTCTTGCGACTGGATCGTGGATGTGGTACCGATCACAGGTGACTGCACATGGAGACATCAGTCCTTCGTCTCTCAACACACCGTTCAGTATCCTGCACCCTATTTCATCTCTGGAAGCACGGAGAACGGAACAAGCAACATGGGGTGCCGTTGAAGCACAGAATCCGACTGCAATAGTGCACGAACTAACGCTTGAAGATGCTTTCTTTCGCCGCATGACAACAAAGGCACGGCAGTGGCAGGTTGTTGCCCTGGCAACTCCCAAGCAACTGACTGCTCCCCTTGATGGTGACCTGGAGGTAACATCGCCGTTTGGCCCACGCGAGCATCCCGTTATTGGCCAGGAACTCGACCATCACGGCGTTGACCTGGTTGCGCCTCTGGGAACGTCCGTCAAGGCAGCCGAACGAGGAGTTGTCGCCTGGGAGGGGCACAAATGGGGATATGGCAATTGTATCGTGATCCGCCACTCCACCCATCTGGCGAGCATCTATGGGCACTTGAGCCATATCAATGTGCACGTTGGACAATCGATCAGCAAAGGAGAGGCCATCGGGCTGTCGGGTTCCACCGGATTCAGCACCGGACCGCACCTACACTTTGAAGTACGAAGGGACGGTACGCCGGTTAATCCCCTGCCGCTCCTGGCATCTTCTTCAGGTGGATAACAAACACATCGTACATTGGTCAATTGGCACTATCCTAGCGGAGGCATACTGTGGAAACAGAACGAAAGATACAGAAGAAACACCTCCTGCATATAAGCAGGAAAACAAAAAAACTGCTGCTCATCATCATTCCAGTCGTTGTCATGCTCAGCGCCATGCTCCTTGTCTGGCGGCCATGGTACACACCAAAACCGTATTCTTCTCTTCCCCCCGATCCATGGATCCATATGGTGTCCCCCCATTCAGAACTGCTGGAGGATCAGAAACTGGCGGACAGTGGCAAACATCCCGAACTTCTGAACCCACGAAAAGCATTGGCCGCCTCTCTTGCAACAGATGATGATTATCTCGATCTACGGCCTCAATACAGATTCAAAGTACAAGCCTCGGACTTTCAGGATTATGGAAAAGATCCCAAAAATGGAGACCAGCTCTTTCTTGGTATGTTTCCAAAGCAAGGTATATTCGTCTTCTTCCGGCTACGCCAAGTTCTTGGTGCAGGACCAACCAAAGCCTGGTCTGTTATTGGATACCTGATTGTTCCTTACAGCTCATCATGGCAGGAAATAACGGAAGGTTCGTATCTCCTCAACGGTCCCCAATAATCCCCTCAATAAGAGTTGTATACCCCCGAGGATTGCTCGGGGGTATACTATCAATGAAAAAGGGGGCAGATCTGGTGGAAGGTAAGTCTGACAAGGAACTTCTGAAAGATGCATTAAGCGACACGGGTGCAGTAGCTGTGCTGTATGAGCGATACCGTGACCGCATCCTTGCGTGTCTCATCCATACAGTGCTGGAACGAGACCTGGCCGAGGAGCTGACCGAGGCCACCTTTGCCAAGATGGTGGACAACCTGCCTAAGCTGGCGCATGGCAGTGCTCCTTTGGTTCAATGGCTGTATCGCGTCGCTAACAACGAGGCTATGTCATGGTTTCGCCATCATCGTGCTGAGGAACGGTACCTTGCGCGTGTCCGCGTCGGAGATAATGAGTCTGACCCTGACTATAATGACATGGTCAGTGAAGCACAACGTCACGAGAGCGAGCTGCGGACCGCTGCAGTGGGCCTGACCCCCTTTGAACGGGCGTGCGTCATGCTTTGTTACAGTGAAGAACTGAAGCCACGGGAGGTTGCCGCGATTTTTGGCTGTACAGCGAAGCGAGTGAGCAATGCCCTTCAGCATGCCTGTCGCATCCTGCGCTCAGGCATCGAAGTAAATCCAGATGAATCGCGTTGTACTCATGAGGGGAAGGTGAGAGAATGTTGACGCAAGAGGAACTGGAACGTATTCTCCGGTCGGCCAACTGGAATGAGATCGACCCGGCACCCGACGACAAATGGAAGGAGGAAAGCGAACAACGCCTGATTAAACGGCTTGAACGCCTGCAGACCCATTGGCGTCATGTGCGGATCTGGCGCGGAGTCTGCTGTTCTGCAGTTGCAGTGACTCTTGTGATCGGGTGGTTTGTTGGAACCGCTCCGCTGAGAACAGCGATCCACGCCACAGCACAATTGCCCCCCAGTGTGCGTTTGCTTCAGGAAACACAGAAAGAAACACTCATCCCCGACGCAACGGAGCTGCTGCTGCATCAGATGTGGAATAAACTGATAGTACTAGTCACACCCGGAGCACGTTCAGCAGTAGTCACAGATGCACGATGGGATTCTGCGACGGGCCTGGTCCGCGCAGAAGTGCGGGGCGTGGATGGCTACATTCTGGTTGACCCTCACTCTGCGTCCCTTGTCGGCGTAGTGGGTATGAAAACGCCGGCCGATGCCAGTGTCCAGGAGTCATCCATGCCTCTCTTTGTTCGGCTGGAGCTGGCACGGCAGCTTGCCATGGCTGATCCCATGGTACAAACGACCGGCCGCCAGGCGGTAGCAGTCTCTTCTCTGGCGGTTTATCATCTTGAGTCCACAAATTGTGCGTCCTCATATCCCACTTCTGAAAAGCAGCAGCGCATTCCGCCGGGAACGCTTGTTGCTGTGCTTCTGCAGAAATCCAGTGAAACCAGTCCCGACTTGATAGCGATCGTGGATACCAATGAACGGCGCGTCGTCCAGGTCGTTAATTCAGCCCGATTAAAAGGACTGGTGGTTAGTAACCTGATCGGAACATACGCTGTGATAGATAACGACGGTAACTAGTCCGATCACGTCTTGTCCCTCTTGGCGGTAAGCATAGACTGAGAAGTCAGGAGGCATCACAATGGCAACAGAGATGATCAGACTGCACATAGAGGAGACCGGTGAGGACGTCCTGTACCCGCGAGGGGTCCGTCTGGACTCGCTGGCAAAGGACTACGCGGCATATTACACGTCACGCATCATGGCGGCACGCGTCAACAACGACATCCGCGAGCTGTTCAAGACGCTGAACCGCGACGCCACCGTCCGCTTCATCGACATGAGCGTCGAAGACGGAGCACGCATCTACCAGCGCGGTCTCGTGTTCATCCTGTACACTGCGGCACGCGACCTGTTTCCCGACCGGAGGCTCCGGGTCCTTCATTCGCTGGGACAGGGGCTGTTCTGCGACTTCCGGGAGATGCGAGTGACCGACGACGAGGTCGTCCGGATCAAACAGCACATGCGCGAGCTCATCGACCAGGATCTGGAGTACCAGAAGTGGGAACTGTACAAGTGGGATGCCCTGCAGCTGCTGGAGGGCATGGGCATGCACGACAAAGCCGAGCTGCTGCGCTTCCGTAGCAAGTCCACCATCAACATCTACTATCTGGGAAAACACCCCAACTACTTCTACGGCTTCATGCCGCACAGTACCGGCGATACGCCGCTCTTCGACCTCATCCCCTATCGCACCGGCATGGTGCTCGTCTTCCCCGGCATCACCAGCCCCACAGCGCTGCCGGACTACGTGCCTCAGACCAAGCTGGCCGACATCTTCGACGAGGCGGAGGAGTGGGGACGCATCATCGGCGTGGAAACGGCTGGAGACCTCAACGACGTCGTGGCCGGCGGCGGCACCCGCGAACTCATCATGGTGAGCGAGATGCTGCACGAGAAGAAGATCGCGCAGCTGGCCGACCGCGTTGCAGCCTCGGGGGCCCACCTGGTTCTCATCGCGGGCCCGTCCTCGTCTGGCAAGACGACGTTCAGCAAGCGGCTTGCCCTGCAGCTCAGGGTCAACGGCTTCGACCCTCACGCCATCTCGCTGGACGACTACTTCGTCGACCGGGACAAGACACCTCGGGACGCAGAGGGCCAACCCGACTTCGAGTGTCTGGAGTCGCTCAACACGGCGAGGTTCAACGACGACCTCAACCGTATCCTGGCTGGGGAGACTGTCACACGGCCAAAGTACAGCTTCAAGACCGGGACCTCTTCCGAGGCCGGTGACACCATCGTTCCCAACGACCGCACCATCCTCGTCGTCGAGGGCATCCATGGCCTGAACCCGAAGTTGACCTCCCAGATACCGGACAACGCCAAGTATCGCATCTACGTCTCAGCACTCACGTTCCTCAACCTGGATGCCGACAACCGCATCCCGACGACGGACGTGCGTATTCTGCGGCGCATGGTGCGCGACCACAAGTTCCGCGGGTACTCAGCCCTGCAGACACTGCAGATCTGGCACTCTGTCCGCATGGGTGAGGAACGGCACATCTTCCCCTTCCAGGAAAACGCCGACGCCATGTTCAACTCATCGCTCGTATACGAGCTGGCCTTCCTCAAGAACTACGCCATGCAGCTGCTGCTGCAGATCGACAACACGGTGCCCGAGTACTCCGAGGCACGCCGGCTGATCCGGTTCCTGGACTACTTCCTGCCGGTGATGGATATCGACGTCATCCCCAGCACGTCCATCATTCGCGAGTTCATCGGCAACAGCTACTTCAACTACTAGACGGAGGCACGTATGCACACAGACCGAATCATGCGGCTGGCACTGGAGATGGCAGGGCTCACGGAGGTCCCGGAGGACACACAGGTGTACGTGCCCGGCGAGATCACCAAGGCACTGGTGTGCATCGACGTCGACACCGGTCTGTTGAGCATCGCCCGCGACCTTGGGTACGACGGCGTCATCGTGCATCACCCGCAGGGAGACGAGGCCATGCTGAACCTGCACCTCGTTATGAACCGGCAACTGAAGACACTTGTGAAAGCAGGTGTTCCGGGGGACGAGGCACGTGAGGCCCTGCGGCCTCGGCAGTTCGGTGTCGAGAGAAATAACCACATGCGCAACTGGGACTACATGCCCAGCGTCGCCCGCCTGATGGGGATGCCATTCATGAACGTCCACTATCCCTGCGACCTTATGATGGAACGCATCGTGGATGCCCACGTTCAGCGGCGCCTGGCCGAGACTGGCCCTGCAGCGACCGTACAGGACCTGACTGACATCCTGCTGGAAATTCCTGAATTCGCGCACGCGAAGACACGTCCCGCGGTAGTTGTCGGGGACCCTGTTGCACCGGCCGGCAAGGTCGTCACAGCCTTCGCTGGTGGTACCAACGGTGGCGCTGCCGTCGTCGAGACGTACTGGCGCCAT
>Ga0209840_1000168_pt1 | contig 14721 bp, 15 predicted proteins | sample PersoiDNA2013190_FD_185802 | JGI IMG/M metagenome (GOLD analysis project Ga0209840, IMG submission 185802) | Permafrost soil microbial communities from the Arctic, to analyse light accelerated degradation of dissolved organic matter (DOM) -... | ecosystem: Environmental > Terrestrial > Soil >... | reverse complement strand
AGGGTCAGCCTCAGCGCCGTTCCCTTGCGGTGGCGCAGCTCGTTGAGGTAGACGACCTGATCGCCGCGGCGTTCCACGAGCACGGTCTCGCCCGTCTTGCTCGGCAGCGGCCAGTGCTGGATGAGGAGGTAGAAGAAGCGGCCGGGGTCGACGTGCAGGACCACGGCCGCGATGGCGTCGCCGCCGACGTCACTCAGGACCGGCGCCGCCAGCTCGAGGCGAGCTTGCCCCTCGGCGTCCAGGTAGAGGTCGGATGACGCCACGCGACGCGTGGTCGTGGCCCTCGCCGCGAGTGCCTTGACTTCACGGCCCACGGGATGCGCAGCGGTGTTCGGCGCGCGCCGTTCGGCGACGTCATCACGACGTCCTGGTAGTCGTAGCTGCGCTGGAAGCTGTCGAGAAACGCCTGGACGCGCGCCGTCGCCTTCGCGACGTCGCGTCCGGCGAGCATATCCTCCACGGCGGCCGGGAGCAGGGGGTCGCCGCGGATCATCTCGGCGTCGCCCTGTCGCTTCTTCAGCCAGGCGGTGATCTGGTCGGCCTTGAGCTCGCCGACGGCGGCAAGGGAGCGCTCGGCCTGGCGCTGCATCGACTGCGCCTGCTGGCGCCACGCCCAGTAGGCGAGGCCGGCGACGCTCACGGCGAGCACGGCGAAGCAGACGATGAGCGGCCACGCAGACCGGCGCTGATGTGGCGTGTCGCTCACGGGCGCTCAGCGGACGCGCGCGGCGCGGCCGCCCCAGACTCCCCTCTCACTGCGTACCTGTCGAACGAGACTCACACGCCCCCTCTGCTGCGCATTGAGTGGTCTCACGACCACCCATGCCACGTAGCTTGGCGGACCAAGCCCGTCCGGGTTCACCCCCGGAGAGGCGGCGCGCCGCAGGCACGCCGCCTCACTTCGTGAAATGCCGCACAACAGCGATGTGGCTCCTGCAGCTTGCCCCCGGGTATACCGTGGGTGAGAAGACGACGGCGGAGCGGCGGGGGGCCGCGCTGCCGGGTCGCCGGTGAGTCAGGGGGGTTCGGGTCATGTACTCGATCGCGGACCGGCAGGAGCTGACCAAGCGCGACATGATCAGCCTCACCATCGAGGCGCCGCAGATCGCGCGCAAGACCGTGCCGGGTCAGTCCGTCGTGGTCCGCATCAACGAGACCGGCGAGCGCGTGCCGCTCACGGTCGCGTACAAAGACGTCGCCGCCGGCACCATCACGATCATCTTCCAGGTCGTCGGCAAGAGCACGGCCATGCTCGCCGCGCTCTGCGTCCGCGAGCGACCCGGCGCCGCCTGAGGCTATGATGGAGGCGCTGACGGCGGACCGGATAGGGGGCACGATGGCTGGTGAATCGAAGGACGGGCGCGTGATCCTCGCCCTCGACCAGGGGACGACTAGCGCGCGGGCCATCGTGTTCGCCGCCGACGGCGGCGTCCTGTCGCTGGCGCAACGCGAGATCGGCCTGGACTTCCCGCAGCCGGGCTGGGTGGAACAGGACCCGCTCGAGATCTGGACGGCGCAGCGCGAGACGGCCGCCGAGGCGCTGCAGAGCAGCGGCGTCGCCGTCACCGACGTGGCCGGCATCGGCGTCACCAACCAGCGCGAGACCACCATCGTGTGGGATAGAGCCACCTCGCTGCCGATCGCGCCGGCGATCGTGTGGCAGGACCGGCGCACAGCGGAGCGCTGCGAGGACCTGCGCCGCGCGGGCCACGAAGCGCTGGTGCGGCGCAAGACGGGCCTCGTGCTGGACCCCTACTTCTCGGCCACCAAGATCCGCTGGCTCCTCGACAGCGTGCCCGGCGCCCGCGAGAGGGCCGCACGCGGGGAACTGGCCTTCGGCACCGTCGACAGCTGGCTCGCGTGGCAGCTCAGCGCGGGCCGCCTGCACGTGACCGACGCCACCAACGCCTCGCGGACGCTCCTCTACGACCTCCGCGCCGGCGACTGGGACGACGAGCTGCTCGAGCTCTTTGGCGTGCCGCGGGCGTTGCTGCCCAGGGTGTGCGACACCAGCGGCGTCGTGGGGCAGACCGACGCCGCGGTCTTCGGGGTTCCCCTGCCCCTGGCGGCGATGGTCGGGGACCAGCAGGCTGCCCTCTTCGGCCAGGCCTGCACGGCGCGCGGCATGACCAAGGTCACCTATGGCACGGGCTGCTTCCTGCTGATGAACACGGGCGAGGAGCCCGTGGAGTCGCAGAGCGGCCTGCTGGGCACCGTCGCCCTGCAGCGCGGGGGCCGCCGGACGTATGCGCTCGAGGGCAGCGTGTTCATCGGCGGCGCGGCCATCCAGTGGCTCCGCGACGGTCTCGGGATCATCGCCGAGGCGCGGGATTCCGCGGCTTTGGCGGCGCGCGTGCCGGCGAGCGACGGCGTGTACTTCGTCCCCGCGCTCGCCGGTCTCGGCGCGCCGTACTGGGAGCCGCGCGCCCGCGGCGCGATCCTCGGACTCACGCGCGGCACCACCGCGGCGCACATCGCGCGGGCCACGCTCGAGGGCATCGCCTTCCAGGTGGCCGACCTTCTCGGCGCCGTGGCCGGCGACGCTGGCGTGGCGCCGGCGGACGTGCGCGCCGACGGCGGAGCTTCTCACAACGACCTGCTTCTGCAGTTCCAGGCCGATGTGCTCGGCGTGCCGGTCACGCGCGCCGCCCAGACGGAATCCACGGCGCTCGGCGCGGCCCTGCTGGCCGGACTCGCCGTCGGGCTGTGGAAGGGCGAGCGGGAGGCCGCCGACCTGTGGCGGGCCGAGCGCACCTTCGCCCCCGACCCGGCCGCCGACCGCGAGGCGCTGCTCGTAGGGTGGCGCGCCGCGGTCGCCTGCGTACGCGCCCTGGCCGGCCGCACCACGTAGAGGGCGCGGCCGGCGAGGCACGCCGGCGACCGCGGACACGGTGCGCGTGCTCTTCAGTGCCGGTGCGGCACCACGAGCACCGGGATGGAGCTCCGGTGCAGCAACTCGTAGGGGGTGCAGTGATGCAGCGCCCCGGCCAGCGGGCCTTCGCCGTGAGAACCTACGACGATCACCCGCGAGCCGCGGTCGCGGGCGATCTGGATGAGGGCCCGCGCCGGGTCGTCCCACACCAGCAGCACTTCGGTCTGCACGCCGGCGCCGCGCGCGCGCTCGGCGGCGGCGTGGAGCATGGGTTCGACGTCCTTCTCCACGCTGCGTTCGTAGTCGCGCAGCTCCTTTGCCGCGGCGCAGGCGGGATCCAGCTCGCAGCTCAGGCCGGGTGGAGGTTCGTGACAGTAGACGATGACGATCTCGCCGTGGCCGCGTTCGCGAGCGAGCGCGACGGCCTCGTCCAGCGCCGCCGTGGAATACGGCGACCCGTCGTAGCCGAGAACGATGGGTTGAGACATCGAGGCTCCTTCCCCCGTATCGTGATGGTTCCCGGTGGGGGCGGCCGGCTCACCGTTGCCGTCGCCGGCGCGTGACAACCTCCTTGACGGCGTGGGCCGCGTCAGCCCGGGGGCTTGCCCGGCGGTCTCGCGAAGCGGAGACTCTACGGGCGTGGCTGCACCTCGCGGCCGCCCTCGTCCCGAGGAGGCAGCTTGAGGTCCAACGTCCTGGCGATCTTCATGCTCTTCGGGGGCGCCTTCTTCACCGTCTTCGCGGTGGCCGCCTGGAAGACGGGCAGGCGCGTCGGCGCCATGTTCCTCGCGGTGCTCGCCGGTATGGACCTCGCCCTGGCGATCCAGTTCCTCATGCGCTTCTACAACGGATGACGGGCGAGAGGCCGGCGCGCAAGAGCGCGCCGGCCTACCCCTTGACCCCGGTGAGCGTCACGCCCTCGATGAACACGCGCTGCGCGAGGAAGAAGATGACGACCACCGGGATCATGAAGATCAGTGTCGCCGCCATCGTCAGGTTCCACTGCACGTGGTGCATGCCGCGGAAGTTGGACAGCGCCAGGGAGAGGGTCTGCGCCTGCGGGCTCTGGCCGAGGTAGACCAGCGGGCCGTAGAAGTCGTTCCACGCCCAGATGAAGTGGAACAGCGCCACGGCCATGATCGCCGGCTTCGACAGCGGGAGGACGACGCGCCGCAGGATCTGCCAGTGGCCGCCGCCGTCGACCCGCACCGCGTCACACAGCTCGTCGGGGATCGTCATGAAGAACTGGCGCAGCAGGAAGATCGAGAAGGCGTCGCCGAAGAAGCTGGGGATGATGAGCGGCTTGAGCGTGCCGATGAACTGGATCCCGGTCCAGGCGGGGAGGTCGCGGGCCCAGACCACGAACAGCGGCACCGTGGTGATCTGCACGGGCAGCATCAGCGTCGAGAGCACGAGCAGGAAGACGATGTTGCGGCCGCGCCACTTGATGCGCGAGAAGGCGTAGGCGACCGGCACGCACGAGACGACCACGCCGATCGTCGTGATGCCCGCATACAGGACGGTGTTCCAGGTGTAGCGCCACAGGTCGATCTGCTTGAACACGGTGACGAAGTTGGACCACTGCACCGGGTCGGGGATGAGGCGCGTGGTCATCGCCTGGTCCTCCGTCATGAGGGACGTGAGCACGATCCAGACGATGGGCAGCACGAACATCAGCGACACGGCGATCAGCACCGCGTGGTTGGCGATCGTCAGCAGGAAGCGGCGGCGGCGGACCCTGGCCGGCAGCCGCCGACGGGCCGGGCGGCCGGCCTCGGGGCGCGCGGCTGTCGTCACGGAAGCTACTGGCCCCCCCCTCCGTAGTGCACCCAGCGGCGCGACGTGAGCAGCAGCACCACCGTGCAGGCCATGGTGGCGATGAAGAGCATCCACGCCATGGCCGAGGCGTAGCCCATCTGGAACGAGCGAAAGGCCTTCTCGTAGAGCCACAGGCCGTAGAAGAGCAGCGAGCCCTGGGGCTGGCCCAGCACGGCGTTCTGGCCGCTGGCCGCGTTGCCGGCCACGTAGGCCTGGTCGAAGTACTGGAAGCCGTCGATGATGCCCATGATGAGGGTGAAGAAGATGACCGGCGTGATCATCGGCAGCGTCACGTGGCGGAAGCGCTGCCAGGTGTTGGCGCCCTCGATGGCGATCGCCTCGTAGAGGTCGCGGGGCACGTTCAGGAGGCCCGCGAGGTAGATGACGATGGCGTCGCCGATGCCCCAGAGGCCCATGATGAGCAGCGCCGGCTTGGCCCAGGCCGGGTCGAAGAACCAAAGCGGGGCAGAAAGGCCGGGGATGGCGTCGATGAGGCGGTTGATCGGGCCGGACACCGGGTTCAGCAGGTAGACGAAGACGAGGGCCGTCGCGACCCGCGGCACCATCGACGGCGCGTAGAACAGCGTGCGGTAGGCGTTCACGCCGCGCTTGGGGCGCGTGAGCAGCATGGCCGTGAGCATGCCGAAGACGATGCGCAACGGCACGCCGAAGGCGATGATCCACAGGGTGTTGCGCACGGAGAGCCAGTAGTAAGGGTCGTGTGCGCCGGGGGGCAGGCCCTCGATCGTGCCGAGCCCGAACATGAACTTGAAGTTGGCGAGGCCGATCCACCGCGGCGCGTTGACCATGTCGTAGTGGCAGAAGGACCAGTACAGGCTGAGAAGCATCGGGCCGAGCGTGAAGACGGTGAAGCCGACGATCCACGGCGCCAGCAGCAGGAGCACGACGCCGTACTTGCGCACGGCCGAGCGGCGGCGCGCGCGCCGCCGCTCGGCCTCGCTCCGGCGGGGGATCGCAGTCTGCACGGTAGCGATGACCCGCTCCTTCCCCTAGACGAGCGCCGTGACCCGCCGCAGGCTCACGGCGCCTGCCCCATGGAGAGCTCGTTGGCGATGTCTTGGTCGACCTTCTGCAGGCCGGCCTGGAGGTCGTCGCCCTTCCCCTGCACCCACTTGTCGTCGTAGTTGTTCAGGAAGTCGGCATACGTCGCGCCGATCGACTGTAGCGGCGGCTGGAACAGCGAGCCGGGGCTGTTCCAGACAGCGATGAACGTCTTCATCTGGGCCGGGATCTGGAGGTCGGGCGACTCGGCCGAGGCCTTGGTGGTCGGCACGTTGCCGAGCATGTTAGCCAGCGCCACCAGGAAGTCCGTGTCCGTCGACATGTACTTGACGAGCAGCCAAGCCGCCTCCGGGTTCTTGGCGCCGCGCGGGATGCCGCAGATGGTGCCGCCCACGCGGCCGGAGCCGTACATCTCGGGGTGGTCGTCGGCGGCCGGGAAGGGCGCCGTGGCGTAGTCGATGGCGGCCTTGTCGTTGGCGATCATCTTGGTGCGCCACTCGCCGTCCCAGATCATCGCCACGTGGCCGGTCTCGAAGGCTTGGTCCGGCGTCCACTCCTTGTCCACCCAGGCGGCGTAGAACTTGGTGATCGCGTTCTTGCCATACCAGTCCACGAGCTGCTTCTGCCAGGTCAGAGCCGCCGCCCATCCGGGGTCGCCGGCGAGGACCGGCTTGTCGTTCTCGTCGAACCACTTCGCTCCCCAGGCGTGCGCGAGGTCCGAGGGGCCGAGCTCGTTGAACGCGTTGAGCGGCACGAAGCCGGCGACCTTGATGTCGCCGTTCTGGTCGCGCACGGTCAGCTTCTTGGCGTAGTCCATGAGTTCACTCATGGTCTTGGGCGGGTCGCTGAGGCCGGCCTTGGCGAACATCGTCTTGTTGTAGTACAGGCCATAGGCGTCGGTGAGCACCGGCAGCGCGACCTGCTTGCCCTGGTAGGACGTGTAGCTCAGGGCCGCGGGCGCGAACTCGCTCATGCTGAAGCTATCGGCCTCCATGTACGGCTTGAGGTCCTGCCAGAGGCCGTCGGCGGCGTACTTGCCCACGTAGTCCGGCCCGAACGAGATGGCGACGTCCGGCGCCGTGCCGGCATTGATGTTCTTCATCAGCGTCTGGTCGAACTCGTCGGAGTTCGGGAACGCGACGATGTTCAGCTTGATCCACGGGTACTGGGTCTCGAACCCCTTCACGGCCGTGGCGAAGCCCTGCTTCTCGGACTTGACCGTCCAGGGATGCCAGACGGTGAGCGTGACGGGTTCGTGGCTGGCGCCGCTGGCGAGCGGCGACGGCGAGCTGCTCGTGCCGCCGCCGCATCCGGCGGCGAGCCCGAGAGCCAACGCTGCCACGGCGGCGACCCCGACGTAGAGCAGTAGGCGTTTCATGGCAGAAGCCCTCCCCCTTGTGTGTGCTGACGTCGATGCGTGCGGCGCGTGTCGCTCACACGCCGACCTCCTTCACGGCGAGATCGCCGGTGCGGCTGAACAGTCTGTCTTGCGCGGCGCCCAGGGCCACGGCCACCGCCCCCGCGAGCACGGCCTCCTCGCCGAGCTCGGAGATCACGAGCCGCGGCCGGAACGGCGTCAGGGCGCGCAGCTCCTCCTCGATGGAGGCCACGAGCAGGTCCCCGTTGCCGGCGATGCCGCCGCCGAGGATCACGAGCGCCGGGTTGATGACCGGGACGACCACGGCGATCGCCAGCGCGAGGCGCCGCGCCTCGGCGACGACGACCTCGCAGGCGAGGGCGTCGCCGCGTCTCGCGGCGCCGAAGATCGCGCGCGGCGTGAGCGGCGCCTTCATGCCCAGCTCCCGCGCGTGACGCACCACGCCGCTCGCCGCGGCCGCCTCCTCGAGCTGCCCGCGAGAGCGGTTGGCCCGGTCGTGCGGGTCGCCCTCGCCGATCGGCAGGTAGCCGATCTCTCCGGCCGCCCCGCCGGCGCCGCGGTAGAGCTCACCGCCGATGACGATGCCGAGGCCCACGCCGGTGCCTACCCAGAGGAAGACGAAGTCGTCGACGTCGCGCCCCAGGCCGTGCGACCGCTCGCCGAGCGCGGCCAGGTTGACGTCGTTCTCGAAGGTGACGCCGGTACCGAGCTCGTCGCGGATGGCGCCGACCATGCCCTGGCGGCCCCACCCCGGGAGGTTGGGGGCGTGCTCGACGAGCTCGCGCCTCGGGTCGAGCACCCCGGGGCTCCCCACGGTGGCGTGGGTCACGCTCGCCCACTCGATGCCGGCGTCGCCGGCCACCTGGTGAGCGAGCCCGCCGATCTGCGCGACGAGCTCGCGAGTGCTGCGCAGGCGGGCGCGCTCGTCGCGCCGGGCGACGATCTCTCCGGTGATGTCGGAGGCCGCGGCGCGCACCCACTGGCGGCCGACGTCGATGCCGACCACCCAGCCGGAGCCGGGGTTGAGCTCGTACAGCAGGGCGCGCGGTCCCTTGCCGCCGCTCGACTGGCCGACCTGATGCACGAGACCGGCCTCGACGAGGCCGGCCAGCGCCAGCGACACGGTCGGCTTTGAGAGGCCGCTGGCCCGCGCGACCGCGGCGCGCGAGATGGAGCCGGCCTCCCGGATCAGCTCGAGCACGCGCCGCTCGTTGATCGCCCGCAGGAGCTGTGGCTGCCCGGCCACGAAGGCCGCCCCGTCGTTCCCCGTGGTACTGCCCTCCAGGATCCTCAACACGCCTTTAGTAAGGAAACTTTCCTTATCAACAGCGACGATAGCCTGCGGGCCGGGGGCAAGTCAAGGGCGCCGCCGTAGCCGGTCAGGCCGGCGGGAAAAACCGCGGCAGGTAGTCGCGGTTGGCCTCCAGAAGCGCCTCAAAGAGCGGCGCGGCGACGCTGTAGTCCCTCACCAACGGGTTGGCCATGAGGGCCTTCAACGCGACGCCGCGGTCTCCGGTCACCGCGGCGCGCACGGTCAGCCGTTCGTACGCTTTCGCCGCTTCGACCAGCCCGTGCATCTCGGGCGCCAGCGCATCGACGGGCAGGGGATGCGCACCGTCCCGATCGATGCGGCAGGCGACCTCGACGACGGCGTCGCCGGCGAGGCCGGGGATCGCGCCCGCGTTGCGCGTGTTCACGACCTGCACGTCGCCGCGGTCGAGGAAGAGCGACTCGATGAGCATCGCCGACGCTTCCGAGTAGAAGGCGCCGCCGCGCTCCTCCAGGAGCTTAGGTTTCACGTCGAGCGCGGGGTCGGCGTACATCTTGAGAAGGTCGCGGTCGATCTGCATGACCTCCTCGGCTCGCGGCGTCTCCCGCTGCTGCTCGGCGAACACCGCGGAGGTCAGATAGTAGTAGCGCAGATAGTAGGACGGGATGGCGCCGATCAGGCGCACGATGGCCACCGGCAGCTCGACCTCTTCGGCGATCTCGTCGGCGTGGTCGGCGAGGAGCGCCGGCAGGCGGTCCTCGCCGTCGACCAACACGCGGCGTACCCAGCTCAGGTGGTTCAGGCCTACGTGCTCCAGCTGCACGCGTTCGGGCGCCACGCCGAGGCGCCCGGCCAAGTCGCGCTGGAAGCCGATGGGCACGTTGCAGAGGCCGATGGCGCGATGGCCCTGGTCGAGCAGCGCTTGGGTGACGATGCCCGAGGGGTTGGTGAAGTCGAGCAGCCAGGCTCCGGCGGCGCCCAGCCTGGACGTGTCCTCGGCGATGCTGAGCACCACGGGAATGGTGCGCAGCGCCTTGGCGAAGCCGCCGGGACCGGTGGTCTCCTGGCCGATGCAGCCGAAGCGCGGCGGGATGGTCTCGTCCTGAAGCCGCGCTGTCAGACCGCCGACGCGCAGCTGTACGAGCACGAACGAAGCCCCCGTGACCGCGGCTTCACGGTCGGTGGTCAGCGTGAGCTTGCCGGGGAAGTCCAGCTTGCGCAGAATGCGCCCGGCGAGACCGCCGACGATCTCCAGGCGCCTGGGGTCGATATCGTGAAGGACCAGCTCATCGACGGGGAGGACGTCGCGGCGCAGACCGACGCCTTCGACGAGCTCGGGGGTATACGAGCTGCCGCCGCCGATGACTGCGACCTTGATTCCCATGTACGATATCTTACGGTATGCTGTGCGGGAAATGGAATCGTTAGGAAAGTTTCCTGATAGATTCATCGCCGAGATCGCCCGGCAGCCACAGGCGGTGAGACGCGCCGCGCGGGGGCTCGATGATCAGGCCGGCGTGCTGACCGGCATCCACGCGGCGCTGACCGCGGCCCGGGCGGTGGTCTTTACCGGCATGGGCGCGTCCTACGATTCCTGTCACGTGCCGGTCACGCTGCTGGCCGCGCGCGGCGTCTCGGTCTCCATGGTCGACGCCGCCGAGCTCCTCCACTTCCGTCTGCCCATGCTCGACGCCCGAACGCTGGTCGTGTGCGTCAGTCAGTCCGGCGAAAGTGTCGAGCTTGTGCGCCTCGCCGAGGCTCTCGGCGCGGATGCGGCTCGACCCAGGCTGGCGAGCGTGACCAACGGCCTCGACAACACGCTCGCGCGTGCTGCCGATCTGGCCCTGGACACGCACGCCGGTAGTGAGGCCGGGCCCTCGACGCTTACGTATGTGGCCGGCATCGTCGTGCTGGCGGCCCTCGCCCGTGCAGAGCAGGGGGCGGAGACTGCGGCCGCGGCGATGGAGCGCCTGCTCGACAGGTACGACGAAGTCGCCGGGGACCTTGCAGGCTGGTTCGCCGAGAGGCCCATGCTCACCATCCTCGGACGCGGGTGCGCCAGGGCCGCCGCCGAGACGGGTGCGCTGCTCTTCAAGGAGGCCGCCCACCTGCCCGCCGAGTCACTCCAGTCAGCGCAGTTCCGTCACGGCCCGCTCGAGTTGGCCGGCCCCGACCTGGCGACGATGATCGTCGCCACAGAGCCGCGCACGAGGGAGCTGGAGCAGGGTCTCGCCGCCGAGCTGGTCGAGGCTGGCGCCGCGGTCCTGGTGATCAGTCAGGACGGCGACGCTCCCGCGGGCGCCGACGCTCTGAGGATAGGCCCCGTGCCCGTGGCGCTGGCGCCGGCCGTGGCCGTGCTGCCGGCCCAGCTGCTCGCCTGGCGGCTCGCCGTCCTGCGTGGCCTCACGCCGTCGGCTTTGACCGTCGCGGACAAAGTGACGACCCGGGAATGACCGTGCGCATCGCCCTCACGATCGATACGGAGCTCAGGGGCCGGCCGGCGGACGACGGCAACCCCGGCCGGCTACTCGACATCCTCGCCGCCGAGAGCGCTCCGGCGACCTTCTTCGTGCAGGGGCGCTGGGCCGGCGCGAACCGTGAGGCGGCTCGCCGTATCCGGGATGACGGCCACCTGATCGGCAACCACTCGTATTACCATGTGCCCATGGACCTGCTCACGGACGCCGGCATCCGCGACTCCGTCACCAGAGCGGAGGAAGTCATCCGCGCGGTGACCGGCAGCGACCCGCGGCCCTGGTTCCGCTGTCCCTACGGCGCCGGCGAGGACGACCCGCGCGTGCTCGGGCTCCTCGCCGAGCTCGGCTACGCCAACGTGACCTGGGACTTCGAGACCGACGATTGGGCCGACGGGCGCGACGCCGACGGGCTCATCGAGACGATCGTCGCCGGCTGTGGCGCCTGCGGCGACGGCGCCCGCGTCTTGCTGCACAGCTGGCCGGACGTCACCGTGACTGCGCTGCCACGCATCATCGCGCGCTTGCGCGACGCACGGGCCGAACTGGTGTGCCTGGAAGATCTGGGCGCTGCGGCGGCGCGCCCTGCGCAGGGGGAAGATCCGTCGTGAGTCCGCTGCCCGCGGTCCTCGCCGTCGACGGCGGCAACTCCAAGGTCGACGTGGCGCTGGTGGCCGCGGACGGCGCCGTGCTCGGCGCCGCCCGCGGCGGCGGAGCCCCGTTCACGCCCGGCGAGATGCAGGAATCGCTCGCCAATCTGGTCGAGACGGCGCGGCGCGCCTGTCTCGACGCCGGTGGCGACCCCGTCGCGCGGCCGCTCGCGCGCACGGGCGCGCTGTGCCTGGCGGGAGCCGACCTGCCGGTCGACGACCGCCGCCTCCTGCGCGCCCTGCGGCCGCTGCGTCTGGCCCACGACCTGCGGCTGCGCAACGACACCTTCGCCGTGCTGCGCGCCGGCACGGAGCGCAGCTGGGGCATCGGCGTCGTGTGCGGCACAGGCATGAACTGTTCCGGCGTCGCGCCCAACGGCCGTACAGTGCGCTATGCGTCGCTGGGCGAGGTCTCGGGCGACGACGGCGGCGGCGGCTGGGTCGGCCAACAGGCCGTGAGAGCCGCCGTGCGAGGCCATGACGGTCGCGACCGGCACACCGTGCTCGAGCGCGAAGTGCCGAGTTTTCTCGGTCGCCGCTCGCTGCTCGCCGTGCTCGAAGCCGTGCAGACCGGCGACCTCGACGAGCACGTGGCCCTGCTGGCCCCGCTCGTTTTCCGCTGCGCCGCCGAAGGTGACGCGGTGGCGCAGGGCATCCTCGATCGCCAGGCCGACGAAGTCGTGGCCCTGGTCGTGTCGGCGGCTCGACGCCTTCATCTGGTCCGTCGCGACGTCGAGGTCGTGCTCGGCGGGGGGTTGATCCGCGCCGGGGACGGGAGCTTCCTGGGGCGTATCCAGGCCGGCATCCGCTCGGCCGTCCCGGCCGCGCGCACGAAGCCCCTCGACGTGCCGCCGGTGGTGGGCGCGGCGCTGCTTGGGCTGGACCGCATTGGCGGCGTCTCGAGCGCTGCCGGCGCCGGCGCAGGCGCCGCCGCCCGGCTGCGCCGTACCCTCACCAGCAAGCGTCTTTCGGCGACGCAGGAGGCGTGACGTGGCGCGTATCGTCATCGATCAGGTGACCAAACTCTTCGACAAGGACGTCGTCGCCGTCGACGACGTCTCCATGGAGATCGGCGACGGCGAGTTCATGGTGCTGGTGGGGCCCTCGGGCTGCGGCAAGTCCACCCTGCTGCGCATCGTCGCCGGCCTCGAAGACGTGACCGCCGGCGAGGTCATGATCGGCGAGCGCGTCGTCACCGACCTGCCGCCCAAGGACCGCGACGTCGCCATGGTCTTCCAGAACTACGCCCTGTACCCGCACATGACCGTGGAGCAGAACCTCGGCATCGGTCTCAAGCTGCGGCACACGGCGAAGGCCGAGCGCCAGCGCCGCGTTGCCGACGCGGCGCGCATCCTCGGCCTCGAGATCCTGCTCAAGCGCAAGCCGGCGCAACTCAGCGGCGGCCAGCGCCAGCGCGTCGCAATGGGCCGCGCCATGGTGCGTGAGCCGCTCGCCTTTCTTATGGACGAGCCGCTCAGCAACCTCGACGCCAAACTGCGCGTGCAGATGCGCGCCGAGCTCGCGCAGATGCGCGACCGCCTCAAGACGACCACGCTGTACGTGACCCACGATCAGGTCGAAGCGATGACCCTTGGCGACCGGGTGGCGGTCATCAACAATGGCGTCGTTCAGCAGCTCGACCGGCCGCAGGCACTGTACAACGAGCCCGCCAACGTCTTCGTGGCTGCTTTCATGGGATCGCCGTCGATGAACCTCATCGAGGCGTCCATCACCGACGCCACGCTGTGCTTCGCGGACGCCTGTCTGCCGCTTCCCGCGAGCCGCGACCTGCGCGCCTACGAGGGGGGCAAGCTGATCGTCGGAGTCCGGCCCAACGAGTTCGAGGACGCCGCGCTGACGCGCGACGCTTCACTGCCGGCGATCGAGGTCGATGTCGACGTCATCGAGGAGCTTGGAGCGGAGATGAACGTCATCTTCACTCTCGATGCGCCGTCGGTCGTGACGGACGCCACCCGAGCGGTCCACCAGGAAGCGGTCGAGGCCGAAGGCACCCTGCTCGCCGCCGGTGACCCGGTGGCGCGCGCCGTGTGCACCGCGCAAGTAGACGCGCGGAGCAGCATCCGCCCGGGTACTCGCGCACGCCTCTGCGTGGACGTGGAGCGTCTGCATTTCTTCGACCGCGAGAGCGGCGAAGCGATCGGTACCTCCATTCCGGGTGCACCGCCCGCCTAGGCGCGCTCCTCGAAGAAGAGCGCGCCGGCGCGCGGCCGGCCGCAATGGTGGGTCCACATGCTCTGGCAGTAGCCGCCGAGACTCACCATGGCGACCACGTCGCCCTCGGCGACCTCCGGGAACGGGACATCCTCGCCGAAGAGGTCGTCGCCCTCGTTGATGTGGCCGGCGACGGTGACGCGCTGAGCCGGGGGTGCGTCGGCCCGGCCGCACACGACGTACTCAAGGTCGCGTCCGTAGACGCGATGGTCGTTCATCACATTCCAGCCGCAGTGGAGACCGACGAAGATCGTCGCCGCGCGCCGCTCCCGTACGACATGATGTCGAGGAGCAGGCCGAGGGTCACCCAGATCCAGTTGGCGCCGACCACGCCGTGCGCCAAGGGACTGTAGACCAGGCAGAACGTGATGGTGGTGAAGGGCAGGAAGATCAGCCCCAGGAGCGGCCAGATGAGACTCGTGAAGGCCCGGTCCACGTAGTTGGTGAAGATCCATATCAGCAGGAGAGCGATGCGGGGGAAGAAGCTGCCGATGAGTGCGAGGCGACAACACCCCATGTTCACACTTTCTTTCGAGTCATCCGATCGGGATCCTGGCTGCGCTTCAGGTAGGCCTGAAGCACGTCGTCGATGTCGCCGTAGAAGTTGTCGGCGCCGATGAGCTCGGTGAGGCCGTCCTTGTCGAGCTCGGCCTTGACCTCGTCCGGCACCTCGCAGACCACCACGGTGATGCCGTGCTTCTGCAGTCGCTCGACGCCCGCGCGCAGCACGGCCGAGCCCGTGTAGTCCACGTCGATCACGGCCTCGACCACGACGCACAACCACTCCAGCGCCGGTTGTGCGTTCTTCCTGATCTCGCGGACCTCCTCGGCGAAGCGGCTGGCGTTCGCGTAGTAGAGGCTCGCTCCGAAGCGATACATGGCGAGCCCCGGCGCGGCCTGCGCGCCGCTCGCCAGAGGATGGCCCAGCCAGCGTCCCGACGGCGACTGGACGAGCAGCCGGTCGGATGGCCGGTAGCTGTGCCGCAGGTGGATCACGATCGACA
>Ga0209840_1000166_pt1 | contig 14770 bp, 6 predicted proteins | sample PersoiDNA2013190_FD_185802 | JGI IMG/M metagenome (GOLD analysis project Ga0209840, IMG submission 185802) | Permafrost soil microbial communities from the Arctic, to analyse light accelerated degradation of dissolved organic matter (DOM) -... | ecosystem: Environmental > Terrestrial > Soil >... | reverse complement strand
CCCTGAGCAACATCAGCTTCGACGCAAAGCCCGGCGAGACGACAGCCATCATTGGCAGCACCGGCAGTGGAAAGACCACGCTGGTCAGCCTCATCCCCCGGTTCTACGACGTGGGCAGTGGCAAGGTCCTGGTTGACGGCGTGGATGTACGAGAGCTTTCGCAGGAGGATCTGAGACACAGGATCGGCTTCGTGCCCCAGAAGGCCGTCCTCTTCACCGGCACCGTTGCCGACAACATCCGTTATGGCAAGAAGGATGCGACGGACATGGATGTGGCACACGCTGCCGATGTGGCACAGGCGGCCGAGTTCATCACCACGATGCCGGACGGGTACACGACGATGCTCTCCGAAGGCGGGCTGAACCTTTCTGGAGGACAGAAGCAGCGGCTTGCCATGGCGCGTGCCCTTGTCCGCAGGCCGGAGATCTACATCTTCGACGACAGCTTCTCGGCGCTCGACTTCAAGACGGATGCCAACCTCAGGGCGGCTCTCAAGAAAGAGACTCATGACGCGACGGTCATCATCGTCGCCCAGAGAGTGGGCAGCATCATGAATGCCGACCGCATCATTGTGCTGGATGAAGGCAAGGTCGCCGGTATCGGCACGCACAAGGAGCTGATGAAGACCTGTGAGGTCTACCGCGAGATCGTCTACTCGCAGCTCTCCGAGGAGGAACTGGCATGAGCAGTGACACGAGAAGAGAACCACAGGTTGCTGCCGGTGGACCTGGGCCTATGGGTGGAGGCCCCCGCGGTCTGCGTGGGGTGGTAGAGAAGCCCAAGGACTTCCGGGGCACGACCAGACGTCTTATACAATATCTCAAACCGCAAACCGCCAAACTGATGATTGTCTTTGCGCTTGCCATCGCGAGCACTGCATTTGCCGTGTATGGGCCCAAGATCAGTGGAAATGCCGTGAACCAGCTCATGAACGGGTTTGTGGCAAAGAGCATGGTGAGCGGAATCTCCAAGGCCCAGGAGCAGGGCGTCCCTCAGATACAGAAGGTATTGCAGCAGATGCAGAGTGCCGAAGATGCTGCTGTAACGCAGGCGCAGGCGGCTGCCAAGCAAGGGATCGATCAGCAGTTTTCGGCGAAGTTCCCGGGCGTGCCACTGGCGAACATACCAGGGTACACCGCAGCACTTGCTGCTGCTCAGGCAAAGGCTGCGGACACCGCGAGAAGCACGGTGGAGAAGAGTCTCCTGGACGCGGCCAAGCTGACACCGGCACAGTTCACGGCAATGCAGCAGTTCGTTGCACTGCCCCTCGTCAACAGCATCATGGACAACAACAAGAAGGCCGACACCGTCTTGACCATTATCAATCTGGGCAAACTCCTGCCAATGACTGGCCAGGAGAAGACGATCAATGTCTCACAGACAGACCTCGACAGGGGCATCGCCGATATCCGGGAAAATGGCGGCACCATCCCCTTGCCCGCGATAGGAAAGACCTTGCTCTTCCTTCTCCTTGTCTATGTGCTGAGTGCACTGCTCACCTTTGTCATGCAGTACATCATGTCGGACGTTGCCCAGAAGACGACGTACGCGATGCGCAAGGAACTCGACTACAAGCTGGCAGCACTGCCCCTCCGCTACTACGACATGCACTCCAACGGCGAGATCCTGAGCCGCATGACGAACGACATGGATACGATCTCGACCACCCTTCAGCAGGGCCTCACACAGGTCATCGTTTCCGTGTTCCAGATTCTCGGCTACATCTACATGATGCTTACGATCAGCGGGAAGCTGACCATCGTGACGCTTGCCACGCTGCCGCTGTACATCCTCACAACGGCACTCATCGCACGAAAATCGCAGAAGTTCTACCGTGCACAGCAGGTGCACCTTGGTCGCCTCAGCAGTCATGCAGAGGAGATGTACACTGGCCACAGTGTGGTCAAGGCGTTTGGCCATGAACAAGAATCGATCGCTACCTTCGAGGCGGTCAACAATGACCTGTATCAGGCCGGATGGAAGGCTCAGTTCATGTCAGGCGTCATGTTCCCCTTGATGAACTTCATCAGTAACCTTGGCTATGTCTTCATCGCGGTCCTTGGAGGTGTCTATGTCACCAGGAATCTCCTCAACCTGGGCGACATCACGGCGTTCATCCAGTATTCGAGGTCCTTCTCGATGCCGATCATCCAGACGGCGAGCATCGCCAACGTCATTCAGTCGACGCTGGCGTGTGCCGAGCGTGTGTTTGGTGTGCTCGACGAGCCCGAGGAGCAGCCGGACGCCAAGGACGCGATTGTGATCGCCCAGCCTCGCGGCGCCATCAAGTTCGATCATGTCGGATTCAGCTACCGGGCGACCGAACCCCTGATCAGAGATATGAATCTTGACGTCAAGCAAGGCGATACCGTCGCCATCGTCGGACCGACCGGGGCAGGCAAGACAACGCTCGTCAACCTGCTCATGCGTTTCTATGACATTCAGGACGGCGAGATCACGTTCGACGGTGTCGACATACGAACGATGCGTCGGGGCAGTTTGCGCACCATGTTCGGTATGGTTCTGCAGGACACGTGGCTGTTCAACGGCACGATCCGTGAGAATATTGCCTATGGGCGCGACGATGCTACGGAGGAGGAAATCGTGGCTGCCGCCAAGGCTGCGCACGCCGATCACTTCATCAGGAGCCTGCCGGAAGGATACGACACCGTCCTCAACGAAGAAGCCTCCAATATCTCGGCCGGTCAGAAGCAGCTGCTGACCATCGCACGTGTGGTCCTGGCAAACCCAGCCGTCCTGATTCTCGACGAGGCCACAAGCAGCGTCGATACCAGAACGGAAGTACGCATCCAGAAGGCAATGGCACAGCTGATGACCGGCAGAACCAGTTTCGTCATTGCCCACCGTCTCTCGACCATCAGAGATGCGCACCACATCCTTGTCATGGACCATGGTTCGATCGTCGAACAGGGCAGCCACAAGGAGCTGCTCGCAAAGCACGGATTCTACGCCGACCTCTACAACAGCCAGTTCACTGGTGCGGCGATCACTGAGGAAGCCGTCTGAGTTTTCACAACTGCCAATCAGGAGTAATCCGCGGACCCCGGCCTTCATGGTCGGGGTCGTTTCATTGTGCCCTGCCTGTCGTTCCCGCACGCCACTCCGTCATTCCCCCCCGAGCCCTTTGGTTCAAGGTGAGGGGTGCTTTCGGCGTAGGCGGGAATCCATTCCTGTTTGCACGTCTGCCAGTTCCTTTGCCCGTGCGCCCTGTCCGTCGTGCTGTAGGTTTCCAGCGAGGATGAGCCGGGCACATTCATCATACTGGTTCTTTACATCGGGCGCCGTCGGCCTAGTATTCTGAGTTGTCATGACAGGAATGCGAGGGAAGGAATCACGCACCAGTTTCTTCCTGCACTGGAGATGATGGAATGCATCTAGAACCAGAGATCATACGACAGCTTGGCTACGTGCTGCTTGCTGTCTTACAGGCCGGTGTCTTCGTCCTGTTCGCCTATCAGTCGGTCATGTCGCTGTTCGGGTTCTACCAGAGGCGCAAACCGCCGCTGAGGGACCCCCTCACGCGGTTTGCCGTGCTCGTTGCGGCGCATAACGAGGCGCATGTCATCAGTGACGTGCTGGATTCGCTGGCACGGCAGGAGTATCCACGTGACCTCTTCGACGTCTACGTCGTCGCGGACAACTGCACGGACGATACCGCCGACGTGGCCCGTGGGCACGGAGCCATTGTCTATGAACGCATGGATACGGTCCTGACCGGCAAGGGCCACGCTATCGGCTGGCTCCTGGCGCGCATCAAGTCTACAGGCACGTCGTACGACATGATGGCGATATTCGACGCGGACAACCTGGTCAGTGCTAACTTCCTGCGCGAGGTCGACCGTTATGCGCAGGCGGGCTACCGTGCCGTCCAGGGGTATCTCGATATGAAGAACCCGGGGGACACGTGGATCTCGCTGTCATGTGCCATCGGGTACTGGTGCACCAACCGTTTCTGGGAGCTCGCCCGCAGCAATATCGGCCTTGCCTCCATGCTGGGTGGAACGGGCTCCTGCATGGCCATGTCGCTCATCGACGAGATCGGCTGGAATCCCCATTCCCTCACCGAGGATCTGGAGTTCACCATCAAGTGCGTCCTGCAGGGCGTTCGCCCGACCTGGGCGTGGGATGCGCACGTCTACGACGAGAAGCCCCTCACCATGCGCGCCTCCTGGAATCAGCGCATGCGCTGGATGCGCGGCCATTTCCAGTTGGGCTTCCGCTACGCCGGGCCTCTGTGGAAGCGCTTTTTCACCCGGTTCGACGTGGCGGCCTTCGACATCTTGGTCTACCTCGGGCAGCCAATCTGGATGGTCTTCTCCTATCTCCTGATGCTCGCCAACATCGTCATTTGCTTTGCTCGTATGGCCGTGCCTGTGTGGGCATCCGCCGGTATCGTCGCGCCGTGGGTCTGGGTCGCTCTGTTCGCGCTCGCGTGGTTTGCTCCTCCCATGCTCGTCGCAGCCCTGCTGCTCCAGAAGGTCAAGCCGAAGTACTGGTGGGGCGTGTTCCTGTTCGCCGTGTACGGGCTGACGTGGCTTCCGCTCGATTTCATCGCCCTCTTCACGCGCAACGACCAGACCTGGTTCCACACCATTCACAAGCAGGCCGCAGTCCCCAGCAAGTAGTGCCGATACATGGTTGGCAGCATCGGGGTACCTGGGGTACCATCAGGGAACGGTCGCACCCGTTCGCCGGGTGCGGCCTGCTCAGGCCCGCTTCATCAGCCGGTTGATGGTGCCCAGCAGCTCAGTGAGTTCGTACGGCTTGGGCAGGAACCCCTGGACACTGTTCTCCTCGAGCATCTGCTTGACGGCGCCGTTGGAGGTGTATCCAGAGTTCAGCAGGATGGGGACCGTGGGGTCCAGGGCCCGGATGGCGTGCACGATTTCGCCGCTGGTCATGCCCGGCATGGTCATGTCCAGCAGGATGAGCCCGATGCCCACAGGATGATCCCGCAGAACGTTCAAGGCCGATGCTCCGTCCGGCGCTGTCAGGACCGTATATCCACTCCTGCTCAGGAGAGCCTGAGCGACCGCACACACGATTGGCTCGTCTTCGACCACCAGGACGGTGCCGCTGCCTGTGTTCACAGGGAGGGGACTGGGAGTGAAGGACTGGACGGATTCCCCCAGGCATCGAGGCAGATAGATGTCGAAGGTCGCTCCGGCACCTTCCGTGGATTCCACGGTGATCCAGCCGCTGGCCTGCTTGACGGCACCGTAGACGATGGAGAGCCCCAGCCCCGTACCAGATCCCGCCGGCTTGGTCGTATGGAAAGGCTCGAAGAGATGTTCCAGGATCTCTGGCGGAATCCCCGGGCCGGTGTCCGTGACGCTGAAGTGGACAAATTCCCCTGTCTGCGCAAAAGGATGGGTCTGGACGTACTTCTCTCCCACAACCTCGTTGCTCGTGCGTATCGTCAGTGTTCCCTTTCCCTTCATGGCATCGCGTGCGTTCACCGCGAGGTTGAGCAGGATCTGCGTCATCTGCGACTGGTCCAGCAGGACGTTCCAGACTGTCTGCTCGTCGTTACGGACGATCTCCATGGTAGCGGGCAGTGACTGCTTCAGCAGTGCCAGGGTCGCGTTGATGGCAGCCGTGATATTCATGGGCACCGGCAGGACCGTGGCGCTGCGGCTGAATGTAAGGAGTCCTTTTGTCAGGTCGGCGGCCTGACGGGCGGCGGTCTCGGCCGCATTCAGGTTCTCCAGCAACGGGTCTGCCGGAGGAAGGGTGCTGCGCATGAGGGCGATGTTGCCCAGGATGCCGGTCAGCAGGTTGTTGAAATCATGGGCTATGCCACCTGCCAGCTGGCCGATGGCCTCCATCTTCTGGGACTGACGGAGTTGAGCTTCGGCCTGTTTGCGCGCGGTGATGTCACGACCGATACCTACCAAACCGATAATCCGGCCTTCTTGGTTCCGCAATGGCAGTTTAGAGGTGAGCAACCAATGTTTCTGTTGTTTCTCGTCAAATATATACTCTTCCCTATTGAGCACTGGCTCACCAGTTTGCAACACCAATTGATCGTCAGCAAAGAACTTCTCCGCAAGTTCTTGTGGGTAAATATCAAAATCACTCTTGCCCAACACATCAGCCTCCGATTTGGCTCCGAGGTAGCGTACTTCAGTTGAGTTGGCAAGTGTCTTGCGGCAGGCCAAATCTTTGGAATAGATTGAATCCGGAATATTATCGATCAGTATACGAAGCAGTAATCGTTCATTTTGGAGCGTTTCCTCCGCCTGCTTGCGCTGGGTGATGTCGCTGATCACAACGCGTGATACGGCCGGTCCAGCGGTATCCTGTACTGAGGTGGCCTGCAACCGCACCCAGAATGCCGTGCCGTCCTTCTTTACCATCCGCAGTTCGCAGCCATGCGGCTCGCCGGTCTCAAAGAGCTGTTTGTGGAGAAAGTAGTAGATGTCCTGGTCTTCTCTGAGGACGAACTGTGAGAAGGGCTGCTTGATGAGGTCGTTGCGGGTCACGCCCAGCAGGGTAGCGGTGGTGAGGTTGGCCTCCAGGAGCAGCCTCTGCTCGCTGATGGTGACGTAACCCACCGGGGCCAGGTCATAGAGGTCAAAATAGCGCGCCCGCCCGGCGTCCAGTTGTGCCTGAGCCTGGCGCAGTTCCTCGTTCTGCATCTCCAGCTCGATCTGATGCACCTGCAGTTCGTGGTGCGTGTGCTGTGTTTCTTCGGGCGACAGAGCCTCGACGTGTTTGGCCGACTTGGCCACGTTGTCCCGGGCAGTCTCTTCGGCCTGCCGGCGCAGTTCGGCGGCGTGATCTGGTCGGCTATTTGTTCCGCTCAATGTGCACCTCCGCCCCTCGATTCTTCTGCCCGTTCCGTTGTCGCAATCGCATACGTTTGCCCGGCCTCATTCACCAGAGCGGTGGAGGTCATCCAGACCTCCAGGACAGTACCGTCTTTGGTGGCCCGTTGTGTACGGTACGGCTTCAGAATTTTAGCCCGGCTGAGCTGAAGTACCTTGGCCAACGCTTCCTCTCGCAGCTCCTCCGGGATCCGGTCGCGGATGTTCATCATCAGCGCCTCGGCTTCACTCCAGCCATACATCCTCACTGCTCCCGGGTTCCAGGCCAGGATATGGCCATCCAGGTCCTGCACGGTGATGGCATCGTGCGCATCGCGCACGACCACAGCCAGACGGAGCAGCTCATTGGCTTTCCGCAATGCTTCCCGCGTCTTCTTCATCTCGGTGATGTCGACAAAGGTGATCACCGCGCCCTCGATCACGTTGTCCATCGTGCGGTAGGGCATAATATGCATCGTGTACCAATCGCCTGCCGTTGTCTGCACTTCCACCTCTTTGGGTATCAGCGTGTCCAGCACGGCCTGCGTGTCCGACACCAGGTGGTTGTAGCTGACCAGGTTGGAGACGATGTGGCTCACGGGCCGCCCGACGTCGCTCTGGATCAGATTGATGATCTCGGTGGCGGTGGGGGTGAAGCGCAGGATGCGCAGCCCATGATTCACGAAGATGGTGGCGATCCCGGTGCCCGCCAGCAGGTTGTTCATGTCGTTATTGGCCCGCGACAGGTCAGCCACCTTGGTTTGCAGTTCGGCGTCGACCGTAGCCAGCTCCTCATTGACCGACTGCAGTTCCTCGTTCGAGGATTCGAGATCCTCGTTGGAGGTCTTCAGTTCTTCATTGGCGGTCTGGAGGTATTCTTCCTTGGCCCGCAAGTCCTGCTTGAATGCCGCGATGCTCGCGTCGGTATCCGATGGCCGATCACTGCCCACTGATGGCTGAGCACTGCTCAGCAGGGAGGGCAGTGGCGCTTCCTCCAGGATAACCAGGTACAGAGGCACCCCAGGCCCCGCGGCATGGCTTGCCACCACCGGGCGGACGGTCAGATTGACCGGAGTGAAGTCGCCGTTGGTTTTGACGCGCAGTCCCGGGCAGCGCACGATCTGTTGTTCCACTGCCACTTTGCGCAGGGCCCTGGTCAGGTCACGCCGCAGCCCTTCGCGGGCCATCTTCAGGATGTTGTTGATGCCGACCTCGCCTGGGGCCGGTTCCAGGTACGAACCGGTGTGGCCATGCAGATACAGGATATCGCCTTGGCCGTTCACGAGGGCGGCAGCCGGGGCGACCTGCGTGAGGAGTGCCTGTTCGGTCAGCTCGCGCAACGGCAGTCTCACGGGCCCGGCCGTTGTTCCGGCGGGCTGTGGGACTGCCTTATCTATCGACGCCATGTGCGGGAAAAACTTCCCCAGGGCTGCGCGCCACGCGCCGCGAAAATATTCTTTGCGCTGATACAGCTTCGATTTGTGGTCCACTGAGGCAAACAGATCGCCAAACTCGCCCACGGTCTCCGAGGTGCCCAGGAAGAGAAAACCGCCCGGGTTCAGCGCATAGTGGAACAGGGGCATGAGCTTCTTCTGCAAGTCGCTGCCCATATAGATGAGCAGATTGCGGCAGCTGATGAGGTCGACTTTGGAGAAGGGGGGATCTTTGATGACGTCGTGCTCGGAAAAGACCAGTATGTCGCGGAGGCTTTTGTGGATGCGGTAGGCGCTGCCGTCGGGTTCGGCCGCAAAGAACCGCGCCAGCCGTTCCGGCGAGATGTCCGCGGCGATGCCGGCCGGATAGAGGCCGGCCCGGGCTGTGGCGATTGCCCGGCTGTCGATGTCGGTGGCGAAGACCTGCACCCGGTAATTCTGCTTCAGCAGCTCCAGGCGCTCCTGCAGGAGGATGGCGATGGAATAGGCCTCCTCGCCGGTGGAGCATCCCGGCGACCAGACGCGGATCACGGCGCCCGGGCTCTTTCCGGCAAAGAGCTTGGGGATCACGTGTTCGTCGAGGGCCTTGAAGGCCTCCGGATTGCGGAAGAAACTAGTCACACCAATCAACAGGTCGCGAAACAGCTCCTCTACCTCGGCCGGCGTCTGCCGAAGATATTTGACGTATTCGTCGATCTCTTCGATGTGCTGGACGACCATGCGCCGTTCGATCCGCCGGTGGAAGGTGCTCGGCTTGTACTCGGAGAAGTCGTGGCCGGTCTGGGCGCGCAGCAGGATGAAGATCTTTTTCAGCGCGTTCTCGCCGTTGGGCGCCGGAGCGGATGCGGTCCGGGGGAGATGGCCGAAGGCCTGGGCCACATGGGCCATGAGCTGGATGGGCATCTCGGCTGGCGGAAGTTCGTAGTCCACCAGGCCGGTGTTGATGGCGCTGCGCGGCATGCCGTCGTACTCGGCGGAATCAGGGGTCTGGGCCATGACCATGCCTCCCTCGCTCTTGATGGCTCGCACGCCCAGGGTGCCGTCGCTGCCGGTGCCCGAAAGCACGATACAGATGGCCCGCTCGTGCTGGTCCTGGGCCAGGGAGTGGAAGAAAAAGTCGATGGGCAGGCGTTGGCCACGCGGTGCGGATGGTTCCAGCAACTGGAGCGTGCCGTTCAGGAAGGCCATGTCGCGGTCCGGCGGGATGATGTAGACGCAATTGGGGTGCACTGCCATTCCATCCTTGACCTCGGAGACCTCCATGCGGGTATAGCGCCGCATGAGATCCGTGAGAATGCTCTCGTGGTCAGGGGGCAGATGCTGCACAAGCACAAAGGCCATGCCCGGATCAGTGTCGACGGGCATGCCGGAGAAGAAGGCTTCGAATGCCGCCAGTCCCCCGGCCGACGCGCCGATGCCAACGATGGGGAATCCAGCAGAGGGTCCGTTCGCCGTCTCATGTGCCCCGGCTGTTTTTCCAGAGATCTTCTGCGCCTTGATTGCCTTGGCCTTGACTGGCGCTCTCGCTGTGTTCGCTTTGTTGCTGGTTCTTGCTGTCATGATACCCCCCTTGCTTCTTCGCTCTCCCAGAGATTGCGAACCTTGGTTGGCGCACCACAACGTCTCTTCCACACTCCAATGTCCACTAATATGACGGTGTTTGCCCGTCGACCCGTTCCGCCGGATGTGTCTGCTCAGGTCCGTTTCATCAGCTAATCGATGGTGCTCAGCAGCTCTTTCAGCTCGTACGGCTTGCCTAGGAACCCCTGCACGGTCCCCTCGGCGAGCATGCGCTTGACGGTGTCGTTGGAGGTATACCCGGAGTTCAGCAGAATGGGCAACGTTGGGTCCAGGGCGCGGACACCCCGCACGATCTCGTCCGTCGTCATGCCCGGCATGGTCATGTCCAGCAGGATGAGGTCGATGCCCGTTGGATGCTCGCGCAGGACGTTCAAGGCTGATGCTCCGTCCGGTGCTGTCAGGACCATATACCCGCTCCTGGTCAGCAGAGCTTGGGCGACCGTCCGCACGCTCATCTCGTCTTCGACGACCAGGACCGTTCCGCTGCCTATGTTCACAGGGATGGATGCGCGCGGGGGGGGGGGAGGAGGGGAGGGCAAGGACTGCCTTGGTTCTTCTAGACAGCGCGGCAGGTAGATTTCGAAGGTCGCCCCCGAACATGTTTGTTCAATGAGAGGGGTGGTCTTCCCGACGCCTTCCGTGGATACTGCCGTGATCCAGCCGCCAGCCTGTTTGAGGGTTCCGAATACTGTGGCGAGTCCCATGCCCCGACCGAACAGCTTCGTCGTGGCAAACGGCTCAAAGAGCCGTGGCAGGATCGCAGGATCGATTCCCGGACCGGTATCGGCAACCGAGATGACGACGAAGTCACCCGTCCGGGCAAAGCGAGCAGTGGCGACGTATACGTCATCCACGATGACGTTCCTGGTGCGGATGGTGATCGCTCCCCTGTCGTCCATGGCTTCCCGTGCGTTGTTCGCCAGGTCCAGCAGGACCTGTGTCAACTGGGACGGGTCTACCTCCACGTCCCATGCATCCGGAGTGAGGTCTCGTATGACGCCGATCGAAGCTGGGAGCGACGAGCAGACAAGTTCCAAGGCTGCCTGGACTGCGCTGTTGGCATTCTGCACGACCGGGAGGACCATAGCGTTGCGGCCGAAGGACAACAGCCGCCTGGCAAGGCCAGCTGCCTGGAGGGCTGCCGTCCTTGCAGCATCCAGACTGGACCTGGCGGGATGTAAGGGGTCCAGGTCAGAACGTGCGATGTCGATGTACCCAAGGATACCAGTCAGCAGGTTGTTGAAGTTGTGCGCGACACCTCCCGCCAGCTGCCCTACGGCTTCCAGCTTCTTGGACTCCAGCAGGTGCAGCTGCGTAGCTTCTTTCTCGGCCTCAGCGCGCTTCCGGTCGGTGATGTCGAGGACAACCCCTGTCAAGGAGGAGGCGTGGCCCTTGTCGTCCAGGGTCATCTCCCCCGGTTTCACCCAGACAGTACGAACGGAGCCGTCGGGCCACACGATGCGGTACTCGAGGGGCTGTGGATTGTGGTCGTCGATAATGGCTCTGTTCGACTCCTCGATGAGGGCTCGGTCGTCAGGGTGGATGGCACGCGCGATGACGTCTTGTACGGACCCGGTGAACGCATGCGGAGCAACCCCAAAGATGCGGCACATCTCATCCGACCAGACAAACTCGTCATGGACTATGTCCCAGCGCCAGTTGCCGACGTGCGCCACGGCCTGTGCCTGCTGCAGATCGAGCTCCGACATGCGCAGCTTCTCCTCGATCTGCTTGCGGTCGGTGATGTCGCGACCGGAGCCGAGGAGGGCGACGACAGTGCCCTGGCTGTCCAGTTCAGCGCGGGTGTTCCATTCGATCCATCGCCAGCCGTCCACAGCCATCGCGCGTGCCTCATAGCGGCAGGAGTAGGGTGGATGGAACAAGCGGTCGGTGGCGTCAGCAACGATCGAGAGGTCGTCGGGATGTATTGTTGGCTGGTAGCTTGAGGTTGTCAATTCCTGCAGGTTCTTGCCAAACAGGGCGCAGTAGGTGGGGTTGGCGTAGAGGAACCGTCCCTTGGGGTCGGTCTTGATGATGAGGTCGGTCTGGCTTTCGACCAGGACACGGTAGCGCTCCTCACTTTCCGCCAGTGACCGCTCGGCGTCGCGCTTGCGGCGACGCTCGTCTGCTTCACGCAGTTCGTGCTGGACGGCGGGGCCAAGACGCGGCAAGTGGTCCTTCATCACGTAGTCGACGGCGCCGTCCTTCATTAACTGGACCACCGCGTCCTCGCCGATGCAGCCGGAAACAATGATGAACGGCACGTCCAGCCCGGTCTCCTTCAGGATGGCCAGTCCCTCAGTGGCCGAGAAGTGCGGCAGGTTGTAGTCGGCCAGCACCAGGTCCCAGGTTCCCTGTGCCAGTGCGGCCCGCAGCTCTTCGGCGGTCTGGACGCGCTGCGCCTGGACGGCGTAGCCGGCATGCTCCACTTCGCGGACGACCAGCAGGGCGTCGTCGGGGCTGTCTTCGATGATGACGATACGCAGGGCAAGTTTCATCGGGTGGGGTGATATCAGTGATTGACCGGCGGTGCCTGGTTCAGCAGCAGCCAGTACAGGCCGAGTTGCCGTATGGCTTCCAGGAACTGGTTGAAGTCCACGGGCTTGCGGATGTAGCTATTGGCTCCCAGTTGGTAGCTGGTGATGATGTCCGGCTCCTCGGAAGATGAGGTCAGGATCACCACGGGCAACAAGCGTGTTCGCGGATCCGCCCGTAGGACGCGCAGGACTTCGAGCCCTCCCACCTTTGGCAGCTTCAGGTCCAGCAGGACGACCTGGGGCAGGTCGGCAGCAGCATGTCCCGCATACTTGCCGGTGGCCGCCAGATATTCCAGGGCCTCTTCACCGTCACGTGCGACGACGACCTCGTTGGCGATATTGTTCTTCTTGAGCGCCCGCAGTGTCAGTTCGACATCGTCCGGATTGTCCTCGACCAGCAGGATGATCTTGTCACTCATGGTTGTTCCCCTTTGGTTGGAATGGATGCGTGCAGGTTTGGAATCGTGAAATAGAACGTCGCTCCCCGGTCGACCTCGCCCTCGGCCCACACGTCGCCGCCATGGCGGCGGACTGCCCGCTGGACCGTCGCCAGCCCGATGCCGGTTCCAGGAAACTCGTCTTGCCCGTGCAGGCGCTGAAAGGCCACGAACAACTTGTCCTTGTACTTGGCGTCGAATCCGGCTCCATCGTCGCGCACGAAGAACGCAGGTCCGTGCTCCGGATCGCGCACAGTCCCCACGCTGACGTGTGCGTGCTCGCGCCTGGACGTGAACTTCCAGGCATTGCCCAGCAGGTTGACCAGCACGATGCGCAGGAGTTGAGGGTCGCCCGTCGCGGTCATGCCGGGCTCGATGGTCATCTCGACGTCCCGCTGCGAGTTTTCTCGTACCAGATCGCCGGCCACGTCGGCCGCCAGCGCGCTCATGTCGGTCTTCTCCATGTGCATCTCTCTGCGAGTCACCCGTGACAGCAACAGCATGTCGTCGATGAGCTGTCCCATGCGCTGGGTGGCGTTCCGGACTCGTTGCAGATCCTCGCGCCCTTCCGGCGGGACAAGGGGGCCGAAGTCCTCGACGAATGCTTGGCTGAACCCGTCGATACTGCGCAGAGGCGCGCGCAGGTCATGCGAGACGGAGTAGCTGAACGCTCCCAGCTCCGTGTTGGCGGAAGTCAGTTCTGCGTTGAGCGTGCGGATCTTCTCTTCCACCCTTTTGCTCTCGGTGACGTCGCGCGCAGCGGCGAACACGCCCTGCAACCTCCTGTCCCGATCGTAGAAGGTAGCCGCATTGTAGGACACCACAGTTTCCCTACCGTCCCTGGCGCGCGCGGTGAGCTCGTAGTTAGTGACCTTCTTCTGGCTCAGCACCAGTTTGATACTCGTCTCGGCCCGCTCCGGATCGGTGAAGTAGTTCTTGAACGGAGCGCCAATCAATTCGTCGCGCGTGCAACCGGTGAGCGCCTCCATCTGTTTGTTGACGTCGGTGATGATGCCGCGTGGATCGGTGGTCATCAGCGCGTCGATGTTGGATTCGAACAGGGAGCGCGTGTAGAACTGCTGGTCGCGCAGTCGCTGATCGAGCTGCTTCCGCTCTTCCTCGATCTGTTTGCGTGCAGTGTTGTCGGTGCCGATCAGCAGATAGCCGATGATTGCGTTTTGAGCGTCCCGCAGGGCGGTGACCGACACGACCGCCGGGAAGCGGCTGCCGTCCTTGCGGATGTAGGTCAGCTCGTAGATGTCCTCGATCCCGCGCGAGGCCTTGAACACCAATGCCTCGAAGCCCGGTGTGATCGGTGTTCCGAGCTCGACGCTCAGCGCCTTGGCACGTGCGATCACTTCCTGCGGATCGGAGATGTCGGCCGGGGTGATCTTGTTCATCACTTCGGCGGCCGTGTAGCCCAGCATACGTTCCGCGCCGACGTTGAAGATCTGAATGACGCCCTTCGCGTCGGTGGCGATGCTCGAGAAGTTGGCACTGTTGAAGATCGCGCTCTGCAAAGCTCCCGCCTTGATCTCCGTGCCGATCAGCAGATAGCCGATGATTGCGTTTTGAGCGTCGCGCAGGGCCGTGACCGACACGACCGCCGGGAAGCGGCTGCCGTCCTTGCGGATGTAGGTCAGCTCGTAGATGTCCTCGATACCGCGTGAGGCCTTGAACACCAATGCCTCGAAGCCCGGTGTAATCGGGGTTCCAAGCTCGACGCTCAACGACTTGGCGCGCGCTATCAATTCCTGAGGATCGGAGATGTCGGCCGGGGTGATCTTGTTCATCACTTCGGCGGCCGTGTAGCCCAGCATGCGCTCCGCGCCGACGTTGAAGATCTGAATGACGCCCTTCGCGTCGGTGGCGATGCTCGAGAAGTTGGCACTGTTGAAGATCGCGCTCTGCAAAGCTCCCGCCTTGATCTCCGTGCCGATCAGCAGATAGC
>Ga0209840_1000165_pt1 | contig 14789 bp, 16 predicted proteins | sample PersoiDNA2013190_FD_185802 | JGI IMG/M metagenome (GOLD analysis project Ga0209840, IMG submission 185802) | Permafrost soil microbial communities from the Arctic, to analyse light accelerated degradation of dissolved organic matter (DOM) -... | ecosystem: Environmental > Terrestrial > Soil >... | reverse complement strand
CATCAGCCTTGACAGCCTTGACCCGGAGCGTTTCGCGCGGCTCAGCCGTGGGGGCCGGCTCGCCGACGCCCTCGCCGGCCTCGACGCAGCCTTCGACGCGGGGTTCTCGCCGGTCAAGGTCAACGCCCTTCTGCTCGACGGCGTGGAAGACGAGCTCGACGCCTTCGTCGCCCTCACGCGCGAGCGCGAGGTGCACGTGCGCTTCATCGAGTTCATGCCCCTCGACCGCCGTTTGGGCGGGCACGGCCGCCTGGTGCCGGCTCCCGACATCCTGCAGCTCCTCAAGGAACGTCACGAGCTGGTGCCGCACGAGGGCCCCTACGGTCACGGCCCGGCGCAGTACTGGCACGCGCCCGGGGCACTCGGCACCATCGGCTTCATCGCCGGCGTCTCCGAGCACTTCTGCGAGAGCTGCAACCGCCTGCGTCTGACCGCCGACGGCCGCCTGCGCACCTGCCTCTTCTCGGGCGATGAGGTCGCCATCCGGCCGCTCATCGCCCGTCCCGCAGAGCTGCGCGACGCCATCTGCGCAGCGGTGTCGGGCAAGAACTTCGACCGCTGCCGCGAACAGCGCGCCAACGAGCGCGCGATGTCCGAGATCGGAGGGTGACGCAGTGAACGAGCTCAGCCACCTCGATGCGCGCGGGCGCGCCCGCATGGTCGACGTCGGCGGCAAGGACGAGACCGAGCGCGTGGCGCGCGCGGAGGCGCGCGTCCTCATGGCGCCGGCCACGCTCGCCATGATCCGGGACGAAGCGGCGCCCAAGGGCGACGTCATCGCCGTCGCCCGTCTGGCCGGCATCATGGCGGCCAAGCGCACCCACGAGCTCATCCCGCTGTGTCATCAGCTCAACCTGACCTCCGTGGCCGTCGAGATCGAGCCGGACGGCGAGCTGCCCGGCCTGCGCGTCGTCACCGAGGCGCGGCTGCGCGGCCGCACGGGCGTCGAGATGGAGGCGCTGGTCGCCGCGTCCGTGGCGGCGCTCACCATCTACGACATGTGCAAGGCTGTCGATCGCGGCATGGAGGTGACGGCCGTGCGCCTGCTCGAGAAGAGCGGCGGGCGGAGCGGCGCGTGGCGGCGTGAGGCAGGCCGGTCGACGTCGGGAGGCGAGCAGTGAGCCAGCACACAGTCGACGGCCGCATCGTGTCGGTCAACGTCGCCGCCGAGAAGGGCGTGCGCAAGGAGCCGGTGGAGTCGATCACCCTGGTGGTCGAGCACGGCGTCGAGGGCGACGCCCACGCCGGCCCCTGGCATCGCCAGGTGAGCCTGCTGGCCAACGAGAGCATCGAGAAGATGAAGCCCGCCTGCCCCACGGTGGAGCCGGGCGCCTTCGGTGAGAACATCACCACCGAGGGCCTCGTCGTCTACGAACTGCCCGTGGGCGCGCGCATGTACGCCGGCGAGACCCTGCTCGAGGTCACCCAGATCGGCAAGGTGTGCCACGACCGCTGCGCCATCTTCCACCAGGCCGGTGACTGCGTGATGCCGCGCGAGGGCATCTTCGCCCGCGTGATCGAGGGCGGCGAGATCGTGCCCGGCAACGGCATCGTGCTGCTCAAACAGAGCCTCATCGTGGCCGGCGTGCTCACCGTGAGCGACAAGGGCTCGCGCGGAGAGCGCGACGACACGAGCGGCGACGCCCTCGAGGAGGCGCTGCGCGCCTTTGGCGTCGCCTCCGTCGAGCGCGCCATCGTGCCCGACGAGCGGGACGAGATCGCGGCCGAGCTCAGACGCTGGGCCGACGAGTCGCCGGTGAACCTCATCCTGACCACGGGCGGCACCGGCATGACCACGCGCGACGTGACGCCCGAGGCGACGCTCGAGGTGCTCGAGCGTCGGGCGCCGGGCTTCGCCGAGGCGATGCGCGCCGGTTCGGCCGCCAAGACGCCGCACGCGATGCTCTCGCGCGCCGTCAGCGGGATCCGCGGCAAGACGCTGATCATCAACATGCCGGGCAGCCCGCGCGCCTGCCGGGAGCAGTTCGCGATGATCGCGCCGGCGCTGCCGCACGCGGTGGAGAAGCTGCTCGACCTGGGCGGCGACTGCGCCATGCCCGAACCGCCGCCCGCGCCCGAGGGCTGACGCCGGCCGCGTCGCCCGGCAGCCGGCCACGCCCGTCAGGGCGTGAAGCGCTGCCGGCGGAAGTAGCTCAGGTACGTGGCGACGGCGGCGTCCGCCTCTTCTACCGCGCGACGGTGACCGGCCGTCAGGCGATCGCCCACGCTCTGGCGCGTCACTCCGAGTCGTTCGGCCACGTCGCGCTGGTGGCCGAGTTCCCGGTAGGCCGCGATAGCCTCCCACTGCTTCTCGGTGCGCGCCCGGATGAGGGGGTCGACGAGACGGCACAGGGCGCCCAGCAGCACGTCGCCGGCGTCGCCGGCGCCGAGGTAGCGGCAGAGGCTGTCGTCACGCACGGCGAGCTGTAGGGCGCGACGGGCGACGGAGTAGACGTCGCGCCCGCCGGCCGCCGAGTCGCGCACGTGCTCCACGGCGCCGATGCCCACGCCGACCTGCAGCTGCAGTGGAGCCAGGCTCTCGCGGAGCACGCTGATGCAGAGCGGCGCCTGCGCCGGGTCTGCCAGGGCGCCGTCGACGCGACCGGCGCCGGTCACGGCGAACGGTTCGGCGACGGACGGCGCGAAGAGCTGGTTGAGACGCTCGAGGGCGGGCCGCAGGCGGCGGCCGACATCAGCGTCGCCGGCGCCGGAGACATCGGCGTAGATCACCACGATGAGCTTGCTCTCGCGACGTTTGTCGATGGGCATGCTGCTAGCTACGCCGCCCGCAGCCGCCCTCCTTCACACGACTTAATCATCCTGCGGACAGTGGAAATGGCGCAAAGCCCGTTCGTGGGCTACACTGTGTGTCGCCGCTCGCAATACAACCGGGGGTATCCGCGTGAACAAGAAGTCCCGTACGCGTCTGCTCATCGCCACCGGCGTGATCGTCGTGGTGTTCGTCATCGGTGTCGTCTTCCTCGTCCAGAAACAGGGTGCCTACTACCGTCAGGTCTCCGATCTCACCACGGGCCAGTACGACGGCAAGAACGTCAAGGTCGGCGGCAAGGTGCTGGACGGCACGATCAACCGCGACGCCAGTGGAGTGCACTTCACCATTCAGGACCTCACGGGCAAGCCCGAGACGGTCAAGGTCACGTACAGCGGCCAGATGCCCAACACGTTCAACAGCGGTGTCGACGTGGTGGTCATCGGCAAGTACGCGTCCACCGGCGGGGTGATCAGCGCCGACCAGCTCCAGACCAAGTGCCCGAGCAAGTACAAGGGACAGGCCTCGTCTGCGCCGACGCCCTCCGCGGCGCAGTGAGGTCGCGCCTGTGATAACCCTCGGCCGCATCGCTCTGACTCTCGCGCTCGTCTTCTCTATGGCGAGCGTTCTCTTCCTTGCTCTCGGCATGCGCTGGGACCGCAAGGATCTGCTGCGCAACGGCTACTACGCGGTCTACGCGTTCTTCCTGACTACCGTCGTGGCCAGCGCCGTGCTGCTGCAGGCCTTCCTCAAGAAGGACTTCAGTTTCAGCTACGTCGCCGAGAACTCCGACGCCAGCCTGTCCACGTTCTACCGCATCGCGGGATTCTGGGCGGGGCAGCAGGGCTCGTTCCTCCTGTGGCTGCTGCTCATCGCCGTGGTCGCCGTGGTCATCGCCCTCGTCAACTTGAACAAGGTCGAGCGGCTCACCGGCGGCGCCGTGATGGTGATGTGCGTCATCGGCGCTGTTTTCGCGGCGCTCATGGTGCTCGATAAAGGCTCCAAACCGTTCTTGGCGGCCGAACCGGGCACGCAACCGTTCGGCCTCAACCCACTTCTCCTTCACCCGGCCATGGTGCTGCATCCGCCGGCGCTGTTCATCGGCTACGTGGGTCTGTCGGTGCCCTTCGCGTTCGGCATCTCCACCCTGCTCCTCGGCAGAGGGGACAAGCTCTGGGTGACGCTCTCACAGAAGTGGGCGGTGGCCGGTTGGCTCTTCCTTTCGCTGGGCGTCGGCCTGGGAGCCTGGTGGGCCTACGTCGTCCTCAGCTTCGGCGGCTACTGGGGCTGGGACCCGGTGGAGAGCACCTCGCTGGTGCCGTGGCTCACAGCCACCGCGCTGCTCCACGCCTTCACCCTGTACAAGTCGCGCGGCCTCTTCAGGCACTGGGCGCTCGGCCTGGCTGCGGCCACGTTCTGGTTCACCATCCTGGCCACCTGGACCACTCGCACCGGCCTCATCCAGTCGGTGCACGCGTTCGAGAAGAACCCGCTGCTCGTCTGGATCCTCTCGGGCCTCCTCGTGGTCACCGCGGCCGCGACCTCGGGCCTTATGGCATGGCGGTGGCGCCGCTTCCAGAGCCACGACCAGGTGGAGTCCATCGTCTCGCGTGACTTCCTGTACTACCTCACCAACCTGCTTCTGACCCTCTTCGCGGTGGCCGTCGCTTTCACCACGGTGGCGGTCCCCCTGCTGATGAACAAGACCGTAGGCCCGAGTACGTTCAACGCCATCGCGCAGCCGCTCGGCGTGGTCATGCTGGCCCTGATCGCCATTTGCCCGCTGCTCGCCTGGCGCAAGACGGAGGGCGCGGAGCTGCGCAAGACGCTGATCTTGCCGCTGGTCACCGCGGTTCTGTTGGTGCCGCTCTGGCTGTACCTGGGCTTCCAGTCCAACGTGTGGGGCTTCATCGGCCTCCTCGTCTGCGGCTTCGCCGTGGGCGCCGTGATCCAGTTCGTGCTGCGCTCGGCGCGGCGCGCGGCCGGACCCGGCAAGAGCCTCTGGTCCGGCCTGGGCCGCGCCTTCACCGGCAGCCGCACGCGCACCGCCGCATACGTCGTGCACTTCGGGATGATCCTCGTCGTCGCCGGCCTGATCGGCTCCAACGTGTACAAGCACGAGGAGACGGCGCTGGTCAAGGTCAAGGCCGGCCAGACGGCAAGCATCGCGGGCTACACCCTGACCTACAAGGGCATGACGGGGAACACCGGTCCGCAGAGCTCGACGCGCTCCTTCGCGACGTTCGCTGTGACCCGCGGCGGCACGCAGATCGGAACTCTGGCGCCGCACACCGACGCGTATCCCGCGAGCGGGGCGGCGGTGCGCGCCGTGATCATCGGGCGGCCGTTCGAAGACCTCTTCGTGGTCGCCGACGACCCGTTCGACAGCACGTCGAAGAGCATCGCGCTGCGCATGATCATCTTCCCGCTCGTCCGCTGGGTCTGGCTCGGCTCCATCCTGCTCTGCGTGGGCGCCGTGGTTTCGCTCTGGCCCAAGGCGCGCCGCCAGGAGCAGGAGGCGCGCGCCGCCGTCCCGGCCGCCGACGCCGACGGCCGCCTGGACGGCGCGTCGGCTTGACGGAGGCTGCCGTGCCGCCCGAGATCGAGGTCGAGGGCCTGCGCAAGACGTTCGGCCGCCGCGAGGTGCTGAAGGGTCTCTCTTTCAGCCTCGAGCGCGGCGGCTTCCTCAGCATCTTCGGTCCCAACGGCGCCGGCAAGACGACCACGCTGCGCGTGCTCGCCACGCTGCTCACGGCCGGCGCCGGCACGGTCCGGGTCGCCGGCCACGACGTGCGCGACGACCCGATGCCCGTGCGCCGCACCATCGGGCTCATCTCGCACAACCCCATGCTGTACCTCGACCTCACGGCGCAGGAGAACCTGCGCTTCTACGCCGACATGTACGGGGTGGACGACCGCGAGGCGCGCATCACGGAGCTCCTCGAGCGCCTCGAGCTCAGCCACCGCCGCCACGACGTGGTGCGCACGTACAGCAAGGGCATGCGCCAGCGCCTGGCTATCGCGCGCGCCATCCTCCACCGGCCGCGCGTGCTGCTGCTGGACGAGCCGCACTCCGGCCTCGACCCGCGCGCCGTCGACATCCTCGACGGCCTGCTGACCGAGATCCGCGACGAGCACACCTTCGTGATGGTCACGCACAACATCGCCAAGGGCCTCGAGTGGGGCACTCGCCTCATGATCGTCGAGAACGGCCGCATCGCCTACGAGCGAGCGGCCGGCGTCGACCCCGAGTCGTTCAGCGCCGTGTACCGCGAGCACGTCCAGGAAGGCTCGGTGCTCTGAGCGTGGGCACGCGGCAGTTCATGGCCATCCTGCGCAAGGACCTCATCCGCGAGCTGCGCACCCGCGAGATGCTGATCAGCATGATCCTCTTCGTGCTGCTGGCGATGGTGATCTTCCACTACGCCTTCACCGTGAAGGAAGGCGCGGACCTCACGTACTTCACCGGCGGCATGCTCTGGGTGACCTTCATCTTCGCCATGCTGCTGGGGCTCAACCGCTCCTTCGCGCAGGAGAAGGACGAGCGCTGCCTCGACGGCCTGCTGCTGTGCCCGGTGGACCGTGTCACCATCTTCCTCGCGAAGACCGCCGGGAACCTCATCTTCCTGCTGATCATCCAGGTCGTGGCCGTGCCCGTGTTCACGCTGTTCTTCGTGGAGCGCAGTTACGTCGGCGACCTGCTCCCGTTCCTCGTCGTTTTGCTGCTCGCCGACGTGGGCATCTGTGCCTTGGGAACGCTGCTCGCGACGATCTCGATGAACACGCGCTCGCGCGACCTGCTGCTGCCGATCATCTTCTTGCCGCTGATCGTGCCGGTGCTCATCGCCGCGACGGGGGCGACCACGCTCATCTTCGCGGAGGGCGCCGGGTTCGGCGGCCTGCTCGCCCGAGTCCTGTTCCTGTTAGGCTTCGACGCAGTCTTCGTCGTGGCGGCGTACGGCACCTACGACTTCGCCATAGGAGAGTGATCGTGAAGCAGCTCATCAGCGCCCCGGCGCTCTTCGTGGGAGCCGGCATCTGCCTCGTCTCGGGGCTGCTGCTGGCCTTCCTCTACGCGCCCGTCGACGCCTCGTCGATGGGCTTCAGCCAGAAGATCTTCTACTACCACGCGCCCATCGCCGAGACGGCGCTCCTGGCCTTCGGCATCGCCTTTGTCGCGGCCATCGCCTACCTCCGCACGCAGAACCCCAAGTGGGACCGCCTCGGCGTCGTCTGCGTGCGCCTCGGCCTTCTCTTCAGCCTGCTCGTGATGATCACCGGCATGATCTGGGGCAAGGCCGCCTGGGACGCCTGGTGGGCCTGGGAGCCGCGCCTGACCACTTTCCTGCTGGTGTGCTTTCTCTACATCGCCTACCTCGTGCTGCGCTCGGTGGTCGAGGAGGAGCAGCGCCGGGCCACCTACGCGGCGGTGTTCGCGATTATCGCTTTCATCGATGTGCCCATCACGTTCTTCGCCACGCGCTTCCTGCCCGAGGGCCTGCACCCGGTGGTCATCGGGACCGGAGGGTCGGGCATGGAAGGCAGCATGCTGGTCAGCTTCTTCATCAGCATGCTCGGCATGACCCTGCTGCTGGTCGCGCTCATCCGCCGGGACCTCGCCGTCGAGGACCTCAAGGACCGCGTGGCCGACCTCAAGCACTCGATCGGAGGATGACTCCATGAGCATCGAAGAAGGCGCCAAGTTCGTCGCCGCGGCCTATGCCGTCATCCTGGCCGTGCTCGTGCTCTACTACTTCATCAGCGCGCGCCGGGTGAACACCCTCCGGCGCGACGTGGAACTGCTCGAGCAGGAAGTCCAGCGGCGCCAGGTAGGGGCCGGCGAGGCCGGCGGCGAGTGAGCCGCCGGCGCCTCCGGCGTTAGGCCTGGCGCATACTCACGCCCATGGCACACGCTTCCGTCATCTTCTTCTGGCTCGCGTTCCTGCTCTACGGGGCGGCGTTCGCGGTCTTCCTGTACTACCTCTTCAGCAGGCGCTCGGCCATGAACAGCGTGGGGCTCGCCCTGGTGGTGGCCGGCGTCGCCTGCCAGACGGCGGCCATCGTCCTGCGCGGCGTGAGCGCCGGGCGCGTGCCCGTGGTCGGCGCCTACGAATCGCTCAACATGGTCGCATGGTCCATCGTCCTCGTGTACCTCGTGCTCGAGCTGTTCACGAGGATCAAGGCTGTCGGGTTGTATGTCATGCCGATCGTGCTCGTGCTGCTCACCGTCGCCCTGGTGGAGTACAAGGCGCCCGGCGGCCTCATGCCGGCGCTGCGCAGCGACATCGTGGTGCTGCACGTCATCGTGATGTTCGTCGCCATCGGCTGCCTCTACGTCGTCGGGGGCGCGGCCATCATCTACCTGGTCGAGGAGGCGCTCCTCAAGCGGCACAGGCTTGGAGGGGTGCTCGGCCGGCTGCCGTCACTGGCGACCCTCGAGAAGCTCGTCTACCACGCGACGCTGCTCGGTCTGCCGTTCCTCACCATGGGCATGGTGGCCGGCATCATCCGCGCCGAGACCTTCAACGTTCCGCACTGGTGGGTCGACCCGTTGGTGCTGCTTTCGCTCGGCGCCTGGGCCGTGTACCTCGTCCTGCTGTGGGGCCGCATGCGCGCCGACTGGGTCGGCAGCCGCATCGCCTGGCTGGCCATCACCGGCCTCGTCGTGTTGCTGGTCATCCGCTTCGCCGCCGTACCGTACCTGAGCGGCTTTCACACCTACGGAGGCTGACGGAGTGCTCGTCGTCGTCACCGGCATCTCGCACAAGACCGCCTCGCTCGAACTGCGCGGGCGTCTCGCACTCGACGAGGGCGGCGCGCTGCGCGTGGCCCAGGAACTGCTGGACGGCGGGGCCGCCTGCGAAGCCCTCGCTCTGAGCACCTGCAACCGCACCGAGCTGTACCTCTACGGTCGCGACTCGCTGGCGGCGCGCCAGGCTGCCGTCGAGCGCCTGGCGCAGCACGCCGGAATGCCCGTCGGCGAGCTCGAGCCGAGCCTCTACAGCTACTCGGGGGACGCGGCCATCGCCCACCTGTTCCGCGTCACCTCGAGCCTCGACTCGATGGTCGTCGGCGAGGCGCAGATCGTCGCTCAGATGAAGGCCGCCTACCAACAGGCCTGCGAGGGCGGTTGCACCAGCGTCGTCTTCAACCGCCTGTTCCGGCACGCGCTCGAAGTGGGCAAGCGCGTGCGCACCGAGACGGCCATCGGCGAGCGCCCGGTGAGCGTGAGCTCCGCGGCCGTCGAGCTGGCCCTCCAGGTGTTCGGCAAGTTCAAGGACCACACCGTGCTCATCGTGGGCGCCGGCGAGACCAGCGAGCTCACCGCCACGCACCTTAAGGCGCACGGCATCGAGAACATCCTCGTCACCAACCGCACGTTCGGCGCCGCGGAGGAGCTGGCCCACCGGGTCGGCGGCCGCGCCGTGCCCTTCGAGGACCTCGAAGGGCACCTGGCCGCCGCCGACATCGTCATCAGCTCCACCTCGGCGCCGCACTACGTCATCACGCGTGAGCGTGTCGAGCGTTCGCTCAAGCACCGGCGTCACCGGCCCATCTTCTTCATCGACATCGCCGTGCCGCGCGACCTCGACCCCGAGATCAACCGCGTGCGTAACGCCTACCTCTACGACATCGACGACCTGCAGCACGTGGTGGAGCAGAACCGTGGTGAGCGCGAGAAAGAGGCGCACCACGCCGAGCGCATCGTCGAAGAGGAGCTGCGCAGCGTGAACAACTGGCTGCGCAGCCTCGAGGTCGTGCCCACGATCGCCATGCTGCGAGACGCGGTGGAGCAGATCCGCCGGGCGGAGCTCGAGCGTCTCGGCGGCAAGCTCGGCGACCTGAGCGACGAGCAGCGCGCCCAGGTCGACATGCTCACGGCGAGCATCGTCAACAAGATCCTCCACATGCCGACGGTGAAGATGAAGGAGGTCGCGGGCAGCCAGGAGTGTTATCTCTACGTCGACGCCGTGCGCACCCTCTTCGACCTCAGAATCAACGGGTCGGCGCCGGAGCGCGGCGGCGACGCAGCTGCCGGCGCCACCGGCACGGCCGACCCTCCCGACGCCACCGTCCATCACCTCCGCGGCACCGGCACGGACAACGCGTGAGCGGCGCGCTGCGCATCGGCTCCCGGAGCAGCAAGCTTGCCCTCATCCAGAGCGAGTGGGTGCGCGACGAGCTCCAGCGTCTCCATCCGGGCCTGCAGGTCGAGATAGAGATCATCCAGACCAAGGGCGACAAGCTGCTGGATGCGCCGCTGGCGAAGATCGGCGACAAAGGGCTGTTCACCAAGGAACTCGAGGCAGCCATGCTGGACGGCCGCACCGACCTCGCCGTGCATTCGGCCAAAGACATGCCGACGGAGGTCCCCGAGGGCCTTGCCATCGTCGCCTTCACGGCGCGCGAGGACGTGCGCGACGTGTTCGTGGGCGGCGCGTCCTCCTCGCTGCGCACCCTCGACGACCTTCCCCGGGGCGCGACTGTCGGCACGTCCAGCCTGAGGCGCCGCTCGCAGCTCCTGGCGCTGCGCCCCGATCTCGATCTCGTCGACATTCGCGGCAATGTCCAGACCCGCCTGCGCAAGCTGGAGGAGCAGGGCATGGCCGGTACGATCCTGGCGGCCGCCGGCCTCGCTCGCCTCGAACAGCCCGAGCTGGCGTCGTTCGCCTTCGCCTTCCGGCAGATGCTCCCCGCCGTCGGCCAGGGCTCGCTGGCCATCGAGGCGAGGGCCGGCGACGCGCGCGTCGCGGCCCTGGTCGCCCCGCTGATCCACGAGCGCAGCGCTCTGGCCGTGCGCGCCGAACGCAGTCTCATGCACGCGCTGGAGGGCGGCTGCCAGGTACCGATCGCGGGCTTCGCCGAGGTCTCCGAGGCGCCGGACGAGCTGGGCGTCGACCGGCTCCTGCTGCGCGCCTTCGTCGGCTCCGTGGACGGCACGAAGGCCGTGCGCGGGGAGCTGGCGGGGCCGGCGCAAGCGCCCGAAGGGCTGGGGATCGCGCTCGCCGAGGATCTGCTGGCGCGAGGCGCCGACAGGATCCTCGCAGAGGTCCGCGGAGCCGCCTGACATGACCCACGCTCGGCCGCTCGAGGGCAAGACCGTCGTCGTCACGCGCCCGCGCGAGCAGGCCGCCTCTCTGGTCGAGCCGCTCGAGCATCTGGGCGCCGAGGTGCTGCTGGCGCCGACCATCCGCATCGTGCCCCGGACGCTCGATGACGAGATCGTGCGCGTCGTGGTCAACGATCTCGCCGGCTACCGGCTCATCATCTTCACCAGCGCCAATGGCGTGCAGGTCTTCCTGGGATATCTCACGGAGCTCGGCCTGCCGCTCGCGTCGCTCGACGACGCCATCGTCGCGGCCGTGGGGCCGAAGACCGCCTCCGCCCTCGAGGAACGCGGCGTCACCTGCGATGTGGTGGCCGACGACTTCGTCGCCGAGGGCCTGCTGGACACGCTGGAGAAGCGCGCCGTGGCGCCGGCCGGGACCAGGGTCCTCATCCCGTCGTCTCGTCTGGCGCGCGCCGTGCTCCCCGACGCGCTGCGCGCGAACGGCGCCATCGTGGACGTGCTGCCGGTCTACGACACCGTGCCCGCGGAGCGTCTGCAGGCGCCGGCCGAACGGATCGAGAGAGCCGACTTCATCACCTTCACGTCCAGCTCCACCGTGCAGCAGTTCGTCGGGCTCATGGAGGCGGCTGGCACACGTGGCGGACCCGACGGCGTCGGCCGGCCGCTCGTCGAGCGGCTCTCCGGCGCCGCCCTCTGCTCCATCGGCCCCGTCACCAGCGAGACGCTCCGCGAGCTGGGACTGCCGGTCGCCGTGGAGGCCTCCGAGCACACGGCCGCAGGGCTCGTGGCGGCGATCGCCGCCACCGCCTGCGGGCTCGCCTGACGCCACCGGCGCCCCGCGACGTTGCGCCGGCGCGCGCAACGTCGTAGGTTGCGACCATGCGCAGACCGCTGTGCTTCGCGAGTGACTACGGTCACGCCGACGACTTCGCCGGCGTGTGCCGCGGCGTGATCGCGCGCGTCGCTCCCGACGTGCGGGTCATCGACGTCACGCACGGGCTGCCACAGCGCAACGTGCTGGCCGGTGCCCTCGTGCTCCGTAACACGCTGCCGTACCTGCCCGAAAGGGCCGTGCATCTCGCGGTGGTCGACCCCGGGGTGGGCGGGCCCAGACGGGCGGTAGCCCTGCGCAGCGGCGGCGACCGCCTCTTCGTGGGCCCGGACAACGGCTTGCTCACCCTGGCCGCCGACGGCGATGGTGGCGTGGCCGCTGCCCACGAGCTCATCAACGAAGAACTCTGGCTGGCGCCCCTTTCGGCGACCTTCCACGGCCGCGACATCTTCGCTCCGGTCGCGGCCAGGCTCGCCGATGGGCTGGCGCTCGACGTCGCCGGAACGGCGATCGAGCCCGACGGCCTCACACGGCTGGAGCTCCCCGAGCTGCGCCGGCACCACGACGGCCTGACGGCCACGGCGCTGCTCGTCGACCGCTTCGGCAACGTGGCGCTCAACCTCCGCGCCCGGCAGCTCGAGGAGGCCAAGTTCGGCGACACCGTCGAGCTCGTCTGCGGAGGCGAACGCTTTCTGGCCCGGGTGGCGCGGACCTTCGCGTCCGTGCGCGCCAGTGACATCGTCGTCCTCGTCGACAGCTACGGTCAGGTGGCCATCGCCGTCAACGCCGGGTCCGCCGAGGAGGTGCTGGGTCTCGAGCCCGGCGACGAGGTACGGCTGCGGCGGCTCGCGTAGTGGCCGAGCGGACACCCGTTGCGCGGGCGCGATCCCTCACGGCGTCGTCTTGCATCGCCCGGTGCGATTGGCTATAGTTCCCTTTCGCGCGTCCACGTGGGGCGCGCGTTCTGTCACCGACACGAGTGAGCGCATGAAGACTTACGTCGCCAAGCCCTCCACCATCGAGAAGAAGTGGTACATCGTCGACGCCAAGGGCCACACGCTGGGCCGTCTCGCCACCGTCGTCGCCGACTGCTTGCGCGGCAAGCGCAAGGTCACATATACCCCCACCATCGACACCGGCGATTTCGTCGTCATCATCAACGCCGACAAGATCGTCGTCACGGGCAACAAGCCCGAGCAGAAGATGTACTACCACCACTCCGGCTACCCCGGCGGCATCAAGAGCGAGTCCTACGCCAAGCTCCAGGCCCGCCGGCCCGAGGAGATCGTGCGCCACGCCGTGCGCGGCATGCTGCCGCACACCAAGCTCGGGCGCGCCCAGCTCCGCAAGCTCAAGATCTACGCGGGCACGGAGCATCCTCACGAGGCGCAGCTGCCTGAAGTGCTCGAGATCAAGGAGTAAGGCGTGCCTGATGCAGTGACCTACCGGGCGACCGGCAAACGCAAGACCAGCGTCGCCCGCGTCACCCTCATCCCGGGTGTCGGCACGGTCGTCATCAACGGCCGCGCCATCGACGCCTACTTTGGGCGCAAGGTGCTCGAGACCATCGCCCAGATGCCCTTCGAGGCCACGCACACCGGCGGCAAGTTCGACGTCAAGGTCAACGTGTACGGCGGAGGCATCTCGGCGCAGGCCGGGGCCGTGCGCCACGGCATCGCCAAGGCGCTCTGCGAGGCCGACGAGAACCTGCGCACGCAGCTCAAGCGCGCCGGCTTCCTCACCCGCGACGACCGCAAGGTCGAGCGCAAGAAGGCCGGCTTCCACAAGGCGCGCAAGAAGCCGCAGTTCAGCAAGCGCTAAGCGCTTTCGAAGATTCCGATTCACGCCGAAGGGGCCGCGAGAGCGGCCCCTTCGTGTGGGTCCAGTAACAGAGACTCCACCGTCTGCCCGCTTGACGCTCCGGGTATCGTTTGGATGACTTCCCTCGAGTCACGGCTCGAGGTGCAGGGCCGCCTCCGGGCGGCTTCTGCGTATCTTGGGGGGCAACCAGGTTGACGATCGAGGCCGAACCTCGGGCGGGCGTGTTCATCGACGGCTTCAACTTCTACTACGCGGCCTTCGTCGTGGGCAAGCACGGCGACTTCAGGCGGCTCGACCTGTGCTGGTGTCCGTCGGCTCGCGAGCCGACCGCTTCACCTGTGACGAGCGCGGGGCCGGACAACTCCACGCTTGCCCTCGTCGCGCGTACGCTCCGTTGCGCACGTGGGTGTCTGCCTCAGGACGCGAATGCCCGACGGGGCGGCACAGTGAACGCCAGATGCCGCGCTGGGTTGAGCCGTTGAGCCAGCATCCATTCCCGTCCTTGCTGGCGTGCACGCGCCCACGGACATAGAAACGGCCGGAAGCCTCCGACCGTCCCAGGTGGCCCCCGCAGGGGTGCACCGCGGTTCGAGCGGTAGCCTACCCGCTTGTGAACGGCCCGGTCCAGTCAGAGCAGATCCATCGTCGGGACGCAGCGGTGCCGGAATGGTGGTTCGCCAACAGGCGCTTGACCCGGCGGGTATTCGAATTGAAGTGCGGGCGTCGACTGGGTCGATGGTCCGCACTTCAGCGTCGAGTCTGCACGTCCCGCACCTCGAACCAGGACTCCTCGCGCCGATGTCGGTCGCATGCGAGGCTGTCCCAGCCGAGGTGGCCCCGGAGACGATCGGCAAGAGCCACCTTGCAGGCGGCAGTCCCGTTAGCGGGCTCCCTCAGGCCGGCTCGTCGTCGTTCTCCGGGCCGGTGCTGGCGCGACCCCGCCTTCAGGGTCTCCGCCGCGGGCGAGGCTGTCTGTCACATAATGGGCGTTGCCTGCACTTGTAGGTAGCAAGACAGGAGGTCTCCGGGCGTGGGTGCCGAGTCGAGGAGCGACGAACGACTGCTCACGGCGTCCGTGGCCGAACCCGAGCTGTTCGTGGCCTTCTACGATCATCACGCCCGGCGCCTCCTGGCCTTCTTCGTGCGGAGGACCTTCGACGCTCAAGTGGCAGCCGACCTGACAGCCGAGACCTTCGCGCAAGCGTTCGCGGCCCGCGCCCGCTTCAGAGGCCCCGGGCCGGGCAGCGCCGCGGCCTGGTTGCAGACCATCGCCGGCCGCCAGTTGAACCGCTACA
>Ga0209840_1000163_pt1 | contig 14938 bp, 13 predicted proteins | sample PersoiDNA2013190_FD_185802 | JGI IMG/M metagenome (GOLD analysis project Ga0209840, IMG submission 185802) | Permafrost soil microbial communities from the Arctic, to analyse light accelerated degradation of dissolved organic matter (DOM) -... | ecosystem: Environmental > Terrestrial > Soil >... | reverse complement strand
TGACGATATTACAGACATGAGGTGACGACAATGTACATAGAACGGTGGCTAACGCATCAATTGAAGCTTTCAGAGACAATACTCCCGGTTACCGTACTCACTGGAGCACGACAAACAGGAAAAAGTACTCTCCTTGCAAATGAGCCGATGTTCCACGACTATGCATACACAACTCTTGACGACCTGGATACGCGCGAGAGAGCGCACAGAAATCCGACTGCATTTGTCGACATGGCAGACAGACTGATCATCGATGAGGCACACAGGGAACCGGATCTGTTTCTTGCCGTGAAGGAAGCTCTTCGCTTGGACAAGACACGTCGCTTCGTGTTGAGCGGATCCGCCAATTTCCTTCTTCTCAAACGAATCCAGGACTCATTAGCCGGACGTGCTGCCTACCATGTTCTACGACAACCCCTCTGGACCGAATGGCTTCAACGGCCAGAACCATCTTGGTTGCTGGATATGTTTGAAGCTCAACTTCCGGAAGAGAGTTCAGTCATATCTCCGGAACCGGACCTGCGCACGACTCTGTTCGGAGGTTTCTTCCCTGGCGTCAGAGAGGCAACGCCCGAACAAGCAGGGGTGTTCTGGCGAAGCTATGTGACGACGTATCTCGAACGCGACGTACCTGACATCGCGCCGACCATGTCCCTTTTTGACTATCGATCAGTCATGCGGCGTGTCGCCATGGCAACGGGATCTCTCATGGAATATCGGAAGGTCGCTGACGATACCAACGTTAATGAGAAAACAGTTTCAAGATATGTCGATGCGCTCCAAAAAACGTACCTTCTCTCTGTTCTCCCCCCAGCTTCTCTTACAGACACGACTTCAGTCCGGGCACACTGGAAACCATATCTTTGCGACACCGGACTGCTCTGCTCACTACTCGAGATAAGGAATCCCGAGGAAATAGATGATACGTTCTGCGGGCACCTTTTCGAAAACATGGTTTTCACGACTCTGCAGGTGCTCTGTGATCTATGGGGCATGAACATGCACTTTGTGCATACGCGTCGAACAAGTGAAGTACACGAGGTGGACTTCGTTTTGGGGCGTAGTAACAAGCGTATTGCTGTTGAGGCAAAAAAGGGCAAGGATGTCACCATGAACGACGCCAAACATGTTCAATGGCTCATGGACAAAGACCCGCTCTGTGTCAGTGGTATCGTAATCTACGGCGGGTCAATGATAAAGCACCTTACACGTCACATCGTGGCTGTCCCCTGGACGATGCTGTAGCACATTCGCTTGCACACGATACTGCCATCTGCACGTCATAGTGCTCGCCAGGCCTAAGGCAGCTTGGCACATGGAAAGGCAAAAGGCAGCACGGCAGAGACAAAATAATAGTAATGGGGGCGTTCTATGGGAATGAAAGAAGAATTTCTTAGCAAGAAGTTCAGTTTTCCTGGCAGTTTTTTGGAGCAAAGAGATAGAAGTCTCTTGCTAACGAGCATAATAGCAGAAAGAAAGGTCTTCTTGTCAAAGAAAGTCCTAACCTATAGGTGTAGAATAAAAGTAAACGACAGTGAAAAGAAGGTCTATTTCTTTGAGATCCTGGATGAAAGAGGTTCTGGCATAACTATGGGAAGTGGAGATGATGAAACATTTTCAACTCCAGGATTTGGGTTTAAGGTAGAGAAATACAACACCACAAATGGCACCAGAAGAGGAACAATAGAAGAACAATCTGTTTTGTTTGGAAAGAACTATACCTATAGCTTCAATTGGAATGAAGTAAAAGACTTTGCAACAGAAACCGCCGATAAATTTGGTTACCAAATAGAGTTTGTTCTGGATGAAGGATCTCTGCAAAAAAAATAGTAACTACGGAAAAAGAAACAAAACAATGGTTGAGACCATAGAGAAGCTCTATGGCTAGACTGTGACACCGCACTAATGCGTAGAGTTCACTTGACCAGCTAATTGCCCGCAAGCTCCGCTGATATCACTTCCAAAGCTGGCTCTGCGGGTCCAGGCAATCTCCCTTTTGGTCAGGATCTCTTCGAATGCTCTCAAAGCCGCCAGGCTTGGGGCTCGGAATTTGTCCCATTGGCCCTCACTGTCTCTGGTGGGGTTGTAGATGATCAGGTTCACGACGCTCAGGCGAAGAACTTCCGTGTACGCATGGATGAGATCGGCCAGGGCATCGGCTTGTCGAGGGCTGTCGTTTATCCCCCCGAGAAGCAGGTACTCGATCATGAGCCGTCTGTTGTTTTTCGCGACATATGCATCGAGAGCGGGCATCAACTTCTCCAGGGGATAGGTCTTGTTGATGGGCATCAACCTGGAACGCAAGACATTGTCGGAAGCGTGCAGGGAAATAGCCAGATTGATCTGCCAGTCTTCAGCTCCAAAACGTTCAATACCCGGAATAATACCGCTCGTGGAAACCGAGATGCGTCGTTGTCCCAGATTGAAGCCATCTTTGTCGTTCAGCAGCAGAATGGCCTTCTTGACATTGTCGTAGTTGAGAAAAGGTTCCCCCATGCCCATAAAGACAACATTGGTGACCTTTTCTCCTTTGGCTTTCAACTCGCGGGAAAAGGACAGCACCTGTTCAGCGATCTCGGACGGAGAGAGGACTCGCTTGAAACCCAGGTGTCCAGTAGCGCAGAAAGAACAATCAATCTGGCAGCCGGCCTCAGTGGAAACGCACACCGTGCGACTGCCGTCTCCGTGCTTGATAAGAACACTCTCTATGGCGAGGTCGTCACGAGTGAAGAACAAGTTCTTACCTGAACCATCAAGCGACTTCTGCTCCGTCTTGAGGATGAGCTCGTTGAAGGGCAAGAGCCGATTCAAATCCTGCCTCAATGCCATGGGTATATTCTCGATGGCATCAAACCCTTCTTTGAGGTCTCGGTAGATAGCCAACTTGATCTGCTTGAAACGATACGCAGGTTGTCCCAGTTCTTCTAACATGGTTTGAAGCTTATTCAAGTCCATACGTCAACTATAGCCCACTTTCGCGGATTCTTTGAGGTGTTTGTGTAAAAGGCATGGAGCCGGGCGTGAGATCTCCCGCCTGTTCGAACTAAAGTTCTCGTATTGTGGAGCCTCTGTCCTGCCGATTAGCAAAAACATCACCAACGCGTTACACTCATGATGGAGGGTATGATCTCCGCTGCGACGCCACAACGATACGGCGCGCTGACGGCTCTGGTGACCGAGTTCCAGTCCACCCATCTTGTTGAAAGCACCTATTGGAGGGCGCATGGCATGACAACAACGAAGTCGCGAGTCTGTTCACGAGTTGGCGCTTTGACAGCTTTGATCCTGTGCTTGGTCTTGGCAACCCCAGGCATGCTGGGGAGAGTTCCCACAACGCAGGCAGCAGGGATGTCTGTCTGGTCACGTCTCCCGCTATATGGAGGCACTATCTACAACGTCGTCATCGACCCAGAGAATCCCTCTAGACTATGTGCGTACACGGGGGACAGTGTCTTCAGTTCAACTGATGGCGGAGAGAACTGGAGAGAAGTGAATGCCGGTATTGCCAACATCACCACAGCGTCGTCCTCTTCTTCCATCCTGTATGGAAAATCTCCGGATGGCGCATTCTTCCGTTCTACCGACAACGGAGATCATTGGACAGCTGTGAACGCTGCTGGTATTGTGACCACAGATATTGGAGCCATTGTGGTCAACCCAGTTACTCCTCGTATCCTCTATGCTCTCATGGTAAGTCCGCAGGGCTATCTTACCTATGGAAGCGGCGTCTTCCGTTCTGTCGACAGCGGAAACCACTGGATGACATTGAATACCGGTCTCGCCAAGAACAGCAACATCATTTCTCTTGTCATAAACCCTCATATTCCAACTACTTTGTACATCTTCGTCAACGAGAACACTGGCGTTCTCCGCTCCACTGATAGTGGAGATCACTGGATGGAAGTGAATACTGATCTCCCCAAATCTAGCGCGGTCAGGTCTGTGGTTTTTGACCCTCGTATCTCCACTGGACTGTACATCATTGTTGGCGCTGCAGGTATCTTTCGCTCTGCAGACAATGGGGATCACTGGGAAGCGAAGAATGCAGGTCTCCCACAAGGAGAGTCCCTCATAGGCTTCATCATCGATCCCTCTGCTCCTGCCACAATGTATGCTATTGTCGGCTATGACTACTCCGTGTCTCCCGACGGAACCAACCTCTTTCGCTCAACAGACGGCGGCAGTCAATGGACTCGGATGCACGGGATTCCCAATGATGCGTACATCGGTTCCGTCGTTTTTGATCCGAAGACATCGTCTACGTTATATCTTACTTCTGGCGAAGGAATCTCGCGTTCCACCGATAGTGGAGTTACGTGGGCAACAAGGAATGTTGGTCTTGACGACTTGCGCGTCATTGCTCTTACCATCGATTCCGACACTCCTTCTCACATGTATGCCGGCACTCAGAGCGGAGTGTTCAGGACTGTCGATGGCGGCAAGACATGGACAGAGACCAATACTGGTATTACGGACATGAATGTTACCGTTCTTGCCGTGAATCCTCTCATCTCTTCAACCATGTACGCCGTTGCACAGAACAGAGTCTTCCGCTCGGTCAATGGCGGTACTTCCTGGAGCATGATGGACGGTGGTCTCGCCGGCGCAAATGCCGTGGCTGTTGTTATCGATCCATGTACTCCCTCAACCTTGTACGCCGCGACAGATGATGGCGTTTTCCGATCTACGGATAGTGGTAACAGTTGGACAACTGTAAATAGTGGACTTACTCAGAAAGGCAATGCCTGGGATCTCAATACGAAGGCTCTTGCCATCAATCCGATCACTCCTGCTACGCTCTATTGCAGCACTCGTTACAACGGACTCTTTCGTTCCTACAACAGCGGTACCACCTGGACAGCGATAGATACTCCCCCCAGCGATTATGGGGTTTCTTGTCTTGTCGTCGACCCCGTCGCTCCCTCTACTCTCTATGCAAACACGGAAGGCCGAGTCTACCGCTCCACCAACAGCGGCACTTCATGGACGATGGTGCTGAACCCCAAGGGGGCGGTAAACTCTCTCGCGATCAACCCTGCTGTTCCTTCCACTGTGTATGCCGGCACCTGGGGCAACGCCTTGCGTTCTGCAAACAAGGGCGCCACCTGGGCTGCGATGAACATGGGTCTCGCCAGTAATTCTCAGTGTGTCATGTCCATCGCTTTCGACCCTGTCACCCCCGCAACCATGTATGCCGGTACGGAAGGTCGGGGTGTCTTACGCTCCCCGAACAACGGGACCACCTGGACAGCAATGAACACTGGTCTTGGCAACGCGAACGTCCGAAGTGTTGTCATCAACCCCCGCACTCCTTCTATCCTGTATGCTGGAACCGATGGCGGCGTCTTCCGATATGGTCCAGTCTCTGCTTCAACAAACGTCATTCAGCTGGAGATTGGCAATACGACGATGTATGTGAACGGAAAACCCGTCTCTCTGGGGACAGCTCCAATCATCATGAATTCGCACACTCTTCTCCCCGTCCGGGCAGTCGTCGAAGCCGCCGGAGGGACCGTCGCCTGGGATGCGCCAACACAGAAGGTCACCATCGCACGAAAAGGCAAGACGCTGGAGCTGTGGATCGGTAAGAACGTAGCGAATCTGGATGGTCAGTCGGTCACCATCGACAGCGATGCGAGGGTTGTGCCTGTCATCAGGGGCGGAACGACGCTCCTGCCTCTCCGGTTCGTCGCGGAAGCACTTGGACTGAATATCCAATGGAATGCGGCTACCCAGACGATAACGGTAATATGTGCACCGTAGCAGAGGGACTGATTTCCGCTGTGATGCCGCAACGATGCGGCGCGCTGACGGCTGTGGTGACCAGGCACCACTCCAACGTCCTTGTTGAAAGAAGGCACGTGTTCTGGAGGACATAATGAAACATACCGCATCAACAATCTCACTGATATTCGGCAGTCTCACGATTGTCTACATCACAGTGCAGGCCTGCGTTGACCGACCTCCATACTCTGATCCGGCCGTGATGGCGTTCTATCTGATACTGGGGAGCCTCTGGGTCATTGCCGGATTGATCCTGATGGAGCTGGAACAACACCGCGTACAAGTCACCCGTGAGAAACACTGACGCAGAGGTCGAAAACCAACGAAGGTCGAGCATACAGAAAAGGCTGTTCTGGACGATGTTCTTGTGGCCAGTCATCATGATGGTAATTGCCGGTATCTTTCTCTTTGGGCAATTTGGCGATTACGTGCTGTTCTTCGGTTCTCCGGTCGTCGCCGCGATCCTTGCTGGTTTTGCACTCCACCGCTATCCTGCCACGCGGAAGTTCCTGAAGACACTGGTTGGTCTCCTGCTGATCACGACCGTTCTGTGGGGGGGATTTCTTCGGTGTACGTCACTCGCACACCAAGGGAAGCTCCTTAGTACTATCGAGCACACCTATTCCACATACTCTGATGCAGAGCCATCGCTGTCTATGCCCAGAGTCATATTCAGTACATACTACCCCCTGGTTTCCCAGCCCCTCTTCCATGTCGGGCCCGCAGATGCAAACGCGACCCTGCGTGGAACGATTGTCGGCGCGTTCGGCTATACATCCTTGTTCCTGTATCCATACGCTCCCATGCTTGGCCCCTACTACCTACTCCTCCTGCTGATCACTCCCTCTTTTCTTGCCTTTCCCGTCTTCTGGCTATGGGTGGTCCTGAGCGTCCTGTATGTCGTGCTGCCGCAGAGGGCATGGCTATGGATGAAGTCCTCAGTTGTTCGAGGATGGAAGAGAGTGAGACATCAGGTATGAATAGCGAGAACGCACGAAAATCGAATATTGACAAATGGCTGTTTGGGGTAGTGCTCTTGTGGGCTGCCGTCATACTTGTGCTTGGTTTTTTGGGACAGTCTGCGAACCGCAGTAATCTCGGAGGCTACGTAGCGTACATAGGATCTACCGTTCTCGTGTCAATCCTCGTGGGGATAGCAGTACATCACTACCCTGCGACACGGACGTTTCTAAGGACTCTAGTCGCTCTCATCCTCCTGGGGACCGTCGTGAACGGATGGTCCTTCCAAGGTTCGAGGGTAATGCAGCATGGGCCTCTCCTGATGGTCTATCAGTTGTTCGCATTCGTCACTCCTCCATCTCTCGTCAGACTCGCCTTCTTGCTTTACGTGATATTGAGCGTCATGTACGTTGTGTTGCCACAGCGAGCATGGGGATGGACGAGAGATCGAGCAAAGCTGCTTTGGAAGAGGATCTTCACCAGCAAGAGCTGATGTGCTCCCCGACGACTTGCCCATATCTGACACTCAACATCCTGTTTTCTTGCGCTTCCTCAGCCACTAGCTCACGCTGCATCGGCAGCCAGAAATTGAAGTCCGTTTTCGGTAATTGACCCCCGATTTCGGGAATTGAACCCTCATCTAGGGAATCGAACCAGAGTGGCGATGACGCCAGTCGTTGACTGACCTTTCTGCCATTTCGGTCTTGCAACTCCCATCGGACACCGTCGAGAGATCTGACCAGAGACACCCAGGTGGAAAGTGCTGTCATTTCGAACCCCTACGCAGTGTTGCGGTTTGCCGGGCACGAAATATCAATACTTTAATGCTTCAGTCCAACGTTTGGAGTCATGGAAAAAAGTCACATCATTTGGAAGATAGTCGGATCATTTGGGAGGGAAAATAGTACCATCATTTCGCTCGCACATTAGATTACATAAGGACTCTCGGTGATGGCGATAGTCCCGTGCGGCCAACGTCTGCGAATCGTTCTGTCGCCCAAGTTAGTCAGAACATTGCCACCGCGTTATACTTACAGTGGAGGGTATGATCTCCGCTGCGAGTCGTACGGATATGGCGCGCTGACGGCTCCGGTGACCGGGTCCCTGTCCACCGATCTTGTTGAAAGCACGTGTTGGAGGCGCATAGCATGAATACTAACGGATTGGTCAGGTTTATCGTTGTGGGCATGGTGCTGCTGCTTGTCATCTCTGTTGGCATATATTTTTTGTTTAAACCGTCCACAGCGTCTCCCCCGAATGAAGCGGACATCAACGCCATCTACCAGGTTGTTGGCGAGTTCGGCGCACGCCTCAAGAATGTACCAGACAGCAGTGCTCAATCCGTGACGGAACGAATTGCGATGGAAGGCATTGGTGTCAACGTCGTCAAGGGAATCAGAGTATTTCATACAGAGGATGGACGAAACATAAGAATAGATAAGATGCCAGATGGAGAAGAGGTTGTCGTTATACGCGAGCTTGAAGCTACACCGCTTAAGGATGCACTTGAAGAACAGACAGGAATTGTAAGGAGTGCAATGTATTCTCAAACTTCTGCCGCAGTAGACTCTAACCTCAAACGGCTTATGACTGACCGCCTGTATAATGAGTTTACAACATACGCAGATGTTGTCCCGGGAAAACCCATGTCAGGTCCATATCCAGAAAGTATCAAGATCGACTCTGTGCAGAAGCTCGATGACATGTCATACGCTGCAAAGGGGGACATTCTTCTGGCAACCGGTAACCAGACACTACGGGGAAATGCAGGAGAAAAACCCATCACGCTCACACTCAAGAAGGTCAATGGCACATGGCTTGTTGATGACGTGACATGACAACTCTTCCTGCACGAGATCTGCGGTTGGAGGCATGAAATGAGAAGAAGTTCACATACGGTATTGGTTCTAGCCCTGGTCGCAGCGATTGGACTTGCGACTGGCTGCGCCCCAAAGATTTCTAGGCCGCTGCTGGATGCCCAAATTTTCATAATGAGATATGCGACCAGCGACCTGTCCACGGGCGAGCCGTCCCCTGGCTATGATGCAGTTCCTCTCGAGTGGAATCCTTTACCAAATACGATCGTTGACTCTAAGATGCCCATTGTGCATGTGAACGGCAAGTATTCTACGTATCCCCTGCACTGGTCTGCTCTACCCTTTCGTGCTGTTCAGATCTGGGACTACAGCAACAACAAGCCTCTTCTCACGGCAACATCAGACAAGACTCAAATTCTTGTACCGCCCGAAGGGGCACAACATTCCTCTTCCGCTTATCTAAGCCCGGGTGTTTCCCGTTGGTACACTCCAATAGAAAACGCTTTTGTCACCGTTCCACATGAACTTGGGCCTCTTCCCTCACAAAAAACGCTGGACGGCCTGACTATCCCGATCACAGAGTCTCCCCTCGCTCCTGGGTCCCAAGCACAGACATTGACCGTGGCGGTTCCTTCCGGACTGTCATGGCTTACCATTGTGTACGGGAGTGGAAGCGTAAACAACGGCTTTGTCCTGGCCGTGGGATGGAAAGACGGAACGACAACCTCTCTTCTGCTCCTTCATATGGACAATGGGAAAGCAACGTGGGTGCAGTGCACCGATACGACGGGGCACGGGACAGACCTTCTCGAAGGGCAGAGTGCGAGTTTTGCGTGTATCGGCGGAATCCTCTGCTTCACGCATGCGCAGGGAAAGATATATTACCTCGACATGTGGTCGCCTGCGCCATCAGTGACAACTCCAGAGAAGATCAATACGCTTCTTGACGGGCTCCGTCGTGAAGGACCAACCACTACACAAGCACCGCTCCAGGCTTCACTGGCCTGTGATGGCGGTGTATTGATCATTGGGTATCCAGACGCTAACTGGAACATTACGTACTATGCCACATTGTCCTCGGGAGAAGTCATCGGCCACCTTTATGCCGATGCGACTTCAATCACAAGTTTTGATAGTCAAGGCCACCGTGGAACATCTGTCCTCGCTGATAACGCACGAGGACTTCTATCGTTTCCCTCATTCGATTTGTTCGAGAGCTATACGACCCTTACGGGGACATCAACGGGCGCCGCTGATGAGCAGGTGTTTTTTGCCGCCGCGCGTTCCTTTGCTGAACAAGCAGTAGCAGCAGGGAATCATCACCTGACTGCTGAGCCCGTCATCACGGTGAGCAGCAAGCAAGTCCAGTCAGGGAAGATGGCAGTCATGATGTACGTCAATACGCTGGATGCCATGAATAGCGGTGATCCCGATACAAAACCGATGATCGTCGGAGAGCTTCAGTATCTTCGTGATCACGGTGCCACGCTGTCTGCCGCCGCCAGGAAGGCTGTTGAAGACGACATCTCGGAGTGGCGCAACACAATTGAGTCTGCCATGAACACACCCACGGAGACAAACTATATGGTCAAGGTTGTCGCAGATGTGGATGCTACCGGCAATATCAATGCCAGCTCTCTTCAAGTGTACATAGACAACGCACCAGTGGGGAGCAATTTCATTCCTGCGGCTCAGTTCCTCGAGGGTATGCGTTCTGCCTGGGTTACTGTTGCACAAGCTTATGCCAGTGCCGAATCCATAGCTGCGGCTGCAAAGGCTCCATAGCATCCATAGCCGCTCTGGGTTCACGGAACTTTGCTGTATTTTATGTTGGAGGGAAGCATGAGGAAGAACAGGCTTGTGGTATCTGTACTCATTACTGCAGTGCTCTTGTGCACGGGGTTGCCAGGAGCTGCGATGGCTGACAGTGGTCCCGTCTACTACTCTGCAGGCGTGCTGGTGCCCACGACCAGTAGTGATATCCGGATGACACGTGAAGTGCTGGCCATCGACTATACAAACCAGGTCGGCGACAGGCCGGTCAACGTCCACGCACGGTTCTGGTTCAAGAACGAAGGAAAGGCTGTCACTCAGCAGATGGGCTTTCCCCTGGGGCGAGAAGCGCTCAGCGGGTTTGGGATCTGGGCCCCGCAGTTCAAGGTGACCATGGACGGAACAGCGGTCAAGACATTGAACTTCGATGAGAAGAAGAACGCGGCCGGAAACAGCGAACTGGCATATGACCAGTGGAATACCTTTGAGATACCGTTTGCCGCAGGACAGTCCCGGCTGATCGATGTCACGTATACCATCCTCCCTCGAGGTGGCTACTTCCTGTACGTCCTGCAGACGGGGCGGCTGTGGAAGGGACCCATCGGTGACCTGACCATCGACGTCAACTTTGGCCGCACTGCTGCCTTCCCAGACCTCCTCTCCGTGCAGCCGGCAGGGTACCGCCTGCAGGGCAACCATATCCTGTGGCACTTCACCAATTATGAGCCAGAGCAGGACATCGAGATTGAAAGTATGTCTCCGGAATTCTGGAAGAGCGTTCGCCCACTGAAGGAAGCTGCGGAACGCACCGGCACTGAGGCAGAGTGGTACCGATATGCTATGGCGCTCTTGCCAGACAGCATCGTCGGCCGGTATCCCAATGGCTCTGCGGGCGAAGATGTCTCTGTTCCGCAGGGGTTTGTCCGCGGCCTTCAGACCAGCGCGTATGCAGATTACGTCCAGCGAACGCTGCTGACTGCGCTCAACCACGCCACACATGGAAGCGCAGAGGCACGTGTTCTCAGGGCGGCATACGATGCCCGCTTCTCCTACTACAGAGTCACGGGCGATTTCCTGAACGGCGTCGACCGGTGGGAAACAGGTCTGTCGATGCGAGCACACGACATCTATCAGAAACTGCTCCCTGCGGGTCTTTCGACCACCAAGCCATCGGTGGAGGAGAAGCGCCTGCTGCCGTGGCTGACCATCGACATGGCTGGCGAGTCGATGTCTGGCGGGTACAGCCTGAGCGCGATCCACGAACTGGACCAATCCCGTGCGTTTGCGAAACAGGCTGGAGTCCTGGAGAGCGATGCGTATCAGACACTGCTGAAAACAGTCTTGGCACGCATCAGCCCCTGGGTCAATCCACGCCTGCTGGTCGGTGTGTCGATCGTACCGCGCATTGAGATTCAACAGCAAAAGATGGACACGATCGTCGGCGGCCCCGCTTGGCGTGCGCGCATCATCCTGCACCAGACGTTGCCCCCGTCGGAGGTCCTGGTTGTCTACAGTAATACCGTGTCGTCTCAACCCAACTGGAAGACCCCGCCCGAAATCGACAACATGACGGGGCTGGTCAAGGGCTACAACGGCATCGAATGTGGGTTCTCGGACAAGGACCCCAATGACTACCTGGTTGTTCTGACTCTATCGGAAGTCAGAACTGCAGAGGAATTCCAGAAGATACTAAAAGCGGCAGTGGACAACTGCGTCGGTATCCTGGCGCCGACCAAGATGTCGAGCATGGAGTTCAACTATCCCTATGATGCTATTCTCAGTTCTTCCATGCAGTCCGGCACCACTACATGGCTGCAGGCGATTGGTCCAACTATCAGTTTCGATGCTGACCGCGGCGCTACTGTCACATTGAATCCCGACGTCCCGATGGCAAACGCCCTCTGTGACAAGGCTGAGACAGAGCTAAAGAAGATCGTCACCACATATGGCGCCCTGTCCTGGATCAAGGACTCCGAGATCGACAAGACGCTGCAACACAACCTCGATCTGGTGGAACAGACCCGCGGCAAGACTCCAACGGTAACGATGGTCACCTACGCTGCAGACGGCACCATCGCCAAGAGTATCAGCGCTGAGAAAGCTGGTGAAACCCGCCGTTCCATCTGGGTTGTCCTTTCCGGCATCGCAGGACTGGTCGCCGGGCTGGTACTGGGGCTATTCGTGGCATCTCTCAAGAAGAAGAGCCCGACTCCAAGCACGATTCAGTGACTGACAAGGAGCAGCTGTCTAAAGAGACAACTGCTCCAATCGTGCTGCTTCTGTAGACGATGGGCTGAGCACTCTGCAACAGCTCTGTTCCACTCTTCGTGCAGGCCAGGTCCGGGTCGACAATGGAGAGATACAGGTTTTCCTTGTCGTCCACGATGTAGAGAGCAACGTGCAGGCCGCTGCCCAAGTCGCGCGTCGCGCCAAGTCGCGTGATGATCTCCCGGTACGTCGTTCCCTTCGGGATGCTCTCCACGTCACGAGCACGCACATGGCCGACGGCATTATAGGGAGAGAGCAACTCCTCGAAGCTCACAGGCTCAGGACCCTTACATGCAATCAACGAGACCGCAACCACAATCAGTATCAGGACAGCCACCACTTTTTTCATCGTTCCTCCACCTCTGCCAGGATCACGTTGAGACAACGAACGCATTCAGATGCCTCATCACTATGACATGATAACCCCGAGAGAGTTCCTGTGGCCTTTTTCGCATCCAACGACGGCAGTCCGATGGCATGCGCCAAGCAGGAGACCGTCGTCACATTCCACCTAAGCGCGTCCCAACCTCTCCTGACTCTTGCGTCTGGCGAAGATATTCCTAAATTATTCGGTATGGCGCTTGAGGGGGACGAGATAGTATTCGAACCCGACCGTGAGCGCTTGCCGTCGATACGGCTGAGGAGCCAGATGTGAACATAGTCAACGGAGGTATCATGCGTGTCAAAGTGGTGTACCAGTCTATGACAGGAAACACGAGGAGGGTCGCCGAGGGGATTGCGCGCGCATCGGGCTGCGTCGCGGAGCCAGTGAGCGCAGCAACAGTGAGCGAGCCCGTGGACATGCTGTTCCTGGGAGCATCGATCCATGCCAAGGACATCGACCCATCAGTCAAGAAATTCATCGAAGGGCTCGACCCCGCCCTCGTTAAACACGTGACAGTGTTCGGCACGGGCTTCGAGGGGAACAAGGAGATGGCAGTGGGGTTCATGAAGGACCTGCTGGCACAACGGAGAATCCCAGTGATGAGCAAGCACTATTTCTGCCTGGGCAAGTTCCTGTTCTTCAGCTTCCGCCACCCCAACGCCCAGGACCTGACCGGCGCGGAGGAGTTTGCGCGGAGCGTGCTCGCCGGGTAGCGCTCTACGCATCCGTTCTAGAGCAGCGGTATCCCTGCAGCGAAACAGGCAGACCGCATGACATCGGACCAGATGCCGGACTGGACCTCGCCGATGTGCGCTGTACGCAGGAGCAGCATGCACAACCGTGACTGTCCGATACCACCGCCGATAGTCAGAGGCAGGTCACCCGCGAGCAGGCGGCGATGATATGGGAAGTCCCGGCTGGCGAGTTCGCCGCGTGTTTCGAGCTGACGCAGCAGAGCAGACGGGTCTACACGGATGCCCATCGACGAGAGTTCGAACGCACAACCCAGGACGGGGTTCCAGATAAACAAGTCTCCGTTGAGGCCACGATGTTTCTCGTCCGTGAGCGTCGACCAGTCATCGTAGTCAGCCGCACGCCCGTCTTGGGGGACACCGCTGAGCAGCGGCGCGCCGATGCCAATGACGAATACCGCGCCCGATTCACGGCAGATGCGGTCCACCCGCTCTTGCGGGGTGTGGTCGGGGTCGTCGGACTCCAGATCCTCGCTCCGCACGAAGATCAGCTCGTCAGGCAATTCCAGGGCTGGTACTGAAGGGTAGCGTTCGCACACGAGCCGGCTCGTGCGGAGCAGGACACCATAGATGTCTCGCACGACTCCCTCGAGGAACGGGACAGTGCGTTCGCCGATGTCGATGACGCGCTCCCAGTCCCACTGGTCAACGTACACGGAATGCAGGTTGTCCAGTATCTCGTCGGGTCGGATGGCATTCATGTCGGTGTAGAGGCCTTCGCCATGGCCGAAGCCGTAGTCGGCCAAAGCAGCACGTTTCCACTTGGCCAGAGACTGCACGATCTCGACATCCTCCCCGATACTGCGGATGCCAAACCGGACCGGGATCTCGACGCCGTTGAGGTGATCGTTGAGACCGGAGGCTGCAGTCACGCACAGCGGCGCCGAAACACGCGCAAGGTTGAGCGCGGCCGCAAGGCCACTCTGAAACGTATCCTTGATAAACTTGATGGCCTGTTCGGTCTCCCGGAGCGACAGTGCCGGCGTGTACCCTTCCGGCAGGCAAAGGCTGCCACTGATGTATGTCTGAGCTGTCTCCGTCTCCATTTTCATGTGCGTCTCCCATTGCCTCGCCGCCAGCGCTACTGCCGGATGCGAGGTTATTTCGTAGAGGATAGCAGGAACCGCTGTTCCACTATGTGCGAATTGTGAACGACAGAAAAGAATATGGGTTCCCGCCTTCGCCGAAAGCGCCCCTCG